>Ga0255121_1000066_pt1 | contig 29659 bp, 24 predicted proteins | sample Law_Colum_RepB_8_2_FD_188580 | JGI IMG/M metagenome (GOLD analysis project Ga0255121, IMG submission 188580) | Freshwater microbial communities from St. Lawrence River, New York, United States - Law_Colum_RepB_8h | ecosystem: Environmental > Aquatic > Freshwater > River | place: USA: New York... | reverse complement strand
GTGTCCAGCGTGCGGCGGGTCAAAGGTACCGCCAAGAATGCCAAAGGAGGCGGGCATGTCGTCATTCGGAGGCGAAGGAGCCACGGTGGCAACCTAAAGCAGGCTTGAGCCCGGACGATTACCCGGGAACGATGCCACCATGGCGTCAGCCTCGCGCTTCCTCCCTCCGGACCTCCCTCCCGGCCGACCCTTTGCGGTGATTGCCGGCAAGGGGCGCTACCCCGCCCTCCTGGTCGAGTCCGCCCGCGCGCGCGGCGCCCACGTCCGGCTCGTCTCCTTCGAAGAGGAAACCGACCCCGCCCTCATCGCGACCTTCGCACCCGCCGAACACCGCGCGGTCCCCGTCGGCAAGCTCGGCCAACTCCTCGACTCGCTCCAGGCGCTCGGCGTCGCCGGCGCCGTCATGGCCGGCCAAGTCACGCCCCGTAAGCTTTTCTCCGGCATGGTGCCCGACTTGAAATTGGTCGCGCTCATGGCGTCCCTCCGCGAACGCAACGCGGAGTCCATCTTCGGCGCGATTTCCGTCGAAATCGAAAAGACCGGCGTCCGCATGCTCGATGCCCGCGTCTACCTCGATGACCATCTCGCCAGCCAAGGACCGATGACGGGCTTCTTCTCCGCCGTTTCCGCCGAGGAACGCGCCTTCGGCCTGCGGATGGCCCAGGAAATGGCCCGCCTCGACGTCGGCCAATCCGTCGTCACCGCCAAGGGCACGGTCATCGCCGTCGAAGCCTTTGAAGGGACCGACAACATGCTGAAGCGCTGCGGGGCCACGGGCGGCAAGGAGATGTTGCTGACCAAGACGACCAAGCATGCGCAAGATTTCCGCTTCGATGTGCCCTGCATCGGCCTGCGCACCCTCGAGAGCATGGTCGAAGGCGGGGTCCGCCGCGCCACGCTGCAGGTCGACGGGGTCATCATGATCGACAAGCCCGCGGTCATCGCCCGCGCCAAGGAACTCGGCCTCTACCTCGAAGGCGTCGACCTCTCCGCGTGAACGCCCTCGAAGCCGAGATCGCGAAGTTCCTATCGCAACGCTTCGCGGACGTCGGGGAAATCTCCGCGCTCGAACTCGCCGGCGCGGATGTCACCGCGACGTTGACGCTCCAAGGCCAAGCCGAGCCGGTGACCTTCCGGGTTGCGGGACTGAACTGGTCGAGCGATGGGACGACCTTCACGCTGCGCTTCCGCGAAGCGACTTGCTCGCTGCCTTGGCTCCACGCCGTGCTGGGTCACTGGAGCCGACGCACGCAATCCACCCTCACGCTCAAGGAAGACCTCCGGTTGCTGCCGCTGAAGTTCAAGCTGCCGCGGGCGGCCTAGCCTTCGAAGAAATTCCACGCGAGCGCGCTCTCGACGACGAGCCAAGCGAGGAGCAACGCCAAGATCGCGGCCCACCAGCGGCGATGACGCACCCAGAAGTCCGGCGTCCGCTGATTGACGTCCGGACCGCCCCGTTGCGTGAGCATGAGCCGCAAACGGAGATGCCACGGCGCCCCCACCGCGCCGGGCAACTCGGGATGCTGATAGCCGCCTTCGCGGTAATCCACACGTTTAAAGAATCTGGCGATACGCCCGAACATCTTTCCTACCATACACCCTTCGCCCACGCTTTACAAGCGGGCGGTCAGGGGGTAGTCCCATGGGCGTGAAGGCCACCACCCGGTCCATCCGCGCCCTCAAAGGCACCCGCCCCATCGTCTGCCTCACGGCCTACGATGCCGTGACGGCCCGCATCGCCGACCAAGGCGGTGCCGACCTCATCCTGGTCGGCGACTCCGTCGGCAATACCGTCCTCGGCATGGCCGACACCGTGGGCGTGACCCTTGAGATGATGGTGCACCACACCGCTGCCGTCGTCCGGGCCAAGCCCAATGCGCTCGTCATCGCCGACCTCCCCTTCGGCCTGGCCCACGACAGCTTCCCCAACCTGCTCAAGGCCTGCCGTGCGTTGCTCCAGCAAGGCGGCGCCCACGGCGTGAAGATCGAAGGCGGCGCTTCGCTCGCCAAGCACATCGAAAAGCTGGTCGACGCCGGCATCCCCGTCATGGGGCACGTCGGGCTCATGCCCCAGCGCGTCCACGCCACCGGCTATCGCCGCCGGGGCCTCACGCCGGCCGACCAAGTCCGCCTCTTCGCCGATGCCCAAGCCGTCGCCGACGCCGGCGCCTTCTCCATGGTCGTGGAATGCGTGGATGCGTCCTTCATGCCCAAAATCACCGCCGCGGTCGATGTGCCGACCATCGGCATCGGCTCGGGCGATGGTTGCGACGGCCAGATCCTCGTCATCCATGACCTCCTCGGACTCACCCCGGAACCGCCGCCTTTCGTGAAGCCGCTCGCTCATCTCCACAAGGACGCCGTGGCGGCCGTGCAACGCTGGGCCCGCCAAGTCCGCCAAGGAGGCCGCCGATGAACTGCGTCGTCTTCGGTGCCGGCGCCTGGGGTACGGCGATGGCCATCCACCTCGACCGCCAAGGGCACACGGTGACCCTCGTGCCGCGGCGCTTGGAACAGGCGCTCAAGCTGACCGCCGAACGCGAAAACACCGATTACCTGAAAGGCCACAAGCTCTCGGCCTCCCTCCAGATCGGCCTCGAAGCGATTCCCGCGCTCATGGATGCGGATGTGGTCTTCTTGGCGTGTCCGTCCAAAGGCCTCGCCGAACTCGTCAGCCAAATCGGCCCGGCCCTGCGAGCGTCCTCGGCCCGCATGGTCGTCTCGCTCTGCAAGGGCCTCGACCAAAACACCCTCCGCCGCCCTACCGAAGTGATGGCGCTCGCCGCCGGCAAGATTCCCGTGGCGACGCTGAGCGGTCCCAGCAACGCGGATGAAGTCGCCCGCGGCATGCCCACCGCGATGGTCCTCGCCGCCCATCATGACGACGACACGCTCCGTGAAGTCCAAGCCGCCCTCAGCGGCCCGACGCTGCGCGCCTACACTTCTTCCGACCTTCCGGGCGTCGAAATCGGCGGTACGTTGAAGAACGTCTATGCGGTCGGAGCCGGCCTGTGCGATGGACTCGGACTCGGCTCCAACGCCAAAGCCGCCTTCCTCACCCGCGCCCTCCAGGAAATGATGCGCGTCGGCGTCGCCGTCGGCGGCCGGCCCGAAACGTTCCTCGGCCTCGGGGGCGTCGGTGACCTCATGGCCACGGCCCATGGTGCCTGGAGTCGCAACCGCTCCTTCGGCGAACAGGTGGCGAAGGATGCCGCCGGCGCCATCGCCGCGCTCGCGACTCGCCGCGACTCCGTCGAAGGCTATCGCGCCACCGACACCTTGACCCGCGTGGCCAAGGCCAGCCAGCTCGACGCGCCCATCCTGTTCTGCCTGCACCGCATCCTGTTCGAAGGACTCGATGCCCGGGCCGGCGTGACGACCCTGATGACCCGGGACCTCAAGCCGGAGGCATGAACGCAGCGGGAACGGAATCGAAACCTTCACCCATCAGCGGGCGGGGTCTTTTTGCTACTCGCGCCTTCCAAGGAGGCGAACGCCTTGCCCCCTACATCGGCGACCTGCTCGACACCCCTCCGGAAGTCCGCACCCCCGGGCAGGCCACCTACCTGGTGGAAATCAGCCCCGGGCGCTGGCTCGACGGCTCAGCACCGACCAACCCCGCACGCCATGCCAACCACGCCTGCTTGCCCAATTCCGAACTGATCTTGGACACCGCAGCGGGACACCCCTGGCTGGTCGCCTTACACCCGATTGCCGCCGGCGAGGAAATCACCTTTGACTATGGTTTTTCGCTGGCCGAAAGCCTGTTCCACCCCTGCAAATGCGGGGCCGCGGACTGTGTCGGAAGAATCATAGCCGGCCCCTTGCGCCCAGCCCTCCGTCGCCACCTGCGTTTTTCCCGCCGAAGGGATTGACCCACGCCGTCAGGAAGGTCAGTTTTCGCAGGTCCATCTTACCCCATCCATGAAAAAAGTCGCCCTTACTGACCTCGATCCCCGCCTGCAGAAGCAGATCACTGCGGCCGAGCAGCAACTGAAGACCAACCCCCAGTACGCCATCGAAATCCTTTCGGGTATCCTGAGCCGTAACCTGGGCTGCATCGAAGTCCGCCGTACCCTCCGGAAGGCACAGAAGGTGGTCCTAGGTACCCGGAAGGGCCTCTTTGATGGCTTCACCAACGCCCTCTCCGCCGGCGGCATCGCCAAGGCCGTCGAGAAGGATCCGGTCGCCGCCATCGCCGACGCCGAAGCCAAGCTCGCCAAGAGCCCCGCGGACGTGAACGCGAACAAGACCATCGCCGCCGCCGCCCTCAAATTGGAGTTCCCCGAACTCGCCGCCTTCGCCTTCGAAGAACTCACCCAAAGCGAGCCCAAGCAGGTCCAACACTACGTCGACCTCTCGAACACCTGGATCAACGCCGGTGAATACGACCTGGCCCTCGCGGCCTCCGATGCGGGCCTCAAGCTTTTCCCCGGCAACGGCGACCTCCAAGAGTGCGTCCGCAAGGCTTCCGTCAGCAAGACGATGAAGAAGGGCAACTGGGAAGATAAGGGCGACTTCCAGTCCAAGCTCAAGGACAAGGACGAAGCGTTGCGCCTCGAACAGGCCGCCCGCAAGGTCACCGACGCCGGCACCGCCCTCGAACAGGCCGCGGCCTTGGCTGAAAAGATCCAGGCCCAGCCCGACAGCCTCGACCTTTACCGCGACATCGTCCGCCAGTTCATCTCCGCCGGCGACCTCGACAGCGCCATCGCTTGGCTGCAGCGCGGTCGTCTGACGACCCTCGGCAAGGCCGACTCGTCCCTCGAACGCCAGGAAATCGACCTCATCACCCAGCGCTACGAAAAGGTCTCCAAGGGCCTCCGCGACCAGCTCACCGCGACCCCGGGCGATGCCGCCACCGCCGCCGCCCTCGCCGCGAACGACAAGGAACTCACCGAGTACCGCATCCAGACGACGGGCAGCCTCGTGGAGCGCTACCCGAACGACTACTCGTTCCGCTACGAATACGGCTCCCTGCTCTTCGGCGCCGGCCGTCTCGACGACGCGATCCAGCAGCTGCAGTACGCCCAGCGCAACCCGAAGTTCCGCCAGGCCTCCATCCTTTCGATCGGCAAGTGCTTCGTCGCCAGCGGCAAGTTCGACTTGGGTGTCGACCAGCTGCTCCTCGCGAAGTCCGAAGTTCCGGTGATGAACGACCTGAAGAAGGAAATCATCTACGAATTGGGCGGCGCCTACGAGAAGATGGGCCGCACCAAGGAAGCCATCGAGGAATACAAGGCCATCTACATGGCTGACTCCGGCTACCGCGACGTCTCGAAGAAGATCAACGACTTCTACGAGAGCCAAAAGAACCCCACGGCCTAAGCGCCCGTCCCGTTCCTTCCGTCTTGCGGACGACCACCCGCGTCCGCTTTACTCCCCCCTGCTCATGGCCCTCACTCCGTTCCACAGCCACCTCATCGCCGACGTCGGCATCAGCATGGGAGACGAGGGCAAGGGTCGCCTCATCCCTGAGATCGTCCGCGAGCTCCAACAGCTCACGGGTCGCCGCGACGTGGTCGGGACGGTGCTCAAGGTGAACGGCGGGGCCAACTCCGGCCACACGGTGGCCGGCCTCAAGCTCAACCTGCTCCCGGGCGGCGTGGCCGAACATGACGTGGCCTGCCTCGCCCTCGGCGCCGGCGTCGTCGCCGATCCCCGCAAGGCCCTCTGGGAAGCCCTGCCCCTCGAGAAGATCGGTATCCCCGTCCTCAATCGCCTGCTCATCGACGAGCGCTGCATGGTCAGCGACGTCGCCCACCGCATCCTGGACCTTGCGTGGGAAGACTACCGCATCCACACCCTCGGCCAAGAGCCGCGGGGCTCCACCGGCCGCGGCATCACGCCGGCCTACGCCGATGAGGTCGGGCAGATGCAGATCCATTACTCCGAGTTCCTCGGTGCTCAGTCCGCCTACGCCGAACGTCTCTCCGCCCGTCTCCGCCGCGCCGGCGACACGGTGCGCGATGTCTGCAAGCTCTCGCCCGAGAAGTGGGCCGGTCTCTTCGCCAAGCTGACCGAAGCCGAACTGCGCGCCAACAAGGGCGCCATCGAAGCCGGCGTCTTCGCCGCGGCCGAATTCGACTTCACGCGCTTCGCGGGCAAGGACCCCTTCACCTTCGACCACGCGGCCGTCCTGTCCGCCTATTGGTCCGCGGGCCAAAAGTTGGCCCACGCCATCGGCGACGTGCGCGACCGCATCCTCGGCGACCTGGCGGCGGACCGCCGCATCATCGGTGAATTCGGCCAAGCCTACTGGCTCGATAAGCGCGCCGGCTTCGCCCCGAACGTCACGGCTTCGCACACGTACACGCCCGAGTTCTTCCAATCCGCCGGCATCCCGGTGCAAGCCATCCACACGGTGGGTTGCTGCAAGGCCTACGACACCAAGGTCGGCACCCACGTCTTCCTGACGAAGATGGAAGAAGCCCACCCGCTCCAGCAGGCGCTCGCCAAACTGGAGTTCGGCACGAGCACGGGTCGGCAACGTATGGTAGGCTGGTCCGACCTCGTCGAGAAGGCCGACGCCCTCCGCTACGGCGGCTATGATGACCTGGTCCTGAACAAGCTCGACGCGCTGTCCCCGCACGGCACGTGGCAGGGCGGCGACTTGCTGCTCTGCACGGGCTACCGCGACGCCGCCGGGAAGACCGTCATGGGTGTGCCGCGCAACGACGCCGTCCGCCGCGCCCTCAAGCCGATCTACGCCACGCTCCCAGGCTGGCAGGCGGACATCTCTTCCATCCGCTCCTTCGCCCAGCTGCCGCCGGAAGCGCGCCGCTACGTGGCCTTCACGATGGCGGAAATCGTGCGGCTCGCCGCCCGCGGCGGCGCGCTGCGCTCGCTGCCCAATCTGCGCTACATCGGCGTCGGCCCGGACCCCGACCAGATCATTTCGGACGTCCCGGCGACGGCCGACTTGATCAAGCTGGCCTAAGTCCCCTCACCCGCGCGTCCCGCATGGACTCCTTGGAACATAACTTCGCCCTCCCGCTCTGGGCCCTCGTCGACCGCTCCAAGATCGAGGTCGGCAAATCCGACATGCGCGGGCTCGCCAAGGAACTGGGGCGTTGGTTGAACCACAATTTCGACGTCACGCACAAGGGCGTGGCCATCGAGGAACCGGCCGGGACCGCCGCCGGGGAAGACCCGATGCTCGTCGTCGCCGGCGTCCCGCAGCCGCAATGGCCGATCATGATCGCGATCGCGCAGAGCAAGGAATGTAAGCTTTTCCTGGTGCTGCCGAACGAGAAGGGCCTGTTCACGCTCAAGGAGCTGAACATCCCGAAGCTCGAAGGTTAAGCCTGCGCAAAGGCTTGCACGGTCTCCAGGTGGAGTTCCGCAATCTGCTCCAAACTCAGACCACCCCACTTATAACCGCCGGCTAAGGCAAAGAGGTGTGGAATCTTCCGACGCCGCGCCCACTCGGCAACGAGGCGTTCACGCTTCTGGATGATGTCCTTGGTGATGCCCTTTAATCCGCCGGCTTTTTCGTAGGTATCCATGCCTGCGTTATAGATCAGGCAGTCGACCGGCTCCAAGAAGTGCAAGGCGTCCTCCACGTGTCCAAGATAACTCCGCGGGTCGGTGACTTCATAATAGAAATGGCGCGCCGGGTCGGTCGGCTCCCACGAGTCGAAGGAGTTGACCGTGATGTCCGCCAGGAAGACGCGGGGATCGGTGCCCAAGATGTCGAAGGTGCCGCCGCCGGCATGGGCATCGAGGTCCAAGATGCCGACCGTCTTGACCTGCTTCAACGCCTCCAAGGCGGCGAGGGCCAAGCCGTTGAACTGGCAGAAGCCGTTGCCGGCGCGGCGCCGCGCATGGTGCAGGCCGCTGGACAGGCTCCCCGACCGGCCCGCGCGCAGGGCTTCGTTCACGGCATCGCGCATGCCGCCCGTCGAAGCGAGAATGCTGTTGAGCAGCGGCTGGGACCACGGCCCGACCTCCAAGAAGGCGCCCGTGTCCTCGAAGGTGCTGCGGACATACTCAGGGTCATGGATCAGCGCCAGCTCCTTGCGGGTGGCCAGCTTCGGCGCCTGCAAGCGGACCTCCCCGGCTTGGCCGGACTCGATCAACTCGGCGACGAGCTTGGCCTTGGTGACGGTCTCCATCCGGCCTTCGACGACATAGGCGGGGCTGTAGAAGACGGTGAGCGGTGCGGTGGGCATGACAAATTTCTATTACTAACGCAGAAGGGCGTCAAATCGCCCGCCTGTCATAGCAAAACGCCCGCCAATCAGCCCTTCACCTGCCGGACCAGCCGCCGCAGGATGACCCCGGCTTCGGCGGGTCCGTCGGTGAACATGAAGATGAGGTCCGGGCCGCTATCGCGGCTGACGACCAAGGCGTTGGTGTACGAGACGATGTCGACGACCTTGTTGTACTTGAAGTTCAGGTTCTTGAAATCGCCATCGAACACGGCGCGTTGGGCAAGGAAGAGCAGCCGGCCGGCATCGACCTGGACGACCTGGTCCTCGGTCTGGCGTCCGACATCGTAGCTGCCGACGCGATAACGGAGGCTGCCGAAGATCCGGATGCTCGAACCGAAGCCGCCGTAGCTGCGACGCACGGTGATACGCTTATTCTGATAAAGGTCGACCTGACGCTCCCAGTAGCAGGGCTCGGAACCCAATTCGCGGTCGGTGGCGATGGGCGTCAGCGGCGCCTTGTACAATTGCCAAAGCTGGGCCGACTGCGCCACCTGCGCCGAGAGTTCCGGCAAGGCATCGGCCAAATCCAACCCATGGACGTTCGCCATCCGGCGGAGCTCCTGGGCGACGCTCGGGTCGAGCAGGTTCTCGTCATCTTCCCGGACGAGGTACTGCTTGTAGAGGTCGCCGAAATAGGTCTTGCAGGCGCGCAGCTTGGCTTCCGCGACCACGGATGGCGGCAAGGGGACTTCCCGGGCGAGGACGTCGAGTTGCCGCGCCTTCTCCTCGGGCGTGCCCGCTCGCATGAGACAGGTCATCGCGCCGACGGCGTAATAGGATTCGAACTCGGCGCGATGCAGCGCCAGGGCCGTTCCCGGGTCGAAACCGAAGCTCCGGACGAGGTTCTCCAAGTTGACCTTCTCGGCCGGAACGAACAGGCGGTCCGCCAGGTAACTCGCCAGCGCCTGCCGATACCACTGCTTCAACTCTTCCTGGCAGCGTTTGCGCACGTCATACCCGACCTGCGTGGCGATGACGGCGAGGTCCGCCTCCGAGAGCAGGCATTCGCGGGGCGACGCCGCGAGCTTGTCCCACAACAATTGGAGTCCCTTCACCTTGCTTTCCCGACTGAAGAGGTCGTCGAAGAAGTTGCTTGGTTTATCGGCCGGACGGGCGAAGGGCAACGGCGGGCGCGGTGCATGGAAAGCGGCGACGAGCGCCCAGTCCTTCATGCCCGGCCGCCAATAATGGTCCGTCGCCAAGACTTCACCGGCGGCCTGCCGTGCCGCCAAATCCGCGGGCGCACAGGTGCCGTATTCCTGGCCGGCACGGGCGAGATGGAGGAGGTCGGAAGGCATCTGAGCGTTCTAGGATTCCCAAGCGGCTCAGCAATGGCGGATTCTACTAGAGACCATGCGACGAAGCCGCCAACGCCTCCACCACCCAGGAACACCCGCAGGCTACTTCCCCGCCCCCTCTTTATGTGGCTTCAAGGCCTTCCCGCCGGGGACCTTCACCGGGTGCATGGCGCGGAGCTGCGCCTGGAGCTCGGCGATAATCTTCGTGCGCGCCGGGTCCGCCGCGAGGTTCTGCATTTCCTGCGGATCGGTGGCGTGGTCATAGAGTTCGACGCCTTTAGTCCCTCCCTCCCACTCGGTATAACGCCAGCGTTCGGTACGGATGGTGTAGCCTTGCACGCCATTGATGCCCCCGCGGATGACTTGCGAATGGGCCGGACGATTCCACGCCGCCACCGGGTCCGCCAAGAGCGGGCGCAGGCTGACGCCTTGGAGCCCGGCGGGCGCGGCCACGCCGGCGAGGTCCGTCAACGTCGGATACAAGTCAACCAACTCGACGGTCCGCGGGCTGGCCTTTCCGGCGACGGCCTTCGGCGCGACGATGATCAAGGGCACGCGGGTAGATTCCTCGAAGCAACTCTGCTTCATCCAGAGGCCATGCTCGCCCAGGTGGTAACCATGGTCGCTCCAGAAGACGATGATGGTGTTGTCGGCTAGACCCAAGCGCTCCAAGGCATCGACGACCCGACCGATCTGGGCATCCACGAAGGAAATCGTGGCGTGGTAGGCGAGGCGGCACTGCCGGGCCTCTTCCGCGGTCACGCCCCTGTAAGGCCAGGGCTTGGTCGAAGCCAACGCCACGTCCGGCACGGTCGCCTTCCATTCCGGCGTGATCGCCGGCAGGACCTCATCCTTCAGCTTGTACATGTCGAACCACTTCTGCGGCGCCACCCACGGGCAGTGCGGCTTGTAGAAACCGACCGCGAGGAAGAAGGGCTTATCTTTGTGCGCCTCCAGGAGCTTGATGGCTTCGGTCGCGACCTTGCCATCGGTATGATCCTCGTCCTTGCCCGTCTTATCCGCCAGCAGCGACATCGACGAGCCGAGACCCGCCGTCGGCTTCATGATCAGGATGTCCCGCTCCAAGGTCGTCTTGTCGCGGCCCGCGGGATTCACGACTTCCTGCCAAGAAGCGGCATCATCCAAGCCGCTCGTGCCGATGTCACCGGGATTGCCGTAATGGTAGATCTTGCCGACGCGGGCCGCATAGTAGCCGGCGTTACGGAAGGCTTGCGGCAAGGTGACGACGTTCGGCAGGCCTTGGCGGAAATCATAGTTGAGATCCATCACCCGCGTGGTGTCCGGTCGCAGCCCCGTCATCAGCGAAGCCCGGCTCGGCGAACACCACGGCATCTGGCAATAGGCCTTGTCGAAACGCACCCCGCGCGCCGCCAGGCGGTCGATGTTCGGGGACTTCACGAACGGATGTCCATAACAGGCCAGGTCGTTGTTCATATCGTCGACGGCGATGAACAAGACGTTGGGTTTACGCGCCGGGGTCGCAGGCTCGGCGGCCACCAAGGGATTAAGGGCGACCAAGAGGCCGAGGAGCAAAAGGGGGCGCATGGGAAGGACCGCATCTTTAGGCAGTGCCCGGGGCATTCAAACCTCTTTCCTTCCTCGCAACTTCCCCGGGCGGTCGTTGTTATATTGTACATATGAACCCCACGCCCGTCGCCTGCTGGCTCCTCACCGCCACCCTGCTCGCCGCCGCCGACGCCCCCCAGGGCGACACCGCGCCGCGCGACCCGCAGCCCGCGGTGCAGCGCCCCCAGCGCGACCGCGCCAACGGCCAAGGCAACACCGGCGACACCCCCCGCCTCCAGCGGCCGAACGTCGAACGGACACCGACCGTTCCGCCACTCAGCGGCTGGGTCTACATTCCGCCCCAAGGCGGCCAGAACGGCCCCACCCCGCCCAAGCCTGACTTCATCCCGGGCAATCCGGGCCAAGAGCCGGGTGTGCCGGGTCGCAATATCCAGACCCCCTTCGGTAATGGCGCAGGCACCCCCAACGAGAGCGGACGTGGTTTCAACGCGAACACCCAGCCGCAGAATCAGGTCCAACGGCGCCTGAATGGCCTGACGCCTGACGAGCAACACAAACTGCAGGCGACCATGGAAAAGCTGAAGGACCACGCGGACCTCAAAGAAGCCCGCGAGGTCGCCCTCAAGGCCCGCAAGGAAGCTGAAGAAACGGCGCGCAAAGAACGTGAGCTGACCGAAGCCGCCGCCCTGAAGCTAGACCCTTCGCTGGCTCCGCTCTTCGAAAAGATGCGCAGGGCCGGCGCCATCCAGAACCCGATACGATCAAATGGGTCCGCCCCGACCCCCGAAGAAATCGCCGCTTTCCGCGAACAGATGCGCGCACGCCAAAACGAACAGCCGCAGCCCCGCCGCGGCCAAGAAGCCCCGGCTCGCTGAGGAACGTCCGTTGGCATGAAGTCGACACTGCTAGGTCTGCTCTGGATGGGTACGCTGCTCGCCCAAGACGCGGCCGGTGACGCCGTCTTCCGACGCTATGACCGCAACGGCGACGGCCTGGTGACTTCCGCCGAATTCCCGCTTCCCAAGATCTTCGCGAAATTCGATCGCGACGGCGACGGCGTCATCACCTACGCGGAGTACCGCCAGGTCTCCGGCGTGACGACCAGCGTGACGACCAGCGTGCCCGCCGATGAGCTCACCGCCCTCAAGGCGCCCGGACCGCTGATCCAAAAGCCCGGCGACCTCGGCATCGGACGCTTGGTTATCGACGGGACCTTCACCGTCCTTGGTGGACAGCAGCGCCGACTGTCCTCTTTCAAAAGCCACAAGGGCCTGGTCGTGGCCATGACCAGCAGTACTTGCCCGGTCAGCAAACGCTACCTGCCCAGCCTCGTCGCGCTGGACGCCGAGCTGCAGGCCCAAGGGCTCGCGCTCATCTTGGTCAACCCATACGCCAGCGAGACTTCCGCCGAAATCCAGGCGCAGCTACAGGCGGCCGGTTACCGCGGACTTTACGTCCACGACAAGGATTCGACCCTCTCCCGCATCTTGGGCGCACGCACGACGACGGAGGTCTTCCTGCTCGATGCGACACGCACCCTGCTCTACCGCGGAGCCCTCGACGACCAATACGGCACGAACTACAATCGCGATACGCCTCGCCAGAACTTCCTCAAGGATGCGGTCAGCGACCTGCTCGGCGGACGCGCGGTGGTCACCGCCGCCACCTCGGCCCCAGGTTGCGAACTCGACCTCGGACCCCAAACCTCCGGCGCGCCGACCAAGGTGACCTACTACGGCGACGTCGCCCGCATCCTCCAACAGAACTGCGTCGGCTGCCACCACGGCGGCGGGATCGCGCCCTTCGCGCTCGATAGCCTCACCGGGGTCAAAGACCGCACGAGGGTCATTCGCCGCGTGGTTTCGCAAGGCCTGATGCCGCCCTGGTTCGCCGCTCCCGAGGCCCCTGGCAAGCCCAACCCGTGGGCCAACGACTGCTCCCTCAGCGAACGCGATAAGTCTGATTTGATCGCTTGGATCGATTCCCCGGACCGTCCGCTCGGCGACCCTGCGGAAGCTCCGCGCCGGCTGATCTATCCGACGGAATGGTCCATCGGTCAGCCGGATCTGATCATCCCCTTGAGCAAAGCCTACGACATCAAGGCGACGGGTTATCTCCCCTATCAGCGTGACGTGGTGCAGACGACGCTGACCGAAGACCGCTGGGTCGCGGCCTTCGAAATCCTGCCATCCGCCCGCGACGTCGTGCACCACGTGATCGTCACGGTGCACGAGAAGAACGAAAAGGTCGCGGATACCGAAAGCTACTGGGCAGCCTACGTCCCCGGGAACGGCTCCCACGTCTACCCCGTCGGCTTCGCCCGCAAGCTACCCGCCGGCGCCAAGATAAACTTTCAGATCCACTACACGCCCAACGGCACCGCGACCAAGGAAAGGCTCCGACTGGGCCTGATCTTCGCCAAGTCTCCACCGAAGTACGAGATGCGCACCGTGGCCGTGCCGAACGTCCGGCTCAAGATTCCGCCGGGGGCCGCCAACCATGTCGAGACGATCACCCGTCCCATCCCGGTCGACCTCCCGGTCACGAGCCTGCTCGCCCACATGCACGTCCGCGGGAAGGCCTTCAAGTTCGAGTTGACGACGCCTGATGGTCGAACCGAGACCTTGCTCGACCTGCCAAACTACGATTTCAACTGGCAACTTCGTTACGACCTCAAGCAACCCCGCGTCCTACCTCGCGGGAGCACGGTCAAACTCACGGCGATCTTCGACAACAGCGCCGACAATAAGTCCAACCCCGACCCGACCAAACTGGTGCGCTGGGGCCCCCAGACCTACGACGAGATGATGATCGGCTACTTCGAGTATTTCGTGCCGGTCAACCGCTGACTTCGCGCGGCATGGTCGCGGTCGCAGAGGCGCATCCCCCGGCCGGCAGCGGCGCCGAGCCGTCCACGCCAAGGGTGCGGCCGCGAGCACCAAGGAACAACGACCGCGATCCAAGCTCACCGGATGGGCACGGACCGGAAGGTCAACGCGGGAAGGCCGTTCGCCCCCATGAGCAAGCGGTCCTGGCTCCAATTCTTGCTATCGAGGTAACTGATCGAGCTGCCCACAGGGAGGCCTTCGCTGAGACGCAGGGTCAGGGTCGCGCCCTGCGCGGAACCTCCGACGACCTTGACCGAAGAAGGCTGCCGCGCCAAACCCGTGCCGACCTCGAACGAAAACTCCGAGGTTAATCCGTCGCTCCAAACGACAGGCTGGTCGAAGGTCAAGACGACGGCGTCCGGCTTGTCGCCGACGCGTTCCACCGAAAGGATGTTCGGGGCGGAGACGGTCTGGACGTTCTTCACGCCATAGTGATCGCGCTCGATGAGCGGGGTCATGAGCTTGGCGAATTCCGCATAGCCCGCCGCCGGGAAGTGACAACCGCCCGGCGGGCGGATGCCCAGGGTGGGCATGACATCGAGGTGGGCGTACGCAGTCTTCAGCTTCCGTTGTTCTTCGCGGAGGTAGTTATCGGAACCATTGATGCCCATGGCGCAGGACTTCGGCCAAATCTGGAAGAGGTGCAGGCGCTGGGCGTTCGGGTAATCCTGCCGCCACGAACCGGCCATCTGGTCGAAATACTCCCGGTAGTGCACGAAACCAAAGGTCCCATCGGGACCATCGGCGCCTTGGTCGTTTTCGCCCTGATGCCAAAGGATACCGCGGATGCCGTGGTCGAGTCCGGCCGCCCGTACCCGCCAAAGCAATCGGCCGTAGATGGTGGTGGCATTGGTCGGGTCGGCGGCGTCCCGTTGGTGCATGTCGATGCGGGTACCGCCGACGGCACCGTTGATCAGGCAGATGGGGATGCGCTGCGACTCGACGAGGCGTCGGCCGAGTTCCATACCCCAGTAGCCAATCTCCAAACGGCCACCGCGCGCCCGGGCTTCCGCCGGCCCCCACAACTTCTGGCGGGAACCATTGGGACTGCCATCCGTCGCGCCAAAGGTCCGTACCCATGGGTTGGGCGGAAGCGGGTTTTCTTTGCCGAAATCGGTCGCGACGGCGTTGGACTGACCTTGGATGATGAAGGCATCCCCGCAGACGAGGTCGGCGGCGGCATGCACAGCCTTGCCGTCGGCGAGCAACTCCACGCGGTAACGAATGAGGCCGGGCTTGAGCGTCTGCACGAAGCGGTAACCCTTCCCGGCCAGCGGCACCTGCGTCGCTTCGTCGACAAGTTTTTCGTCCGCATAAAGCTTGAGGGTCACCTTCTGCGCCTCCGCGGCCAAGGTGCCCTTACAATAGAGCTTACCCAAGCCATCGCCCTCCCGGGCATAAAATTGACCATCCACGGGGAGTTCTGACTCCGGCTCCGGACGGGCCCGCCACGAATCCAGCGGCTGCTCCGCAACCTCGACCTCCGTGGCTAACCCCGCCCCACCGGCTCGCTGTGAGTCAAAGTAAGCCGCGATGTTCAAACGGCCGGCACCCATCGCGCGCTTGAGAATCAACGTATCCCCAGCGACCTCGGAGATGACCGGTGCGCCGGTGACTTTCCAGCGGTAGGTACGTTGACCGTCCTTCAGCGCCGTCAGTGACTCACCATTGACCACATCCAGCTTCAGCCGGAGTTCCGTGCGTCCGTCCCATGCCTTGGGCGCGCTCAACTTAAGGACCGGCTCCGGGAAGACGCGTTTCCAGGTCACCTCGACCGACTTCTCGATGACGCCTTGCGGCATGACGACAGAGAGCCGGCAAGTTCCACGAAACTCCGCCTTCCCGGGAGGGAGCCGGTCCACGGTCTCACTGAAGCCCGTGCGGCCCGCGATGAGTTGTCCCTGGGCGCCCGTCCAGCTCACCGACAAGGCGCCGGGCACGTTGGCCTTATAGGTGACGGTTTCACCTTGGTTCAGGACCAAACGGTCCGCGGTGAGGGTCACCTCGCCACCTTGCGTGACGACGTGTCCGACCAAGCGCTGGTTCTTCACTTGGTTCGCATACTCGAGTTTGATCCAGTCCGGCGAACGCGCGACCGAGGAGACGCGCACTTCATCCATGTCGCCTTCGTAGCTATAGACATCGTACCAGCCGCCGATCCAGAGGCGGGCGGGCGACTTGATGTTGAGCGTCGGGCTGGCCTTGCCGTCCAATTGACCGTTCAGGTAGAGCCGGCCGTCATTCTTATCGTAGGTATGCGTGACGTAATGCCACTCATCGGGCGCCAGGTTCGACGGCCCGTCGACGTCGGAGAAATTGCTGTCGATGTGCAGGTGTTGAGGGGCCCGGAGTTGGAACCGCACCTTGCTGCCGCGACCGCCGGCCTCGTTCCCCCAAGCGATGATCGTGGAATTGCTGCGCGTGGGCTTGATCCAGGCCGAAGTCGTGTGGCTGGAGGCGTCCGTCGGATAACCCGTGATTTTGTCACCGCTGAAGACACCTTCCTTGCCCGCGAAGGTGCGGGCCCCGCCGATGAGGCCTTCGATGGGCTTGGTCCCGACGACCTTGGACGGCAACGTGCCGACCACATCCTTCACCTCTTGGCCCATGTGCCAAACGCTGAGGTAACCGTTATCACGCGAGAACACCTTGGAACCATCGGAGACGGACTTCGCCTGTGGGTTGCCCCAGTGCAACTTGAGTTCCTGACGCATCGCGCCGCGGATCTCCGGGACGCGCACCCAGATCACCGCTTCGCCCGCAGCCTTGTCCCAAGACTCGATCTCCAGCGCCAACGAGCGACCGGTGGCGTCGGTGACACGGAGATCCTCGCCCTTGGACTGGGCCGACGCGAACGGGAACGTGTCGCCATGCAGACGCAGCACTACCGGAAACTCCTTCACCACCGCCGTCGCAGGCAGGTTGGCACCTTCCTTGTCGGTCAGCAGCCACACGCTGCCATGGCCGGACCATGCCAAGTAGTCCTCTGCTTGCAGAGGCAGGAACGGACCGAGGCAAGCAGCCAACAGGATGCAGAGGAGACGCATAAGAATGGGGTGACCCCAAGATGGAATCTCCCCCGAAGTCCGCAATAGCTTTGCACCGGCGGTCGCTTAGGGCAAAGATTTCCCCCTGTAGTCCATGCGATTCCCGAGGGGTCACCCTTGCGCCCCACTCAGGGGGCAATAAATTCCCTACTGCCCGTCCACCGTCATGAAAACCTTCCGCCGGCTCTCCATCGCCCAGCAGACTGCCCAGCATCTGCGGGATGGCATCCGCCAAGGCCGATGGAAAGGCCGCCTCCCTGGAGTCGTCCGGCTATCGGAGGAACTCGGGGTCTCGACGCACACCTTACGCGCCTCCCTCCGACTCATCGAAAAGGAAGGGCTCGTGGCGCTCAGCGCCGACCAGCGTTCCCGACAAGTGATGGCCAAGGCCCCGCGGACCAAGGACACCTTCCGCATCGGGCTGCTGCTCTACGAACCGTTGGCCGATGAGAACGCCAAGGTGCAACCACTCATCCAAGAGATCCGCCACCGTTTGGAGAAGTCGGGCCTGAACGTCTTCTTCTCCATGGAGACCTTGAAGTCGCTCCACCACGACCGAACCCGTGTGTCGCGTTACGTCCAGAGCGAGGAGGCCAACGCCTGGATCGTCTTCGGCGGCTCCAAGCCGGTCATCGAATGGTTCGCGGACCAACCCTTCCCCGCCCTCGCCATCTTCGGGCGCTCCAACGAAGTCCCGATCGCCAGCGTCGCGCCCGACATGGCCACCGCGGCGCGGGCGGCGACCAAGCACCTGCTCCAGCTCGGCCACCGGCGCATCGTCAACCTCTGCCGCAAACCGCGTCGCTTACCCCAGCCCGGCCAACCGGAACAGGCCTTCCTGGACGAGTTAAAGGCCGCGGGCGTGGCTGCGGGCGACTTCAACCTGCCGGACTGGACGGAGACGCCGCAAGGGCTCCATGACCTGCTTTCCTCGCTTTTCCGCGTGACGCCTCCGACGGCGCTCATCATCAACGAGGTGCCGCTCTACATGGCGGTGCAGCAGTTCCTCGCGCAAAAACAACTCCGGGTGCCGGAGGACGTCTCGCTCATCGCCGACAACGCCGACCCGACGTTCGCATGGTTCCAACCGAGCGTGGCGCACATCAGCTGGTCGCCGGAACCGATCGTCCGACGGACGCTGCGGTGGGCGACGTCCGCGCAGCGCGGCCGGGCCGACCGCAGCCAGATCCGCTACCCGGCCGAGTTCATCCCGGGCGGTACGACGGCCAAGGCGCGCTGATCAGCCGCAGCCGCAACTGCCGGTACCGCAGCCACGTTTGGCGAGAAGGCGTTGCTCGATGGCCAGCGAGGTCGGTGTAATGGACAACCCGCCCAAAGCCGTGCAGCGCAGTTCCCGCGGCATCTGGGCCGAGACGCGTTTGGCGGTGGCGATGACTTCGTCGAAGGGAATGACTTGATCAAAGCCCGACAGGGCCATGTTCGCGCAGGAGAGCGCGTTGGCGGCGGCCATGACGTTCTTCCCGAGGCACGGGGCCTCGACGCGGTTGGCGATGGGGTCGCAGATCAAGCCGATCATGCTCTGCATGGCCATGGAAGCCGCGGCGCAGGCCTGCGCGGTATCGCCCCCGGACAGGGTCACGAGGGCTGCGCCCGCCATGGCGGCGGCGGAACCACCCTCCGCCTGACAACCACCGACTTCCGCGGCAAAGGTCCACTCGGTCGCGATGAAGACACCGATGAGGCCAGCGGCAAGGAAGGCCCGGGCAACGTCATCGTCGCTCTGCTTCCGGTCTTCCGCGAGGGCAATCACGATACCCGGCAAAGCCGCACAGGCGCCGGCCGTCGGCATGGCGATGATGACGCCCATGCTGCTCTTCACTTCCATCAAGGCGGTGACGTACAGAATCCCACGATTCAAGGAGCCGGCATCCAGCAAGCGGCCCGCGGCCAGTTCACGGGCGAATCCACCGGACTGAAACCCGAGGACGCGGTCTTCGTAATGCGTGCCGGCCAGGCCTTGGGCGATCGAACGACGGAGGATGCGCACCAAGGCGACCATCTTCGCGAGGACTTCCGCCTCGGTCAGGCCACCACGCGCAGCCTCATAGGCGACGGCATGCTTCCAGAGCGGTGCGGGCGCCTTGGCATGCACGGCAAGGAGTTCGGTGCAGGTCCGGAACGGGACGTGGCTGGAGCGACTGGAGAGCACCGGCAAGACCGGCGAAAGGCGGCGGAGCGTACGCAGCTGGCCCTGCGCCAGCATCGCGGCCAAGGGCGCATCCGCGATCGGACGAACATCGGCCAAGATCGCCAAGGAACCAGCGCCGACCGCCTGGCAGCGAATGGTGTCCGCAACCACCGGAGCCAAAGCATCCGCCAATGCCGACGCTGAGAGGTCGGACCAGGCGAGTACGACATGGGCGTCGCCGTGCAAGGAAACCGTCACGCCATCGATTTCGATGACTTCCATCATGCCTCCGCCGGTGGAGATGGCCTTGAGGAAGTGCGCACCACGGGCGTTCTTCAAGGTGAGGCGATAGGTATTGGGGTGCTCGTCACGGACATCGACCGTCTCGATGCGCACCTTCACCCCACCCTCCTGGATGATGCGCATGGAATCAGGCAGACGGTCATCGTCGGCCTCCCAGCCCAGCAAGCCACCGAAGAGTCCCATGTCCGACCCTTGCGTGTCATGCGTCGTCGGCAAGGAGCCATGGACATCAAACTCGACCAAGACCTCGGCGATCTCGCCGCCCATCAGGTCGCGCCCCAGCCGGCCGATGCGCAAGGCCGCGGCGCAATGCGAACTGGAGGGACCGCGCATGACGGGTCCGATGACATCGTTGAAGATACTGACGAGCATGTAGAGGGGTAACGGCGCGGTGGTGCGCTGGCAGCACGATGACCGCCCCCACCCCGGGGTCAAACCCTCAAGGGCTCAGCGCCCGATGTCCGGAAAGTCGGTGAAAAGCCCGTCGACCTTGGCCTCTTGGGTCAGGAAGCGAAAATAGTCCCTGCCGTCCGCGAAGCCCTTGGGCAAAGCCTCCGTCCGCAAGGTATACGGATGGACCTTGAGGCCAACCGCATGGGCCCGTTCGACCAAGCCCGTGGGTTTACGGCCTTCGGCGATCGCAGCAAGCGCCGGCCCGATGCCATCGACGACCTTGGCGATTCCCTGCAAGCCGTCGTCCGTGTCAAGGAGCGGGGTCTTCCCACCCGTCAGCAGGACAAGCCGTCCTTTCCAACCGAGCTCACTCCGGAGGCGCTGAAGTTCGGCGTATTCGAAACACTGCACATAGCATGGGTCTTCCTTGGTCGCATAGCCATAGCGGGCCAAGACGGCTAACATCGCCTTGGAGAGATCCTGGCCTTCCTGACGATGCCACGCCGCGAGCTTCACTTCCGGGTAGATGCCGACCTTGCGGCCGGTGCTCTTGTTCAGACCCTGGATGAATTCGATTTCCTCCGCGAAGGTGTTGATGCGGAACTCGCCCACGCCCACCGGGAAACGGCGCGGATAGACCGCCTTACCAGTCTTGGGATTGAAGCGCTCGAACACGCGGAGCTGGCGGACTTCGGCCAAGGTGAAGTCAATCGCGTAGAAGCTGCCGTTCGCTCGCTGACGACCAGGAAAGCGTTTCGCGACATCGGTCGTGCCATCCAAGGTGACGTCGTGCTGGACGATCAACACACCGTCCTTGGTGAGCACAAGGTCCTGCTCCAGGTAGTCGGCACCCTGCGCATAGGCCAAGGCCTTGGCAGCCAAGGTATGTTCGGGGAGATAGCCACTAGCACCGCGATGGGCGATGATGGTCGGAGCGGACTCGGCGCCGAGCAGGACCGCACCAGCGGCCCAGAGGTGGACAAGGGTTGCTTTCATTTGACCAAGGCCTGCAGGGCTTTGGCTTCAGCGTCGCTGAGCTTACCCCGATAGGCGACGGTGACATCCTTGGGTTGGTAGATGGTCTTGTATAGGACCAGTGCGGCGAGGTAAGTACCGTTGAAGTCGGGGTGTGATTGATCGGCGACGTGCAGGCGATAGGGCTGCTTGGACTGGTAATTGCGCTCCCAAGCATCGCCGACGGGCGCGACGAGCGCGTCGTTGGCCTTAGCGACCTTTTCATACCAGAGACGGAGGCGAGCCTGCATCTCGGCCGGGTCCTTGCCGAGACTGGCGTTGAAATCCTTGCCTTGTCCGTTCCAGAACTCGGGATGGCGCGCCCAGGTCTCGTAAAAGACGATGCGGACCTGCGGGCTCTTGGCCCGGACGCGTTGACAGAGCGCGGCCGCGCTGTCGACGAAGTCGGCGCGGATGGCCGGGCTGACTTCGGCGAGGGCCGGCTCTTGGCTCTGGCCCTGCAAGACGACGACATCCCACTTACCCTCGTCGATCGCCGCCAGGCTCTTGGGCTGGACGGTGAGGTGCTGCTTGAGCGTCTGCCCACCGGGCGTCTGCGCTTTGATCACCGGGACTTTCCGGCCGGCGCTTTTCACGACTTCGGCGAAGACATCGGGGAGCTTGTTGACGGAGGTGTAGCTATTGCCGATGAAGAGCACGCGCTCGGGGTCAGCGGCCAAGGCCGAGGCCAACGAAGCCAACAGCAAGCCAAGCCAGGCGAAGGGGCGATTCATTCCCCCAATCCTAGGCTGCCCCACGGAGAGTCAACCCCGGCCCTTGCTTCCGTCCGAGTTGTAACCAGCGTGTCCCCATGCGTCGCCTAACGCTCCTCCTGCTCGCCACCCTGGCTGCCGCCGGCGGCCTAGCCGCCGAACCCGCCCAAGGCCCGGCCCCCAAGGAGTTCACCCGCTTCCGGGCGGACGAAGCGGTGCAAGGGGTCGCCGTCGACGGGGACTTCCTCTACGTCATCGCCGACCGTGCCCTGGGCAAATACCGAAAGTCCGACGGCAGCAAGGTCACCGCTTGGACCGCCCCGCAAGACTCCAAAATCAAGCACCTCAACGCGGGCGTGGTCCTTGCAGGCAAACTCTACTGCGCCCACTCCAATTTTCCGCTGAAGCCCGACGAAAGCAGCGTGGAGATCTTCGATGCGGCGACGCTCCAACCGACTGGTCGGCACGTCTTCACCAATCCGCCCGGCTCGCTGACTTGGGCGATTCCTCATCAAGGCGGCTGGTTGACCTGCTTCGCGCACTACTCGCTCCTGAGTGACAATGCCCTCAGCCGAATCGTACAGTTCGACAAAGACTGGAAGGAATTAAAACGCTGGTCCTTCCCCGCCGAGCTGCTCAAGCGCTTCGCACGCTCGAGTTCTTCGGGGGCCAGCCTAATCGGCGGCGAACGGCTGCTGGTTAGCGGCCATGATGCCCGCGAACTGTACGCCCTGTCGCTGCCACCCGAGGGCGGCGAAGCCCGTTGGGATGCGACCTGGGGCTTCTTGACCGCCGGACAAGCCTTCGACGAGGACCGCGGCGCGGGCGGCAAAGACAAGGGCTATGCGCTCTACTCCATCGAACGAAAGACCAAGGAAGTCGTCGGCGCCCGTTACCCTCCGAGCGCCCGCTGAGCGGCATGCGGCTTGTCAGCCCTACTGGACCCCGCTAACTCCTAACCATGTTCCCCCTCTCCGGACTCGCCGATGAAGCGGCCGACGGCATCGATGGCCAAATCGCCGCCCACCGCGAGCTGGGTTGGTCCGCCCTCGAACTCCGACTTCTCAACGGTAAGCAGTTCGCCAGCGCCGCCGTGACGGACGACGACTTCGCCCACGCGATGGACGCCATCGAAGACGCCGGGCTGCGCGTGAGCGGCTTCGCTTCGGCCATCGGCAACTGGAGCCGACCGATCACCGGCGACTTCGCCCTCGACCTCGCCGACCTGCGCACGCTGATCCCGCGGATGCACCGCGCCCGGACGCGCTTCGTCCGCACGATGGGCTGGATGCAAGCCGGGACGTCCGACCAGGTTTGGCGCGACGAAGGCATCCGCCGTTACCGCGAGATGGCCAAGTTGGCGGCCGACGCCGCCATCGTCCTGCTCCATGAAAACTGCGAGGGCTGGGGCGGCACATCGCCTGCGAATGCGCGCACCTTCCTGGAATCCGTCGACCACCCGAACGTCCGCTACCTCTTCGACATCGGCAACACCGTCTCCTACGGCCTGCCCACGCTTCCCTTCTATGAGGCAGTCAAGCCCTTCATCGCCTACGTCCACGTCAAGGACGCCCGGCGCCACCCAACCGGCGGCAAGAGCGATGCGTTCACCTACCCCGGACGGGGCGATGCATTGGTCCGCGAGGTCCTCACCGACCTACTCCGCACGGGCTACACGGCGGGCGTATCCATCGAGCCCCACGTAGCCAGCATCGTGCACCTCGGCGAAGGCACCAAGGCCTCCCCCGAGGAACGCTTCGCATCGTATGTAAGGTACGGGCGCGAACTCGAGGACCTGCTGAAGTCACTCGCCTAAAGCAAACGGGCGGACACCGGGTTCATCGCCCGATGACCACCCGTGCGGCAGTCGCAATAAAGGAGGCTTACTTGGCCGGGGTCGCCGCCCAAACCTTGACGTCATCGATGCAGCCGTCCTTACCGGCCACGCCAAACTCGAAGCGCGACTTGGTGGCGTGGGCGATGCCGGAGGACTTGAGGTAAGCGACCGGGGTGCCATCCACCGTCATGCGCATTTCTTCCCCGACGGTCTCCACCACGACCGTGATCCACTTGCCGACTTCGAGCGCTTGCTTGACCGGGAAGGTCGCCTGACGGCCCACGAGCAGCTTGGCGACTTCCGCCTTCTTGGCGGGGTCCTTCTTCAGTTGATAGATGTCGCTGCGCATGTTGCCGTCCTTCTCGTCGATGATGACGGCCGAGAAGGTCTTGTCCTTGGGATTGAAGCGAAGTTGGGCCCGGCAGATGTGACCGTAGTGGGCGCCGGTATACTTGCGGTCATCGAGTTCGACATCGATCATCGTCGCACCGTCGAAGCGAACCTTCAGTTCAATCACGCTGTCCTTGGTCGGGACGTCGAGGCCATGCACGGCGGCGTGGGGGGTGACGGCGGGCTTGCCGTCGGCGGCAGGGATGGCCTTGTCGCGGGTCTGGGTGCCCTTGAGGACACCGTCGACCACCACGAAGGTCGGGACGACCTTGACCCAGCGCTTGTCGGCGGGGCCCTTCCCTTCGAAGTCATCGGAGAAGAGCAGCTCGCCCTTCTTGGCGATGGCTTCCGCCGGGATGGCCGGGAGCTGCGAAGCCGCCGAGGCAGCTGACCGAGGAGCGTCGGCCGCGAAGGCAGCCAACGGGGCGAGGGCAAGAAGGAGGAGCGGTTTCATGAAGTTGGCCGAAGGGAAACAAATCCGGCGAGCCGGCAGACTCCTCAGAAACCCTGCCCCTTGACCAGCGTGCGCAGGACAAAGACGTCGCGGTTGGATGTGACGAAGAGGGTCTTGCCGTCTTCGCCCCAAGCGAGGTTCGCCGTGGGCTGGTGGAAAAGAATCGAGCCGAGGTGTTTCCCTTCGGGCGAGAGGATGAGTACGCCGCCCGGACCGGTCGTCCAGAGGTTACCGCGCTCGTCGACCTTCATGCCATCGCAACCACCGGGGCGGCCGGGTTTCTTCAAGGACTTGGCGAGGAAGACGTCGCGCAGGCCCGAGCCATCCAAGGCACAGGCGGCCACGCGGGGGTTCGCACCATCAGAGACCGCCAGGTAAAGGGTCTTCTGGTCCAGGCTGAGGGCGATGCCGTTCGGCCACTGGACTTCCTTCGTGACGAGAGTGACCTTCCCGTCGGTGGCGAGCTTGTACACGCCATGGAAGCCCTGCTCGGCCTTCTGGCCCTTCGGCAAACCATAGGGCGGATCGGTGAAGTAGATCGAGCCATCGGCCGCGACCACCAGGTCATTGGGGCTATTGAACTTCTTGCCATTGTACTCGAGGGCGAGGGGCTTGAATTTACCATCGCCAACGAACTGACCGACGCGCCGGGCACCGTGCTGGCAGAGCAAGAGGTTGGCCTTGGCATCCACCGCGAGACCATTGGAACCCTGGAGGTCAGAAGGCTCATCCGTGCCGCTCGGCTTCAGGAACACTGTTGGGGCGGCATCACCGCGCTTCCAAGCATAGGCGGTGTTCTTAGGGACGTCGGAGAAGATGAAGCGGTCCTTGAACCAGACCGGACCTTCCGACCAGCTATAGCCGGTGCCGACTTTTTCGATCTTCACATCGGACGCAACCAAGGCGTCCAGGGTCGGGTCGATTTTTTCGATGCTGGGGGCGGGGACTTCCGCGGCGAAGGCGGCGGAAGCAAACAACAGGAACGGGGCGAGGGCTTTCATAGTTCGGGGGTGATAGATTACTTCTTTTCGACCTTCAGGTAGTCGAGTCCGAACATGTGCAGCGGCGTTGCGGCGGGGTTCGGAGCGAGGATTTTGACCTCCAGCTTATGCAGGCCGGCGGTGAGCTCATGGCGGCCACCATCCAGTTCACCGGTGGTGACGACTTCCTTGGGGTTGTAGAGGTCGAGGCCACGGTCCGTCAGGAGTTTACCGTCAAGGCGGAGCTCGAAACGGCCATAGTCATGGGCCTTGGTGCAGACAAAGGTCAGTTGATAGAGGCCCTTCTCCGCAATCGGAAGTTCGAGGGTCAGCGTGTCGCCCGGCTTGCCGCCAGTCCACCAGAGGTGGTCATTGCCGCTCCAGCGGCTGGCCTTAAACGAAGTCATCAATTGACCAGCAGTCCGACCGCCCGTGACGCCAAGAACCTTGAGGGCTTCGCCCTCCAAGGCGCCATCGATTTTCCAGACGCCCGTCACCCGCGGCGCCAAGGCGGTCTTGCCGTCCGGCGACTGCAGGTAGGCCACGAGGTCGATGACCTGCTGCGGCTGCAAGGCGTCGAAGAGGCCTTCGGGCATCAGCGACACGGCGAGGATCTCGCGCGAAGCGACTTCGGACTTCGCGACGGTCAGCTTCACGCCGCCGGGCATGACCGTGTTGAACACGTCGGCGGTCTCGGACTGGACAAGGCCGCTGACGGTGTTGCCGGTCTTCAGTTTAAAGACGTTGAGCTGATAGTCCTTCCCGATGAGGGCGTTCGGATCGAGGACGTTCTCGAGGAGGTAATCGAGGTTCGCACGGTTGGAACCGGTGAGGCTAGGCCCCACATGGTTGCCTTCGCCGAAGAGCTGGTGACAGAGGCCGCACGATTGCTGGTAGAGTGCCTTACCTGCAACGAGGTCCGCTCGACGCAAGGGCTTTGACTTGAGCAGGTCGACGTACTTGGCCTTGAGCTTGGCGTAATCGGCCTTCGTGGCGTTGACCGCACCGACGACCTGCGCGAGAAGCGCGTCGACCTTGGCATCCTTCATCGACTTGAGCTGGCGGATGGCGACGGGCGAAAGGACCGCCTTGTCCAGGGTGCCGGCCGCAACGGCTTCCATGGTGAGCGCGGCGGCGGTCGGGTTGGCGATGAGAGCCGGGAGCGCATCGGAGCGCTGATCGGCGGTGAAGGCCTTGAAGCCGGCGATGAGGGACGGGACGGTCGCCTCGTTACCTAGGGTCGCGAGGGCTTGGATGACCTGACGGCGCAACGGGCCGCCGACAGAGGCGTCCGCGAGGCAAGCATGGAGCACCGGAGCCGCCGCGCGGTCGCGGGACTGCACCAACACGGAGAGCGCCCGCTGACGCGCCGGAGCAGGCGCCTTGGCGTCGGCCAGTTGATCACGGAAATAGGCGCGACTGCCTTCGTCGCCTGCGAGGGCATCGAGTTCGTTGACCAAGGACAGCAGGTGCGGGGAAGCTTGGCCACGCAGGGCCTTGGCCTGAACAGCCCATTCCGCGGGAGCCTTGAAGGCCCCACCCTGCCGCACCCCCGCGACGAGGCCTTCGAGCAGTCGCTCGCGCAATGCAGGGTCCGCCTGCTGCGCCGCCAGGCCCAAGAGACGTTCACGGCCCGCGGCGTCCGTGGACAGGCGGCGATAAATGAACTCGGTGACCTTCGGGATCTTGGAAGCCTGGACCAGCGCCATGCCTTGCGCGGCATCGGCCCCCACCAGCGGCTCAATGCCATACCAGAGGAGCAACGGGAGGTTGTGGTCCGCCGCATCTTCGGACCGGGCCAACAAGGGAGCGGCCACGGCGGCACGGGCGGCGAGCGGGAGTCGACCCAAGGCGGAAGCGAGTTCGCGGCGAACCACCGGCGACTCCTCCTGTGCCGCCAGCTCAGCGAGGCGTGGTCCGATATTGCGGGTGTGCTCGGACATGAGGCGCACGAACCAAGCGCGGAGGTGCTCATCCTTGGCCGTCAGTCCGACCTCAAGCAGGTCGATCTTCGCACGGACGCGGTCGCCCTCGAAGGCCGGAAAGACGCCGGCGGAAGCCAACACCCAGAGCGCACGGAGGCGACGGAGCGGTTCAGCCTTGAGCGAACGGACGGTTGTCTCGGCGGTCAGTAAGGCGCTGGCCGTTCCAAAGTCGGGCTCCACTCCATGGCGTAGCTCGATGGCACGTTCGGCGAGGACCTTGCGGGCCTGCCGGACGAAGAACTCGTTCGGGTCGTCCAACGCGATGGAGAGCAGTTCCTGGCTCTTCAGCGCCGTGAGGTCGCGGGCCCGGGATTTGGCCTGGCCATAACTGACCCGGTAGATGCGGCCATTGCCGCGATCCCAAATCTCCTGGTTATTGCTGTGGCAAGTCTGCTTATCCGTCCAATCCGAGACATAGAGCGCACCATCCGGACCGACGCGTTGCGAAACCGGAATGAACCACGCGTCGTTGCTGCGCAGGAAGTCGGGCGCATGATGGCCGACGAAACCGCTACCCTTCGCTTTCACGGAGTCGCTCACCACGCGGTGGCCATGTAAGTTGCCAAAGAGCAGTAGCCCTTGATATTCAGCGGGGAAGTTGTCGCCGTTGTAGATGGCCAGTCCGCAATGGGCATGGCCGCCGCCTGCTTCATCCGTGCTCTGCGGCTGGACCATCCCGCGTTCGGCCGGACGATACAATACCGAGCCGGTGAAGTGCGCATGGTCGGCAATCGTCTTGATGTCGTCGTAGGTGAACGGATTAAAATGCTGTCCGGCCTGACGCTGGTAGCGGCCGCCGGGGAAGACGTGGTAGAGGTGCGGGATGACGCAGGCGGTGATGAACATCTCGCCGTGCTTATCGTAATCGAGGCCCCACGGGTTGCTCGTGCCTTCGGCGAAGATTTCGAACTCCTTGGTCAACGGGTGCAGACGCCACACGCCGGCGTTGATACGCTTGCGCTCGGAATCCGGGGCGCCGGGCTTGCCGACGTTGGAATGGGTGAAGACGCCATGGCAGCCGTACAGCCAGCCATCCGGGCCCCAGATGAAGCTGTTCAACGTCTCGTGCGTGTCCTGCATCGCCCAACCATCGAGCACCACGCGCGGCTTGCCGGGTTTATCCTGGGCATCCTTCGGGATGAAGAGCAACTCGGGCGCAGCGCCGACCCAAACGCCCCCGTGGCCGACCTCGATGCCGCTGACGAGGTCGAGGCCTTCGTAGAACACCGTCGACTTACCATAAGAACCGTCGCCCAGTGGGTCTTCCAAAATCAGGATGCGGTCCTTACCCTTACCATCACCGCGTTTGCGGGGATAGGACATGCCTTCGACGACCCAGAGACGACCCTTCTCGTCAAAGCACATCGCGATCGGCTGGACCACCCGAGGCTCGGCGGCGACGAGCGTCACCTGGAAACCCTTCGGCACGGACATCGCCTTGAGCGCTTCGGCCGGGGTCGACCCCTGGCGGTAGTCCTTGAACGGCACGTGGACCTCAGGCCCTGCCGGCGTGGCAGCAAAGGCGGAAACGGCGGCGAAAGCCGCGCCGAGGAAAACGGAGCGCATTGGGGTACGGGGTCTGTCACCAGACAACCCTCTCGGTTCCTTTATTTCAATTAAAACTAGCGGCTTATTCATGGCATTCGGCTTGGCATAGCCTATTCTAAGCCTATCTAGAAAAGCCCATGAAAAAGCCCTTCTCCCTCCTCGCCCTCGCCTTGGCCGCCACCTGCGCCCACGCCGCCGAGGTGAAACTCGTCGAACAGGCCGACAAGAAGCAGGTCGACGTCCTCGTCGACGGCCAGCCGTTCACGTCCTACGTCTTCTGGGCCGACCAGAAGAAGCCGCTCCTCTCCCCGCTCCGCACCGCCAGCGGCAACATCTTCACCCGCGGTTTCCCGCTCGAGAAGGTCGCCGGTGAACGCACCGACCACCCGCACCACATCTCTTCGTGGTTCAACTACGGGAACGTCAACGGCACCGACTTCTGGAACTCCCCGCCCGAGGGCTACTCGCGCGACAGCAAGATCCCTTACGGCAGCGTCAAGCACAAGGCCATCCTCGCCATGAAGAGCGGCGAAGGCGTCGCCTCGCTCAAGGTGTCGTCCGACTGGATCCTCGCCGACGGCTCCAAGGTGCTGCAGCAGGACGAGACGCTCGTCTTCCGCGCCGCCAAGGACCTCCGCATCATCGACCGCATCATCACGCTGACCGCCCAGGACAAGCCCGCCGTCTTTAATGACTCCAAGGAAGGCGTCATCGCCATCCGCGTCACGCGCTCCCTCGAGGAGCCCTCCACCAAGGCCGAAATCTTCACCGATGACGCGGGTAAGCCGACCGCGGTCGCCAAGCTCGACAACACCGGCGTCAACGGAATCTACCTCAGCAGCGAAGGTAAGGTCGGCGAAAAGGAATCCTGGAGCACCCGCGCCAAGTGGATGACC
>Ga0255121_1000058_pt1 | contig 31014 bp, 25 predicted proteins | sample Law_Colum_RepB_8_2_FD_188580 | JGI IMG/M metagenome (GOLD analysis project Ga0255121, IMG submission 188580) | Freshwater microbial communities from St. Lawrence River, New York, United States - Law_Colum_RepB_8h | ecosystem: Environmental > Aquatic > Freshwater > River | place: USA: New York... | reverse complement strand
GGCGGCCGGTGCGGCGCTGGCAGCCGGGGCGGTGGGCTTGGCGGCTTCGACGGCGGGCTTGGCCGGCGCAACCGGGGCGACCGGAGCCGGGGCGGGAGCGGGGATCGGCTCTTCCTTCTTCGGCAACTTATCCGCCGCGAACTTCATGAAGTCATCGCGGTAGAACTTGCTGAAATTACTAGAAGCCGCGGGCTTCTTGCCTTCGGCGTAGACGAGCTCCTTGAAGTCCGGATGGGCCTCCACGAACTGATCCGCCAAGGCGAGCAATGCCTTGACCTCGAGGCCGAGTTCCTTGGCCACGTCGCTGTAACGCTGGGTGGTCGAGGCCTTCTTCGCTTCAGGTTTCTTCTTCTTCTCGGTCATGTGCAGGTGCTGGGTGGACGGTAGAGGGAGGGTCAGGAGACGGACTTAGGCCTGGCCAGCGGTCTTGGCTTTGGCGACGGCAGCGAGGACGGTGTTGAATTCGTCTTCGGTGATCGAGGTGCCGACCAAGTCGTCCGCGGTCACGTCGCTGAAGGCGGCGAGCTCGGCGATGCCGAGGCCCACGAACTTCGCGATGAGTTCAGGCGAAAGCTGGAGCAGGGCGGCGAGGCGCAGGGCCTTTTCGCCGAGCTGAGCGTCCACGCTTTCCGGCGCGCGCGTCGACTTCGTGATGTCGAGGCGCCAGCCCATGAGCTTGGAGGTGAGGCGGGCGTTGCGGCCCTTGGAGCCGATCGCGATGCGCATGTCATCTTCGTCGACTTCGAAGTGGATGAGGCGGTTGCGCTCGTCGACGTGCACGTTGCGGGGCTTGGCCGGGCGGATGGCTTCTTCAAGCAGCTGCAGGGGCTCGGGGCGCCAGCGGATGATGTCGATCTTCTCGCCGTTGAGTTCCTTGACGATGTTGCGGACGCGGGCGCCACGGGCACCGACGCAGGCGCCCACGGGGTCGACCTTGGGGTCGGAGGAATCGACGGCGATCTTGGTGCGGTAGCCCGGATCGCGGGCCATGGCGGCGATTTTGACCGTTTTGTCGGCGATTTCGGCCACTTCGAGCTCGAGGAGGCGGCGGACGAAATTCGGGTGGGCGCGGGAAAGGACGAATTCCCGGCCACGCTGGGTGTCTTCGCGGATTTCGAGGAGGAGGCAACGGATGCGGTCGCCCGTGCGGAAGATTTCGCCTTGGCAGCTTTCGGCGCGGGTGAGGACGGCTTCGGCCGAGCCGAGCTCGACGACGACGTTGCCGCGGTCGTTGCGGCGGACGGTGCCGGTGACGATGTCGCCGATCTTATCCTTATACTCCTTGAAGACCTGGTCCTTCTCGATCTTGCGGAACCGTTGGTTGAGGAGCTGCTTGGTGCTCATGGCCGCGATGCGACCGAGGTCCGAGACGGCGATGGGGCGGCGGACTTCCTCGCCGATCTTGGCGTCGGCCTTCAGGGCGGTCGCGGCGACCGGGTTGATTTCCTTGAGGGGGTCGGACGGGGAGTCGCTGACGATGTAGACCGCGAAGGCGTCCAGCTTGCCGGTGGCGGGGTCGGCGATGACCTCGATGTTCTGGCCGGCGAGGACGGACTTTTCGACCGAAGACTTGATGGCTTCGGCGATGAGCGCACAGGCTTCATCCTTGGGGATATTCTTTTCTTTTTCGAGGTACTGCAGGTAGGGCTTAATGTCTACGCTCATGGGTATACGGGTGGTGTGGTGAGAAAATGGGCGACAAAAAAGGCGGGTCCGGCTGGACCCACCTTATGGAAAGGTGACTAGGTCTTCGGGTATGCCCTCCCCGCGAGGGCCTGTCAAGGCGGGACGCCTCGGCGGGCGGGGTGGGTTCCGCTTGCCCCCGGGGGGTCTTCGGTAAACCTCTTGCCCCATGGCCGACGAAAAGGTGATTTTTACCATGACGGGGGTGACCAAGCACTTCGAGAAGAAGCCGGTCTTCCGTGACATCTCCCTGTCCTACTTCTTCGGCGCCAAAATCGGCGTCCTCGGCCTCAACGGTTCCGGCAAGTCGACCTTGCTCAAGATCATGGCCGGCGAAGACAAGGAGTTCGACGGTGAGATCAGCGCGGTCCCCGGCTACACCTTGGGCTACCTCGCCCAGGAGCCCCGCCTGGATGAAAGCAAGACGGTCGCCGAATGCGTCAAGGAAGCGGTCTCCGAGATGAAGGCGCTGTTGGAGGAGTACGACGACACGTTCGTCAAGGTCTCCGAAACCGATGACGCGAAGGAGCAGGAGAAGATCCTGGCCCGCCAAGGTGAGATCCAGTCCATCCTCGATGCCCGGGGTGGCTGGGATTTGGACGCCCGCATCGAGATGGCCCTCGAGGCCTTGCGCTGCCCCGCGCCGGATGCGGTGGTGTCGACCTTGTCCGGCGGCGAAAAGCGCCGCGTGGCCCTCTGCCGCCTTTTGTTGATGGAGCCGGACATCCTCCTGCTCGACGAACCGACCAACCACCTCGATGCCGACACGGTGGCCTGGCTCGAGCGTCACCTGCAGAACTACAAGGGTACGGTCATCGCGATCACGCACGACCGTTACTTCCTCGATAACGTGGCGGGCTGGATCCTTGAGCTCGACCGTGGTCGCGGGGTGCCCTGGAAAGGCAACTACTCATCTTGGCTCGAGCAAAAGCAGAAGCGCATCGAGGCCGAGGAGAAGCAGACAATCGCCCGTTCCCGCTCGATGGAACGCGAACGCGAATGGGCCGGTTCCTCGCCCAAGGCGCGCGTGGCCAAGAACAAGGCCCGCTTGCGTGCCTATGAACAGATGCTCTCGCAGGATCAGGCGCAGACGGAGAGCAAGGCGGAGATTTGGATTCCGCCCGGCCCGCGTCTCGGGGGCGCCGTCATCGAGGCCAAGGGTTTGATGAAGGCCTATGGCGACCGCATCCTGATGGAGGACGTCAACTTCTCGCTGCCCGCCGGCGGCATCGTCGGCATCATCGGGCCGAACGGGGCGGGCAAAACGACGCTCTTCCGCATGATCACCGGTCAGGAAAAACCCGATAAGGGCACGTTGACGTTGGGTGAGACCGTCAAGATCGCGCACGTCGATCAGTCGCGCGATTCCTTGCCGGCGGACAAGGCTCTCTGGGAAGCGATCTCCGACGGCCAGGACATGGTCCACCTCGGTAAGGTCATCGTCCCCGCCCGCGCCTATGCGGCGCGCTTCGGTTTCACGGGCGATGTGCAACAGCGCAAGGTCGGGTTGATGTCGGGGGGCGAACGCAACCGCATCCACCTCGCCCGTTTGATCAAGGCCGGCGCCAACGTGCTGCTCCTCGACGAACCGACCAACGACCTCGACGTGAACACCATCCGCGCGTTGGAAGACGCCTTGGAATCTTTCGCCGGTTGCGCCGTGGTGATCTCGCACGACCGGTGGTTCCTCGACCGCGTGGCGACGCATATCTTGGCCTTCGAAGATGACGGCAAACTCGTCTGGCACGAAGGCAACTACGGCGACTACCTCGAAGCCCGCCGTCGGCGACTCGGGGAGGATTCCGACACGCCGCGGCGTCCGAAGTACCGCCGGCTTACGCGTTGAGGCGTCGGCACTGCGCCAAGCGCGGACGCCAGGCGGGTAGGGTGCGGGTCAGTTCCGCGAACTCCGCATCCGTCAGGCGCCACGTCCAGTTGCCCTGCGGGTTGCCGGGGGTATTGAAACGGGCGGCTGAGCCCAACCCGAGCAGGTCTTGGACAGGCAGGATGGCGCAGACCGCCGGCGTGCGCAGCACGGCGTCGATCAAAGCCGTCGGCACGTCATCCACGGTCCCGAGGAGTTCCTGCAGGTTGGCTTGTTCTTCCGGCGTGGCGCTCCCGAGCCAACCCCGCAGGGTGTCATTGTCGTGCGTGCCCGTATAGACGACGCGGTCGGCGGTCACGTTGTCCGGATGGTGAGGGTTGTCGGCGGCTCCGCCGAAGCCGAACTGCAGGACCGCCATGCCGGGCAGGCCGGACGCTTTTCGGAGAACATCGACGCCCGGGGAGAGCAAGCCAAGGTCTTCGGCGACCAACGGCAAGTCACCCATGGCGAGCGTGAAGGCCAAGCCCGGACCGTCGTGCCACGTGCCACCACGGGCGTTGGGTGCGTCGGCCGGCACGCTCCAGTAGTCGCACAAGCCGCGGAAGTGATCGATGCGGACGGCATCGAAAAGCTCGAGGTCGTGCGCGACGCGGGCGCGCCACCAGGCGAAGCCCTCCGCCGCATGCGCGGGCCAGTCGTAGAGCGGATTGCCCCAGAGTTGGCCATCTTCAGCGAAGTAATCCGGCGGCACGCCCGCCACCGCCGTGGGTCGGCCATGGGCATCGAGCTGGAAGAGTTGCGGGTGGGCGCGAACGTCGCAGCCGTCGGCCGAGACGTAGATGGGTTCGTCGCCCATGAGGCGGATGCCGTGCCGCTCGGCGTGGGCCCGCAAGGCCTGCCATTGTTCGGCGAAGAGGAACTGCAGCGCCGCGGCTTCGGCGCAGAGGCTCGCATCGGCTGCCGACGCGGTCCAATGGGCTGGCGCCGTGAAACCGTTTTGTTCGCGGAGGGCGGAGAAATGACACCAAGCCGGTAACCAGGCGGCCTGGTCGGTTTGGAACTTCAGGAAGCGTGCGTCGTGCGCGAGCGCGACGGCCGCGCGGGCGCCGGCTCGCTTGAGGAGCGGGCGGAGTTCATGCCAGAGGCGTCCGTAATTCGTCTGCTGATCCGCGCCGCGGTGGATGCCGGCGACTTCCGCCGCCGTGAGGTAACCGCGCCGCTCCAAGTCACCGAGATCCAGCAGGTAGGGGTTGCCGGCGAAGATGGAGAGCGCTTGGTAAGGCGAGTCGCCGTAGCCGGTCGGACCGAGCGGACAGACCTGCCACCAGGTGAAACCGCCCGCCGCCAGGGCCTCGATGAAGCGGTGGGCTTCCGCGCCGAGCGTCCCGATGGGTCCCGGGCCCGGTAGGGCGGTCGGGTGCAACAGCACGCCGGCGGACCGTTGCGGAAAGGCGCGGCAACGGAAGGCGTTAGGCGCTGCGGGCATCTTCAGCGGTATTCCACGTAGTGCTTGGTCCGGAGTTCGGCCAACCACTTCTCAACCGCTTCCTTGATCGCCTGGGAGCGGACGCGCTCCTCGACCAGCGCGCGCACCTTGGGGTCTTCCAGGGTGTCGGTGCCCGCCTTCTTGAAGCCTTCGCGCTTCAGGATGAACCAGAGCGCCGGGCTGCCCGGAATGTCGAACTGCAGGGCTTCCGAAATCTCGCCATCCTTCATGCCGCTCACCACGCCGACCACGCGTTCGTTGATGTCTTCGAGCGGTTTCCAGCCGGTGTCGCCGCCTTGCTTGGCGAAGTCGTCGGTGCTGATCGCTTCGGCCACCTCGGCGAAGCCCGGCGCCGCCGCCTTGATCGTCGTCTTGTAACGCGTCGCGGTGGCGGGGAGTTTCGCCGGGTCGCGGAGGGCGGCCGCCCAGGCTTCGGCGCGGGCCTTGCCCTCGGCGAGGGTTTCGCTGGCGCCTTGCATCAAGGTGATCTGGCGGAGCTGGACGCTTTCCTTGCGGACGAACTCCGACCGGTGGGCGTCGTAATAGGCCTGCAGTTTGCCGGGGCCGACCTCGAGGGCCGTGCGGCGGACTTGGCCGATCATGTATTCGAAGATGATGCGGTCCTCGATGAACTTCCGGTAGGAAAGCGGCGTGTGCCCCGTGGCCCGGAGGGAAGCGACGAAGCGGTTGCGGTCACCGTTGAATTCACGCCGGATGGTCTCCTCGATGTCGCCGTCGATGTAGGAGGCGGGCACCTTCCCGACGCTGGCCTTGAACTCGGCGATGGCCAATTGCCGGTCGGTGATCTGCTTGAGGGCTTCCTCGGCGTAATTGGCGATCGCTTGGTTGAATTCGGCATCGCTCTTGCCGCGGCCGATCTCCTCCACGAAGGGTGCGAGCTGCCGGCGCAGGTCCGAAAGCGTGATGGGCTGGCCGTTGGCGTTGCCGGCGATGCGGTCGGCGTTGAGTTCGGACCAGCGCTGGGCGGCCGCGGCTTCGGCTTGGGTTTTTTTCGGGAGCGCCTGGGCCGGCGCAAGGGTGGCCGCGCCAAGGAGGAGGCAGGAAATAGAAAGAGCGTTCATGAACCAGGAGGTGCGGACAATCGTGACAGGAAGCCACGGATTTCCGTGAGTTTCCGCAGGGGGTCCTTGACGGTCAAGCGGGGAAAGCGATTTCCGACCAAGATGGGCTCCGATGGCCGTCCGGGGCTGATTTGCAGGCAACGCAGGGTGGTCCCCTCGGTGGAAATGGCGGTGATGCCCTTGGCTTCCCCCAAACACCGAATCTCGGCGAGTTGGAGGAAGGCCGCCGCTTCGGGCGGCAGGCGTCCGTAGCGGTCGGTGAGGTTGGCGCGCAGTTCGGCGACCTCGTCGGCATCGGTGGCGAGCGCGACCTTGCGGAAAGCTTCGATCCGCAGGCGGGTTTCCGGAATCCAGTCCGACGGCAACGTCGCGGTGAGCAACGGGCCCTCGCCCGCACTGGAATTGCTCTGCTCGACGCCGAGGGTGGCTTGGGTGTGGTCGATGAAATCCAGGTTCAACTCACACCGGTCGACGCCGGCGCCGCGGTCTCCGCGGAGTTTGGCGACGCTCCGACGGAGCAATTGACAGTAGAGGTCGAACCCGACGTTGGCGACGTGGCCGCTTTGCGCCGCGCCGAGGATGTTGCCCGCCCCGCGCAACTCCAGGTCGCGCATGGCGATGCGGAAGCCGGCGCCCAACTGGTTGTATTGGCGGATGGCCGAGAGGCGCCGATGGGCCGTACCGACCAAGGCCGCGTGCCGGTGCAGGAAAAGGTAGGCGTAGGCTTGGCGATTGAAGCGTCCGACGCGCCCCCGGAGCTGGTAGAGCTGGGCGAGGCCGAAGCGATCGGCCCCTTCGATGATCAGCGTGTTGCAGTTGGGGATGTCGAGGCCGGTCTCGATGATCGTCGTGCAGACGAGGATGTCGTATTCGCCCGCGACGAACGCCGACATCGTCTCCTCGAGTTCCCCCGCGCCCATCTGGCCGTGGCCGACGATGATGCGCGCCTTGGGCACGAGGGCGGCGAGCCGTTCGGCGACCGCACGGATCGTCTCCACGCGGTTGTGCAGGTAGAAGACTTGGCCGCCGCGGGCCAGTTCGGCCTTCACCGCATCGCGGACCAGTTTCTCATCGTAGCTGCGGACGACGGTGCGGATGGGCAGGCGTTCGCGGGGCGGTGTCTCGATGACGCTCAGGTCGCGGGCGCCCACCAGCGCGAGGTAGAGCGTCCGGGGAATCGGCGTGGCGCTCATGGCCAGCACGTCGACCTCGGTCCGCATCTCCTTGAGCCGTTCCTTATGCCGGACACCGAAGCGATGTTCCTCGTCGATGATGACGAGGCCCAGTTTGCCGAAGGACGTGCCGTCGGAGAGCAGGGCGTGGGTGCCGACGACGACGTCGACCGTGCCCGCGGCGGCGCGGGCGCGTACGTTGGCCTTCTGCTTGGCGGTGCGGAAGCCGCTGAGGAGCTCGACGGAGATGGGCCAGCGCGCGAGGCGTTCCCGGAAGCTTTCGTAGTGCTGTTGCGCGAGGACGGTGGTGGGCGCGAGGATCGCGACCTGACGGCCGCCCAGGACGCATTTGAAGGCGGCCCGGAGGGCGACCTCGGTTTTGCCGAAGCCCACGTCGCCGCTGACGAGACGATCCATGGGCGCGGCCCGTTCCATGTCCGCTTTCACGTCCGCGATCGCGCGGGTCTGGTCCGGAGTCTCGCGGTGCGGGAAGGACCGTTCGAACTCGCCCATCCAAGCATGGTCGGCGTCCTTCGGGTGGGCGATGCCGGGCTTGGTCGAGCGCGCGGCCTGCATCGCGAGCAACTGCGCCGCGAGGTCGGCCGTGGCTTTTTCGGCGGCCTTCCGCGAGCGCTCCCACCCGCCGCCCCCGAGTTTGGAAAGCTTGGGCGTGGCTCGGCCGATGCCGATGTAGCGCGAGAGCAGGTGCGACTCCCGGACGGGGAGGTGCAGCATCGATTTCTCGGCGAATTCCAAGCCGATGAAGTCTTCGGTGCGGCCGTTGTGTTCGTGGGCTTTGATGCCACGGAAGAGGCAAATGCCTTGGGTCACGTGCACCAAGGCGTCGCCGTCGGCGAGTTCGCCGAAGTCGAGCGCCCGCCCGATGGCGGCCCGGACCGCGGTGCGGCGGCGGGGCAGGGAGGCCAGCGGCCGCTTGCGCCGACCGAAGAGCTCTCGTTCCGTCAGCAGGACCAGTCCGTCCTTGAGCAAGCCCGCCAGTTTCCCCGGCGCGAGCAAGAGCCCGCCGCCGAAGCGTCCTGCGCAAATGCGCGGCTTGAAGCCACGGATGGCGGCGGCTTTGACTTCGGCGTTCAGGCGGTCGACCGACCCATCCGTATCTCCGGTGAGCAGGCAAGGTCGGCCGTCCTTCGCCAGGGCCGCGGCGGCGCGGAGCAGGGCGGGGCGGTGTTCGGTGCCCTCGGTCGCCGAGCCGATGAGCAATGATTCCGCGGGCTGGCTTTCAAGCGCCTGCGCCGCATAGCCCGCGGGGGCATCATCCGTTTCTTCTAGGATGAGCTGAGGCAGTTGGGTCGCGTGCAGTTCGGCGCAGAGGACATCTTCGTGCGAGCGGTCGACCGAAACGATCAGGACGTCGGCGGGGAGGTGCCGGAAGAAGGGGGCCTCGGCGACGCGACCGGAATCATCGCGTGGGGCGCAAATCACCAGCCCCTCGACTTCCCCTTCGCTCCGTTGCGTCGCCGGGTCGAACGGCCGGAGGGATTCGACCTTATCGCCGAAGAGGTCGATGCGTACCGGCATCTGCGCGTTCAGCGGGTAGACGTCGAGGATACCGCCGCGCAGGGCGTATTCCCCGGGCTGCTCACAGAGGGCTTCGTGGTCGTAGCCGAACTCGCCGGCGAGGCGTTGCGCAAAGGCCCGGAGCTCGAGCGTATCGCCTTTGCGGATGACCATCTCCGCCCGGGCAGCCGCTTCCGGGGCGGGGGCCCGGCGGGCCAAGGAGCCTGGGGTGCAGGCGATGAGCAAGGGCCGTTGGGGGTCGTGCTTCCCGTGCCGCAGCAGGGAGAGCACGCCGAGCAGGTCGCAATCGGCTTCAAAGGCCGGTACCGCGGCATCGGCTTCGGTCAAGGTTCGGGCGATGGGCTGCGCGCCGTTCAGCAACGTCAAGAGCTGCGCCGTCTCTTCCGCCAGCGTTTCGGCGGCGCCCAGGTTGGAGGCCAGCAGGACGATGACGCCGTGGGCGGCGCCTTCCGAACAGGCCACGGGCGCCCAAGCGTGCGCGGGCACGCCGGTCAGGGCACGGCGTGGCTGAACGGACATCCCGCTATCGAGTCGGGAAGACCGGAAGCGTCAAACCCAACCCCTCAGTTCAGGACCTCTTCCGCGATTTCGTTTCAGGGTTCGACGTAACCTTGATTACGGCGGGTCCGTGGTCATGGGTATTTCCATGACTGGTCTCACGCGCTTTCTCGCCCTGCTGGCCTGCCTGCAGTCATTTGCCCAAGATAACCGCCACGCCCTCGGCCACGGCCCCGCCCGCTATTCCCTCGACCACAAATGGGCCAAGGCCGATCCGGCCGTCGCTCCGGTGGTGAATTCGCATGCGCTCGCCGAAGATAAGGCCGGCCGCATCTATCTCGTCACCGACCACCCGAAGAACGATTTCATCATCTTCGAGAAGGATGGTCGGTATGTCCGGTCGATCAGCGCCGGCCTCGGCGGTGGGCATGGCCTGGAGATCTTCCAGAAAGATGGCGTGGAGTATCTGGTGCACGTCGATTCCGGCTGGCACATGGCCGCCGAGGGCTGGAACCCGTCCGCGGTCGAGGGTCGCGTCACGCTGCTGACGATCGAGGGTAAGGTCGTGCGCAAGTTCCCGACGCCGAAGGAGCTCGGCCTGAGCGACGGAAAGTTCATGCCGTGCGACGTCGCCTGGACGCCGGCCGGCACGCTACTCGTCGCCGACGGCTACGGGTCGAACTTCATCTACGAATTCTCGCTCGAAGGAAAGCTGCTCAAGAAATGGGGCGGTCCCACGAAGGACGCGGCCAATCTCAGTAATGCCCACGGTATCTCGATGGACGCCGCCGACCCGCGCGGTCCGCTCGTGTGGGTGCCTTCACGCAGCCAGAACCAGCTCAAAGCGTTCACCTTGGACGGTAAGCATGTTGATACCCTTGATCTGCCGGGCGCCTTCGCCGGTCAGCTCTTCTTCCGCGGCGACAAGATTTACACCGCCGTCTGCTGGAGCAAGGACGCCGCGGGCAAGCGCCTCCCGCAATCCGGCTTCCTGCTCGTGCTTGACCGTGCCACGAAGAAGGTCCTCAGCGCGCCGGGTGGCAGCGAGCCGAAGTATGTCGACGGCAAACTCCAGCCGCTCAGCCAGGCACAGCCTGTCTTCAAGCACGGCCACGACCTTTACGTCGACTCCGTTGGCGACATCTACCTCGGCGAATGGAACGCCGACCGCCGTTACCCGTCCAAGCTGACTCTGGTCAAATAACTCAGCTGATCAACAGCAGTCGGGGCGAGCCCGGATAGTTCTCGGGAGCACGATGGATACACGGTAGGACTGGGCTGCCGGGCCATTGCGTCGCGATCCGCCAAAGGGAAAACGTTCCGAACGCGTAGGGCTGCGCAGTCGGCACCGGCGCGTAATGGAGGTCGTACGAATGCTCGGACAGGAATTCGGCGAAGCCGGCGTCGTCGGTTCCGCCGTATTCCTGCAGCAGCGCCGCGCGGATCGCAGGTTGTTCCACCTTGCGGAGGGCTTCCTCGTTGGCGAGGCCTTCGCTGCAGGCGCCGTGGTAGGTGCACAGCCAGGTGTCGACTTCGATGGGGGCCGTATCGACGTGGAACGACAGCACGTCGGTCGGCACGATGCCGGCGTCCGGTCCGCGGACGCAGTCGTAGATGCAGTTGAGCGCAGGCGCGAGGTCATGGGCCCGCAGCAAGGCTTGGTCGGCGAGCAGGGCCGCGGCCGCGAGTTGGCCGGCGGGGCTGAGGTCGAGGGCCTGGAGGCGGTCATCGTCGATCGCTACGATACCTTTTCCGGGCCCGAGCTTCGCGATGACCTCGGCGAAGTCGCCTGGCAACGTGCGCTCCCAGCAGAGGGCGTTGACGTCGCCGGCGAAGGGCGTTGCGCGGAGCTCCGCGAAACTCCCCAGCGGGCGGACGCGCTGCGTGGCTTTGGTCATCCAGCTCAGCGGAAGAGCTGTTGGCTGAACCAATAGAGCGCGTTGCGCCAGTGCGTCGCGTCGTGTCCGTTGCCGTCCACGTGCCAGACGTGCGGCACCTCCTTTTCCTTGAGGTAGGCATGCATGCCTTGGCTGATGCTCAGCAGGCCGTCGCGATTACCGCAGGAAACCCAGAGCAGCTTCAGTTGCTTTTTCGCGGCCACCGGGTCGGGGAGTAGGGTGGCGGGTGGCTTCGTGTTGGGGGCCGCGGAGAAGCCGCCGACCCAAGCGAACGTATCGAGGTGAGTCAGGCCGAAGTTGAAGGTCTGGCCGCCGCCCATGGAGAGGCCAGCGAGGGCGCGTTGCTCGCGTTTGGCGTCGACCGCATACTTCTTTTCGATGGTCGGAATCACGTCGTCGAGCAGGTCGCGCTCGAAGTTGGCGAAGGCGGGCGCGGCGGCATAGATGTCGCCGGTGGCCCGGTCGTCCTTGCGGGCGCGGCCGTTCGGCAGGACCACGATCATCGGTTTGGCTTTACCGGCGGCGATGAGGTTGTCCAAGAGCACGTCGACTTGGGCGAAGCGTTGCCACTCGTTCTCATCGCCGCCGATGCCGTGCAGCAGGTAGAGGACGGGATAGGACTTTTCCTTGGTGTAGCCGGGCGGCGTGTAGACCTTGAGCCGACGGGTGGTGCCCACGGTTTTGGACGCGTACTCGATCGTTTCGAGTTTGCCGTGGGGAATGTCTTCCTGCCGCTGAAAGATGCTCGCCGGTGGTTCTCCGTAGGCGGGCTTGTCGTCCGGGCCGAGCACGATGGGGCGGCCTTTCCCGGTTTTGGCGGGTGCCGACTTTGCCGCAGGTGCCGCGGGCTTGGTTTCTTCAGCCGCACCCACCGTACGGGTGATGAGGCCAAAAGACAGCAGACCAAGCAGGAGGGCGGGGCGCATGGGGAGGGAATCCAGCATCGCGCCTGCCTTCCCGCAGTCAACCTTCGGGGCTTACTTCAAGCCGAACCGCTTGCTGAATTCCTTGGCCAGCGCTTCGTAGGCGACCGCACCCGGTGAATGGACGTCGTACTGGAAGATCGTCTGGCCGTGGCTTGGGCACTCCGACAAGCGGATGGTGCGCGGAATCATGGTTTCCATGACCAGGGCGGGGAAGTGGGTCTTCACTTCCTCGACGACTTGGCGGGAGAGCTTGGTGCGTACATCGTACATCGTCATCACGATGCCGCCGAGCGCGAGCTTGTCGGTGGCGCCGGCGGCCTTGAGTTGGTCGACCACACCGACGATCTGTCCGAGGCCTTCCATCGCCAAGTATTCCGTCTGCAGCGTGACGAAGAGGAAGTCCGACGCGCTGAGCGCGTTCATCGAGAGCATGCCGAGGGCCGGCGGGCAATCGATGAGGATGGCGCCGTAGGTCTTGGCTTCGATGATCGGGGCGAGGCTGGCGCGGAGACGACCGAGGTAATTCTCGGCCTGCGCGAGTTCGGACTCCACGGCGGCGAGGTCGACCTCGGAGGGGATGAGGTCGAGTTTTTCGGTGGTCGTCGCCACGATCATGTCGGCGATTTTGGCTTCGCCATGCAGGACCTTGTAGAGGGATTTGCCTTCGGTCTTCTCGATGCCGAGGGCGCTGGTCGCGTTCGCTTGGGCGTCGAGGTCGACGAGCAAGGTGCGGATGCCCAAGCGGGCGAGGCCGGCGGCGAGGTTGACGGCGGTGGTCGTCTTGCCGACGCCGCCCTTTTGGTTCGCGATGGAGAAGACCTTGGTCACCTTAGACGTTCTCGATGGGGCGTTCGACTTCGGTGGGGGCGTCGTAATCCACGCCGGCGAGGCCGAAGCCGAAGTTCTTGAGGAAGTCCGTCTGGTAGCCGGCGAAGTCGCCGTATTGATCCAAGGTCTCCGTGGTCACCAGCGGCCAGATGTCGAAGACGGCCTTTTGGATTTCGGGCAGCATTTCCAAGTCATCGATACGGACGCGGCCGTTCTCGTCGAAGTCGAGGGCGTTGCCGTTGTACATCTGCTTCTCAAAGAGGCGCTGGATCTGCTCGATGCAGCCTTCGTGGTTACCCTTGGCCTTCATGATTTTGAAGAGCAGGGAAACGTAGAGCGGGACCACGGGAATCGCGGAGCTGGCCTGAGTCACGACGGCCTTGTTGACCGAGACGAAGGCCCGGCCGCGGTGCAGCTTCATGAGGTCGTCGATCTTGCGGCCCGCGCGTTCGAGGTCTTCCTTGGCCTTGCCGATGGTGCCGTCCTTGTAGATGGGCCAGGTGACCTGCGGTCCGATGTAGGAATAGGCGACCGTTTGGCAGCCTTCCTTGAGGACGCCGGCACCGTCGAGGGCGTTCATCCAGAGTTCCCAGTCTTCGCCCCCCATGACCTTGACGGTGTGGGCGATTTCTTCGGCGTTGGCGGTGTCGAGGGTGACGTCGTTCACGACCTTGCGGTCGGTGTCGAGGTTCTTGGCATGGAAGGGCGCACCGGTCGGCTTGAGGGTGGACTTGTAGGTGACGCCATCCGGGGCGGTGCGGCGCGGGGAGGCGAGGGAGTAGACGATGAGGTCGACTTTGCCGCCGGGCATCTTGGACTTGATGGCCTCGATGACCTGGGCCTTGAGCTCGGCGGAAAACGCATCGCCGTTCAGCGAGATGGCGGTGAGGCCGGCCTTCTTGGCTTCGGCATGGAAGCCGGTGGTGTTGTACCAGCCCGGGCTGCCGGGCTTGTCGCCTTCGCCGTTGCGTTCAAAGAAGACGCCGAGGGTGGCGGCACCGGACCCAAAGGCCGCGGCGATGCGCGACGAGAGCCCGTAGCCCGTGGAGGCGCCGATGACCAAGACGGACTTCGGGCCATCCTTGAGGGCCGGCCGGGACTTCACATGGGCGATCTGTTCACGGACATGAGCCGCGCAGCCTTCCGGGTGGGAAGTGATGCAGATGAAGCCACGCACGCGGGGTTTCAGGACTTGAAGGGACATGGGGATACCTTTGGAGGGGGAGGGATTGAATTCAATCCTGGAAGTGGCACCGGATTCCTGACGCTCTTCTCGTTTCCGCCCTCCATCCTCGACTCAGCCCTCGATTCAGTCATCTATGGCTCCCATGTTCAGTACCCGTCTTGCCTTTGCCGATGCTCCGAACGCCCTCAGCAAGGCAAAGGCGAAAAGGCTCTCGGCCAATCTGTCGCTCCTCGACATGTCGGATGCGAATCCCGCCACCGCAGGTTTCGGTTGGTCGGTCGCCGAGCTCGGTTCTTTCATGCGCAAGGAAGGCCTCCAGCGCCAAGAGCCGGATCCGCGCGGCCTCGCCGCGACGCGCGCCGCCATCGCCGATTATTATTCGGCCCGCGGTGTCCGGGTTTCCGCCGACCGGCTTTTTCTGTCCGCCAGCACGAGCGAAGGGTATAGCTGGCTCTTCAAGTTGCTCTGCAATCCCGGCGACGAGGTGCTCGTCCCTGAACCCGCGTATCCATTGCTCGAAGTCCTCGCCGCTTTGGAAGGCGTCACGTTGCGCCCGTATAAGTTGACGCAGCTGGCGGGCGAGTGGGTCATCGACCCGGGTCAACTCAAGGCGGGCGGCCGGACGAAGGCCATCGTCTGCATCAATCCTTCCAATCCGACGGGCGCCTTCGTGGGTCGCCGTGATCGCGACTTGCTCCGCAACTTCGCGCTCAAGCACAGCCTCGGCATCATCTGCGATGAGGTCTTCCTCGATTATCCGGCCGAGGGCGTGGTGTCTCCAGGCACGTGGGTCGACGAAACCCAGGTGGCCCTTTATGTCCTGAGCGGACTCTCCAAGGTTGCGGTCGCCCCGCAGCTGAAGGCCGGTTGGATCGTCGTCGCTGGCCCCGCCAATCATGCCACCGAGTCTTGCCGCCGCTTGGAGCATATTGCTGACGCCTTCCTTTCGGTGAGCACGGGGGCGCAGTTGGCCTTGCCTGACCTCATCCGTCGGGCGGAACCCCTCCGCGCCTCCATCCGAGCTCGGGTGGCCCAAAATGAGGCTGCGCTGAAGGCCTGGGTGGTTGCTTCGGGCCATCCTTGTTCGGTGCTACCCCGTCCGGCCGGCTGGATGGGTATCTTGGCGCTGCCTCCCGGGGTTTCCGAGGAGCGGCTCCTCTTTAATGCCTTGGACGAAGGAATTTGGGCTCATCCTGGTTATTTCTACGGGATGCCCGCGACGACCGGGTACCTGATTTTGAGCCTTTTGCTCGATCCAGCCCAGTTTTCGGAGGGTTTGAAGGGGTTGGACCGCGCGATGCGCAGAAGTTAGTCTCTCCCACTTACCGCTTGCCAATCGCCTCACCACCCCTTTGCTCCGACCTTCCAAAGGAGCTCGAACTACTATGTCCCGTATCTGCAGCGTCACCGGCAAGCGCCCCGTCAAGGGCCGCCGAATCATTCACCGCGGTCAGTCCAAGAAGAGCGGCGGTATCGGCTTCCAGCTCGTGAAGCAGACCAAGCGCGTTTTCCGTCCGAACGTCCAGCGCATCCGCGTTCTCCAGCCCAACGGCTCGATCAAGCGCCAGTGGGTGTCGGTCAAGGCCCTCAAGGCCGGCCTCGTCACCAAGGCCTAAGTCCCACTTCCCGTTCGCAAAAGAACCCGCCATTTGGCGGGTTCTTTCGTTTGGTAGGCTGCGACGCCTCCCGGCTAACCAAGTTTAAGCGTTTCGGCCGTATTTCTCCCAAAGGACGCAGGCCCAACAAGCGATGGCGATGACGATGGCGAGGAAGACGGCCGCGCTCCCCATATCCTTGGCACGCTTGGCCAAGGGGTGGCGTTCGAGGGAAATGTGATCCGTGTTGGCCTCGATGGCTGAATTGAGGAGTTCCACGATCAGGATGAGCTGAAGGACGGAGAACAGCAGGGCACGTTCGAGGAAGCTGACCGGTACGAACCATGCCGCAATCGAGAGCGGGACGATCACGTAAAGCTCTTGTTTGAAGGCTTCTTCGTGCCGGGCCGCGGCCTTGAGGCCATCCCAAGTATACCCAAGGGCCTTGAAAACCCGCGAGATGCCCCCCTTGGATTTCATCTGTTCGCCGTAGTTTTCGGGGTCTGACATAGAGATGGGGCTTTGTATTGCCCCTAAAATGGGGGAGAGCAAAGGCATTTTTGGACCCTTTTGAAAACGCTTGCCAGAGGGGGGTGCTGCCCTAGGTTTCGTGGTTCCCTGTGCGGGAACCCACCATGCGCGACGACTACCTGCAAGATGCCCGAAAGATCATTCCTGACGCCAACATTCTCATCAATGTTGTCTCCAAGCGTGTAAAGCAGCTCCGCGCGACGGCTGAACGCCCGCAAGGCTCTCCTCCCAAGTACAAGCACCTCTTGGGCGGCGACCTCTACGAGACCCTTTCCCCTGAGGATATCGCCCTCCGCGAAATCATCGAAGGCCGTATCTCCTGGGCCTTTGCCGAGGAAGACCAGGGCCAGGTCTAAGCGGTCACGCGCTGAGGTTTCCGGCCATCGGCGGGTAGCCCCGACGCACCACCATGGCCGCACGTAAAGAGCATTCCCTTCCAGAGGTTGGCAATCCCAAGGCCGGCCGGGACTACTTCATTGGTCAGACCTACGAGGCTGGCCTGATGTTGTTGGGGACCGAGGTGAAGTCGTTGCGGCTGGGCCGGGCGAACATCGCGGACTCTTTCGTGCGCCTGACGCCGAAGGGGCCGGTGCTCTTCCACGCCCACATCGCGGAATACGATTTCGGGAATCACAACAACCACGACCCTTACCGCACGCGCAAGCTGCTGCTCCATGCGGCCGAAGTGGCCAAGTTGACCGAGGAGGTCCGTTCCGGCGGTGCCACGGTCATCCCCCTGAAGATCTACTTCAAGCATGGCTTGGCCAAGTGCCTCATCGCCGTGGGTAAGGGCAAGAAGCAGCACGACCGCCGTCAGGATATCAAGGAGCGTGACGCCAAGCGGGAGATCTCGCGGGCCATGAGTCGTCGTCGGTGAACCCTCCGCTCCACCTCGTCTTGCTCCATCCGGAGATTGCCCCGAACACGGGCAACATCGGCCGCATGTGCGCGGTCACGGGCTGCGTCCTCCATCTGGTGCATCCGTTGGGCTTCAAGATCGATGACGCCAAGCTACGCCGCGCCGGTATGGATTACTGGCACCAGTTGGACGTGCGCCATCACGAGAGCTGGGAGGCCTTCTTGGCTTCGCCAGGTCGGCCACAGAAACTTTGGCTCTTTTCGACCAAGACGACGCAGGGTTTCTGGGACGCGCGCTATGAGGAGGGCGACGGGTTGGTCTTCGGCAGCGAGAGCTCGGGCGCACCCGAGGCCGTGCACGCTTTCGTCGGCGCGGCGAACACGGTGAAGATTCCCCACTTCAATGACCTCACGCGTTCGCTCAACCTCTCGACGGCCTGCGGGATTGCGACGTACGAGGCGCTGCGGCAGGTGAAGTCGAAGTAGGCCTCCGCTCAGGCGTTCCGCAGCACGATGACGCCACCGATGGCGACGGCGCCCCCGATCCAAACGCGCGGACCAGGCCGGTTGCCTTCCACGAGCCATTGGAAGAGCAGGGCGAACAGCGGGGAGAGCGCGACGATGCTGAGCACGATGGCCGATGAGCTCGTGCTTAGCGCCCACTGATAGCAGGCCACGCCAATCCCGGGGCCGGCGAGGCCATTCATCAGCATCCACCCGCGGGCCTTGAATCCTTCGTACGGTCGGCGGACTTGCGCGAACAGGCCTTGGCCCCGCGTGTTCCAGAGGACGAAGACGAGCACGATGGGCAGACCGCCGATGAGTCGCAGGAAGCCTTGGGAGAGCCCATCGGGCAACGTCTCCCCAGCGGCGAGACAGGCGGCCTTCGCCATCGGTGTGCTCACGGCCCCGCAGGCTTGGCCCAAGGCTGCGAGCACCGAGAGCGAGACGCCGAGGCGCCAGTGGCGGCGGTCTCCTTCCGGTGGACGACCCAACGCGATGGCTACTCCGACGAGGATGACCGCCGCCGCCCCCATTTGGGTCGCGGATGGGGCGTGCCCGAGGATGAAGTACTCGAGGATCAGCGCGAAGGGCGCCGCCAAGGTCTGCATGATGAGCAGCGCCAAGCCCGCCCCGATGCGGGTCAACGAATGAAAACTGGCGATGTCGCCGACGCCAAGGCCGATGGCGCCGCCGAGGATGAGCCATGTCCAGCCAGGGAAGAGCAGTCCGCGGCCGGAGAGCAGGATGTAGGCGCCGATCGCGCAGAAGGCGACCGTGATGCGCCCGAGATTGGCCAGGTCGGCGCCGTGGTAATAAGAGCTGCGCCGCGCGCAGGTGATGGACCAAGCGAAGAAGAAGGAGGTGAGGAAGGCGAATTCCATCAGTCGAAGCGCTCGATGATCGCGACCCCAACGGCATCCGCGCGCATGCGGCCTTCACCCGTGAGGCGCACGTGCGCGCCCGCGGTTTCCATCAGCCCTTCTTCGTGGAGCGACTCGAAGAGGTGGGTCACGCGCGTCGGCAAGGGCGTGGCGAAACGCTTAGCCAGCGCGGCTGGATCGACCCCGACGTTGAGGCGCAGGCCAAAGACGAGGGCGTCGCACAGCAGGTCGGTGGCGCTGAGGTCCTTGACCTGTTCGAGCACCGGTGCGCCCGCTTCGATGCCCTGAATCCATTGGTCGAGGTTCGCTGGATTCGTCCAGCGCCGGCGACCCCATTGCGAAGCCGAGGAGGGTCCGTAGCCGATCCAAGCCCCCATCTCCCAAGTGATCAGGTTATGCCGGCAGGCATGGCCTGGCCGGGCGAAATTGGACGTTTCGTACTGCGCGTAGCCATTGGCTTCGAGCTGCTCCCACGTTTGGCGATAGAGCCGCGCTTCCAGTTCGCGGTCGATCTTCACCTTGCCCTGGGAGAGTTTCACGAACATCGCCGTGTCCTCTTCAAACGTCAGGCAATAGGTCGAAAGGTGGTCGGGCTGCAGTTCGATGGCGCGCCGAAGGTCTTCGTGCCAGCGCTGTTCGTCCTGCCCGGGGATGGCGAAGATGAGGTCGAGGTTGCGCGAGGCGAAGCCCGCCGCCTGGATCAACTCCCACGCGTCCATGATTTGCTTCGGCGAGTGCCGTCGGCCGAGCGCATCGAGCGTGACGTCGTCGAAACTCTGCACGCCCATCGAGACGCGGGTGACGCCGATCTCCTTGAGGGCCGCGAGCTTGTCGGCGCGGACCGACGACGGTGCCAGCTCGACCGTCCATTCGTTAGGTTGACCAGCTGCCCGGGTCATCGCGTGGCCGAGTCGACGTAGGTCGTCGGCGGGCAGGAGGCCCGGCGTGCCGCCGCCCCAGAAGGCGGTTTCGACCCGACCTGGCGGATGGAGTTCGAGTTCGCGTTCGATGGCGGTAAGGTAGCGGTCGATTTCGCCGCGCTTGGGTTGCTCCTGATAAAACGAACAGAAGTCGCAGGACGACGCGCAGAACGGGACGTGCAGGTAGAGGGCCGTCGCGGGCTGGACGGATGCGGTCATCACTCGAGGCCGAGCTGCTTGCGACCGGCCTCGGAGATCATCCGTGGATTCCAAATGGGGTCCCAGACGATCTCAACCGTGGCGGATTCGACGCCAGGTAAGGCTTCCAACTTCGACTTGGCGTCCGCGGCGATGACGGGCCCCATGCCGCACCCTTGCGCGGTGAGGGTCATTTTTGCGGCGACCTTCTGGCCGCCGCGTTCGCCGGCGGTGAGCTCCAGGTGGTAGATCAGCCCAAGGTCGACGATGTTCACGGGAATCTCCGGGTCGAAGCAGCCCTTGAGCGCTTCCCAGAGCATGTCTTGGTTGAGTGGGCCGGTGGCCTCGTTCTTGGGTTGTTCGCCGTAAAGTCCGGTTGCTTCCTGACCCAAGGCATCCAGGTCAGCAGGGGCGATGCGAAAGAGGCCCATTCCCGTGCGCACGGTGACCGAGCCGCCGAGGGCTTGGGTCACGGTGACTTCGCTACCCGCTTCAAGCACGACGATGTCCCCGGCGGGGATCAGCGTGGCAGCACAGTCGCGGTTGAGCTTATGGACGGAGGACATGCCTTGAAACAGTCGTTTAAAGGCCTCCGTGGCAAGCGTGGGGTGCTTCGGATGTGCGTTTGGCGGTGTAAAAGTTGCGTGCTTGGCCCGCACGGAGGATTGAGGTCTGTCCGTAGTGGGGTAGGGTGCCTGAACCCCTTCCCATGAAACCGTTCAAGTTTTGCCTGACCGTCCTCACCGCCTGCCTGGCCTGCGCTGCCGCCTGGGCCGCCCCTGCCTCGCTCTTCGATGGCAAGACGCTCGCCGGTTGGGAAGGCGACCTGACGTGGTGGCGCGTCCAAGATGGCGAGATCCGGGGTGGCTCGTTCGAGCGAACGGTCACGAAGAATCAGTTCCTCGCGACCACCAAGACCTACCAGAACTTCGATCTACGCCTGAAGTTGCGCCTCACGGGCACGGGCTTCGTCAACAGCGGTGTCCAGATCCGCAGCGTTCGCGTGCCCAACAACACGGAGATGAGCGGTTACCAAATCGACTATGGTCCTGGTTGGTATGGCAAAATCTACGATGAGAGCCGCCGCAACAAGGTCATCGCCGATTCGGCGGACCCCAAGGCCGTCGTCGCCGCCATCAAGGCCGGTGAATGGAACGAGTACCGCATTCTCGCTGAGGGCCGTCGTATCCGCACGTGGGTCAATGGCGTGCCCGCGCTCGATTACACCGAGGCTGACCTGACCATCGCGACCGATGGGAAGATCGGCCTGCAGATCCACTCCGGCGGCAAGGCCGAGGTGCAGGTGAAGGATATCGCCATCGAGGAGCTGCCGGCGACGCCGGCCGAGATGACTTGGGAGAAGGTGGTGACCGCAACGCCCGCTAAAGCTACGGCCGCCCCCAAGAAGAAGGACACCACCTATAACGATGTCCAAGGGACGCGTCGTTCCGCCGAGGAGCAGCAGAAACTTTTTCGCCTGCCCGAGGGCTTTGAGATCGAGCTCTTCGCCAAGGAGGGTCCGGAGATGGGCAAATTCATCATGCTCATCTTCGACCAACAGGGCCGTGCGTGGTCCAGTACCGCGCTGGAATATCCGGTCGACGCGAATGAGAACCCCGCCGCCGCCGAAGCGCTCTATAAGTCGAAGGCTCGCGACAAGGTCGTAGTTTTTGACCGCCCGTTCGCCGGCGGCGTCCAGCAACCGCGCGTCTTCGCCGATGGCCTGGCCATTCCCGAAGGCGTACTGCCTTACCAAAATGGCGCCATCATCCAGCACGGCCACGACATCGTCTTCTTGCGTGATACGGATGGCGACGGCAAGGCCGACAAGCGCGAAGTCCTCCTGACGGGTTTCGGGGTCCAGGACTCACACCTCTTCCCGCACCAATTCACCCGCGCCCCGGGCGGCTGGTTCTGGTTGGCGCAAGGTGCCTTCAACTCCGGCAAGGTCACCACGACCAAGGGCGAAGTCGTCGACTTCCCGTCCACGCGCATGGCCCGCTTCCGCCCCGATGGCAGCTTTTTCGAGCCGACCAGTACGGGGCCCTGCAATATCTGGGGACTCGTGCTGAATGGTCAGGGCGAGGCGTTCATCCAGGAGGCCAATGACTACGGCTACCCGGTGATGCCTTTCCATGAATACGCCTGGTATCCCGGCTGCGCCGATCGCTTGGCGAAGTCCTATCAGCCCCCGTTCCCCGTCCAGGCGCCGCAGTTCAAGATGGGCGGGACCGGCTTGAGCGGTCTGGCCCTCAGCGATCATGGCGTTTGGCCCAAGGGCTATGCCGACGTCATGTATGTCGCCAACCCTATCACCTCGAAGGTGAATGCCATCAAGATGGAGCGTGATGGCGCCGGTTACCAGCTGGAGAAGCTGGCCGACTTCGTGACGTGCGAAGACCCGTTCTTCCGACCCATCGCCATGACGATGGGGCCGGATGGATGCCTCTACGTCATCGACTGGTACAACAAGATCATCAGCCACAACGAAGTCGCGCGCAACCACCCGGACCGCGACAAGCAGTCGGGGCGCATCTGGCGCATCAAGCCGAAGGGCTTCGTCCCACCGGTGGTGCCCGACTATTCCAAGCTGCCTTCGGCCGAGCTCCTCGCGCGTCTCGGTGGCAAGATCGTGGGCGACGCCCACCTGTCGTGGCAGACTTTGGCGGACCGCGCCCCCGAGGCCGCGACGACGAACGCCCTGCGCGCGATGGCGGCCGATGAGGCCGCGCCCGCCGCCCGCCGCATCCAAGCCCTCTGGGTCTTAGGTTGGCAGAAGCAGCATCCGGTGGACCTCACTGCCGGCCTCCTCAAGTCTCCCAACCGCAACGTGCGCCGCGAGGCCGTGAGCGTCCTGCGTTATGCCGCCGCGCTGGATGTGGCGCAGGTTTCGCTCCTCGCTGGCTTGCGTTCCGACGTGGACGCCGAGGTGCGCCAAGCTGCCATCAAGACGTTGGGCGAAGCCATCCCCGCCGAGGGGGCTCTCGCCGCGTTGCTTTCTTTCGCGCAACCAGCCTTGGCCGAGCCAGTCGCTCCCGATCGCAACCGTAAGCCGATCAAGGTGGGCGAAGCTTACTACCGTGAGTTCGAGCGTTTCCTCGTGCGCATGTACCTTGAGCGCCAGCCAGCTTTGGTGGCCGGCTTCCTCCAGCGCGCGGACTCCGGCCTGACCGCCGAGCAGCGTCTTTTCGCCACGTTGGCCTTGGAGCCGAAAGCAGGGGCCACCGTCCTCGCCTCGATCCTGCCCGCCCTGGAGCGTGCGCCCACGAGCGAAGAACTATTGAGCCTGGCCCAGTCCGCCGAAGTCCCGGCCTGCGCCGATGCAATCCGCGCCTTGCTCCGCAAACCGTCCGTCCGGGCCGAGGTCGCGGAAGGCCTCCTGTCGGCCCGCACCAAGCTCGACCCCGCGAAGGTTGGGCCCTTGCTCACCGAAGCGGCGAAGGAACTGCTCGCGGGAGATGTTAAATCGCAGGCCCTCGGCCTCGCGCTCATCGGTGGATTCCAGTTGGCCGCGCTTGAAGCCGACCTTGTTAAGTTCACGCAGCAGACCAAGGACGTTACCGCCCTCGGCACCGCGCTCCAAGCCCTCCGTGACCTGCGTAGCTCGGAGGTCCAGCTCTTCGTGGGTTTCGCCACGCATGCCGATGCGACCATCGTGGACCGAGCCCTCGCCGCGTTGACGGCTTCGCGCGCGCCCCAGGCCCCGACGGCAGCGCTTTCGCTGCTGCCTAAACTGGATGTGCTTCGCCGTCGCGCCGTCTTGGGCGGACTCAGCTCTTCCAAGGAAGGCGCGCGCGCCATCGCCGCGGCCCTACAGGCCAAGACGCTGGCGAAGGATGAGATCGACGGTCCGATCGCCGAAAAGTTGGCGCTGACCCTGGGCGAAAGCCCGGAATTGAAGTCGCTCATGGCCGATCTGGGCGCGGTGTTCCGTCCGGTTCTTATGTTGGACGGCAGCGATGGCGCCGTCGCCGAGACCAAGCTCGACCTCAAGGGGCCCTTCACGTTGGAGTTCTGGGTGCGTTTGGCGCCGGGCGTCGATAACAACGACGGCGTCTTGGGGGCCCCCGGCCAGCTGGACGTCAACTTTGCCGGGTCGTTGTTGCGCCTTTATGCATTTGCCCCCTTGGGCGACGTGCTCGTCGCCCAAAAGCCCATCACGCCAGAGCTCTGGACGCACTACGCGATCACGCGCGATGCCAAGGGCGAACTACGCCTTTACGGCAACGGCGAGCTCGAGTCCGTCGGCAAGGTCCCGCTCACCAAGGATTTCCTGGGCTGCAATGTGGCGTGGACCGTGCCGAAACTCGGCACGAAAGGCGCCCTCGCCGAATACCGCGTCTGGAACGTGGCCCGATCCGCCAAGGAGATCCGCGATAACTTCACGCGGACCTTCGCGGGTGAGGAGCGTCCGACCGCGCTCGCGTTCTTCAATGCGGGCGGCGATGCCTCTTGGGGTTCGTTGCGAAAGGGCGCTCAGGTCGTCCGGACGACGGATGTGCCACCGCTCATCACCAAGGCCCAATTCGAGGTGCTGGCCCGGAAGCAGGAGCATTACATGGAACTGGGCCGCAAGGGCGGCAACACCGCCAAGGGCAAGGTCCTCGCCGCGATGTGCCAGACCTGCCATGCCATCAACGGGCAAGGTGGCCAGATCGGCCCGAACCTGAGCGGCGCTGGCGCGATGGGCCTCGAGGGCGTCGTCCGTAATATCATGGACCCGAACGCGGCGATGGAGGCGGCCTACCGGGTGTTCCGACTCGAACTCATCACCGGCGAAGTCCTGGAAGGATTCTACGTCAGCGAGGATGCCAAGGCGTACGTGACTCGGCAGCCGGGCGGGGAGGAGATCCGCACGCCCAAGTCCAATGTCCGTTCGGCGCGCTACCTCCGGCGCTCGCTCATGCCCGAAGGCCTGTTGGACGCCTTGGGCGACGAGCAGGTCGCCGACCTGTTGGCCTACCTGATGACGCTGAAATAAGCCCGCTGGGCCACCCTTCGCCTTCTTCGCTTGCCGAGGGGGCGGAGGGGCTTACGGCTTGAGGCATGTCCGTTTGGTTCAATCCTGCCCGAGAACTTGATGCGCTGCTGCGGAAGGTCGCCCCTGCCGTTCCCGGCCTCGACGCTTCCTTTCAGCCGGAGTTGCGTCCGTCCGATCCGCGCCACGCCGACTTCCAGTCCAACGGCGCCATCGCCGCGGCCAAGAAGGCCAAGGCCAACCCGCGTGCCTTGGCGACCGCCTTGGTGGACGCGGTCAAGGCGACGGGTGAGCTCGACGAATCCTTGATTCAGGTCGAGGTGGCGGGCCCGGGCTTCATCAACTTCAAGCTCACGCCGAAGGCCCTCGGTGCCTGGTTGCGCGAGTATCGCGATGAATCCAAGTGGCGCGCCGGTGCTTCCCGCATCATGGGCGGCCGCAAGGTCGTCATCGATTACCCGTCGCCGAACACCGCCAAGCAGATGCACGTCGGCCACCTGCGTCCGATCGTCATCGGCGAGGCGGTTGCCCGGCTCATCGAGTTCTGCGGCGCCGAGCTCGTCCGCGATAACCATATCGGCGACTGGGGTACGAACTTCGGCATCCTGATCCTCGCCATCAAGCGCGCGGGCTTCCAGCTCGATGCCAAGAGCCCGACGGCCCTGGAAGACCTCGAACGTCTCTACAAAGAAGGCAGCGTCCTGACCAAGGCTGACCCCGCGCAACTCGACGCGGCCCGCGCCGAACTCGCCCGCCTGCAGCAGGGCGATGCCGCCAGTATGGCGCTCTGGACCGAGATTGTCGCGGTCTCCAACGCGGCCTGCCAGCGGATCTACGATCAATTCGGGCTCAAGACCGACGTCATCCTCGGCGAATCGTTCTACCGCGACAAGGTCGACCAGGTCTACACGGAGCTCCAGTCGGCTGGGCTCGCGGAAGAGAGCGAAGGCGCGCTGGTGATGTGGTGTGACGAGGAGCCTCGCTTCTCCCGCCACGCCGAAACGAAGATGCCCTTCATCGTCCGGAAGAAGGACGGCTCTTCGAACTACGCTTCGACCGACTTGGCGACGCTCCTCTACCGCACCGAGCACTTCAAGGCGGACGAGATCGTTTATGTCACGGACGGTCGCCAGCAGGATCACTTCCAGCAGCTGTTCCTGAACGGCGCCAAGTGGTTCCGCGCGACGGACCGCAAGCTCCCGCGCCTCCGCCACGTCTGGTTCGGCACGATCCTCGGTGAAGACGGTAAGGCCATCAAGACGAAGTCCGGCGACCCAGTCCGTCTCCAAGAGCTCATCGATGAAGCCACCGAGCGAGCCTTCACGGCGGTGACCGAAAAGAACCCTGACCTCCCTGAGGCCGAGCGCCGGGCGATCGCCAAGTCTATCGGCGTGGCGGCGCTACGCTACGTCGACCTCTCCTCGAACCGCACGATGGACTACTCGTTCTCGTGGACGAAGCTCCTGGCGTTCGAAGGCAATACCGCCCCTTACCTGATGTACGCCGTGGTGCGCGTGCGCTCCATCTTCCGCAAGAACGGCATCGAGCCTGGCCAAGGCGAAGCCGGGGCGACGGATCCGGAAACCCCGACCGAAATCGCGCTCGCGCGTAAGCTCCTTGGCTTCACCGCCGCGCTCGACCAGGCGTTGGAAGACCTTCGCCCGCATCACCTTTGCACCTACCTGCATGAACTGGCGGCCGCTTACGGCGCCTTCTACGCCGCCGACAGCGTCCTGGTGGATGACCCGGCGGTGAAGGCCCGCCGCCTCATGCTCTGCGCCCGCACCACCTCCATCATGGAGTGTGGCCTCCGCCTCCTCGGCATCGAGCCCGTGGAGCGGATGTGATCGGCAGGGTCGAGTGCTGAGTTGAGTCCTGGATCGAGTTCAGAGTGCTGAGTCGATGAATGCATAGGGTAGGGTCAGCACTGCGTGCTGACCTAGCCTGCCTTTCGGCGTCGAGTCAGTAGGCCCTACCCGAGTTGGGGTGTTGTTTCGAATCCCATCCTCTCCGCCACTTTCGCTTAAATAGGCCTTAAAACCCGCGAACAATGCGGGTTTTTCTTTGGTCGTTTATGCAAGTGGCGCCGTATCCTGTCTACAGATTGTCCACAGCAAAACGTGCTCCTTTTCGTAAGTCGAAGAGGGTGCGGTGATTAACCCTTCTCCGTACTGTTTTCTGCACCCCACGATAAAACCCATCCTCTAGGCGCATTCCGGGAAGTGGATGGGTGATGTATTTTTAAAAGTCAGTCAGCGATCGTCGCGGAGATGAGGGGTCGCGCCGAAGACGACCTTGATTGTTAGGCTCAATAAACTGCATTTCGTTGGGCCAACAAGTGGTGACTGCCTCGCCGCTTGCCAACGGGCAGGCCCTCCCGTAGGTACCTGCATGGACCTCGCGCCTCCCGCCCCTCGCTCGCCGCGGGCTTTCCGGATCCTCCTCGTGCTACTTTGGTTGAGCTTGCTGCCGCAGGTCTACTCGATCTTGGAGATGGCGGCCCACTCTTTGGATGTCGCGGCGGAGGAACCTTGGCGCTTCGTCCAGAAGGGCGGGCTGTTCGCCCTGTGCATGGTCAGCTTGCGCGTCTGGCTCAACTGGAAGCTCGGCCGGCGTCGCCGCTGGGCCCGGCTCAGCCTGTTGTGGCTGCATGTCATCGCCGTGGTCGGGACCGCCGTGTCTATGTACGAAGTCATCCAGCACATCACCTTCTACCCGTATTACATGGTGGAGCTGCTGTTCTATGTTTTCTGCGCCTGCCTGCTCTTCACCTACCTCCTGAACCGCAAGGACGTCGTCGCCTGGTGTCGCCCCGAGGCTTCGGTCGATGAACCTGCGGTCGACCTTGGTCGGCCGCCTCAGGCCTAGGTACTTTACCTCGGTCGAATTCCTAGGCAGGGATTGCCACGCAGTGAGGTAGTCACGGTTTTCCGGTCCGTAGTTTCAGGTTATCCTGCTACACGCGCAACCCGATAGGGTGGGAAGCTTTGACCAAGCTTCGGTTAGCTAATGGCATGGTCGCGGCTCCCTCTCCGCATTACCTTTGTTCTGCAATGGTCATCAGGTGGGATGAACGCTGGTTTTCGACTAGCACGCCCTTTTTCACGAGGGCTTTGAGCAACGCATTAAGTTCGCGACCGGAAGTTCCATGTGTTTCGGATCCATGCCGCACCTGCTGCACCTTGATGGAGCTAACGTAAGTCTCTATGCGCCACGCATCGAATGCCGATGGAGATTCGAGGTGTTCGTGCACGTCAATTTCTGCGTCATTAATGGGATTCTTGAAACATACGCCGACTCCATGTTTATGGTACGACCATGTTTCGCCTTCGAAACTAACGGTTCCTCTTTTGGGTAGGTTGAAGAGGCTTTTATCAGCGGAGGCATCATAGTCTAAGGCTGCACATAATCCTTCCTGTGCGGCTACGTAGGACTTGAGCAAAGCAAGGATGTCCATGGCTACCTCTTCAGTGACAACTCAGTTTCTGGTCCAGCAGCGCGCATTTCAGAGGGGTGCTAGCTGTTATGGCTAAGCCGCACTGAGAGTCAACCAACGGGCTAGGTGGTCGATGGGCTGAAGGGGGCAGACTAGGGCGGAGCCGGGCTACTTCGGGGTTATTGTAGACCTCCCGAGGAACTTAAGACCTGCTGGCGCGGCAAAACGTGACTAGCTCAGCGGCACATCGGCGAGGGCGGGGTGTCCATTCTGACCAGCCAATAAAGCACGGCGCAGGTCCTGACCGGGATAGCTAAGAAGCAGGACGCAGAAGCGATTTCCCGGCGCATCCATGAGAAGGGGTCGGTTTACGTGTTTGAGAGACGACGAGAAGATCGGGTGCCTTGGGGTTATCTAACGTCCAAGTTGGATCAGGTCATTGGGTGCTGCTGTGGACCACTTAACCGTGACTACCCAATGGCTACCCTGCTCATTTTTTTGTAAATGGCAGTTTATCTATGTCTTCTTGGCGGGCAGTATCTTTTGGCATAAGCCACAGGAATGCATATGCGTAGCTTAAGATATATTCCTCTTTTGTGTTTTCATCGCATAAGATTGGGACTTCTGACCTAAGGTGGGTGGAGTAGCTGCGGTGCTCTTTGAAACTAAGAATAGCGCCCTTGGGTATCTTCTTTACTGGTAGATAGTACTCTCGTTGCCACTCTTCGCCGGACCTCTTATACTCGCGAACATAGGGGCCTTTGAACATTGAAACCGAGAGTCGCTTTCCTCCAAGTGTGTTCCTCGCTCCCATATAATTGATATCCCAGACATACATCTCATGCTGTAGTTCGAATCTATCGCCTTTGTTAAAAGGGACGGCGACGAAGTCGCACGGCCTGGTCAGTTCAAACGGATGATTGATTGGTGATTTTTTCACTGCCTCGAAGTCGAAAATCTCATGGGCTATGCCCCTTCGAATTATTTCTTCACTTGTCGCCTCTTCATAGTAGAAGCTATACCCTGCGCTTCCTACACTGAATTGCAGCATGCGCTTAGGCGTGCATCCTAATTGTGTTCCGATTAGGACTAGGGTTGCGGTTAGACTAACTAATACGGCGATTTTCTTCATCGTCCTGCAGTCTCCTTGGGGTAGTCACGGTTTGTTGGTCCAGCGAAGTGTAACTTTTTGGGGGTGTTTACAACAACACCAAAATAACCAAGAACACCCCCAACATGGCACACTGGGGTAGTCGCGGTTTGTTGGTCCAGTGGCTTCGTGTGGCTCATTTATTCTTGAGTGTAGCCGTGCCGGGCTGCTGTTGGTGAGGCTAGTTGAAGTCTCATCCCGCACATGAGGTCTCGATAGGGCGTAAGCACTTGGGCCTATTTCGGTATTTTCCTTGCGGTGGCCTTTTGCGGGATTAGGTTCTTGTGCTGAGATAACCATGACAAAAGCGACTGCGGCAAGCAGGCGCAAAGTCGGTTTAGGGCCATAAAACCAATGAAAAAGACGGTAAAAGGTGATTTCGAATCCCATCATCTCCGCCACTTTAACTGACCTATAAGACGTGCCGGATGGGATGAGAACCCGTTCGGTGAGCCGTTAGGCGAAAAGGCGATGCCAAAAGCATCGGGCGAAGCCCGGAGCGGAGCGCAGCCAATCCCATCTTCTTCGCTGGGCTTACGTGTCCAATCGTCTGTTCCGAGTAGACCTCCTTCGGTGCTGGGCTAGTAAAGTCATACCCCATGGAGACTCCTGCCCCTAAGTCGGAACGCCTGCTTTCGCTCGATGCCCTGCGCGGCTTCGATCTCTTCTGGATTGTGGGTGGACACGGTATCCTTGTCGCGCTCTTCAAGCTGACCGAGTGGGGCTGGTTGGGTGCGATTGATGCTCAGCTCAAGCACGTCGATTGGAACGGCTTCCAGGCTTACGACCTCATCTTCCCATTGTTCTTGTTCATGGCTGGCGTCTCTACGCCCTACTCGCTGACCCGTCGCCTGACGGAAGGCGCCCGCTCCGAAGTCATTCGCAAGGTCATTCAACGCGGCCTCATCCTCGTCCTGCTCGGCATCATCTATAACAACGGACTCCAGTGGAAGGGGCTGGAGAATATGCGCTTCGGTAGCGTGCTCGGCCGCATCGGTCTCGCCGGCATGTTCGCGCAGCTCATCTTCGCTTTCAACTTCGAGGCGCCGAAGCGGCTCTGGTATTGGCTCGCGGGTATTCTGCTCGGCTATTGGGCGGTCATGTCGTTCGGCCATGCGCCGGGTTTCGCGGCTGGCGACCTGACGATGGAAGGGAACTTCGCCAGTTACGTCGACCGACTGCTCCTGCCGGGGAAGCTCCACAAAGGCATCCACGATCCGGAAGGCTTGCTCGCGGTCCTGCCAGCCATCGGCAACGCACTACTCGGTATCCTGGCGGGACTCTGGCTCCGCCGCTCCGCGGAAGAAGCCTCGGGTGATCGTCAGGCCGCCGGCTTGGCGCTCGCGGGTCTGGCGTTACTCGCTATCGGCGGACTCTGGAGTTTCGTCTTCCCGCTGAATAAGAATCTTTGGACCAGTTCGTTCGTCCTCTGGACCTGCGGTTGGGGCAGTCTGCTGCTCTCCTTCTTTTATTGGACGATCGACGTGCGTGGCTGGCTGCGCGGCTTCGGCGCGTTCTTCGCCGTCATCGGGATGAACTCGGTGCTCATCTACATGGCCGGCAAGTTCATCAACTTCGACTTCACCGCGCGGGCGCTCTTCGGGGGCCTCGCCAATGCGTTCCCCGCGGGGTGGGGCGCATTGGTGCTCGCTGTCGGGTTCCTTGCGGTGGAGTGGCTCCTCCTCTGGTTCCTCAAGGAGAAGAAGGTGTTTTTGAGGGTTTAGGGGGAGTCGAGGAAGGGGCGGGGAAGAATCGGAGAAGAGTCGGAGAAGAGTCGGAGAAGAATCGGAGAAGAGTCGGGGGAGAGTCGGCGGAGAATCGCGGGAGAGTCGGGGAAGGG
>Ga0255121_1000057_pt1 | contig 31143 bp, 33 predicted proteins | sample Law_Colum_RepB_8_2_FD_188580 | JGI IMG/M metagenome (GOLD analysis project Ga0255121, IMG submission 188580) | Freshwater microbial communities from St. Lawrence River, New York, United States - Law_Colum_RepB_8h | ecosystem: Environmental > Aquatic > Freshwater > River | place: USA: New York... | reverse complement strand
TTATAACGTCCTTATCATCTGTGTTCAACCAGTATTGGAAAAAGGCATATGGCGAAGTCATTTCCGGATCTAGCCAAACAGATCCGCCGGCAGTCTTTCCAAACTTAGTTCCATCTGCCTTAGTCAGTAGAGGAACGGTCAGTGCGTGACCGCTTCCTTGTTCAACTCTTCTAATCAAATCTAACCCAGCAACTATATTTCCCCACTGATCCGATCCCCCTAACTGCAAAGTACAGTTATAGCGTCGAAATAATTCTAGGTAGTCATAACTTTGTAAAACTTGATATGAAAATTCCGTATAAGAAATTCCACCTGCCTCTAATCGCGAGGCAACCGAATCACGAGCAAGCATCTGATTGACACTGAAGTGCTTGCCGATATCGCGCAAGAATTCAATTGCGCTCAATGGTGCAGTCCAATCTAAATTGTTCACTACTTTTGCTGGATTCTTACTTGTATTGAAATCCAAAAACACTGAAACTTGCTCTTTAATTCTTCCAACCCACTCTGAAACTGTGTCAGAGCTATTGAGAGTACGCTCTTCCTTCTTTCCGCTTGGATCCCCCACTAATCCAGTCGCTCCTCCAACCAGAGCCAATGGAATATGCCCTGCTAATTGAAAACGCCGAAGTACCAATAAAACCACCAGGTTACCCACATGAAGCGATGGTGCTGTTGGATCGAATCCGACATACAAAGTCAGTGGTTTCTTTAAAGACTCTGCCAGGGCTGCTTCATCGGTTGACTGAGCCAATAGCCCTCTCCAACGCAAATCTTCAATCAAATTCATTGGTTCATCATCTCGGAAAAGCTCTGCCTCTTGCGGGAGATTTCCTTGCGGGTCTTGTCATTCTCGCCTTGTGCGGTTTTGATCTGTGTTAGAACTAGAGAAGGCGCGGTACCACCAGAGGTCGTGCGGGACTTTAACGCTCCAGAGACTGAAAGGACAACTAAAACACCTTCATCAAGTGATGGATGAATCAACTTCAATTCTCCAGGAGTTAATTCATGCAGCTCACGCGAGGTGCTTTCACATAATGCCACGCACTTTCCGGCTGATTCATGTGCTTGAGCAAATGGAATGTTTTTCTTGGCCAAGTAATCTGCAATCTCTGTTGCAAGTGAAAATCCTGTTGGAGCGGCAGCTGCCATTTTCACCCGATCGAAGTCGGACGTAGCAATCATTCCAGTTACTGCCGGAAGAATTAAAAACAAAGTGTCAAAACTGTCGAACAACGGTTCTTTATCTTCTTGCAGGTCTCGGTTATAGGCAAATGGCAAAGCCTTCAAGACAGTCAAAACCGTGACAAGATTTCCAACCAGTCTGCCTGATTTTCCGCGAGCTAACTCTGCTACATCAGGATTCTTCTTCTGGGGCATGATGGAAGAACCAGTTGAGTAGGCATCTGAAACTCGCGCCCAAGAAAACTCAGTCGAGGCCCACAACGTCCACTCTTCACCGATTCGAGAAAGATGATTTCCGATCATTGCACAGATAAAGAGTGCTTCAGAGACATAGTCCCTATCACTTACAGCATCGATACTATTTTCAAATGTTTTCATAAACCCTAAATCTTTTGCCGTGAACTCTGGATCAAGTGGCAGTGATGACCCAGCAAGGGCGCCAGCACCAAGAGAACTCACTGAAGTTCGCGACAACCAATCATTAATTCGATCCAGATCGCGTGCAAATGCCTGTGCGTGCTTTGCAAGTTCATGACCAAAAGAAACCGGTTGTGCATGTTGAATATGAGTAAAGCCTGGTGCGGGTGCATCAACATACTCCGCAGCCTTGTCTAGAATCGAGGTCTGTAGTTCGACTAGTAGCGTAGCTATTTGCAACATATGATCGATTGAAAAAAGTCTTAGATCAGTAGTTACTTGATCATTTCTGGACCGCCCTGCGCGCAAAGAACCGCCGACGGCTCCCAGTTTTTGCGTTAATCCCCGTTCCAGTGCGCTATGAACATCTTCGTCGCTATCAATGGGCGCGAAAACTCCTGATGCAACTTCGTTGGCTAATTCACTAAGTGCGTTCAAAATCATTTTTGCATCGTTGTCTTCAATCAACTTGTTCTTTTTAAGGACAGCCAGATGCGCTTTGGAAGATCGAATGTCGTAAGGTGCTAGGCGCCAATCAAAATGAACACTACGAGAAAGTGCGAAGACGGAATTCTGTGGTCCTTCTGAAAAACGACCGCCCCAGAGTGCCATCACTTCCTCTTCCCATCTGAATGTGCGTATGCCAGTAGTTCTTTGGCTAAGTGTGCCCCACCAGTTGCTTTCTTAGAGACTAAAATAATCGTGTCGTCGCCGGCGATAGTTCCAATTACTCCAGTTAAATTTGCATGATCTAGAGAACTGGCAAGAAACTGCGCTGCTCCCGGTGGAGTGTGTATGACTGCCAAGTTTGCGCTTGAATCAACCGATAAAATTAGTGTGGATGGCAATGGTGTACTCCTAGCCATCGCTCCATCACTGCTTTGGCTAATCTCATATGTGCTCTCTCCCTTGCTATTTCGGGAGCGGACAGCGCCGATCTCTTCGAGGTCCCGACTTGCAGTTGCTTGGGTTACGTCATAGCCACTTTTCTTTAACAAAACGACCAAATCGTTTTGTGAATGCACTTTTCCACTTTGAATGAGTGCAATAGCCTTAGCCCTTCGCGCCGAGACTGATTGTGTATTAACGGCCATTTGTCAGCACCTTCCTAAAGATATTTATGAACTTGTTTACCTGAGCATCACTCACAATGAGGGCTGGGGCGATTCGAATAGTGTTGGAATTAGCAGCGTTGACTAGAACTCCGGCTTCTGCCAGTTTTCGAGCTATTTCATTCGCATGTGCTTCTTCAAGTTCGATACCTATAAGCAGTCCAGACCCTCTGACTTGACTAACACCCGGAATAAGAGCGAGCTCTTGGATCAATCTCGTACCTTGTTTTCTAACTTTCTTCAAGAGACTTTGTTTTTCGATAGTTTTGATGACTGCAAGGGCGGCTGCTGTTGTTATTGGATTGCCCCCAAAAGTTGATCCATGCTCTCCCGGTTTGAATAAATCGGCGGAATCACCAATGGCAATCATGGCACCTAGTGGAAGGCCACCTCCTAAGCCTTTAGCCAATGTGATGACATCTGGAGTAATGCCGGAGTACTCATAACCAAACCAATCACCGGTTCTGCCCATTCCAGTTTGAACCGCGTCAATAACTAACAAAGCACCATACTTATCGCACAGTTCTCTTATTCCTGGTAGATAATCAATCGGTGGAACGATCACTCCGGCCTCACCCATGATTGGTTCAATAATTACCATCGCAGTCTTCTTTGTTATCGAACGCCTCATGGCTTCGATATCTCCAAAGGGAACATGTTTCACATTCTTTAACAGTGGTAGGAATGGTTCACGTTTTGAAGGTTGGCCAGTCAGTGACAATGCGCCCATAGTGCGCCCGTGAAATGACCCTTGAGCGGCAACAATGTGGCTGCGACCAGATTTGCGTGAAAGCTTAATCGCGGCTTCATTTGCCTCCGCACCTGATTGGCAAAAAAACACCTTAGCCTTTTTTGTCTTAGTCAATGACACTAGCTTCTCTGCGAGTAAGACTGCATTCGGGTGTGCGTAATAATTGCTTACGTGATTTAGTGTTTTTACCTGTTTTGACACAGCAGCAACGATGCTCGGATGGGCATGCCCCAAAATGTTCGTGGCAATACCACCTAGAAAATCCAAGTAGATCTTGCCTTCCACATCCTGAACAACTAAGCCTCTGCCCTTGACCAAAGTAATTTCTGGCACCCCATAATTATTTTGCACTGACTTGCCCCAGCGTTTTGCATATAGGTTGTTTTTCATGCCATCACCAATGTTCCACCCTTGCCAGCCAAGGCTTGTGAGAAGGTTTGAGGATTTGTTCCATCGATGATCCGAACAGCCTTAACGCCATAAGAAAGTGAATCCAGAGTGGCTTGAACCTTGGGGCGCATTCCTTCGCTGAAGGTTGACTTAATCTGCTCCAGCTCCACAACGTTTATCTTGTCAATCAATGAATTTTTGTCAGGCCAGTTTCTGTAGATACCTGGAACATCGGTCATCATGATCAAAGTTGAAGCATGCAACGCAGATGCAACCGCTGCGGCGGCAAAATCTGCATTAACGTTGTAGCCGATCACTCCATCTTCAGATGAGGAAACTGGAGCAAGCACAGGAGTTACTTTTGCTTCAAGGAGTTCTAAAATCTGCGCCGGGTCTACATGCGTTATCTCACCGACTAGGCCTACATCGTGTTTGTGTCCGTCTATTTCAAGACATTTTTTCTCTGCAAACAATGTCGGCAAGGCACGACCCGAGATTGCTTGAGCATTGACGCCAGCCGCTTTTAGGGAAGCAACCAGTGACGGTCCAACTTTATTTACTAACACGTCCTCGACAATCTGAAACATTTCTGGTGTAGTCACTCGCAGGCCTGCCACCCATTGACTCTGGATCCCTTTGTTATCTAGAGCCTCATTAATCTGAGGTCCCCCGCCATGAACAATTACAATCTCAATGCCATCTGCAATTGCATCTGAAATTGCTGTGGCAAAACCACCATTTTCATCTCTCATTGCATTTCCACCATATTTAACAACGATCATGTCGAATACGCAGAGTTCTCGTGGACATACGCATGAGTTAAATCATTGGTAAGAACCGTGGCTGTTGATGAACCAACTTTCATATCAATCTCTATCCTGACCAAGCGATCGGCGAAACTTACTGCTGATTTATCCTGATCTGGCGCACTATTGCTGCACACTTGAATGCCGTTCAAAGAGACATCTATAGTCAACGGGTCCATCTTGGCAGATGCAGTACCAACGGCTGCCAAAACCCGACCCCAGTTGGGATCGCCTCCGAAGATTGCAGCTTTGAGAAGGTTGTTGCGTGCGCATGCTCTAGCAATATCAACAGCATCCTTCTCGCTATCTGCATTTTTGACGACTATCGCTACAGTTTTCGAGGAACCCTCTGCATCTGCAATTAATTGAGATACTAGATTTGAGCAAACCTGTGTCAGTAATTCTCGTAATTTTTCATCACTGATTGAGATTCCACTTGCGCCCGAAGACATGAGTACTACCGTGTCATTAGTTGAGGTGCAGCCATCTGAATCCATACGATTAAATGTGCGATCTGTAACCTCCTCAAAGATCTCTTGAGCTTTGCTGGAAACAGTTGCATCAGTCATAACTACAGAAAGCATGGTTGCCAAAGCCGGTGCGAGCATGCCGGCTCCTTTTGCGATCGCTGCAAATGAGACGCCATCGCTTTCTAACTCCACAATCTTTGGAACAGAATCGGTCGTCATAATTGCCTGCGCACTCTCTTTCAAGCCATCGCCATCCATGTATTTTGCGATGTAGGAAATACCCTTCAAAACCTTTTCCATAGGTAGAAGCTCGCCAATCAAACCAGTTGAACAAACCAGGACGTCACTTGAGGAAATTTGAAGCTGATCTGCAACAAACTCTGCAGTTTGATGAGTATCAGCAAAACCTTGGGGCCCAGTACATGCGTTAGCACCACCAGAATTTAAAATTATTGCCTTGGCAACACCAGATGCGGCAATCTGTTTAGACCAAATAACCGGTGCCGCAACAACCTTGTTAGATGTGAACACCGCGGCACAGTCAAAATTCGGTCCAAGATTTTGAATGAGGGTAATGTCTAAGTTTTTATTACTCTTAAGGCCGGCCGATGTCGCACCAGAAATGAACCCTTGCGGAAGTTTCATGCACCGATCCCATCGTGGATTAATCCTGCGGTTTCAACAAAGCCACAGATTAGGTTCGCATTTTGCACTGCTTGCCCCGCTGCGCCTTTACCTAGGTTGTCAATGGCAACAGAGACAATCAAGCGATTTGTGTGCTCATCTACTGCTATCTGCATCAAGGCCTTATTGCTTCCTGTGACAGCATTTGTCTTTGGTAGTTGCCCAAAAGGTAACACGTCAACAAAAGTATCTTCTGAAAAATAATCAGAATAGATGGAATGAATTTCTTGCACAGACAGTGATTTAGTTAATTTAGCAGTGATAGTTGAAAGAATTCCGCGTGGCATAGGCGCCAGAAGTGGAGTAAATGAAATCTTTGCTTGCTTTTCCCCGAGAGATGAAATCGCTTGTTCTATCTCCGGTGTGTGTTGATGAACACCACCAAATTTGTAGGACGTTAATGAATTTACAACTTCACTTGCAATGAGATTTATTTTAGCGTTTCTGCCAGCACCTGTGGTTCCCGAAGCAGCTACCACCACAATGTCAGAAACATCTATAAGCGAAAAAGCCGGTGCAATACCTAGTGCTATGGATGTTGCGTAACAACCTGGATTTGCAACTCTACTCGCCTTGGCTATTTCTGCTCTTTGATTTTTCGATAATTCCGGCAAACCATAAACCCATGAGCCCGCATGATTGCCACCATAATACTTTTCCCAAGCAGTTCTATCTTCTAATCTGTAATCCGCTCCAAGATCAATAATTTTGACCCGTGCTGGAATCTTGGCGATCAATGCGGCAGACTCACCATGGGGCAAAGCTAGAAAAACAAGATCAATCCCAGAGAATTCGATCTGGTCATTGCTAATAAACCTTTGACCCTTATAGCTTTGAAGTTGGGGATGGACAGATTGAATTAATTCGCCAGCGTTCGAATGTGCACTAACTATCATCACCTCGAAGTTTGGGTGGAGAGCGAGCAGGCGCAAAAGTTCACCGCCGGCATAGCCGCTTCCACCAATGACTGCCGTTTTCATAGGATAGAGATTAGTACACCTTCTATATTTATGCAAGCTAATGCATAATTATGCGGTGCGAAGTACTGCTCCACAGGCTTTAGAAGCCATTGCTGTGGCGCTCTCCCTCAATACGGCCACTTCCTCCCCCGTTAAGGTTCGGTTAGCATCTCGAAAAACCAAAGTGAAAGCTAACGAAATCTTTCCATCACCGATTTTGTCGTAGCGATCAAACAACGTTATCGATTCCAAGAGTGGACCCGCGCCCTTGCGAAGGGCCTGCTCTACATCAAGTGCAGTTACAGCCTCATCAACAATGAGTGCAACGTCTTGAACCGCCGCAGGCATAGTCCCCACATTCTTGGGTTTAACCAGTTCTGAATCTGGAAGCGCACTTAAGGCCACCGCAAAAGCCACACTGCGTTCGGGTAAACCATATGAAGAAATTATGCGCGGATGTAATTCACCGGCATGTGCAACCGCTTTACCCCCGACAATCAATTCGGCACAGCGACCTGGATGCCACGGTGCAAAATCAGAACGGGATATCGACCACTCTAAATTACACAAATTCAAAATATCTTGGGCACAGGCAATCGCATCTTGCCAACTATAGTTTCGCGCCTTACCCTGCCAATTTTCGTTCTCGACCTTTCCAACCAGTAAACCGGCAACGTGGTAGCCCTGATTTGGTACGGATGCGAAGATCTTATTAATTTCATCTTGAGATGGGCGCTTATTTAGCTTTGGTGAAAATGCAGGAACTAACTTCTGTGAACTCCGGAAAATTGAGCCCATTTCAAATATTGCAAAGTCCTTTGCCCCACGGCTTAAATTGCGCGCAGCAGTTTCAATCAACCCAGGAACAAGATGAACTCGCATTAACGGAAACTCTTCTGACATCGGATTGGCCAACTTGTAAGTTGCGGCCCTTTCTCCGACAAATCCCATGGCATCTATTGTGGCCTGGTTTGTAAAAGGAAAACTCTGTACTTCAGCTAAGCCGCGATTAGCCAACATTAGCGAAATGCTGCGTCTTCTTTTTTGAGTAGTTGAAAGAGTTGCGTGAAGAGGTCGTGGTGGTAGTACTGAAGGTATTTTGTCGTAACCAATCATGCGGGCAACTTCTTCTGTTAAATCGGCAGGTGTATGCAGGTCTAAGCGCCAAGAAGGTGGCTGAACTGAAAAGTTGTTCTCTTCGACTTCGCATCCAACGGTTCGTAAGTGCTTTACTACAGTCTTTGCGTCAACATCTAGTCCAAGAACCTTTGAAACATAACTGGGCTCCATTTTTATCCTGGCGCAAAGTTGCGGTTTACCATCTACGTTTGTGGCAACATGTACCGCAGAACTATGCGCGGTCAAAAGTTGGACAAATCTAGCCGATGCATACTGAGGCAAGAAGGGGTCTACTCCCCTTTCTAATCTACGAGATGCCTCTGAAGATAGTTTATGTCTGCGTGAGTTCTTAGCAACACACAACTGATTAAAGACCGCAGCCTCTAGCGCAATCTCTGTCGTTGAATCTGTTATTTCAGAATAGAGCCCGCCCATTGTTCCGGCCAAAGCAAGAGGTTGATCATCGTCACAAACCATTAGATCATCAGGATCCAAATTACGTTCTTGTCCATCCAACGTAGTGAACTTTTGAGTTTTTCCTGCGCGCTTTATAGTCAATCCGCCTTTAATTTTTGCTTTATCAAATGCATGCAACGGTTGACCCAGTTCAAGCATCACATAATTTGTAACGTCAACCACCAAGGAGATGGAGCGCATTCCCATCTTCTCAATCCGACGGCGCATCCAAAGTGGCGTTTTCGCCGAGGGATCAAAATTACTTAGGGTTCTAAGGTAAAAAACTGATGAGGTTTCTTTATCAGCGATCTTGGCAGTTACCCCCTTCCCAGTCTCTTTGAACTCTAGATTCCGCAAAGAATCGATCGGGTCTCTAAAGTCGAGATCTAAAGATGCAGCAACTTCTCGAGCTATCCCTCGAATACTCAATGCATAACCGCGATCTGGATTTACAGCGATGTCAAAGATGACATCATTCATTTGGAGTCCTTCGATCGCATCGCTCCCAATAGTTGCTTGATCCTGTGTGAAAACCAGAATCCCTGCATGATCATCGCTAATTCCCAATTCACGACCAGAGCAAATCATTCCGTTCGAGGTTTTCCCGTAGGTTTCGCGGGCCGAAATTGCAAAACCACCCGGAAGGACCGCGCCAGGCAAAGCCGCAACAACAATATCTCCGACCACAAAATTTGTTGCGCCACAAATAACAAAACGCTCTGCGTCTTCGCCGCAATCTAGACCAACATATCGAATCGGTTTTTTATGACCTGATAGCTCTTCTATTGAGAGAACTTTTGCGAATTTCAGTGGTCCAGTTAAATCATTTCCTTGTGTAATCGTTTCCTCTACTTCAAAACCAACACGCACAAGTGCATCTGAAATCTGTTGGGCTGTTATCCTTGCAGGTATATCCACAAACTCGTTTATCCAAGACAAAGGAGCGCGCATCAGAGGCCCACTCCAAACTGTCTGGTAAAACGAATATCTCCTTCAACGATGTCATGCATATCCGTTATTCCGTGGCGAACCATAAGAGTTCTTTCAAGACCCATACCAAAGGCAAATCCACTGTAAACATCGGTATCAATTCCACATGTTGCTAAAACCTTTGGATTTACCATCCCACAACCACCCCATTCAATCCAGCGGTTATTGAAATAAACATCTACTTCTGCACTCGGTTCAGTAAATGGGAAAAAAGATGGTCTTAAACGTGTAGTTACGTCCGGACCAAACATGTGTCGCGCAAAATTATCTAACGTTCCTTTTAAGTGGGCCATAGTGATGCCCTTGTCGACTACAAGTCCTTCTACTTGATGGAACACAGGACTATGCGTAGCATCCAGTTCATCGGCACGGAAGGTTCGACCTGGACAAACGACATAAATCGGTGGTTCCTGAGTAAGCATGGTTCTTACTTGAACAGGAGATGTATGTGTTCGAAGTACCATCCCTGAATCTATTGGTTCAACAAAGAACGTATCCTGCATTGTTCGAGCGGGATGATCTGGTGGAATATTTAGTGCGTCAAAATTCAGCCAGCCAGATTCAAGTTCTGGGCCTTCCTCAACTGAAAACCCTTGCTCTATAAAGAAATCGGAAACCTCATTCTTAATAATGGTTATCGGGTGTAAACCCCCTCTGTGCGCACGGTTAACGGGAAGCGTTATGTCAACAACTTCTTCGAGAAGTATTTTTTGATCTCTCAGCGCCTCTAACCTCAGCAACGCAGAAGCAAGGGATTGCGCTATCGATGCTTTTGCATCACCAATCAATTTTCCGAAGACTACTTTTTCCTCAGCAGACATGGAACCCAATGCTCGAGAAGCTAAAGCAATCGGTGACTTATCACCAGAGTGAGCTGTACGAACGACCTTGAGCCCATCGAGGTCTTTTGCCGATGCACAAGCCGCTTGGGCCTGTTCCACCCATGCTGAAATTTCCTCGGCGCGCATGGTCAAACTCTATCTTGTGAGCCTTTATTAGGCCGGCATATTCGACTCTCTCGGGCAGTTAAGAGTGATTCTCCCCTAGTCAAGCAAAGGACCAATCAAGCAAGTGATAAGTGGTACATCACAATCGTTGCAGCAGCTGAAAGATTCAGGCTTTCTGCATTGCCAGGCATGGGAATTTTTACTAATTCGACTCCAGAAATTGAATCCAAATCTGTAAGTCCACGTGCTTCGTTTCCAAAAATAGCCAACACATCACCGCTTGGTTGATAGTCAATTAATGCGCGAGAGCCATCTGCGCCAAGAGAAATTGCCCGTAAGTTGAGTTTTAAAATCTCCGATAGTTCTACTCCCTCAAATACAGGAATGTGCCACAAGGAACCGGCTGTGCTCCTTACTACTTTTGGAGAGAACATATCCACACTGCCTGGCGAGGTTATAACAGCGTCCATTCCGAAAGCATCGGCTGAACGCAAAATAGTGCCTGCATTTCCTGGGTCCTGTACTTCTGAAAGATAAATGAATCTGCGTTTTCCGTTTAGTTTTATGGATGAGATGTCAGACTCAGGAATTGAGCAAATAGCAAGTATTCCTTGCGGAGTAATTGTCTCTGACATTTGCCTCATGACCTCATCACTCACATCGATAACATCGAGTGAACTTGGTAATACAAGATCCTGGTTTTGCCCTATTTTTGAACGACCGTTAGCTGTTAAAAAAAGCGTCTCTATTAAAGGGGCCTGAAAATCAGAACTATTATTCCTTGCCGATAAAGCCTCTTTTGCACATTGCAAGCCCTCTGCAACAAACTGGCGAGCATTTTTTCGCTCTTTCGCACCTCTTGAACTAGTAAGAGCCTTAACTCGCGCTATATGCGGCGAGTTAAGGCTCTCAATCATGAGAAGATCTTATAGAGACGCAAGGCTCTTACGAGCAACATCTACAAGTGTTTTGAAAGTTGCTGGATCATTTGTTGCAAGTTCAGATAGAACCCTACGATCTACCTCAACACCTGAAGCCTTTAGACCTTGAATAAATCGGTTATAGGTAAGGCCGTGTTCACGGCAACCTGCGTTGATTCTTTGAATCCAAAGGCGGCGGAAATCACCCTTCTTATCTTTACGGTCATTGAATGCATAAACCATAGAGTGCGTGACTTGCTCTTTTGCCTTTGTGAAAAGACGTGAACGTTGCCCACGGTATCCGCTGGCACGCTCTAATGTTGTACGACGCTTTTTAGCAGCGTGGACTCCGCGCTTTACTCTCATCTAACTTACTCCTTACTTCAAACCAAGCATGCGCTTGGCTGTTACTGCGACGGTTGGCTTAGCGGCTGACTCTGTAGAAAGTCGGCGCGTGACACGAGATGACTTGCGCTCGAGTAAGTGGCGCTTTCCTGCACGCTCGTGCATGATCTTTCCAGAACCTGTAACGCGGAAAGTTTTCTTTGCTCCGCTGTGTGTCTTCATTTTTGGCATCTTCTAAGCTCCATCCATTGTTTGCACAGCTGCATCGGCCTTCGCCTTGCGCGCTGCCTTTGCCTCTGCAACTGCTTCTGTCTTTTTCTTCGTTGGACCAAGAACCATTGTCATATTTCGTCCCTCTTGCTTTGGAGCAAATTCGACGAAACCAACTTCTGCAATATCTTCTGCAAGACGTTGCAACATTTTGTAACCTAGCTCCGGTCTGGTTTGTTCACGTCCTCGAAACTTCATTGTCACTTTGACTTTGTCTCCGCCCTTAAGAAACTTCTCAACTTGAGACCGTTTAGTCTCATAGTCATGATTTTCAATCTTTGGCGTCAACCGCACTTCCTTAACCACAATGTGGGTCTGGTTTTGCCGCGCTTCCCGTGCTTTCTGGGCAACTTCGTACTTGTATTTTCCGAAGTCCATGATCTTGCAAACAGGTGGATTAGCTTCAGGAGCGATCTCAACAAGATCAAGACCTACTTCATCGGCCATCTTTAGTGCGGTGTCGATATCTACAACTCCAACTTGTTCTCCGGTATAACCGATTAAACGAATTTGAGGCGTGCGAATTCGATCATTAATGCGAGGTTCGGTGGTGACTTTGTGCTCCTTCGGTTCGTGAACGCTTTAGAGAAACTGCGCTGCAAAAGAAAACCGCAAGGAGAAGAGAGAAATCTCTAATCCGACAAACCAGCCCGCACTAGTGGCGATGAAGGTGGGAGCGGTAACTCCTCTTGCAGTGGTTGTTACTCCACTGGTCTGGGTCCAAGATTACCCACTCTGGCGCAAAAGTGGAAATCTGGGCATTATTTGAGCGTTCCCTACATCTTGCCCAGCAGGAAATCTTAAGCCTCGAGCACTACCCTTGAGAAGTGAGTAAAGAGAAGAAGGTTTTTGACATCACCACGGCGCCTTCTGCCCTGACAAGAGATCAAGCGGGTCGTCAAAAGCGTTATTTTATTTCAATGATGATACGAACTGCGTGCTTCATTTTGACGGTTGTATTACCAAGTCCATATCGATGGTTTGCTCTTTTAGGAGCCGTAACTTTGCCCTATTTTGCAGTGGTCATAGCCAATGCTGGACGCGAAACAATCTCCACCCGAGAAGACGTATTAAAAGATAAACCACTGGCAATTGATTAATGGCTCTGAAGAGAACCCTAGATTCTAAGCAAAGAGAATCATGGCAGATTTTCAAGTCATTGGTGGCCCTTTTGCTTTTTGTGCTGTGTTTATGGGGTGCTCAGTGGCAATACCAACGTGGCGTTGACCGACATGAACGAAATACTGTTATTAAAGAACGCATCACTCAGCAATCTATAGGACTTGATCAGGTTCAAAATCTTTCAATTCTCGCGCAATCCTATGAGTGGCGAATTGTTCGTGCTGTTGGTGAGTTTGATGAAGACCAGCAGATTTTGCTGAGAAACAGATACTTCGAAGGAAAATATGGATTTCAAGTTTTAACTTTGTTCCGTGTAAACACTGGGGAGAAGTTCTGGGTTGATCGAGGGTGGGTTCAAGCTGGTGAAACCGCTCTGACTAAACCCACGATCCCTTCACTTCCGGTAGGTCAAGTAGAAATCGAAGGTCGAGTTCGCCTGGATTCATCCCTACCCCGAGGTGCATTCTTTGCAATTAGTTCCAGCGGAGAAGGAATAGTCAGTAAATTAAATGCCCAATCTCAACTAGAAACTGAAAAATATTACATCGACTTAATAAGTGGATCCCTCCCGCAATTAACTCCTGCTGTCCCTGCGCAATTACCTGAGTTAAGCGATGGTCCTCATATGGCCTACGCGCTGCAGTGGCTATTCTTTGGTGGATTGATCGTTTATGGCAGAATTTTAATTCGTCGTACCCGTTAGATCCTGCCTGTTATAAAGTTCTGAATAAAGTCCGCCACGTGCAATAAGTTCATCGTGTTTACCTTGCTCGACAATGACGCCCTTGTCCAGAACAAGTATTTGGTCAGCCTCACGTACCGTACTTAAACGGTGGGCAATGACAATGCTAGTCCTGCCCTTAAGGGCGTGAGAAAGTGCGGCATGTACCAGCTGTTCATTTTCTGAATCTAGATGAGCGGTTGCTTCATCGAGAATAACAATAGATGGAGATTTTAAAAGCAATCGTGCAATCGCTAATCGTTGTTTTTCTCCCCCAGAGAGGCGATGACCTCGTTCACCGACCATGGTTTCAAATCCATTAGGAAGTGACTTAATGAGATCCCAAATTTGCGCTGCCTCACATGCACTCTGCATCTGGTCTTGCGTGGCATCTTGCTTTGCATACCTTAAATTTTCAACAATAGTCTCGTGGAACAGGTGTGCATCTTGCATGACAACGCCAATTGAATTTCGAAGTGATTCCAAGGTCACATCACGAATGTCATTTCCATCAATTTTAATGGATCCACCTGTAACGTCGTAGAGGCGTGGAATAAGAGCACTTATTGTTGTCTTACCTGCGCCCGATGGCCCAACTAGCGCAGTTGTTGTACCGGGTTCAACTGTGAAAGTTAATCCCTTTAAAACTATTCCAGATGTAACTGTTTCAGCCTTGGCAACTGATTCAAGTGAAGCCAAGGAAATCTCCTGTGCATTCGGATACGAAAAGTCAACATTTTTGAACTCGATTTTTCCCTTTGAAGATTTAAGCGCAATGGCACCACTTCTATCCTTAACCATCGGCTCAAGATCCAGAACTTCAAAAACTCGCTCGAATGAAACAAGTGATGTCATAACATCTATTCGCACATTTGATAACGCTGTCAAGGGACCATAAAGGCGTGCTAGCAAAGCAGTGATTGCAAGTAATGTCCCAACTGTAAGTCCACCGTTGATCGCAAGATGGCCACCAATTCCATATGCAATTGCTGTTGCAATTGCGGCCACACTTGTTAGGGCGATAAAGAAAAGTCGATTGAGCATGGCGGTTTTAATACCAATGTCTGCCACTCGACGTGCGCGTACTCGAAAACCAGCTTCCTCACGCAATGGCTGACCATAGAGTGAAACCAGCATGGCACCTGACACATTAAAGCGTTCTGTCATAGTGCTAGACATCTCTGAATTAAGTGTAAAAGATTCACGGGTAAGTGATTGCAATCGACGGCCTACCCATTTCGTTGGTATTAAGAACAAAGGCAGCATGAGCAGGGAGAAAATAGTTATTTGCCATGACAAAATCAACATTGTAATGCCAACCAATAAGAGGCTAACAACATTGCTCACCAGGCCAGAAAGAGTGGAAGTAAATGCTTGCTGCGCTCCAATGACATCGGAATTGATCCTAGAAATAAGCGCACCTGTCTGGGTACGGGTAAAGAATGCAATCGACTGCTTTTGCACATGGGCAAAAACCAAAGATCTCAAATCATAAATAAGACCTTCACCTATTCGTGAGGAAAAGTATCTGCCCAGCATGTTAAAGGCTGCATCTGCAACTGCAATTAGGGCAACAAAAAACGCCAGTTGGGTAACAACTGATGAATCTTTTGGCATAACGCCGTCATCGATTAGTTTTTTTAATAGAAGTGGAGTTGCAACAATTAAGGCCGCATCCACAACAACTGTTGCCAAGTAAACATAAATACTTACTTGGTAGGGCTTTGCAAAAGAGAATATTCGTTTGACTGTTCCTGGCTTTAACTTCTGCTCTTTAAGTGATGGATCTGCCGTCATTGAACGGTAGTTCAGCCATGCACCATGCATAGACATTCTTTAAACCGTGAAACCTAGAGCACGAAGCTGATCTCTCCCATCATCACTAATCTTGTCTGGTCCCCAAGGTGGCATCCATACCCAGTTGATTTTCACATCATTAGTCATTCCTGCTAACGCAGCCCTTGTTTGATCTTCAATAACGTCCTGTAAAGGGCAAGCAGCTGAGGTTAATGTCATGTTGAGTATCGCAATGTTGGCTTCATCAACCATAACATCGTAAATAAGACCCAAGTCGACAACATTGATTCCAAGTTCTGGATCGACTACATCCTTCATAGCCTCAGTTACATCCTCGATTGAAGTTGTCATTAGTTGCTCCCTCTAGTGTCTGGCTCTTTTAACTGTTTAATTCTAACGGCTGCATCCTTAAAGGCCATCCACCCGAGTAAAGCGCATTTGATTCGAGCAGGAAACTTTGAGACACCGGCCAGCGCTACTGCGTCCTCAAGGACTAGGGGATCTCCCTCTTTCATTCCTTTGCTATGCATCAGTTCGATGAAAACTTCGGTAATGGAACCTGCTTGCTCAAAAGTTTTGTTAAGCAGAAGATCACTGGCGATCGAGACACTGGCCTGTGAAATCGAGCAACCAACCCCATCCCAAGTGATGGATTTGATAATCCCGCCTTCTGTAGAGAGATTAAAAGTTATTTCATCTCCACAACTTGGATTTATATGGTGAACCTGAACGTCATATTTTTCTGATAGCCCTTTATTGAGTGGGTGTTTATAGTGATCCAGGATCACTTCTTGATAAAGGCTATCCAATTCCATCATGCAAAGTATTTCTGAGCTTTGACTATTGCTTCCACAAGTAGATCGCACTCTTCTTCAAAGTTGTAAAGATAAAGAGAAGCTCTGGTCGTTGCAGGTACTCCTAATTTTCGAGTCAAAGGCCAAGCGCAATGATGACCGGTGCGAACGGCTACTCCCTGACTGTCTAAATATTGACCAAGGTCATGAGGGTGGATCTGGCCCACAGTAAATGAGATACAGGAACCTCGAAGTTCAAGATCGGTGGGTCCGATAATCTTTAATGTTGGAACTTCTTGTAACTGTTGTAAAAAATACTTTGTCAATTGCATTTCGTGTTGATGAATTTTATCCATTCCGACTTTACTCAAATAATCTATGGCAGCACCTAAGCCAACTGCCTGGGCCATATTCGGCACTCCCGCTTCAAATCGTTTAGGAGCAGGTGCCCATGTTGCAGATTCCATTGTGACGTTTTCAATCATTGACCCACCAAAAAGAAACGGTGGTAGGTCCTCTAGGACAGAACTCCAAAGAACACCCACCCCAGTTGGACCTATGGCTTTGTGTCCAGAGAAAACTAGGAAATCTACTCCCAATGTTTTTACATCAATAGGCATATGAGGAACAGATTGACATGCGTCAAGTACAACAACGGCGCCAACTTCATGGGCACGAGCCACTATTGCATCTAATGGGTTAATGGTGCCCAAAACATTTGATTGGTGCGTTAAAGCAACGACCTTTGTATTCTCTGAAATGACCTTGTTAATTGAATCAAGATCAAGTCGACCATCAGGAAGAACTTCAAACCAAGTTACCTGCGCCCCAGTGCGTGCGGCTAATTGCTGCCAAGGAATGAGATTGGCATGGTGTTCCATCTCCGTAACAACAATTTGATCTTTAGAGGTTAGAGCAAAACGGGATCCACTAACTGCATTTCCCATTGCGTATGCAATTAAATTCAATGACTCGGTGGCGCCCTTAGTGAAAACAATCTCTTCGGCTCTTGCTCCTAAAAACGATGCAACCTTTGAACGAGCGCCTTCATATGCATCGGTAGCCTCTTCTGCTAACTGATGAGCTCCGCGATGTACCGCAGCGTTATGAAACCTATAAAAATCGCCTTCGGCGTCAATTACCGAATTTGGCTTTTGACTGGTTGCTCCACTGTCGAGATATATGAGTTTTTTTCCATCGCGAACCGTTCGGTCAAAGATTGGGAAATCTTTGCGAATAGTTGCGACATCTAAACTCATGAAACTACTTACTTGCTAACGTAATCGGCATAACCGTTCGCTTCTAGTTTTTCAGCAAGCTCAGGTCCGCCTTGTTCAACAATGCGACCGTTTGCGAAAACATGAACAAAATCGGGCTTTATGTAACGAAGAATTCGTGTGTAGTGGGTAATCAAAATGACGCCCAAGTTATTGGCTTCTTTTGCTCGATTTACTCCCTCCGAAACAATGCGCAAGGCATCGACATCTAACCCGGAATCTGTTTCGTCCAAAATTGCCATCTTCGGCTTAAGCAGTTCGAGCTGCATAATCTCATGACGCTTTTTCTCTCCACCTGAAAAACCCTCGTTAACATTTCTAGTGGCGAATGCTGGATCCATGTTCAATGCTTCCATGGCAGACTTTACTTCTGTGACCCATGTACGAAGCTTTGGCGCCTCTCCGCGAAGAGCCGTCGCTGCAGTACGCAGGAAGTTTGAAACTGAAACACCGGGTACTTCAACTGGATATTGCATCGCCAAAAACAGTCCAGCCTTTGCTCTTTCATCAACGCTCATTTCAAGGACATCTGCTCCATCTAAAGTAACTGTTCCACCGGTAATTGTGTACTTTGGATGACCTGCTATTGAGTAAGCAAGAGTGGATTTTCCTGATCCATTGGGTCCCATAATTGCGTGCGTTTCTCCAGATTTGATTGTTAGGTCAACTCCTTTGAGAATTTCAACGACTCCATTATCGGTATCGACTGTAACTTCAAGTCCGCGGATTTCTAGTGTGCTCATCTTCTTCTCTTCTCTCTAGTGACTAAATCTCTACCGTGACGGAATTTCCGTCTATCTTTACCGAATAAGTTTCCAGCGCAATATTTGCAGGTAATGTCAAAGCTTCGCCGGTTCGCAGATCAAACTCTGCTCCATGAAGCCAACATTCAATCTTGAAACCATTTGTATCGCCTTCAGACAGTGAAGCCTCTGAATGCGAACATGTATCTGCGACAGCGAAAACTTCCTGACCCACTCGTGCAACACAGATAGATTTCCCATTTTTTTCCAGGAGAACTGGTTTTCCCTCATGAATCTGGTCAAGCTGTAAATCAGACATCACTCGCCGCCTTTTCTAACTCAGAATCAATTCGATCCATGATTCGATCCTGGACTACTTGATCCCCGATCTCTAGAACTATCTCATTGAAAAATCCTCGCACCACAAGTCGTCTAGCATCGTTCACCGAGATTCCTCGAGACATTAAATAGAAAAGTTGCTCATCATCAAAACGGCCCGTCGTACTTGCGTGACCCGCTCCAATAATCTCCCCAGTTTCAATCTCTAAGTTCGGTACTGAATCAGCTCGAGCCCCATCGCTCAGAAGTAAATTTCGATTGAGCTCATATGTATCAGTGCCTTCTGCAGCAGCACGAATAAGTACGTCGCCGATCCATACAGTGTGTGCATCTTGCCCAGCAAGTGCACCCTTGTAATTAACATTTGATTTTGCATGAGGCACGGCGTGATCGACGTGAATACGATGTTCAAAGAATTGCCCCGCAGTTGCAAAGTAAACACCTAAGAGATTAGCTGATGCTCCTGGAGCAATGAATTCAACTGTTGGAAGTATTCGTACGACATCTCCCCCGACGGTAACTGTTACTGACTTGAAGGCTGCATCTTTGTCGATTACTGCGTGATGTCTTGCCGTGTAAACAGATTTGGATTCGAACTCTTGAATAGTTACAAACTTTAAATCAGAACCTGGCGCTAAAGATATTTCCAGATCCTCTGCAAGAACAGTATCTGTTGTGTTTTCAACTATAACCGTAGCTCTGGCATTTGCTCCCAAAGTAATTCTCACGCGTGAGAATTCAGCTGTATCAACAGCCCCTTTAGTTCTAGATAGAAAGACTGGTTCGGCGATTTCAGAGTTTGCTGCAATAGATAAATGAGAAACGCTCTTAGAAGCACCCCTAATTCGTTCAATAATCACATCATCGCTTTGGGCAAGAGGATCTAAATCTTCACGAGTAAAAGAAACACCTTTAGGTAATCCATTTTTGACGCAAAGAGATATGCGATCTGAAATTACAGCAACACCATCATGTAATCCATGAAGGCGTTTGAGTGGAGTAAATCTCCACGCCTCTTCTCGACCAGAAGGGGTGAGATAGTTTGTTGTTAAAACTGACATTAACCTACGGCACCTTCCATCTGAAGTTCAATCAATCTATTGAGTTCAAGTGCGTACTCCATAGGAAGTTCACGAGCAATCGGTTCGATAAATCCACGAACGATCATGGCCATGGCTTCGTCTTCATTTAGTCCTCGTGACATCAGATAAAAGAGCTGATCATCACTAACTTTTGAAACTGTAGCCTCATGGCCCATAGACACATCATCTTCGCGAATATCAACATAGGGATAAGTATCAGATCGTGAAATTGTGTCTACTAACAATGCATCGCACTTAACTGTGCTCTTTGAATGATGTGCACCCTCTTGTACTTGCACCAGACCTCTATAAGAAGTACGACCGCCACCGCGGGCTACTGATTTAGAGATAACCGATGAAGATGTGTAAGGAGCGGCGTGAACCATCTTCGCACCCGAATCTTGGTGTTGACCTTCGCCGGCAAATGCAAGTGAAAGAGTTTCACCCTTTGCATGGGGTCCCATCAAGAAAATAGCTGGGTACTTCATAGTTACTTTCGAGCCGATGTTTCCATCAACCCATTCCATAGTTGCACCTTCTGCACATGTTGCGCGCTTGGTCACCAAGTTGTATACATTGTTTGACCAATTTTGAATTGTTGTATAGCGAACGCGTGCACCCTTTTTAACAATAATCTCAACAACTGCAGAGTGAAGCGAGTCTGACTTATAAATTGGAGCTGTACAGCCCTCTACATAATGGATATATGAATCCTCATCAGCGATGATCAACGTTCTTTCGAACTGACCCATGTTCTCCGTGTTAATTCGGAAGTAGGCCTGCAAAGGAATATCAACGTGAACACCTTTTGGTACGTAGATGAATGACCCACCTGACCAAACAGACGTGTTAAGAGCTGCAAACTTATTGTCTCCAACTGGAATAACTGTTCCAAAATACTCCTTGAAGAGTTCGGGGTGCTCTTTCAAAGCAGTATCTGTATCGAGGAAAATTACTCCCTGCGCTTCTAGATCTTCACGAATAGAGTGATAAACAACTTCAGATTCATATTGGGCAGCAACACCTGAAACTAAACGTTGCTTTTCTGCTTCTGGAATACCTAAACGATCATAAGTATTTTTGATCTCATCTGGTAGGTCATCCCAAGTTGTTGCCTGTTTTTCAGTGGAGCGAACAAAATACTTGATGGTGTCAAAAAATATTCCAGACAGATCAGAACCCCAGTTTGGCATTGGCTTTTTTTCAAAGAGTGAAAGCCCCTTGAGTCGAAGCTCAAGCATCCAGGCCGGTTCTGATTTCTTGGCTGAAATATCGCGAACAACATCCTCATTGATGCCGCGCTTAGCATTCTCTCCAATTTCGCTTTTATCTGACCAACCATATTCATAGTTGCCAAGACCCTCTAGCTCTGGATGTGCTGTAGTCATGCGCGTTCCCCGTTTCTTGATGTTTTCGATCTGCTTGTAGTTGTGGAAGATTTTGGAATAAAAGTTGTGCAAACACCATCACCGTGGGCGATAGTTGCAAGACGTTGCACGTGAGTGCCTAAAACTCTGGAAAGTGCAGTGGTTTCTGCTTCGCACAGCTGTGGGAATTCTGCGGCCACGTGATGCTGAATAAGTTCCTGACCAATCGGCTTGTTGTCCACGCTTGCTGCATATCCCTGTTCAGTTAAGAACGAAGCAAGGGCTGCAGTTTTGTTTGAACTCTTTGCGATTGAATCCAAAGCTTTTCGTTCAATGTCATCTGCCCGAGATTGGGCAAATTGATCAACTAATTGCTCACCAGATTGTGACGACATAAACTTAAGCGCAGCTACAGCCAAGTCATCGTATGAATGCTCAAACTGACCTCTACCTTTATCTGACATAACAAATACTTTTGATGGTCTGCCTCTTCCCCGAATTGCAGCAGATCTAGGTTCGCGTGCCTCAATTAATCCATCTGCGATTAGAAGTTCCAGGTGTCTGCGAATTCCTGTAGGTGTGAGGGCAAGGCGTTCGCCGAGGATTGCGGCAGTGGAAGGACCATTTTCTAGAATCGATCGTGCTACAAGGTCGCGAGTGCGGACGTCATCACCGGCTACCATCGATCCTGTCATTTTCACAACACTATTGTGTCGTAATTCGACACCTCTTGCCAGTTGGAACGCGCCCATGCCCGCAGTCAATAGGCTTGCCCCATGTCCCGTTTCGCAGTGGCAAGGCCCAGATTTTCGGCAGCTCGGGTTCTCATTCCAGCAAGCACAGTCCTACTCTTTTTGCAGGCTGCCCTCGTTGTGACAGGTGGAGCAGTTCGTTTAACGGGATCGGGCCTTGGTTGTCCAACATGGCCTGAATGCACGCCAGGTTCCTACACCCCAGTTCCCCATCAAGCCGAACCAGTACTTAATGTTTGGATTGAATTTGGAAATCGAATGCTGACCTTCGCTCTCGTTCTAGCATCCTTAGTTCTTATAATTAGTGTGTTAAAAAGTGGAAGACGAGACCTTCGATCACTAGCCATGGGACAGTTTTTAGGAATTTTTGGTCAAGGAATATTAGGCGGAATTACAGTCCTGACTGGTTTACATCCAATAACGGTTGCTTTGCATCTATTGCTCTCGATGGTCTTGATAGCAGGTGCTACATCAATTCACATAAGGCGGTTTGAACCATCAATCGATATCGCGAGTAGCAAGTTAACCAAATCACTTGCTCGATTACATGTCTCAGTCATGTTTATTGTGATGATTCTTGGCACGGTGGTAACTGGTTCTGGTCCTCATGCTGGCGATGCGCAAGCTGAGCGCTTTACATTTGATATTCGAACTGTCGCGATTCTGCACGCGGACTTTGTGATTTTTCTTTTTGGTATAACTATCGCTTTCTTTGTTGCAGTTGGAACTTCTGCTCAAACCAAAATCAAGCTTCGAACATTCACAATAATTGCCCTTGCGCAAGGCATCATTGGCTATGTTCAATATTTCTTAGGGGTACCTGCCCTAATAGTTGGCCTACATCTTTTGGGCGCCGCAGTCCTTTGGATAAGTGCCTGGAGAGTGTTTTTATCCTCGAGAATAAGAATGGATGCAAAATGAGTACACCAGCGGGTTGGACGAACCTTGATGATCAAGCTGTTTCCTATGCCAGAGCGCTAGCTGCTGATGCTGTTCAAAAGGTAGGAAATGGACATCCAGGTACTGCAATGTCTCTTGCCCCCGTTGCCTACACGCTTTTTCAACGACATTTAGTTCACGATCCTTCTGATCCGCAATGGTTAGGCCGTGATCGATTTATTCTTTCATGTGGTCACTCGTCATTGACTTTATACATTCAACTTTTCTTGAGCGGCTATGGGCTTGAGATGAAAGATCTAGAAAGTTTTAGAACGTGGGGCTCTCAAACTCCAGGTCATCCAGAGTTTGGTCATACCGCTGGAGTCGAGATGACAACTGGTCCATTAGGTCAAGGTGTTGCAACAGCCGTAGGTATGGCTATGGCAGCGCGATTTGAACGAGGTTTGCTAGATCCAGATACACCACAATCGAAGTCCATATTTGATCACCGGATCTGGGTTATCTGCTCAGATGGTGACTTACAAGAAGGTGTTAGCGCAGAGGCATCATCATTGGCTGGGACGCAAAGCCTTGGATCTCTCAATGTTATTTATGATGACAACAGAATTTCAATTGAAGGTGACACGCATAATGCTTTCACTGAAGATGTGTCGGCTCGCTACCTCTCCTACGGTTGGCATGTCATCGATGTAGCAGCACGGGCAAATGGTGATGTTGATCTTGTTGCACTTGACGCCGCTATGGATGCAGCCAAGGCAGAGTTGAACCGACCAACATTGATTCGAATGAAATCTGTAATTGCATGGCCTGCGCCAAAAGCACAAGGAACAGCTGCTTCGCATGGTTCTGCGCTGGGAACCGATGAGATAAAGGCCACGAAGCTAGTTTTAGGGTTAAATCCTGAAGAAGATTTTGCAATGCCAGCAGAGGTGCTTACACATGCTAGAAAATTACTCGAGCGCAGCGCGACAAACAGAATTGCATGGGAAGAATCCTTTGAAACTTGGAAAACAGCTCAGCCAGAAAAAGCTGCACTACTAGCGCGCTTGAGGAAAAAGGAACTACCAAGTAATTGGCATCAAAATATTCCGGTCTTTGCGCCAGGAAAAGATTTAGCAACTCGCGCGGCCTCTGGTGAAGTAATCAACGCAATTGCAGACCAGCTTCCTGAGTTTTGGGGTGGTTCAGCAGATCTAGCTGGTTCAAATAATACAAGCATTAAGGGCGCTCAATCTTTCTTGCCGACAACAAGTTCAATCGCCAACGCAAATCCCTATGGTCGCATTATTCATTTTGGAATTAGGGAACATGCAATGGGTGCAATTCTCAACGGAATAACACTCCATGGTTTAACGCGCAGTTTTGGTGGAACTTTTGCAGTATTTAGCGACTACATGCGTCCAGCGGTGCGATTAGCGGCATTGATGAATATTGGCTCTATTTTTGTGTGGACACACGATTCAATTGGAGTGGGCGAAGATGGGCCTACGCACCAACCGATTGAACACTTTGCCGCATTACGCGCCATCCCAGGTTTAGATGTGGTGCGCCCTGGAGATGCAAATGAAGTTGCCCAGGCATGGAAAACAATAATCACACGTAATCGCCCCGCTGGCATTTTACTTTCTCGGCAAAATCTTCCTGTTCTTGATCGAACCATTTACAACTCTGCAGACAACGTTTCAAAAGGTGCATATGTATTAAAGGATGCCGATAAACCTCGCGTCATTCTCATTGCGACTGGTTCTGAAGTTAGTCTCGCAATCGATTCTGCGATTGCCCTTGAGTCGCAAGGAATACAAGTAAGGGTCGTAAGTGCGCCTTGCCTTGAATGGTTTGATGAGCAGGATCAAACCTACAAAGATAGCGTCCTGTCCCCTGATGTCATCAAAGTCAGTATCGAAGTGGGAATTTCACAAGGGTGGCATAGGTACATCGGTGATAAAGGCTTGGCAATATCACTAGAACATTACGGAGCATCAGCGGATGCAAAAAAGCTCTTCAAGGAATTTGGGTTTTCCGTAGAGAATGTGGTGGCCCAGGTCAAAGGGCTTCTAAAATGAAATTAGAGGAGCTAAAGAACACTCCCACTTCCATCTGGCTGGATGATTTATCTAGGGCGAAAATTACGGGATCAGATCCCCATTCCTTACCAGCCCGAATCGCGACATCGGCAGTTGTGGGTGTCACGACCAATCCCAGCATATTTAGTTCGGCAATAAGCTCTGGCTCTGAATATTCAAAAGACATCAAACTCATGACGGGTTCTTCGGTTGATGACGTCATCGAAAAATTGACGACAGATGATGTTCGCGCAGCTTGTGACCTTTTGTATCCAATTTATAAGAGCAGCAATGGCGTAGATGGACGCGTCAGTATCGAGGTAGACCCAACTCTTGCACATGACACACAAGCAACCATTAACGCTGGTCAAAAACTCTGGAAAATTATCGACAGAGCTAATGTGATGATAAAAGTGCCAGCAACAATAGAGGGCTTGCCAGCAATCACAGCGCTCCTGGCGGCTGGAATAAGCGTCAACGTAACTTTGATTTTTTCTATCAAGCGATATGGTCAAGTAATTGATGCATTCATGAAAGGTGTGCAAGAGTGCAGCGATCCATCAAAAATACACTCGGTGGCATCATTTTTCATTAGCCGGATTGATTGCTCAATCGATGCCCAATTAAAAGAAATAGGTTCACCCGACGCTTTGTCGCTCTTGGGCAAAGCTGCCATTGCTAACGCTCATTTGGCATATCAATTATTTGAAGAGAAATTTAGTTCACCTTCATGGAAAACGCTGGAAGCCAAGGGTGCACACAAACAAAGACCGTTATGGGCTTCAACAGGCGTGAAGGATCCTTCATATCCAGATACGCATTACGTGGTGGAGTTAATTGCCCCAAATACTGTCAACACAATGCCGCAAGCCACATTAGATGCACTCATTGATCATGGGGTTTTGCGCGGTGACACCGTTACCGGCAATTACAAAGAAGCTGTGCAGGTGCTCAAGGGATTATCAGATGTAAATGTTTCCCTCGATAATGTCACCACTGAACTTGAAATTGATGGTGTTAAGAAATTTGCACAAGCTTGGAAAGATCTTCAAAAAAATGTTGAAGCCGCCCTGCGATCATGATTAAAGTCAGTGGTAGCGCTGTAGGAAGAATCGATCGATCCTGCCCTGAGTACAAAGCCTTACTCGATGCTCATTCAAAATTGGCCAAGAAAGACACCACACTATGGGGTAAACAAGCACAGGCAGAAGCTGCAATAAGGCTCAATTGGGTAGATCTACCAAATAACTCGCGTGAACTACTACCCACGTTAGATGCTCTTGCAGCAAAACATCGGGATAAAACCGTTTTCATTCTTTGCGGGATGGGTGGATCCTCTTTAGGTCCTGAAGTTATTGCGACAACTCATGAGAAGGATTTGTTCATCTTGGATTCTACAGATCCATTTCATGTACAAAGAGCGTTGGCAAATGATTTAGCAAAGACTTTAGTTATTATCAGTTCTAAATCAGGCACGACCATTGAAACCATGTCTCATCGATCAATCTTTGAAGCCGCTTTTAGGAACAAATCACTAGAACCCACTTCACATATGGTTTTTGTGACCGACCCTGGTTCGCCATTGGACCATCAGGTTCGTAAAGATGGATTTTCTGTAGTAGACGCCGACCCTCATGTTGGTGGTCGATTTAGTGTTCTAAGCGCTTTTGGACTCGTACCTGCTTCCTTAATTGGCGTGGATGTTTCGGTTTTATTAGATGATGCCAATGATGCCAAGACATCTTTTCTGCTCGATCCCCATCTTGTATGCGATATCGCATTCTTACTTGCATATGAAAGTGAGCAGTACGTTGCATTCAATGACACTGGCAGCGGTATGCCGGGGCTAAGTGATTGGATAGAACAACTCATTGCCGAATCCACTGGAAAGAATCAAGTTGGAAGATTGCCAATCGTTGTGAAAGATTTTAAGGAAGTACATGGAGACAACTGCTTTAATGTTGCATTTAGTGGAAATGCAGATTTAGTCGTAGAGGCTGGTCTATCTGCCCAGTTTATTCTTTGGGAGTGGGTCACTTCCCTACTTTGCTTTGCTCTTAAGGTGGATCCTTTTAATCAGCCAAATGTTACTGAGGCAAAAGATGCAACTTCTGCTCTTTTATCCCAGTGGAATGGTTCAAAGCCGCTATTTACTGCAGACCAAGTTGAGGCATCGGTTGAGATATATGGAAAAGGTACAAGCATCAAAGATGCACTCAATGTTTTAATTGCATCAGCCCCTCCTAATGGTTATATCGCTGTCATGGCCTATCTTGATAGATTCGATGACGCATATCTAGTTGAGCTTCAATCCATACTTTCTGAAAAAGCCGATCGACCTGTCACTTTTGGTTGGGGTCCACGATTTTTGCATTCAACAGGACAATTTCATAAGGGCGGACAACAAAACGGAGTTTTTCTTCAGATCACAGGTGATCACCAAGTAGGGATAAAAATACCTGGCGCAGAATTTGATCTAAGCACGCTCATTGCTGCGCAAGCATTAGGCGATGCCAATGCCTTAACAAAGAGAAACTATCCTCTACTTCGTTTAAACGTAAAGAGTAGAAAAACTGGAATCGCAGAGATTATTGCTGCTGCAAAATCTCTTTAAAGAATACTTACTCGTCGTCTCCACGTAATCTACGGAGTGCATCTTCTAAAAGTCTTTCGCCCTCTGAATCTGTACGTCGCTCTTTCACATATGCAAGATGTGTTTTGTATGGCTCATTTTTAATGGGGCTGGGCGGATTGTTGCGATCTCTGCCTGCAGGGTAGCCACACTTTGGACAATCCCATTCAGCTGGGATTACAACTGTCTCTTCTACTGCAAAAGATGGACGAACTTCGTGTCCATTTGCACACCAGTAAGAGACGTAGGCGCGAGCAATCGAATCTCCGCGTTCTGCCTCGCCCATTGGGCCGGCACCAACACGACTTCCACGAATTGCACTGGCCATTTAGAACTCCTTAGTTAATCTAACAAAAATTCATGAATCTATAAATGAATTACTTGAGCAAAAGCGAAAGAGCGACAACTAGCGAAAACCACAAGCCACCAGCAACGATCGTTATCCGATCAAGATTTCGCTCTACTACTGAAGACCCTCCGTAGTTCGAAGAAATCCCTCCACCAAATAAGTCAGAGAGCCCACTTCCCTTGCCTTTGTGCAGAAGCACTAGAAGAATCATGAGTGTGCTTGTAATCATTAATGCAATTGAGAGACCTAGTATCACTTTTCTAAAACTCCTAGTTCGTAGAGGGTAAGGATACCCGCCTTAAAGGATAAATGTTTACTCGGCTACCGCGTAGAACTTGGCTATTTTGGCCAATTCCTCAGGATCTAGGCTAGCCCCACCGATCAAGGCACCATCGACATCTTCTTTTTTCATGATTTCCACGATGTTCGAAGACTTCACAGACCCACCATAAAGAATCCTCATATTGCTCGCGATATCAGCAGAGCCAATATTTTCGATCTCTTCACGAATCGCAGCACATACTTCTTGGGCGTCTTCTGGTGTTGCAGTTTTTCCAGTTCCTATTGCCCATACCGGTTCATAAGCCACTACGACTTTCTTCAACTCAGGTTTTGAGAAACCTTCCAAACCAGCTCGAAGTTGGCGAACGACATGTGAAACATGCATACCTGATTCACGGATAGAGAGCTCTTCTCCCACGCAAAAAATTGGCGTTAGTTCATTAGCTAATGCTGCTTTAATCTTACGATTGATCAGGGCATCACTTTCATTGTGAATAGCTCGTCGCTCTGAGTGACCAACAATGACGTAAGTACAACCAAGCTTTTTCAACATCGAACCTGATATATCCCCAGTAAAGGCGCCACTGCTTTCAGGAGATAGATCTTGAGCGCCATATTGAAGGCGTAAGCGATCTCCATCAACCAAGGTTTGGATTGAGCGTATATCGGTAAATGGAGGAATAACTGCAACATCTACGGCGTCATAATCCTTATCGCCTAAGCCGTAGACAAGTTTTTGTGCAACTGCAATCGCTTCTAGATGATTCAAATTCATCTTCCAGTTACCGGCCATCAATGGCTTACGCATCTTTGTCTCCTCTAGTTACTTACAAGTTTAATATCAATTATGCAAGATCTAATGCAATGAGACCTGGAAGTTTCTTACCCTCTAAGTACTCGAGTGAAGCGCCACCACCTGTTGAAATGTACCCAAACTGTGAGTCTTCAAACCCTAATGCACGAACAGCAGCAGCCGAATCGCCACCGCCGACAACACTAATACCCTTTACCTGCGTTAACGCCTGAGCGATTGTCTTTGTCCCTGCTGCAAAGTTTGGAAATTCAAATACTCCCATTGGTCCATTCCAGAAAACCGTTTTGCATTTAACTATCTCGGATGCAAAATTCTCTGCAGATTTTGGACCAATATCGAGGCCCATCTGATCCACCGGAATTTCATCAACTGAGACCAATGTTGGAATTGCATCGGGTGAGAAAGAAGGTGCAACTACGATGTCAGTAGGCAAAAGAAACCGTACCCCGTTACTTTTTGCTTTCTCGATAAGAGCCTTAACGACATCCAACATCTCATTTTCTACTAAAGAAGAACCTATCTCTTTTCCCTGTGCCTTCAAGAATGTGAAAACCATTCCTCCGCCTATGGCAAGGACATCTACCTTGCTCAACAGATTTTCAATTACATCTAATTTGTCGGAGATTTTTGCACCGCCAAGTACAACCCCATATGGGCGCTCAGGATTATCTGTTAGCGTTTTGAGAACTTTAACTTCGGCATCAATCAGTGAGCCAGGCGCATGAGGCAGAAGTCCAGGAAGATCAAAAACTGATGCGTGCTTTCGGTGTACTGCACCGAAACCATCTCCGACATAAAAATCTGCAAACGATGCTAACTCTCTAGCAAAGTTTTCACGTTCGACATCATCTTTACTCGTTTCAAACGATGAGAATCGAATATTCTCAAGAAGAAGTATTTCGCCAGTTTTCAATGAGGCAGCCATTGCGGCAACCACATCTCCCGTAATCTCGCCCAAGAATTTAACGTCTTGCTTCAACAGTTCTCCGAGTCGCTTTGCTACTGGCGCTAAGGAAAACTCTGCAGATGGGCCATTCTTTGGGCGCCCAAGGTGTGCTGCGATTACCACTGATGCACCTTTGCTCAACAAGAGTTGGATTGTTGGCAAGCTTGCCTTTATACGACCATCATCTTTAATAACACCATCTTTTATGGGCACATTTAGATCACAGCGTAAAAAGACTCGCTTGCCTTTTAATTCAACAGTTGAAAGCTCTGGCATTACAGAGTTTTGCCAATATAACCGATTAGATCGACTAGGCGGTTTGAATAACCCCATTCATTGTCATACCAACCGACAACTTTGACTTGATTGCCAATAACTTTTGTGAGATCTGAGTCAAAAATACACGATGAAGGATCAGTCACAATGTCTGAAGAAACGATTGGATCCTCAGTGTATGAAAGATAGCCCTTGAGCTCTCCCTGTGCTGCCGCCTTCATTGCAGCATTAATCTCTTGCGCAGTCGCTTCTTTAGCCAACTCAACTGTTAAGTCAGTTGCCGATCCTGTTGGGACCGGAACGCGCATTGCATAACCATCAAGTTTTCCCTTGAGTTCTGGAAGAACAAGTGAGATCGCTTTTGCAGCCCCTGTTGAGGTCGGGATCATGTTTGTTGCAGCCGCGCGTGCACGTCGCAAATCCTTATGAGGAAAATCCAAAATTGGTTGATCATTGGTGTAGGCGTGGATTGTGGTCATTAAACCCTTAACAATTCCCCAGTTGTCATTGAGTACTTTTGCCATTGGTGCAAGGCAGTTAGTTGTACAGGATGCATTAGAGATGATGTGGTGTTTACTTCCATCGTATTTGAGGTGATTAACACCCATAACGATTGTGATGTCCTCATCTGTTGCTGGAGCCGAAATGATAACTTTCTTTGCTCCTGCGGTGATGTGTTTTTGCGCATCAGCGGCTTTAGTGAAAATTCCAGTTGATTCAACTACTACATCGGCTTTAACTGATGCCCACGGAAGGTTTGCTGGATCTCTCTCTGAAAAGACTTTGATCGTTTTGCCATCAACCGTGATCGAGTCATCAGTGAAAGTTACAGGCAGACCAAGTCGTCCAAGGATCGAATCGTATTTAAGTAGGTGGGCAAGAGTCTCATTGGGAGTTAGGTCGTTAATTCCAACGATGTTGATATCTGGATTGGTGAGGCTGGCTCGAAAGAAATTACGCCCGATGCGTCCAAAGCCGTTGATTCCTACATTAATCATGATTGAGTCCTTCGTTCTAGTGGGGCTCTCGGTGAAAATGAAGAAACCCCGTTATTGGTGGTTGATAC
>Ga0255121_1000054_pt1 | contig 31883 bp, 31 predicted proteins | sample Law_Colum_RepB_8_2_FD_188580 | JGI IMG/M metagenome (GOLD analysis project Ga0255121, IMG submission 188580) | Freshwater microbial communities from St. Lawrence River, New York, United States - Law_Colum_RepB_8h | ecosystem: Environmental > Aquatic > Freshwater > River | place: USA: New York... | reverse complement strand
CCTACTAATAGACGTGATGCAGTAAAGGCAAAAATTGCACGAACCGATGATGGTCGTCCAAATTTTGAGCCACGTAAGTATGAAAAGTTTGATCCAACTCGACCAAAGAAGCCAAGCGCGGCACCAGATACTCGTGCTGCAAACTTTCGTGCAGAACGTCCAGTCCGCGATCGCCGTAATGACTCACCGGCATATGCCCGTGATGATTTCAAAAAACACAGCAAGACGCACTCAAATGCAGCTGTAGATTTTGGCGCAGACGACAATTACATTTCAGCAAACTTAGCTGATACAAATCTTGTAGATGCAACGCCTCTTACAGAGATTACAACTACATTCGCAGAGCTTGGAATCGCAGCTCCACTTGTAAATGCACTTAGTAAGCAGGGAATCATGCATCCCTTCCCTATTCAGATTGCAACACTTCCTGATGCACTTGCCGGTCACGATATTTTGGGTCGAGGACAGACTGGTTCAGGAAAAACTCTTGCATTCGGTTTAGCTCTTCTTAACAACTTAAATGGCAAGGTAGCAAAGCCTCATAAGCCATTGGCGCTTGTTTTAACTCCAACTCGTGAACTTGCACAGCAAATTGATGAAGTATTAATGCCATTGGCGCGTTCAATTGGTCATGAATCAGTTGTAGTTGCTGGTGGAATGTCTTATGCAAAGCAGATCACTGCAATGCGCCGTGGAACTGCAATCTTGGTTGCAACCCCTGGCCGCTTGATTGATTTACTTAACAAGGGTGAAGTTCAGTTAGACCAACTGCAGATCACCGTTCTTGATGAAGCCGATCAGATGGCAGACATGGGATTCTTACCCGTTGTAAAAGAGATTCTTGATCAAGCAAAACTTGATGGTCAGCGACTTCTCTTTTCTGCAACGCTTGATCGCGGCGTAGATTCACTTGTTCGCCAGTATCTAAAAAATCCAAAGACTCACTCGCTTCAAAATGATCGTGCCTCTGTTTCGACTATGGAGCACTTTGTATTAGTCATGAACCCATCAGAAAAAGATGACATTACGAATCAAGTTGCAGCACGAAATGGAAAAACAATCTTGTTCGTAAAGACTCAGCGCGGCGCTGATCGTTTGGCCGATAAATTAGCTCACGCAGGTGTGCCTGTTGGAGCTTTGCACGGAGGTAAATCACAGGCCGTGCGTACTCGTACTTTGGCGCTATTTAAGGACACTGCAAACGCAGCCTTGGTAGCAACCGATGTTGCAGCACGTGGTATCCACGTTGATGGAATTTCATTAGTTGTACACGTTGATGCACCTACTGATCACAAAGATTATCTACACCGTGCAGGTCGAACAGCGCGCGCAGGCGAGGCAGGAACTGTTGTAACTCTTGCAACAACTCGTCAGCAAAAATCTATCGGCTCACTTATTCAACGCGCAGGAGTTCTTGCAAAGTATGTAGGTGTTACACCGTTAAGTACTGATTTAATGAAAATTACTGGTGCACAAGAACCTTCTGGAATTCCCTACGTTGTACCAATTGTTGAAAAATCTATACGAAGTGGTGGTAAGCGTCCGCGCCCTAACTCAAGTCAGCGTCGACGTCGTCCTCGTTAAAAACTTTCTAGTTATTTAAACAATAGAAGTTAAAGCTGGATTAACCAGCTGAACCAGAACCAGATGGTCCGGCTTTGCGCTGAACTTGTGGAGCGCCTCCACTTCGTTGGCCTCCGCGAATCTTTGATCCAGAGTCGGCGTGTGCCTGAGTTCCTGGTGTACCTTTTTTATTCTTCTTAGCTTCAAGGGCAGCAAGCATTCTTGCTTTTACATCATCATTTTTATCAGGCATGGGTTAAGTCTACTGCACGATCAAAGGAGCAATTAAGCGTTAGATTCCTTGTATTCACGCAAGCGCTCTAAAACTTCAGACTCACGATATCGTCGATGGCCACCCAGTGTTCGAATAGGAGTTAACTTTCCCGCTTTTGCCCAACGGGTTACAGTTTTTGGATTCACATGAAAACGCGCGGCAACTTCTTTAGGTGTTAAAAGCACTTCTGCATCTGGAATGCGATTCATGAAGTCTGCTCCCACTTAACTCGTTTAGCGCTGGCCGGTATTGTCCATATTGACCCGTATTAGGGTGAAGTATTGCTGGAATTTCAAGGCTAAGCAAGAGCGGTTATGAGGCTTGTTCAAACCCTTGAACTAATCGCCATCTAGACATTAAACGCTGATAACCAGTTCCGGCCATCATCGCATCTGCAGCAGCAAGTCCTGCAACTGAATGCAAAACATCTTCAATGGATGAATCAGATTCCAAACCATCTTCTCCAGAATCGCGCAGAGCTTTATCCATATAGTTCGCTAAACCGCCATAATCAAGTTCGACTAAAGACTCTGGATGAAACATTTCTAACCAATCTAATAAATTTTCTAACTCTTCTTCGACAGGGCCTTCACCAAAAGCACCTAACACACTCTCATGCGCTGAAGCACACCGCTGCTTTGCATTTGCTATCGATGTTAAAGCCTTCGAATATAGACCGTTTTCATCCTCGCCCCGAGTTCGCTCTTCTGGAGAAAATAAGACAAACCAGCGTGGTGGGATTAACCAAGTCTCATTTAAAATATGTGGAGTCTTGTCATCAAGTAGATCTACGCCAGCAGTAATCACTTCTTCCAGCGCTGGTGAGATAAAAAAAGGAACAACTGAACTTGGAAGTGATTCTTTAAAATTATCAAGGGCTGCCCAACACCGTGTAGCTGTTGACCATGGAGATAGATATCGAGTTTTGTCTTTATCAATAATGTGAACACCATCTGGTCGTCCCGCAGGAGGTTCGGGATGGGCAACGCGATTCAGTGCTAATTTTTGTTCGCGATCAAAACTCGATGCATCATTTTCAATTCCCTGCCAACGTAAACGATCAGCGGCATCGAATGCAGAAATAGGTTCGTAGACACGAAGTGAAGCTACGTAAGGTGTTGCTCTCACGAGCGTGGGATGTAATTGCCCTCGGCAAATGGATCGTCATCATCTTTGCGTGTAGATGTTTCGAGTTCACCATGCAACTCTTTTGTTAAACGATCTAAATCCATGTCTTGCCCGTTATATTTCAAATCACGTGCAACCTTGGTTTGTTTAGCTTTTGCGCGGCCGCGACCCATGGGCGACCTCCTTCACTCATTGCTCTTTTTGCTCTTTGTCAGAGGGGAACTTTATCGCGCTTGGCAATCACCTTCCACCAGGTTTTTAAGCGCTAAAGGGGTAAATATTCTGTGAGATCTGCCCTTAATCCAGATGCTAAAACCGCTCCACTGGCCACAGCCTGATCCCAGGTGAGCTCACCTGAGGCTAAGGCCAACCAGGTCTTGGCATCCATTTCAATTGTATTGGCAGGAGTTCCTCGAGTGTGGGTTGGACCTTGGCCGCACTGAACCGCGGCATATGGTGGAACTCGAACTTCAATAGCTCTGCCCGGAGCTTTAACTGTTAACTCTTGAAGAGTGACCTTTACTTGTTGTAAAACTTCAGGATCGCGCATAAATATTTTTGTGATTTATCTAATTGAATGCGGTGTGTATTTTGCTGCAGCAGGATGCGCAGCAGTTACCGCACTAATTCGGGTCACTACTCGAGAAATTTGTTCACGAGCTTCGCCCGTAAACTCAATTGGTTTACTAATTAATTTATCTAATTCCGAACGATCAAAAGGCAACCTAGCATCCTGTGCTAAATCATCTAGCAGTGTGTTCTTCAAACCTTCACGCATTCCTAATGCAGCCTTTACAGAGTGTTCCTTGATTACTTCGTGTGCAAGTTCACGGCCAACGCCAGCTTTAACTGCAGCCATCAAAATCTTTGTTGTAGCCAAAAATGGTAGGTAGCGCTCCAACTCCGCTGCTATTACTTTTGGAAATGCACCAAATTCATCAAGAACGGTGAGCATTGTTTCTAGCAAACCATCGATTGCATAAAAGGCATCAGGCAATGCAACACGGCGAACAACGCTGCATGCGACATCGCCTTCATTCCATTGATCTCCTGAAAGCTCACCAACCATAGTGGCTTGGCCGCGAAGTACAACGGCAAGACCGTTAACTCTTTCGCATGAACGGGTATTCATCTTATGAGGCATTGCGCTGCTGCCAACTTGTCCGGCCTTAAATCCTTCTGTTACTAGCTCAGCACCTGCCATTAATCTGATTGAAGTTGCTAATGAAGAAGGCGATGATGCGATTTGTACCAATGTTGTAACGACATCATAATCAAATGAACGCGGATAGATCTGTCCAGTTGAGTCCAAAACTTTCTTAAAGCCCAGCTCTTTGGCAATGGCATTTTCTAAAGTTAAGTGAGCTTTCGAGGAACCAAGTAGATCAATGGAATCTTGAGCAGTACCCACTGGGCCCTTAATCCCACGCATTGGATATCGATCTTGTAATGCAACTAGGCGTTCATATGCAAAAAGCAACTCTTCTGCCGCAGATGCAAAACGCTTTCCTAACGTTGTTATTTGTGCCGGAACATTGTGTGATCGTCCTGCCATTGGCTGATCGGCAAACTGCACTGCCCGTTCACCTAATCGAGCAAGGAGTGCAACAACTTTGTTATGGACAATATCAAGGCCGTTTCGAATCTGAAATGCTTCAATGTTTTCAGTTAAGTCTCGACTAGTCATTCCTGCATGAATCACTTCATGTCCAGCTAATGCATTGAACTCTTCAATTCGAGCTTTAACATCATGGCGCAAATGCTTCTCACGCTCATCAATCGATGATAAATCCACTCGTGTAATTACCTTTTCGTAATCTGTAATTACATCTTTGGAGATTGCATGGCCCAACTCTGATTGAGCGCGCATGACTGCAATCCATAGTTTGCGCTCAGCGATGATTTTGGATTCTGGCGAAAAGATTTCACGCATTGCAGAAGATGCGTAACGATCGGCCAGAATGCTCATTAAATGAACTCCTTCACCACAATTGTTTGATCGCGACCTGGACCAACACCTATTGCACTCATCGGCGCTCCCGAAATTTTCTCAAGAAAAGCAATGTAGTCCTGAGCATTTTTTGGCAGATCAGAGAGTTTGCGCGCACCAGTTATGTCTTCAGTCCAACCAGGCAAATACTCATAGATAGGTTTTGCGTGGTGAAAATCGCTTTGTGATGCAGGTAGTTCTTCAACTCGCTTACCATCGATTTCATATGCCACACATACTGGAATTTTTTCCCAACCAGTTAATACATCTAACTTGGTAAGAAAGAAATCAGTTAAACCATTTACACGTACTGCATATCTTGCAATTGGTGCATCAAACCAGCCACATCGGCGTGCACGACCAGTTGTTACGCCGATTTCTCCACCAATTCGTCGTAGTGCCTCGCCATCTTCATCAAATAATTCGGTAGGGAAAGGTCCGCTGCCAACACGAGTTGTATAGGCCTTCACAATTCCAATAACGCGATCAATCTTTGTTGGACCAATTCCAGAACCAGTACAAGCACCACCAGCTGTTGGATTACTTGAAGTAACAAAGGGATAAGTCCCATGATCAACATCTAATAACGTTCCTTGAGAACCTTCGAGAAGAATTCTCTTTCCAGCCCTTAACGCTTGATCTAATATCAAAACAGTATCTGCAACATATGGTCGCAAAATCTCGGCATACTTTAAATACTCATCTAAGACTTCTTCAACTTCGATATTCTTGCGGTTAAAGACCTTAATCAAAATCTGATTCTTATCGTGTAGTGCGCCTTCAAGCTTTTGTCGCAAAATAGATGGATCAAAAAGATCCTGTACTCGAATTCCAATTCGATTGATTTTGTCAGCATATGCCGGACCAATCCCGCGACCAGTTGTTCCAATTTTTGACTTGCCTAAAAAACGCTCGCTGACTTTGTCAATAGTGCGGTGATATGGCGTAATTAAATGAGCATTTGTTGAAATCAGTAACTTGCTTGTATCTATCCCGCGCTCATTTAATCCACGAATCTCTTCTAATAAAACACCGGGATCAATAACAACGCCATTTCCAATAACAGGAATTACATTCGGTGAAAGAATTCCAGAGGGTAAAAGGTGCAGTGCATATTTTTGATCACCGATTACAACGGTGTGTCCCGCATTATTTCCACCCTGATAGCGGACCACATAATCAACGCGATCACCCAATAAATCGGTAGCTTTTCCCTTGCCTTCATCGCCCCATTGAGCGCCAAGTAAAACAAGTGCAGGCATTAATAAAGCCTCTCCGATTAGTTGTTAACTATTTTAGTGATGACGTACCGGTCGAACGAAGATCTTCGCATGCACGAGTAACACGAGCAGCCATACCAGCCTCTGCTAATTTGCCCCAAGCACGTGGGTCGTATGCTTTCTTGTTTCCCACTTCACCATCAATCTTTAATACACCGTCATAGTTTTTTAAGACGTGATCAACGATAGGGCGGGTAAATGCATATTGAGTGTCGGTATCAACATTCATCTTGATTACACCGTAATCAAGTGATTCACGAATCTCAGTTAGTAGCGAACCTGAACCACCATGAAACACAAGATCCATTGGCTTGCTACCTTTAGGAAGTCCAAGTTTGGCAGAGACTGCCTCTTGCAAAGTTGCAAGAATTTTTGGCTGCAAAACTACGTTTCCAGGTTTATACACTCCGTGAACATTTCCAAATGTTGCAGCAACTAAATAGCGTGCCTTTGCGTCAGTGCCCAAGGTTTCAACTGTCATAAGAGCATCTTCAGGTGTTGAGTACAACTTGGCATCATGTTTTGCTTCAATGCCATCTTCTTCCCCACCGACTACACCAATCTCAATTTCAAGGACTGTTTGTGCAGCTACTGACATTGTTAACATTTCTTTTGCAATCTTCATATTCTCAACCATATCGACGGCCGAACCATCCCACATGTGTGAGTTAAACAAAGGTGCTTTACCCGACTTGAGTCGATCTGCACCAAAAGCTAACAGTGGTCGCATAAAGCCATCAAGTTTTTCAACTGGGCAGTGATCGGTATGAATTCCAATATTTACTTTGTAGTTCTTTGCAACAACGTGGGCATACTCTGCAAGTGCTACTGCACCGTCAACCATATTCTTTACAGTTGATCCAGATGCATATTCAGCACCACCCCATGAGAATTGAATAATTCCATCAGACTCAGCTTCGGCAAAACCACGAATTGCTGCAGTTACTGTCTGTGATGATGAAACATTTATAGCCGGATATGCGAATGCGCCTTTTTTTGCACGATCTAGCATGTCATTGAAAACTTCAGGGGTTGCAATCGGCATTGTGGTGACTCCTCTTTGCTCGTTTTAAAACAATGTAATTCTTTAGACTGAGCGCTTCGTTGAGTCGTCTAGAGGCTTACGGCCAATCCTCTCACTTTCGATGTGTAGGCACAAAAAAGACCACCCGAGACACCCCGAGTGGCCCCTTTCAATCGATCTACGCCATGGTTTTTAGGGCGTTTGCCAGAAACTTGGCCAGAGCCGCTACGAGGACAGGACTACTTAATAGCTTGAGGAAGAGTGCGATAAAAGATGTAAGCATGTGGTCTCCTTTCTGTTGCGACATTTTCGATCAATGTCAATCAAATAAAATATCGGTCGCCAAGTACTGTTGATAACGATGTCAAAGATGTAATGTTGTGAGGCATGAGCCAAGATCATGAATCGATCGAGAATCTTTCGACGGAAGATAGAAAGTTTCCACCGACATCAGATTTTGCCGCGCGCGCTAACGCAAAAGCAGATTTATACGAGTTAGCCGAAAAAGATCGCCTTGCTTTTTGGGACATGCAGGCCAAGAATTTAAAGTGGGATAAACCATGGAGTAAAACCCTTCAATGGGAGGCTCCCTATGCACAATGGTTTGTTGGTGGCACATTAAATGCATCAGTTAATGCTTTGGATCGCCATATTGAACAAGGTCTTGGAGATCGAGTTGCTTTCTACTTTGAAGGTGAACCTGGCGATAGTCGAACAATTACCTACGCTCAACTTCTTACTGAAGTTAAGAAGGCCGCAAACGCACTTACTGAATTAGGAATCAATTCGGGAGATCGTGTTGCGATTTACATGCCGATGATCCCTGAAGCTGCCATTGCTATGTTGGCTTGTGCCAGAATCGGTGCTCCCCATTCTGTTGTCTTTGGTGGTTTCTCTGCCGATGCACTTTTGTCTCGGATTCAAGATGCCGATGCAAAGTTGGTAATTACTGCCGATGGTGGATTTCGGAAGGGCTCTCCATTTGCACTAAAGCCGGCAGTTGATGAGGCGCTAAAGGGAAAACACAATGTCGCCCATGTCTTAGTAGTTCAACGAACCAAGCAAGAAACAGTTTGGAATGACAAAACTGATGTTTGGTGGCATGAGATTATGAGTAGACAATCAGAAGAGCATGTTGCGCAATCTTTTGATTCTGAACATCCACTTTTTATCTTGTATACATCTGGCACAACTGCAAAACCGAAAGGAATTTTTCACACAACAGGTGGGTATCTAACCCAAGCAGCATTTACACACAAGGCTGTATTTGATCTAAAGCCAGAAACGGATGTCTACTGGTGCACGGCCGATGTTGGTTGGGTTACAGGACATAGTTACATTGTTTATGGTCCATTAATCAACGGTGCAACACAGGTTATGTATGAAGGAACTCCCGATACTCCACATAAAGGGCGTATCTTTGAATTAATTGAAAAGTACGGTGTAACTATTTTGTATACAGCTCCAACATTAATTCGCACATGGATGAAATGGGGAGATGAATTTCCACGGGCACATAATTTAAATTCATTGCGTTTGTTGGGCTCTGTAGGAGAACCAATTAATCCGGAAGCTTGGATGTGGTATCGAGATGTGATTGGTGGCAACAGATGTCCGATCGTAGATACTTGGTGGCAAACCGAAACAGGAGGAATCATGATTTCTCCATTGCCAGGTGTGACTGCTACCAAACCCGGTTCTGCAATGTCGGCGATCCCAGGTATCAGTGCTGTTGTTGTTGATGATAAAGGTGTTCCGGTTGCAAAAGGTCATGGCGGATTTTTAATTCTAGATAAACCATGGCCAGGAATGTTGCGCGGAATCTGGGGCGAAGATGAGCGTTATAAAGAAACGTATTGGTCTCGTTTTCCAGGAATTTATTTTGCAGGTGACGGAGCCAAATTAGATAAAGATGGAGCAATTTGGCTTTTGGGAAGAGTTGATGATGTGATGAATGTTTCTGGGCATCGTATTTCAACAACAGAAGTTGAATCAGCGTTGGTTTCACATGAATCTGTTGCAGAAGCTGCAGTTGTAGGTGCCCATGATGCAATGACAGGGCAAGGAATAGTTGCCTTTGTTATCTTACGCGGAGGCATGGCGCATGCAAATGGGAATGAACTTGTTACCGAACTTCGAAATCATGTTGCTAAAGAGATCGGCGCAATTGCTAAGCCGCGACAAATATTGGTTGTTGCAGAGCTTCCAAAGACTCGAAGTGGAAAGATTATGCGCCGATTGCTCAAAGATGTCGCTGAAAATCGTCAGGTTGGTGATGCAACTACTTTGGCTGATCCAAACGTGATGAAGTTGATTTCAGAGGGATTAAATACAAGTAGCGAAGATTAGGCATCCTGGGTAGAAGTTAGTTGGGCCAAATTATGGGCCTTTTAGATGAAGCTAAATCTTTATTCCAAGATGCTTCTGCGTTAATTTGATTAACTCCAACTCTGAGTTAATGACTCCAATGTGCTTATAAACAACATCACCATTGGCTGCAATAAACCAGGTGACAGGTACACCCAAACCGAAGTACTGACGTGATCGACCATCAAAGTCATAGAGATTTGGCCATGTAATTCCATTTTCTACTACAAATTCTTGTGCGTCTTGCAAGTTTGCCTCTTCAACATTTACACCAACAAGTTGAACAGCTCCTTTTGCTTTTTCATAAAAGCGAACAAAGTGTGGAATCTCTTCAACACAAGGTGCACACCATGAACCCCAAACATTGATAATCATGGGTCCCCGTAATGCACCTAGCTGGGCTCCTGCGCTTTGATCTAAGCAATCTAGAGAAGTCCCACCCGTCCACAATTCTTGGCTAGAAATCTCTTTACAGTCGACTACCTTTCCAATTGGTTTAGAAGATTGATTATCTTTTTCCGAATTGACGCTTGCCTGCGTGCATGAAGTTAGTAAAAGTATGGAAAGGCAAACAACGAGTTTTTTCATCGGAAATCCTTGTCAGTCTTAACAAGATCCATTGCCTTCTTTTTATCCATTTCACCAATTCCAACGCTTGGACAGATTTTAGCAACTGGACACGCACCACATGCAGGTTTGCGCGAATGACAGATTCTTCGACCATGCCAAATAACTCGCTGCGAAAGATTTGTCCACTCTGCCTGTGGAATAAGTTGTTGCACAACCATTTCAACCTTTACTGGATCTTTTTCATCAGTCCAACCAAATCGTCTAGATAATCTTCCAAAGTGAGTGTCTACAGTAATTCCTGGAATATCAAATGCATGACCTAACACAACATTTGCAGTCTTTCGACCCACTCCTGGCAATGTAATCAACTCTTCAAGTGTGCTTGGCACTTCCCCACCAAAATCTTCTAGAATCTTTATGTTGAGAGCTTTTATGTGTCGGGCTTTTGCGCGGTAAAAACCACTTGAATGAATGAGATCTTCAATTTCGTGCAGATCTGCTTTTGCATAAGCTTTAGGGTTTTTATACTTTCTAAAGAGAGCTGGGGTAATAGTGTTAACTCTCTTATCTGTACATTGTGCGCTTAATACGGTTGCAATTATTAACTCAAGCGGATTAGTAAAATCTAATTCACAGCGAATATTGGGATAAGTCTTGGTCAATATGCGATAAACGGCCTTAGCCCCTTTTCGAGTTTCACTATCAACCAACATGGATGTAAACTACCGTGCGTGACCCCAGAAGAATCTATTGTTCGCAAAGCGCCTTTATTTACTGCCCTTGAGGAATCGGCTGCACTCTCACTACATGCGTCAATGGATTCAGTAAAAATCTCAAAAGGCTCAATCTTGTTTGCAGAAGGCGACGAGGGTGATCATCTTTATGTGATTGTTGAAGGAAAGATAAAGCTGGGTACATCCAGCGGGGATGGGCGAGAGAACCTGCTTTCCATTCTTGGCCCTGGTGAAATGTTTGGTGAGCTCAGTCTTTTTGACCCAAATCCTCGAACATCAACTGCAACGGCCGTAACAGATGCCAAACTTTTAAGCCTTGGTCAAGCAAAACTTATTCCCTGGCTAACAGAAAATCCTCGAGTATCACTTAATCTTTTAGCCAGTCTTGCACAACGTTTGCGCCGCACTAATGAAGCAGTTGGCGATCTAGTTTTCTCAGATGTACCTGGAAGAGTTGCAAAAGCACTTATTGATTTGGGTGAACGATTTGGTAAACAAACCGATGAAGGATTATTGGTCAACCATGATTTAACTCAGGAAGAGTTAGCACAACTAGTTGGTGCCTCTCGAGAAACTGTCAATAAAGCACTTGCAGACTTTGCAGGGCGTAATTGGTTGAAACTTGATGGACGCGCAGTTCTCATCACAGATTTAGAAAGACTTTCAAAGCGAAGTAAATAAACGTAGCGCAGTTCGGCAATAGCGCTGAGATAAATCTAGAACTGGCTGCTTAACTGAATTTTTATTCCTGAATGATTACTTCTAGTCAGTAATTTCAACAGTCAATTCAATTTCAACCGGTGAGTTCAGTGGCAATTCAGCGATCCCTACCGCGCTACGTGCATGCTTTGCGCCATCTCCCCAGATAGAAATAAACAGCTCTGAGGCTCCATTAACAACTGCTGGGTGATTTACAAAACCGGCAACTCCATTGACATACCCGACAACACGCACAATTTTTGTAATTTTATTTACATCTGCAACTGTTTGGACTGCTGCTAAAGCGTTGAGAGCACAAATTTGTGCAAGTTCTTTAGCGTGCTCGGGAGTAACTTCCCCATCAACTTTTCCTGCTGCAACCATTTCTCCATTTCGCAATGGAAGTTGACCAGCAGTAAAAACGAGATTGCCTGTTCGAATTGCAGGCACATAGGCTGCAACTGGCTTTGCAGCAACTGGAAGCTCTAATCCAAGTTCTTTTAATTTTGCTTGGACATCAACTTTATTCATGCAATTACCCTTTTCATGTATGCAACTAATTGCTCACCTGTACCTGGTGCTGGAATTACTTGCACAAGCTCCCAGCCATCAGACCCCCATGTATCTAAAATCTGTTTTGTGGCATGTGAAAGAAGTGGAACCGTTGCATACTCATACTTGGTCATTTATTTAAACTCTCTTTAACTAAGGATGAAACAAGTGCTCCATCTGCTTTACCTGCAATTTTTTGCTTTATCGCGCCCATAACTTTGCCCATATCTGCAGGGCCTGCAGCTCCAGTTGAAGCAATAGCATCGGCAATAATCTTTTTGATCTCTTCGTCGCTTAACTGTGCAGGTAGGTATTTTGCAATAACTTCACCTTCTGCTTTTTCGAGTGCAGCTTTTTCTGGATGTCCAGCGCTTTCAAAGGCCTCGGCAGCCTCACGACGCTTCTTGGCCTCCCGAGAGAGAACAACAATTAACTCTTCATCACTTAATGTTCTCGCCTCTTTGCCAGCTACCTCTTCATTGGTAATTGCTGTTAGAACCATGCGAATCGTGCCGGAGACTATTTCATCTCGCCCACGAATTGCATCGGTTAAATCTGCCCGTAAAGTTTCTTTTATACTCATTTTGTTAACTCTACAGCTAATAGTTCACCGATTTGAGCAGTATTGAGTGCAGCACCTTTGCGTAAATTATCCCCGCAGAGGAACAAATCGATAGATTTTTTATCATCCAATGATTGGCGAACTCGTCCGACCCAGGTTGGATCTGTTCCTACAACGTCATTTGGAGTTGGAAACTTCTTGTTCTCAGGGTCATCGAGCAAGATGACTCCTGCAGCTTTTTCTAGAATCTTTTGCGCTGCTTTTCGTGTGACTTCGTTTTTAAATGTGGCATGCACAGCAAGTGAGTGTGTTGTTAACACAGGAACACGAACGCATGTGGCAGAGACTTTTAACTTTGGCATTCCAAGAATCTTGCGAGACTCATTACGAACCTTGAGCTCCTCTGATGTATATCCAGCTTCAGAGAGTGAACCTGCCCAAGGAATAATGTTGAGTGCAAGTGGGGCCGGAAATGGTGAAGAATCTTTAATAATTTTTCGAACATCAGATGTTGCCTCTCCTGCATTTGTTCCAGCAACTTTAGAAATCTGATCGCGCAAGCCATCAATACCTGGCTGACCTGCACCAGATGCCGCTTGATATGAGGCAACTACTAACTCCTTTAATTCAAACTTTTTATGGAGTGCACCCATTGCAACAATCATCGACATTGTTGTGCAGTTTGGATTTGAAATAATTCCTTTTGGTCTTTTCTTCGCTGCCTTTGGATTGACCTCTGGAACAACCAAAGGAACTTTTGGATCCATTCGAAATGCGCCTGAATTATCTACAACAATTGCACCGCGTGATACTGCTATTGGAGCCCACTTTGCAGAGATCTCATCTGGAACATCAAACATTGCAACATCTATTCCATCAAATGCTTCTGGGGAGAGTGCGACAACTGTTAACTCTTGACCGCGGCAAACAAGTTTTTTACCTGCACTTCGAGCCGATGCAATCAAACGAATCTCGCCCCAAACATCTTTGCGCTCAGACAAAATGCTAAGCATCACTGTTCCGACTGCTCCTGTTGCACCTACTACCGCCAAAGATGGTTTCTTTTTTGCTTTACTCATCGCCCAGTTCCTCCATATACGACTGCTTCATTTTGGTCTACATCGAGTTCAAAAGCAGTGTGTGCTGCTTTTGCGCCTCTTTCTAAATCTTCTGCGCGGCAAATAATTGAAATGCGAATCTCTGAGGTTGAAATCATTTCGATATTGATTCCTGCATCAGATAGCGCGCCAAAAAATGTTGCTGTAACTCCAGGATGTGAGCGCATTCCTGCGCCCACTAAAGACAATTTACCAATCTGATCGTCGTATTGAATTGATGCAAAGCCAACTTCACCTTGAAGTTTTTTCAAGATAGAAGTTGCTTCCGCACCTTCTGCTTTGGGTAATGTAAATGAGATATCTGTAAGACCCGTTGCTGCTGCAGAAACATTTTGCACAATCATGTCGATATTGATGTCGGCATCTGCGATTGCCTGAAAGATACGCGCAGCAACACCAGTGCGGTCAGGCACTCCGACTATTGTTATTTTGGCTTCACTCTTATCGTGAGCGATTCCTGAGATGATTGCTTGTTCCATGGCGCCTCCTTCTGGATGATCTTTGACCACCCATGTTCCTTCGTTATTTGAAAAAGATGAACGTACGTGAATTGGTAAGTTGAAACGGCGGGCATACTCAACGCATCGCAGATGCAATACTTTTGCTCCACTTGCTGCAAGTTCTAACATTTCATCATATGTGACAGTCTTTAACTTTTGTGCGTTAGGGACAACGCGCGGATCAGCGCTGAAAACACCATCAACATCAGTATAAATTTCACAGACATCTGCATCTAATGCAGCAGCAAGGGCAACAGCAGTTGTGTCACTACCACCGCGACCAAGTGTTGTTACATCTTTTGTATCTTGTGAAATTCCTTGGAATCCAGCAACGATTGCAATAGCGCCACTATCTAAAGCCTCTTTGATTCGACCTGGTGTGACATCAATGATGCGAGCGCGACCATGTGCCGAAGTTGTTATCACTCCTGCTTGGCTTCCAGTAAATGATGAAGCTTCATGGCCTAAATTGTTAATGGCCATCGCAAGCAAGGCCATGGAAATTCTCTCTCCAGCCGTTAGCAACATGTCTAACTCACGGCCCTGCGGAATTGGTGTTATTTGTTCGGCTAAATCAATTAACTCATCAGTTGTATCGCCCATCGCAGAGACCACGACAACGACCTGATTGCCATCGCGCTTAGCGGCCACAATTCGGTTGGCAACGCGCTTCATGCCCTCGGCATCGGCAACAGAAGAGCCACCATATTTTTGAACGATCAATCCCATGCATTAATCATGAACCAAGAAAACAGTTGGGGCTACCCAATTTTCCATTATTCTCAAATAATGAGACGGTAACACTCTCAAATAATGAGATTAGACGTCTCGGCGTCCTTCGAAGGCACGGCCAAGCGTGACTTCATCTGCATACTCAAGATCCCCACCTACTGGCAGACCACTAGCAAGGCGCGAGACCTTTATGCCCATCGGTTTGATGAGGCGAGAGAGATATGTTGCTGTTGCCTCACCTTCCAAGTTTGGATCCGTTGCCAAAATAACTTCAGTTATTTCAGAATCTGCCAATCTGGTCATTAGCTCACGAATTCGTAACTGCTCTGGACCAATGCCATCAATTGGTGAGATTGCACCGCCTAGCACATGGTACTTGCCTCGAAACTCTCGTGTTCGCTCAATTGAAATAACATCTTTACTCTCTTCAACAACACAGATAGATGTGTTCTCGCGGCGCGGATCGCGGCAAATACGGCATTCATTTTCTTCTGAAACGTTTCCGCAGTGAACGCAAAACTTTACTCGCTCTTTAACTGTTCGGATTGAATCCACGAGTGCAGATGCAACTTCAGGATCAGATTGCAAAATGTGAAAAGCAATACGTTGGGCGCTTTTTGGACCAATACCAGGCAGGCGTCCTAGGGCATCAATTAGATCTTGAATAGCACCTTCATACATTCCAGACATTGACTACTTACCTTCAATTACTTGGGCGCCAAGTTCTTGCATCAACAAAGCAGCACCAGATAATTGATTGGGATCAGATGGTGCCTCTGATGTTCTAGTCTCTCGTGCAATTGGTGTGTTTGTATCAATTGATGGATCTACTACAACAGCAATCTTTCTATCTATTCCAACAACATCAATAAAAGCATTGCGCAAAATTACATCTGACTCAGATCGCTCAAAACTTTCCTTAGCTCCTGGATTAACTATTCCGATCGTGATTGCCTCTTCATCAACTGATAACACTTGCGCCGAAGCACTGAGAAGAGACCACGTAAGTCTGCGACGTTTTTTAACATTCTCAATTACATCTGGCCATGCTCTGCGCAAAGCGGCAATATCGAAGTTACCAGGAACGTGCGCCTTTGGTGCCGCGCTAGGGGCGGATTCCTTTGCTTTAACAGTTGGTGCTACTGCCTCGACTTTAGAGCTGCTGGGCGCTTCGGTTGGAATAGTGGATACTGTTTTTTCTTTTGTCGCCGCCTTTTGAACTGGAGCAGCAGTTGAAGTAAGAGGAGCCATGTTTTCTGCGCGCTCAAGTCTTTCAATTCTAGAAAGCATGCCCGACTCTCCGTTGTCGCCGATCGGCAACAGAATACGCCCGCAGATAAGCTCAAGAATTAAACGTGGCGCAGTAGCCCCGCGCATCTGCGTTAATCCCTCAGCTGCAATGTCTGCTGCACGAGAAAGATTTGCAGTTCCGATTCGGTTGGATTGATTGCGCATTCTCTCCATTTGATCTTCGGGTAGATCACGCAAAATAGAGTTTACGGTTGAATCCTTTAAAGCATCAACGATCATCAAATCTCGCAAACGCTCCAACATATCGCTTGTAAAGCGGCGAGGATCATGGCCAGACTCAATTACGCGATCTATGGTTTTAAATAACGTTGCACCATCGCGCGCTGCAATTGCATCAAGGGCATCATCTAATAATGCGCCATCTGTAAATCCAAGTAGTTGAACTGCAATCTCATAACTAACGCCATCTTTTCCAGCACCTGCAAGTAATTGACCAAGTACTGAGAGCGCATCTCTCACGGAGCCACCGGATGCTCTAACGACAAGTGGAATTACACCCTTGGCAACTTTTACGCCTTCGGCATCACAAATCTTTTCAAGATGCTGGGCTAGAACTCCTGGTGGAACTAAGCGAAATGGATAGTGATGTGTTCTTGACCTGATTGTTGCAATGAGCTTATCTGGCTCTGTTGTTGCAAAAATAAAAATGACATGTGCAGGAGGCTCTTCAACAACTTTTAGAAGTGCATTAGCAGCACCTGGCCCAAGTTGATGTGCTTCATCGATAATGTAAATTTTGTAGCGGCTATGTACTGGAGCAAAAAAAGCTTTATCGCGAAGATCTCTTGCGTCATCAACTAAACCATGTGTTGCAGCATCAAGTTCGATGACATCTAGTGATCCTGGACCATTTGCAACTAAATCTGTACATGATTGGCATTGCCCGCAAGGATTTGGTGTTGGCCCTTTTTCGCAGTTAAGCGAGCGCGCCATAATTCGGGCACTTGAAGTTTTTCCGCAGCCACGTGGACCACTAAATAAATACGCATGATGCGTGCGTCCAGTTTCTAATGCATTTGAAAGTGGAACAGTTACATGTTCTTGCCCAATTACATCGGCAAATACGGATGGGCGATATTTACGATACAAAGCTAATGACATCGCCACATCTCCTCTGCTGACCTCTAACGGTCTCTACTCATCTTCACTAATAACTACTGTTCTTAACTAACTTCATTAGTTTTTCAATCGAAAGTTACGACTAAAAGCTACGAACTACATCCAACTGTAAAGGACCCCTCGCACACCCGCCAGAGCGCACCTACCCTTGCTGCATTCCTGCCCTGGGGGAGTTCAGTACGGTAACGCCGTACGAGGGATCTGGCGTAATCATAGTTATAGCCACCGATAGAGTTCTCCCCCTCGGGAGGATTCGCATAGCGGCCGAGTGCGCACGCTTGGAAAGCGTGTAATGGGTTAAACCATTCGAGGGTTCAAATCCCTCATCCTCCGCCGAATTAAATCTCAACACCTATGTATTTAGTTTGTAAAAACTCATGAATTCCATCAAAGCCGCCTTCGCGGCCTAATCCAGACTGCTTTACACCACCAAATGGCGCGGCTGGATCAGAGATAATTCCTTTGTTAATCGCAACCATTCCAGATTCCATCGCCTCTGCAGTTCGTAATGCTCGAGTTAGATCCGATGAAAAGACATAACTAATCAATCCAAATTCTGTGTCATTTGCCAACTTGATACCTTCTTCATCGGTATCAAAGATTACAATTGGCGCAACTGGTCCAAAGATTTCGTGAAGCAAAATTGGATTATCCTTTTCAACAACTAGCACTGTTGCTGGATAAAAAGCACCCACACCTTCAGGTTTGACTCCACCAACTTCTACTTTTGCACCCGCGGCAATTGCTTGATCAACAAGATCTGCAATTTTATTTCGCTCTTTTATGGAGACATATGCGCCCAAAGTAGTTGCAGCGTCAGTACCCCGGCCCATTACAAAACTCGACATTGTCTTACTCATCTGCGCAATAAATTCTTTTGCTATTCCACGTTGAACAAAGATTCGATTTGCAGAGGTGCATGCAGCTCCACCGTTTCTCATCTTTGCAAGAGAAAGCTGAGGGATTGTGACTGCTAAATCAGCATCATCGTGAATAACAACTTGAGCATTTCCACCAAGTTCCATTGAGCAGCGAATCACACGATCCGCCGCTTCCTTAATCAGTACTCGTCCAACTTCAGTTGAACCAGTGAAGGAAAGATTTTTTACTCTTGGATCGTGCAACATTTTGGAGATCGCTGGACCTGATTTTTCAGGAAGAATTAAATTTAGGACTCCCTTTGGCAATCCTGCACGCTCCATTAAATCAACAATGTACATCGCTGTTAATGGTGTCTCTCCTGCTGGCTTCAAGATCATGGTGCAACCTGCAGCAACTGCAGGTCCAATCTTGCGTGTTGCCATAGCAGCAGGAAAGTTCCACGGTGTAATTAAAATTGAAAGACCGATTGGTTCATGAGTTACAAGAATTCGCTTATCTCCAGATGGAGATTTTCGAAAATCACCTGGTGTGCGAACTGCTTCTTCGGCAAACCAACGGAAAAACTCTGCAGCATATGTTGCTTCCCCGCGAGCATCTGGCAGCGCTTTTCCATTCTCGCGGGAAATAATTGTTGCGATTGCTTCGTTTTCGGCTGTCATTAACTCAAATGCTTTGCGAAGAATTTCGGACCTAAATCTGGGCGCACTCTTTGCCCATTCTTTTGCTGCTGCATCTGCTGCATCTAATGCAGCATCGCACTGCTTATCACCTGCAATTGAAACTTCTGCTATTACTGATCCGTCACTTGGATCGTAAACTGGGAGTTTCCCGATTCCATCAATCCATTGACCGTTGATATACAACTGTGTGCGCATGGGTTCAAGCATACGCTGAGCCCAAGAAACAGTGAAGTTCACAGGACCTGAGGTAGAGTGATGCATGTTCGGTTGCATTTTTTGCAACGAAAAAAGGAGTTTTTGTGCCAAAGTCTTGGACAGATGATGCGCCCGCCCCAGAAGTGCTTAAAGATCAAGCGCACCTTAAAGACACATTTTTTTATACAACAAAACGTCGCTTTTTAGGCAATCCACTTAATCGCCATTCACTCAGTCATCAAAGGTTAAAAAAACGCTTTGCTTTAGGAATTTTATCCTCTGACTGTATTTCATCTTCGGCATACGGCTCTGAACAAATCTTGATAGCACTTTTGCCAGCATTTGGCTTAGCTGCTTTTGCTCTTTTGATGCCAATGACAGCCGTTGTGTTAGCAATTTTGCTCATCATTACTCTTTCCTACCGTGATGTAATTAATGTTTATACAAAAGTAGGTGGGGCATATATTGTCTCGCGCGATAATTTTGGACCAGTTGTTGCACAAATAGCAGCGGTTGCGCTCATTCTTGATTACGTTGTAACAATTGCAATTCAATCTGCTGCTGGAGTTGCTGCAATTATTTCAACTTTCCCTTCTTTGAGTCCATACAAAATTCCGATGATTCTTCTTGTGATTGTCTTATTAACGTATGGCAATCTTCGGGGAGTAAAAGAAGCCGGTAAAGCATTTGCATTCCCAACCTATTTTTTCGTGGGTTCAATGTTTATTGTCTTTACAATGGGTTTGTATCGCCAATTTAATGGAACTTTAGTCAAGCTCAGCGTTGAACAGCCTGGTGCGATTGAAATTGGTGAAAGCCAAGGATTGCTCACTTTTGCTGCAATATTCATTCTTCTTCGTGCCTTTGCAAACGGTGGATCTTCTTTAACTGGTCTTGAAGCAATCTCTGACAGCGTTGCCCTCTTTAAGTCTCCAGAGCATGTAAATGCTCGTCGAACTTTGTACACAATGAGCGCGCTACTTGGCACGTTAGTACTTGGAGTCTCTTGGTTTGCACACAAAATTCATGCAGTTCCATATGAGTCCGGAACTCCAACTGTGATCTCTCAGATTGCTAAAGCAATTGTTGGTGAAGGCGCATTTGGTACTTTTATGTTTATCATGGTTCAGCTTGCCACAATGCTTATTTTGTTTGCAGGGGCAAATACCACATATAGCGCATTCCCAATCTTGGTAAATTTTGTTGCTACAGATGGTTATTTGCCTCGCCAGTTAACAAAGCGTGGACACAGACTTGCTTTCTCAAATGGAATCCTTTTACTGGCTGGTGGAGGAGTTTTCTTAGTTCTGATAACTGGTGGATCCGTTAATCATTTAGTAGCTTTTTATGCACTCGGCGTCTTTACAGGTTTTGCTTTAGCTGGTTTTGGTATGTTAAAACATGCACTTCGTACCCGAACTGGTTCATGGCGGGCTAAGGTATTCATTCACGGTCTTGCCGGAACAGTCTCTTCTCTCATTGTTGTTATCTTTTCAGTTGTTAAATTCACCGAAGGTGCGTGGCTTGTTCTTGTAACGGCGCCAATTATGGTTGTCTCATTTTTGCGTTTGCGTCGTCAATACACCCGGGAACAAGAGGCACTTTCTGTAAAGCAACATCAAGAGCGTGCAACATCTATCGCTCGCCATGACGTAACTGTTCTGGTGGATAATGTTGATATTGCAACGGTTGGCGCGGTTCGATATGCAAGAAGTCTTAAGCCACATAAGTTAAAAGCTGTTCACTTTGTCATCGATGATCGCAGAGCAGATGAGATTCAAAAGGCTTGGGCTGAATCTGATGCTTTAGAGGATGTAACTCTTGAGTTAATCGATTGCCCTGATCGACGACTTGCAAACTCTGCACTCGATTATGCAATTCGAATGACAGAAAAACCAGATGTTGAGTTGACGCTACTGCTTCCTCGACGTTCATATTCTGGATTCTTAGGACGTTTATTGCACGATCAAACCGCAGAAAAGATTGCTTCACCTATCTCTCAGTTGCCTCGAGTTGTCGCAACAATCGTGCCTTTTGATGTTGAAAAAATTATTTCTGGTGCTAGTTTCATTGCCCCATCAGCAACTAAAGTTTCAAAGGCGCCTTCTGAAAAACCTTTCGTTAAAGCACCAGTTGTAACAGCAGAGCCAGTAAGTCACTACGCCGAAAACGTTACGCCAATCGGTGAAATCACTTGGCGAAAGAGGGCGCAGGTACAAGGTCGAGTTACTGCAATTCGAATGGCACCGCGTGGGGCTGCGCCAGTATTAGAAGTTGAAATTTGGGATGAAACAGGTGGCGTTTCTCTTCAATTCTTAGGAAGACGAGAAATCGCTGGATTAGAAGTTGGCTCTGAACTACGCGCAGAAGGAATGGTTGGCGAAGAAGAGGGATCTATGGTGATTCTTAATCCTTCTTACGAACTTCTTGTATAAAGTTTTTTATCAACGCTGCGCACTCATCGGCCAAAACACCTGCTCGGACTTCAGTTCTAAAGACGCTGCGTGGATCGCGCAGTAAATCCCAGACAGATCCAACAGCGCCGGCTTTTTCATCCCATGCTCCAAAAACGACAGTTTGAATTCGAGACTGAGCAATAGCACCCGCACACATTGCACATGGCTCAAGTGTTACTACAAGAGTGAGCTCATCTAATCTCCACGTTCCAAGTTTTTCTGATGCCCGTCGTAATGCAACTACTTCTGCATGGGCTGTTGGATCATTGTGGAGTTCTCGTTCATTGTGTCCGACAGCAATCAATTCACCTGATGCATTAAAAATTGCTGCACCCACAGGTATATCGCCGCTTTTTAAAGCATCGCACGCAGTCGCTAAGGCAACATGCATCATCTCTATGTCATTCATTTTAGGTTTTTCATTACTGGTTATTTATTTCTTTGGTTGCTCATAAATCAAGTAGTTCTGCAAACTCTTCCCCAAAGCCAAGTCTTGCGGCAATTGCCTCGAGCTGTTCATCGGGAAATAACTCTTCATCATCACATAAAGCTGAAATTTCCATTCCGCTCATACCTAAGTCGGCAAGAATTTCAAGGTGTCCTGTCGGCCCAGATTCTTCATCATCTTCTGGAATAGGTAGATCTGCAATTTCAAGAAGTTCTTCTGCGACCGGATAATCCAACGCCGCTGTGGCATCACTTAAAAACAATGAAATATGTGAACCTAAAACACGAATCAAAATAAAGAACTCTTCATCAATTGCAATTAAAGCGATTGAGCCGCCATTAGTTTGCTGTGATTTTAATCGCGTAATTATCTGGGCGATGTCGTATGGATCAGATAATTCAGCTAACGTCCAACGCCCATCCTCATGCCAAGCAGCAACGGCGATGTCTGCTTCATTAACAAACTCTCGTGGGTCGTCTTTAATCTCATCAAATGATTCGATCTCGTCCATCTCCTCGACGTCTTCGAGGCCTTCAGGCAGGTCATCATCAAAGTCGGACATGTGGCAATACTTTCACTCATTTGCAAGGAAAGAAACCCCTGTAAGGTATGGGGCATGAAAGTACACGTCGCTAACCACCCACTAATTAGCCATAAATTGACGGTACTGCGTGATGTACGAACTGACTCGCCAACTTTTAGACGCTTGGTCGAAGAGCTTGTAACTCTTTTAGCCTATGAGGCCACGCGTGAAGTTAGAACAAATGAAGTTGAAGTAACAACACCAGTAACAAAAACTAAAGGGCGAAAATTAGCCGATCCCCGTCCAGTCGTTGTACCCATTCTTCGAGCTGGCCTTGGAATGTTAGAAGGCATGAGCAAGTTGCTACCAACAGCTGAAGTTGGTTTTCTTGGCATGGTTCGAGATGAAAAAACTTTAGAAGCCAGTACCTATGCAAATAGATTGCCTGAAGACTTATCTGGCCGTCATGTATTTGTTTTAGATCCAATGCTTGCAACGGGTGGAACCTTGATCATGGCATTTCATTATTTGATTGACCTTGGTGCCAATGACATCACTGCTATTTGTATCTTGTCTGCTCCTGAAGGAATCGCAGCAGTTGAAAAGGAGTTTGCAAACTCTAAAGTTCCAATAACGATTGTCACAGGCGCACTTGATGAAAAATTAAATGAAAATGGATACATAGTTCCGGGTCTTGGCGATGCTGGCGATCGACTTTACGGTGTCGTGTAAATGGCAAATACATCCCCTGGATATGGAATCACGATTCGTGTTGAAGGAACGCCTGAATCTAATCCTGTTGCACTTGCTACTGCGGTAATTACTGGAGCAGGTGCAACAATTACCGCACTTGACGTAGTTGAATCACAGCTAGAAAGAGTTGTTATTGACATTACTTGCGACACTATCGACTCTGATCATGCTGATGAGATAACTGCTGCAATCTCAAAGAACTCAACATTAACAGTAAGAAAAGTTAGTGATCGAACTTTCCTTTTACACCTCGGAGGAAAAATTGAAATTGCATCCAAAGTTCCTTTAAAGACCCGTGATGATTTATCGCGTGCTTACACACCTGGAGTTGCTCGAATCTGCCAAGCAATCGTTGCAGATCCATCTGATGCAAGACGTTTAACGATTAAGAGAAACACTGTTGCAGTTGTTACTGATGGCTCAGCCGTTCTGGGTCTTGGCAATATAGGACCAGCGGCTGCATTGCCTGTAATGGAAGGAAAAGCCGCGCTGTTCAAGCGCTTTGCCGACGTTGATGCTTGGCCAGTCTGTCTTGATACTCAAGATGTTGATGAGATTGTTCGCACAGTTCAGTTAATTGCACCCGTCTATGGAGGAATTAACTTAGAAGATATTTCTGCCCCTCGATGTTTTGAAGTAGAGCGTCGACTTCGAGAGCTTCTAGATATCCCAGTTTTTCACGATGACCAACATGGAACAGCAATAGTTGTCCTTGCCGCACTTCGAAATGCATTAAAACTTGTTAAGAAGGACCTGAAATCGGTAAAGATTGTTCTAAGTGGTGTTGGCGCAGCTGGCAATGCGATCGCTCGATTACTAACCCTCAATGGTGTAAACAACATTATTGGCTTTAACCACAAGGGCGTAATCCATCCCGGAATGAAGTCTGATGATGTGATGCAGCAGTGGTTTATCGATCACAGCAATCCAAATAATTTCACTGGAGTAATTTCTGAAGCGATGGTCGGTGCTGACGTGTTTATCGGTGTGAGTGCCCCTAATGTTTTAACTGAGTCCGACGTTGCATCAATGGCTGCAGGTTCGATTGTATTTGCCCTTGCAAATCCTGATCCTGAAATTGATCCTATGATTGCCAGAAAGTATGCATCAGTTGTTGCAACTGGGCGCAGTGATCAGCCAAATCAAATTAATAACGTTTTGGCATTCCCTGGAATTTTTCGTGGGTTATTAGATGCAAATGCACATAAGATCACTGATGAGATGTTGGTGGCTGCGGCGGAAGCAATTGCAGAGTGCGTGACACCAGAACAACTCAACTCTTCATTTATCGTTCCAAGTGTCTTTGATGCAAGTGTTGTAAAAGCAGTTGCTGCTGCAGTTAAAAGCTCTGTACGCGCTTAGTCTGTGAACCGCTGACTCCACCAGCAATTACACCTGCATACGTCATTATGATTCCAATAATTAAATAATGACTAATGCTCACACCTTTTGTAGGAGCAACAATATCGATTACTAGTGAGCTGACTAGCTGCCCACCAACGCTAAAGAGTGTGAATGTTAGAACTCCAAGTTGTTGAACAATACTTGCGGCAAATGAAATATAGATAACACCCATGGCACCTCCCAAATACATCCATAAAGGACCTATTGGAAGTGGTGTCCATTCAACTTTCTGGGTGACTAATCCGACTAAGAAGACAATGACCAATAAAAGTGTTCCTGAAGTGAAATTCAAAAGTGATGTCGTAAATCCCTCTTTAGAGTGCTCATTAATCTGTCCATTGAGCGCCCTTTGGAATCCAACGAGAAGACCTGCAGTACATCCGATAATCACTGTAAAAAATGAAAGATTCTTAGCATCAAGGCGGTCTAAAACAGAGACTGCTACAGCAACTATTGTGATGATTACTGCCAACACTCGTCTCTTTGTAATCATGCGTTTGCCACCTCCTGTGTATCCAAGACGATCAACAAATAATGACATGACAGTTTGTCCTGAAATAGATGCAACAGTAAATATTGCAACACCCACAAGTGGCACGGTCTGAGTTTGAATTGCAACAAAAGACCCACCCAAAGCGCCGGCAAAAAGCTTCCATCGCGCAATCTTTTTTTGTTGCACTGCCTCACGCAGGTTTCGTAATCCGGTCTTTAGTTTAGGATTAAAAACAGTAACCAACGAGATGATTAGTAGACCTGAACCAAATGAGATTAGCGCAGCCTGTAATCCGTTATTTAATTGGTGTGATAACTCTCCATTTATTCGAGCCTGTATGGAAATCATCGCTCCGGCTATAGCGGCCAGAATATCTAGCCGCATTATTTACGAGCGCCATCAAACTTTCGTTTATCAGCAATCCAATCCATGAGAGCAAAAAGAACTCCGGAAATAACAAATGTTAAGTGAATAATCACTCTCCAAATTGTTCCTTCGCCGACTTCGGCTTGTCCAGAAAGTTCAATAAAATCTTTTAGAAGTTCGATTACCGAGATTGCCACTAATGAGCCAATTAGCTTGATCTTCAAGCCGCTGAAATCAATTGTTCCCATCCAATAAGGACGATCTTCGGAATCGGTTGCAACATCTATTCGGGATACAAAATTCTCATAACCGGCAAAAATTACCATCAAAATCAAATTTGCGAGCAAAGTTAAATCAAGCAGCGCAAGTAGATCAAGAGTGAACTCTTGTGCATTTACTTCACCAATATGTATTGCTAAGTGATAGAACTCAATAACAAATCGATAGGCAAGCAGCACTAGCGCGCCAACTAAGCCTAAATAAAGAGGTGCTAGCAAATAGCGGGAGCGGAAAAGTGTAGATTCAATCCCATGAGTGATTTTGTTCATGAACAAATTTTAACTCAGTTTTCCAAGGAAAGCGTGGTGTGAAGCCACTCCTCTTCAAGTTTTGATTTTTCTACCTTTAAGCCGCTTAATTCGGAGTCAATTTTGATTAACTCTTCTGGATTAAATGCCGCCGCTTCTTGTCTTGATTCTAAATCTTTCATTAAAGAAGCACACTTCTCTAACTGCCTATCCAAACGAATGAGATCCTTTTTAAGTTGGCGCTGCTCTGCGGCATTGGAAGTCTTCTTCTCTTTTTGTAATTCAGGAACAGAATCAAGATCCTTGGCACGTTGTTCCAAGTATTCATCTACCCCTCGAGGTAGATCACGAACTTTTTTGTCTCCTAGTAAACCGACGAACCGATCACACACCCGTTCTAAGAAATATCTATCGTGTGAGATAACAATAAGTGTCCCGCCGTAGCTATCTAGAAGATCTTCAAGTTCAGTAAGGGTTTCGATATCGAAATCATTTGTCGGTTCATCTAGTAATAAAACATTTGGACTGTCCATTAATAAGCGCGTTAGCTGTAAGCGCCTCTTCTCCCCACCAGATAAATCTCCCACCGGTGTCCACTGTGATTCGCGATCAAAGCCGAGCCGTTCACATAGTTGAGAAGCAGATAATTCTCGCCCGCCACCTAGTTCAACACGGTTAGCAATTTTTTCAACTGCCTCTAATACTCTCCATGTCGGATCTAACTCGGCTAAATGTTGTGTTAAAAATGCCGCTTTGACGGTAACACCGGTGACTAATTTTCCAGCCGTTGGGACAATTTCCCCAGTTAGCGTTCGCATTAAAGTTGTCTTACCAGCACCATTTATTCCAACAATTCCTATGCGGTCTCCTGGTCCAACGTTCCAATAGAGATCATCGATTAACTCTTTTTCGCCTAGTTTTACTTGCAGATGGTGAGCTTCATAAACAGTGTTTCCCAATCGGTTTAAAGCGAACTTGAGTAGTTCGCCTTGATCTCGTGGATTTGGTTCATCGGCAATTAAAACGTTTGCTGCATCTACTCGAAACTTAGGTTTGGAGGTTCGTGCTGGTGCACCTCTGCGTAACCAGGCAAGTTCTTTTCTAATTAAATTATTTCGTCTTGCATCCATCGCTGATGCCTGTCTGATGCGTTCTGCCTTTGCTAACACAAATGCGCTGTAACCACCGTCGTATTCTTCAACTTTACCTTCAACCACTTCCCAGGTTCGATCTGTGACTGCATCTAAAAACCATCGATCGTGAGTTACAACAACAACAGCCAATGCTTTTCTTTTGTTTATGTATTGGGCTAACCAGGCAACACCTTCAACATCAAGGTGGTTTGTTGGTTCATCAAGCAAAATCAAATCAAGTTCATTAATCAATAATTTAGCAAGTCCCACTCGGCGGCGCTCACCACCTGAAAGTTGACCAAATTTGCGATCAAATATGTGATCATCGAAACTTCCAAATAAGCCAGTGAAAACTTCACGAATGTTTGGATCACTTGCCCATTCATGTTTTTGTGCATTACCCAGTACTACTTCACCAACTGTGCTTTCTGGGTTTGCAAGATCTACTTGTGAAAGCAATCCAATTTTCGCAGCATTTGATTTAGTTACCCGCCCAGAATCAGGTGGTTCTATATCTGCCATTATTTTCATGAGCGTGCTTTTGCCGGAGCCATTGCGGCCCACTATTCCAACCCGATCACCTTCGGAGACTCCAAGGGAGACAGAGATTAGAAGTTCTTTAATATCAAAAGCTTTTGATACCTCTTCTAAATTAACAACATTGCGCGCCATGGCGAAAGAAACTCCCCTTAGCTTGCGTGAATTATAAATATTACAATTATGGAAACTACTGCGCCGCCTGAAAGTAGAAAATATTTAACCCATGGCTTCATTCCTGTGCGAGCTGCTGCTCGATTAGCTACATCTTTTGTATAGTGCATTACGCGTCCAGCCCATGCAAACTCTGTGGCTAATATTCCAAGACCGGCTAAAAGAACTAAAACTCCTGGGCCCGGGCCTATTAATGCAACAGCTCCTGCAACGGTTATTGCCCCGCCAATAAGTCCAATGACGATTCGCCAGGCAAGACGACCAGCAGGTGTCCGCTTGATGTAGTGAACAATTGGCATCTTCATGGTGTATCTATTCTACTGTTATTAGTGATGTTGTTACTGACCCCAAGATGAGTGCAGTGGTCGCCCTTCGGCAAAACCTGCGGTGGATTGAATTCCGACGGTGGCTAAGTCAGCGAACTCTTCAATATTTTTTGCACCAGCATAAGTAAATGAAGATCGAACTCCTGCAATTATCTCATCGAGTAAATCTTCAACGCCTGGACGCGTAGGATTTAAAAACATGCGAGAGGTAGAGATTCCCTCTTCGAAAAGTGCTTTGCGAGCGCGATCAAATGCATCTTCTGTAGATGTTCGAGCTGCGACTGCGCGAGCAGAGGCCATTCCAAATGACTCTTTATATAGACGGCCCTGTGCATCACTTTGTAAATCCCCGGGAGATTCATACGTTCCAGCAAACCAAGACCCGATCATCACCTGTGATGCACCTGCTGCAAGAGCTAGTGCAACATCGCGGGGATGGCGCACGCCACCGTCAGCCCAAACGTGCGCACCTAACTTCTTAGTTTCGGTTGCACATTCAAGAACGGCAGAAAACTGCGGACGGCCAACACCGGTTTGCATACGCGTTGTGCACATTGCACCTGGTCCAACTCCAACTTTAATTATGTTGGCCCCTGCTTTAACTAGATCATGAGCACCCTTAGCCGTAACAACATTTCCTGCAACGATTGGAACTTTAGGATTTATTGAGCGAATTGCAGCTAACGCCTCGAGCATTTTTTTCTGATGGCCGTGCGCCGTATCTACAACCAAAACATCCGCGCCAGATTCGATCAGGGCAGCAGCTTTTGCAGCAACATCTCCGTTGATTCCAACTGCCGCAGCAACTCTTAGGGCGCCTTTTGAATCTAACGCCGGTGAATACAACGTTCCGCGAAGTGCTCCCAGTCGAGTCATGATTCCCACTAGATCACCATTGGCTGATACCGCTGGGGCTAATTTAAGTCGGTGATGCGTTAAAAAATCAAAGGCTTCTCGTGCATTTAGCGCATCAGACATGGTTGTTAGCTCTTTACTCATCACTTGGTGTAGTTGAGTGAAGCGATCAACGCTTTTGCAATCATCTTCTGTAATTATTCCAACGGGTTTTCCGTTTTCAACAATTACAACAGCACCGTGGGCTCGTTTGTGCAGCAAACTAACTGCATCTGCAACTGTTGATTCTGGCGATAAAGTAATAGGTGTATCAAAAAAAGGATGACGCTCTTTAACCCATTTAATAACTGAATCCACTACTGCATGAGGAATATCTTGTGGAATAACAGTTAAGCCACCGCGACGTGCCATTGTCTCTGCCATACGCCGACCAGCAATTGCGGTCATATTGGCAACTACTAAAGGAATTGTTGTGCCAGTTCCATCAATGGATGAAAGATCAACATCCATTCGAGATGAAAGCTCTGATTTGCTTGGCACCATGAAAACATCGTCATAGGTGAGGTCGTGAGTTACTTCATTTATGAATCGCACGTAGGGCAACAATACTCAGAATGTCGCCCCTTGGCTCATTTTCACTCAGGTGGGTTCACTTGTGCTTGTTTGGGCGGGTTGCTTGAGAGGAACGAGTCGACTGTCGGCTCTGTTAGTTCTCTGGTGCTGGTTGAAGCGGGCGCGTGAATGTTGCGTTCGCAAGGAGCGCAGGGCACGTGCCACCCGGTGCAATCACTGGTTCAAAATGCCACCATTCATTTTCATAGACCCGACATAAGCCAAACCTGGCGCCATTAATCTCAAGCCAACCAGCACCAACTGGTTCGCTTGGATAGTTCACATCAATTGCTAGGCCCCACGGATGATGGGAAACATAAGGTGGTGCAACCCATTTGGCAGCTTCTGTCTCTGAGCCATACTTTTTAACTGCGTTGGCAAACAAGTACTTTTGTCTTTCTAATGTTCGAAAGCCAGATGCAATATAGATTCTTTGTCCCTCTTTTGCTGCAGCTGCCTTTGCAGCAGTAAAACGAATAAGCAACTGTGGATGCATTTCAATTGGATAACTAACTCCGTGTTTTATCTCTGTCGCACCAAGAGAATGCTCTGTTGCAACACATTCTTTTTCAGTATTTGTAATTCGAATCTCAAGGGTAATTTTATTCATACAACTTAGTGGAATTGGTAAAGAATTTATGGTTGGGGAAAAATCCACTGCCTTACGCAGGTCGTCTTTTTGTGAATCCTGAGAAACGCCAATTAAAAGTGAAAAAAGCAGGGGGAAAGCAAGCAAAACACCGCCTTTACGCATAGTTTAAGTCTAGGGGTTGCTTTTTAAAATTGGCATGAGATGATTGGGGTCAATTACCAAAGACGGTAATTAACAGAACTAAAAAACGAACCGGGAGAGTACTTCTCAAACGAGTTTCAAAAGCTGAAACCTTTGCCGTACAAGATTTACAAATGCTGACACAGACTAATAATCACAGCCAAACTTTTAGATTCATGCCTACAACTTCAGTTCCAGTAGACCCGAAACGAGTCGAAGAGATACTCAAGCAAGAATGGCAACTATTTACGAAAGACACAGGTAAGAGTCAGGCTGAGAGTGCGCGCTCACATAAATCGCTGCCACTTGGAGTGACATCAAGTTTCCAACACTGGGACCCGTATCCAATTTCTATTGTGAGCGCTCAAGGTGCCTATATGACCGATGTTGATGGTCGTAAGTTGTTAGATCTTTCAATGGGCTTTGGGGCGATGCTTGCCGGCCACCTGAACCCTGTGGTTATTGAAGAGATTCAAAAGTCTTTATCTGAAGGAATGCTATTTGTGACCCCTTCACCAACTTCAACAGAGGCTGCAGAGATGATCTGCACTCGCTTTGGAATTGATCAAGTTCGCTTCACCAATAGCGGTACAGAGTCAACGATGTATGCCGTCCGTGTTGCACGAGCTGCTACAGACAAAATGGGGATTCTAAAAGTTGAAGGCGGCTACCACGGTAGTTACGACCCATTTGTTGTCTCTGCAAAGCCTCCTCTTACCCATGCAGGAGATGCCGAAGAACCAACACCATACATTGAGTCGAATTTAGTTCCTGGTGATATCTATGTTGTTCCATTTAACAATATTCCGGCGCTAGAGCGCATGTTTGAAAAAAATGCTGACAATATTGCTTGTTTTATAGTTGAACCAGTTCTAGAAAACATTGCAATAGTTCTGCCTGATGCAGGCTATCTAGAGCGCGTGCGTGAGCTATGTGATCAATACAAAGTGGTACTTATTTTTGATGAAGTAAAGACAGGGTTAACTGCAGGAGCACACGGTGCCTCAGCTCGTTTAGGAGTTAAGCCAGACTTAATCACTCTTGCTAAATCCATAGGTGGCGGAGTAACTGTTGCAGCCTTTGGTGGGAAAAAGCAGTACATGGATTTTGTTACTAATGGCAAAATGGCTCACTTTGGAACATTTAACGGTAACCCTCTTGCAATGGCTGGTGTTCGCGCAGTTGATCGAATTTGCTCAGATGGCGCCCTTGAATCTGCTGAAG
>Ga0255121_1000033_pt1 | contig 35943 bp, 31 predicted proteins | sample Law_Colum_RepB_8_2_FD_188580 | JGI IMG/M metagenome (GOLD analysis project Ga0255121, IMG submission 188580) | Freshwater microbial communities from St. Lawrence River, New York, United States - Law_Colum_RepB_8h | ecosystem: Environmental > Aquatic > Freshwater > River | place: USA: New York... | reverse complement strand
TGAACCTCTAAATATTTTTTGTTGCTCTTCATTGGAAAGCCTTGAAAAAAGCGGAAGGATTTCGAAATGCGGTGGCAATTTAACTCTTAAAAATTCAGCGATATCTCGAATTTCTCTCTCGCCTGGTAGAAATATTAGAGTGTCTCCACCTACTTTTGAGAAATCCTTCACAACATCAAGAATGGCTTCCTCAATTTTTTCTACTTGGTCGTCTTCGTCTTTGACTTCTAAAGGTCGGTAGCGAATCTCAACGGGATATGTCCTGCCTGACACTTCAATAATGGGTGCATTGTTAAAGTGTTTTGAAAAACTCTCCACATCGATGGTCGCACTGGTAATAATAATTTTTAAATCAGGACGCCTAAGGGTCAGCTGCTTTAAGTAACCTAAAAGAAAATCAATATTAAGACTTCGCTCATGGGCTTCATCAATAATGATGGTGTCGTATTTTTTAAGGTCCGGGTCGGTTTGAGTCTCAGCGAGAAGGATGCCGTCAGTCATGACTTTAATGAGCGTTTGTTGCGAGACTTTATCTGCGAATCGAATCTTAAAGCCAACGGCATCGCCTAAGGGTGACTTTAGTTCCGATGCAATGCGAGAGGCCACGGATCTCGCCGCAAGACGTCTAGGTTGTGTATGGCCGATTAAACCTTTGATACCTCGACCTAAATGAAGACATATTTTGGGGAGTTGTGTGGTTTTACCTGATCCGGTTTCGCCACACAAGATCACAACTTGATGGTTAAGAATCGCCTCATTAATCTCTTTGATTCTCTGTGAGACTGGAAGTGCTTCGGGAAACTCAATAGGTAGCAAGCTTTCTAGTCGAGCTTGTCTTGATGCTTCAATCGCTAGATTTTTATCTTTGTTTTTTAATGGCTCACTCACAATTTAAAAATTACTGCTTCACGCAATCTTCAAATCCTGAATTACCACCCTTAAATTGTGGTTCAAAATAAAACTTATGGAATTGCCATTGTCCTTTTGCATTTTTACTAAACTGTGAAATGCCTGTACCAAAATCATGCGTCGATTGGTTTTCTAGGGCAAAGTGCATGGCAGCACTTAGGCCATTCGCTGCCATATGGCCGGGGTACTTACCATAACCAGGAACCTCGAGCAGAAAGTCGTAACTTCCATACTGAGCTTGGCTATGCTCTTTTTTTAGCTTTAATGTTACCTTGCCTTTATACTCACCTTCATGCATATCCAGTCCGTTACATTGATAAACGCCAGTGAAATCAGGTCCAGTGAACGCGGGAATTTTATGTGCTGCAAAACAAGGTGACGAGGTAATCAAAAAAATAAAACTTAAAACAAAACGCATACCGCTCTCCTTTTTTCTAAATGGTAGGTAAAAATCTAGATTTTAAAGACTCTAGATGACATGTTTTTAAAATTTCTTCTAATCGATCTAATGCAATTTTTTTAGGCTGATGAATATTCTCAGCCATGATAAGTTCATTTTTCATGGAGTGTTCCCAGCCTACTAACTCAGTGACTGTAACCTTGTAACCCATACCTTCTAGCAGTAAGCATCTTAATACATTCGTGAGGTGACTTCCAAATTCTCTTGTATGAATGGGATGTCGCCATAATTCAGATAATGTATATTTTAATTGATCTGATTTGTCAGATCGTAGAGTTTTTGATACCTCCGCCTGACAACAAGGAATGAGCACAATATATTGCGCCTCCTTTTTAAGTCCAAAAAGAATTGCATCATCTGTGGCTGTATCACATGCATGAAGCGCTGTCACCATATCTACTTTTTTTGGAAGGCTCGAATCATCCAGTGAATTTTTTATATCGGATACAAAGAAATGCATGCGATCAAATTTTAAAGTTTCAGCTAATTCTTTTGCTTTCTCAATAAGTTCTGGACGGTGTTCAATTGCATAAAGAGTCCCACCTTTATCTTTTAAGAAAAGATCGTACAAGATAAAGCCTAAGTATGACTTTCCAGCGCCATGGTCCACCAAAGTAAATTGAGGATTCGTGGCTAACGCTTTTTCAAGATAAGGTTCGATCAACTGATAGAGATGATAAACCTGTTTGAGTTTGCGCCTTGAATCCTGATTCATTCGACCATCGCGCGTGAGAATATGCAGCGCTTTCAAAAGCTCGATAGATTGCTGGGGTTTAAGGTCTTTTAAATCTTCCATAACTTGATCAGTTTAACGTATACGTGTTCACTTATGACAGAGTAAAATGATGATGTATAAATGAAAAATCAATTATGAGTATTCAGTGGTTTCCAGGACACATGGTGGCAGCACAAAAAAAAGCTGCAGAAACCATGGAATTTACCGATGTAGTCATCGAAGTATTAGATGCGAGGATTCCGGGTGCCTCACAGAACCCGACGATTAAAGAACTTGGCGCTGCTCGTCAACGAGCACATCTTAAGATACTTAATAAATCTGATTTAGCAGACCCAAATGTTACCGACCAATGGATCCAGTACTTCAATAAAATACCCCAAACAAAAGCGGTCGCCATCTCGTGCAAAAAAGTGAATGAGCCAAAAAAAATTCTAGCGATTTGTAAAACATTAGCGCCCCATCGAGGCGACACACTCAAACCACTTCGTATGATGATTATGGGTGTGCCTAACGTTGGAAAATCGACACTTATGAATGCCATTCTTAATCGTAGAATTGCTAAAGTCGGAGATGAGCCTGCGATCACTAAACAACAACAACGACATCAAATTAACGACCACATGATACTCATCGACACACCTGGCATGATGTGGCCAAAAATTCGTTACCCCTCTGATGGAGATTTATTAGCAGCGAATAACAATATTGGTAAGAATGCCTATTTTGAGGAAGAGATAGCGGATAAATTAGCTGGCATTCTTCTAGAACATTATCCAGCACTGATCAAAGCACGTTATAAATTAGAAAATTTAGGTATGGATGGCATTGCACTATTAGAATTGATTGCAAAGAAAAAAGGATTCCCGCTTAAAAATCATGGCATCGATATGGAAAGAGCAGCCATTACTTTATTGAATGATTATCGACAAGGCTTATTAGGTCGTATCAGTCTAGAAACGCCTGAGTCTAGAATGCTTATGATGAGTCATCAAACAACGCTAACAGAAGAAAATCCCTCTCAGGATATAGAAACATAATATTTTGCGTATTTAGCTTAATACAACCTGCAGTAATAAAAAACTCTATATCTTTACGAAAATTTTACTAACCGACCTTTAGGTTTCCAAACGTTTTAAATTTTCCTGCAGCATAAGAAGCTGCAAATGCATTTGGTTTGACCATTGGAATCACATTACATGTGCCACGAATATAGCCGATAGCCTCATGAATGACACAATTAGAACCAAACATTTCATCTGGATTAATATCGAGATGAACCTCTACTGTTCTGTCCTCTAATATATCGGCTAATTTAAGATACAGGTCGGATACTTTATATACTTCATTCATTAACCTATAGCGAGGTTTACTCTTTTTTTGATCATAGTCTCTCTCACGCAATACTTCACCAAAAATTTTGCATCCGTTATTGCCATTAATATGAACGACTATTGCCATGACATAATCTGCATACCAATCTTTTCCAACTCTAACTCTTTCAGAATCACAACCAATATAAATTTTTGACTCTAAAGTTTGTGTCTCAATAAAATCTCGAACTTCTTCTAAATTTATTTTTTTCATTATTTATTCAATAGTATTTAACAAATTACATTCTTATAATTTATGCATGAAGATGGAATATCTTGTTTATAATTTTCCACTCACCATCCACTTTTAGTATGGTGAAGAAATCAGTAAATTTGTGGCCAGTCCAATTATCTGACTCTAATCGTACTGTTGCGATAGAACCCTCAATATCCATATGTGCAATCTTAGTAACGATGTCAGATGCAGGTCCATTTTCATCATTCCAATCAAAAAGCTTTTGAATGGGTCCTGCAAATAAATCGGTTCCAATATAACCAAAAATAGTGGCATCCTTATGAAAAGCAGGCTTCATATCATTACCCTTTCCAGATCTAGCACCATTAATATAGTGTTGGATTGTTGATTCAATTAATTTGCAATCATCATTATTCATTTAATCTTCCTTTTTTATCTCTCGATACTTAATCATATGTCTCTTTAACTTATTAATTTTAATAAATTTTGCTAACTACATCATTGATTTAATTGGCGCCCTCGACACGAATCGAACGTGTGACCCTCCCCTTAGGAGGGGGATGCTCTATCCACTGAGCTACGAGGGCAAAATTTAAAAATTACTTTTGTAAAACTTTTTTCAAAACCTGAATACCAAAACCTACACCAAAGCCATTCACTTCACTTAACGCCGCACCAAGCCCACCCTTTCGATTGCTTGATGAGAGGTCGGTATGTAACCAAGGCACATTGTTTTCAATAAAACGATTTAGGAATCGTGCCGCATGGATATGATCAGCACCACCTTCAAGTGTGCACTGCTTAATGTCTGCAATGCCACTTTCAAGATCCTCTTCATAATCTTCATCAAATGGGAATGCTGCAATGCGCTCTCCTGACTCACTTCCCGCACCCACGGCTAAACAAGATAATTCAGGCCGATTAGATATCACGCCACTGTAACGGTCACCCAGTGCTGTTGCCATGCTGCCTGTAAGTGTTGCAAAATCGATCATCATGTCAGGCTTCAAACGTGAGGCTAACGTTAACGTGTCGGCTAAGACCATACGTCCTTCCGCATCGGTATGAATAATTTCGATGCTCGTGCCATTAAGGGACTTCACCACATCATTTTGTTTATAAGCTTTAGGTCCAATATGATTTTGCGCAATGGCTAACCAGCAATCAATTTTAATAGGCAGCTTTAAAAGTGTCGCACTTAATAAAATACCAAGGGAGACTGCAGAACCATTCATGTCTTCATGCATGCCATGCATATAACGCGCTGGTTTTAAATTATGTCCGCCTGTATCAAAACAAATGCCCTTGCCAATGACCGCAATATTTTTCTTAATTTGTTTCGGCTTATAAGTCAGATGCACAATTGCCGCATCTTGAGGCTCAGAACCTTGGCCCACTGCCACAAAAGCTCCTGCACCCATCTTTTTTAATTTCGCCATATCAAACTCTTCGAACTTCCAGCCATTCGACTTCGCGAGTGATTTTATTTTTGTGCGATAAATGGATGGGGTTAATTCATTAGGTGGCAACATCGTCAATTCACGTGTCAGTGTATTGCCGGTCACAATAGCAATTTCATGTGCAAATTTGTCTTTAAGCTCAATACCAAATACTTCAATTGACTTGATATTTTTTTTGGTACTTTCTTTTTTATAACTAGGTAATCTTTGACTGTTCATAAGCGCCACATAGACTGCAGCGCGCGCATTTATCTCTTTTGAATCTTCATTGCCAAATAGAGCGATATTAAGAACTTCAGGGTTTTCCGCAATTAAAGACTTGAGTGCTTTTCGAATTAAAGTATGACGCTGAAAAGTGTTCATTTTTTGATCTAAGACAACAAAACTTAACAAGCGGCCATCCTGAATCTCAATAGTGACAGGCTCTTTGGATAGGCTTACCATTTTTTTGTGGGCACGCTTTAACTTTCGATCAAGCTCTTTTATAAAAGGGAATGTCTTTGATGTCGCGTCACTTAAAACACAAAGAAGATGAGTCCCTTTGATGTTTTTTTCTGTCGCAACGCCTCTTTTTTGTAGAATTTGAATTCCCATAAGCCTTGATCCTTAAATGAACGTCCTATAAAAAAATATCAATAAAATCAATAGAATATTACTTTTTTTAACACTTTTAACTTACTTTTTTACTTGACCCAAACGCTTAAAAACGCCAAACTTGAACTTATATGAGTTCATTCAATGCGTTATCGCTCACAAAATTGGAAACCCCTTTAGGCGCTTGGTAAGTACAGTAGTTATTATACCGTTAGCGTCCTCATAAAAATTCTGGAGTTATATTAAAACATGGCATCTATACCTGACATCGACAATCAAGAAACGCAAGAGTGGCTTGACGCACTCAATGCCGTCATTGAAATAGAAGGTGTAGAACGCGCTCATTTCTTAATCGAATCCATGATTGATCAGGCGCGTCGATCTGGTGCTAATTTGCCTTATAAAGCAACCACCGCATACGTCAATACCATCCCTACCCATTTGCAACAACGCCATCCAGGAAACCCTGATATGGAGCGACGCATTCGAGCTCTCATTCGTTGGAATGCCATCATGACCGTATTGCGTGCTAATGAAAAATCGCCTGGCGTGGGAGGTCACATTGCGAGTTTCCAATCAGCAGCGACTTTATATGATGTTGGCTTCAACCATTTCTTTAGGGCAGCCAATGATAAATTCCAAGGCGATCTTGTGTACTTCCAAGGTCACTCTTCTCCTGGTGTTTATGCGAGAGCGTTTCTAGAAGGCCGTATCAGCGAAGATCAATTAACTAATTTTCGTATGGAAACCGGTGGTAAGGGATTATCAAGTTACCCTCATCCATGGCTCATGCCTGACTTCTGGCAGTTCCCAACTGTATCGATGGGATTAGGTCCTATCATGGGGATTTACCAAGCACGATTCTTAAAATATTTACATGATCGCGGTATTGCAGATACCTCAGATCGTAAAGTATGGGTCTTCTGTGGTGACGGTGAAATGGATGAGCCTGAGTCACTCGGTGCTATTTCATTAGCGTCTCGCGAAAAACTCGATAACCTTATTTTTGTGGTCAACTGTAACTTACAACGTCTTGATGGTCCCGTGCGTGGTAACGGCAAAATTATTCAAGAACTTGAATCTGATTTTAGAGGTTCGGGTTGGAATGTCATTAAAGTCATTTGGGGTTCTTACTGGGATCCATTAATCGCGATGGATAAAACAGGATTACTCAAAAAACGTATGGAAGAATGTGTCGACGGTGAATACCAAAACTTTAAAGCTAAAGGTGGCGCTTACACGCGTGAACACTTCTTTGGTAAATATCCAGAACTCAAAGAGATGGTAGCTGCCATGTCAGATCAAGATATCTGGCGCTTAAACCGTGGCGGGCATGATCCTCATAAAGTTTTTGCAGCTTACGCCGCAGCAACGTCACACAAAGGACAGCCTTCAGTCGTCTTAGCTAAAACTGTTAAAGGTTACGGCATGGGAGATGCAGGCGAAGGACAAAATATTACCCATCAACAAAAGAGCATGGATATTGATTCATTAAAAGCTTTCCGTGATCGTTTTGATTTAGATATTAGTAATGCAGATGTGGAAAAATTATCTTTCTATAAACCTGCATCTGATTCGCCTGAAATTAAATACATGATGGAAAGACGTGAAGCGCTCGGTGGATTTGTACCCCAACGTAAGCGTAAAGGTAACTCTCTTAAAACACCACCCCTATCTGCTTTTGAAAATATGTTAACCGCGACAGGTGAACGAGAAATTTCAACGACGATGGCGTTTGTGAGAATTTTATCTACGCTTGTACGCGATAAAGAACTCGGTAAATACATAGTACCTATTGTCCCTGACGAAGCACGTACTTTTGGTATGGAAGGTATGTTTAGACAGCTTGGTATTTATTCGTCCGTCGGTCAATTGTACGAACCACAAGATTCAGATCAAGTGATGTTTTATAAAGAACAAACAGATGGTCAAATTCTAGAAGAAGGTATTAATGAAGCAGGCTCATTCTCGTCCTGGGTAGCAGCAGCGACTTCATATACCGTCAACGGCATTCAAATGATACCGTTTTACATTTTCTATTCCATGTTTGGTTTCCAACGTATCGGGGACCTCGCTTGGGCAGCTGGTGACTCACGTGCGCGAGGATTCTTACTGGGGGCCACCGCAGGTCGAACGACATTGAACGGTGAAGGCTTGCAACACGAAGATGGTCATAGCCAATTGATGGCTGCCATGATTCCTAATTGCGTGTCTTATGACCCTACTTTTGCATACGAACTTGCAGTGATCATGCAAGATGGATTAAAACGTATGATTGAAAATCAGGAAGATGTTTTCTATTACATCACCGTCATGAATGAAAATTATAGCCATCCTGAAATGCCTAAAGGAAGTGAAGCAGACATCATCAAGGGTATGTACCCATTCTCTAATTCAAAAAGCAAAGGTGAAAAAGTACAACTCATGGGCAGTGGCGTGATTTTACGTGAAGTCATTGAAGCGCAAAAAATATTAGAAAGTGATTATGGTGTGTCAGCCGACGTTTGGAGTGTGACAAGTTTCAACGAACTTCGTAAAGATGCATTAGAAGCAGATCGTTGGAATCACATGTCGTGAAACTGCTTAAAAAAGCAGAAGGTCCCATCATTGCATCGACAGACTATATGAAATCATTTGCAGAACAAATTGCTGTCTTCTTGCCGCATAAGTTTGTGGCCCTCGGTACTGATGGTTTTGGACGCTCTGACTCAAGAGAAAAATTACGTCACTTCTTTGAAGTGGATCGTCATTATGTGGTGGTGGCAGCGCTCAAAGCATTAAGTGATGAAGGCAAGATTAAATCATCTATCGTGACTGATGCAATTAAGAAATTTAAACTTGATCCTAATAAACCTAATCCGGTGACTCAGTAATTATGGCTATTGAAAAAATACTCGTTCCCGATATTGGTAACTTTGATAGCGTGGATGTCATTGAAGTCATTGCGAAGATAGGCGATGCCATCAAAAAAGATGATCCACTTATCACTTTAGAAACTGATAAAGCATCTATGGATATTCCGGCACCTCATGCAGGTACCGTTAAAGAAATTCTTTTAAAAGTAGGTGATAAAATTAAACAAGGCTCACCTATTTTAATGCTTGACGTCACAGCATCTGAGAAAAAATCAGAAGTGAAGGAAGAAATAAAAGAAACTAAAAAAGAAGAAGCGCCTAAATCTGTTATTCCTGAACCTTCCCGTCCAGCGCCTGAACCACCACAAAAAATTAAGCCACAACAAACGCCAGCGCCTATTGGTGACTCGGTTGCTGTTGCTCCCAATAAAAAATCACATGCGACTCCATCGGTCAGAAAATTTGCACGAGAGCTTGGTGTCAATTTAGCGTTTGTAGAAGGCTCAGGCCCTAAGCATCGCATTCTAGAATCCGATGTACAAATTTATGTGAAGGCAGAATTAGCCAGACCTCGTTCAGATAACATGGGCAATGCACCGACCGTCATGCCTATGCCTATCATTGACTTTAGTCAGTATGGTGAGATTGAAACGAAGCCACTTTCTAAAATTAAAAAATTGTCAGGGGCAAATCTTCATCGCAATTGGGTCACCGCTCCCCACGTGACGCAATTTGATGAAGCGGATATTACCGATCTCGAAGCTTTTAGAAAATCTATGCAAGTGGATGCTGAGAAAAAGGGTGTCAAACTAACACTCCTCGCTTTCCTTATGAAAGCGTGTGTCAATGCACTTAAAACTTATCCTAATTTTAATGCGTCCCTTTCAGCGGATGGCGACCAACTCATATATAAGAGTTATTACAGCATCGGTTTCGCATGTGACACACCCGATGGATTGGTGGTACCTGTAGTGCGTGATGTCCACCAAAAAGATGTGCTCGCCATTGCCAAAGATCTAGGTGAGCTTTCCGCAAAAGCCCGGGAGCGCAAACTTAAACTAGAAGAAATGCAAGGTGGATGCTTTACGATTTCAAGCTTAGGTGGCATTGGTGGTACTAAATTTACACCGATTATTAATTGTCCTGAAGTAGCAATCTTAGGCATATCTCGATCATCCATGGAACCCATTTATGATCCTAAAACAAAAACATTTGAAGCAAGACTTATCCTACCTCTGTCACTTTCTTATGATCACCGCGTCATTGATGGAGCAGATGGTGCACGCTTTACCAGCCACTTACGCATGATGTTATCTGACGTGCGTCGATTGCTTCTTTAATACTATATGGCTAATACTTTTCAAATCACGGTACCCGATATCGGTAACTTCGATAGCGTTGAAGTCATCGAAGTGATTGTCAAAATTGGTGACATGATCAAAAAGGAAGATTCTCTCATCACAGTTGAATCCGATAAAGCATCCATGGATATTCCTTCCACACACGAAGGTAAAGTGACATCCATTAATTTAAAAGTTGGCGACAAAGTTAAACAAGGATCCAATATTCTTGTGATCGAATTAAGTGAATCGACAGACAAACCGCAAAAAGTCGAAACTAAAACTGAAACAAAAGAGACAGCAAAAAAAGAAGTACCCCCTCAAGTGGCTTTGGAAACAATTGCTAAAAAAACAGATGTGACATCCACACATGAAACTGAAGTTGTTGTTTTGGGTTCAGGCCCTGGTGGTTATACAGCCGCATTCCGTGCCGCAGATTTAGGTAAAAAAGTTGTGCTGATCGAAAGATACTCAACATTAGGTGGGGTATGTCTTAATGTCGGCTGCATTCCATCGAAAGCACTTTTACATACAGCTAAAGTGATTACTGATGCCGAAGAAACAGCGGCCCACGGTGTCACTTTTGGTGAGCCCCATATTGATTTAGAAAAAATTCGCAACTGGAAGGCCCAAGATGTTGTCGGCAAATTGACACAAGGCTTGGGCGCTATGGCTAAACAAAGACAAGTCACTGTCATTCAAGGTGTGGGTGAATTTACAACACCGCATCAAATTAAAGTAACAAAGGCTGATGGTCAAATTGAGACAGTAGGTTTTGAGCATTGCATTATTGCGGCAGGCTCACAATCCACAAAATTTCCTGGCGTACAAGATGATCCACGCATTATGGATTCCACTGGCGCCCTGGAACTCAAAGACATTCCTAAACGTTTACTCATTGTGGGTGGCGGCATTATTGGTTTAGAGATGGGAACCGTTTACGATGCATTAGGCAGTCGTGTAAGTGTCGTTGAATTATCAGATGGACTCATGCAAGGATGCGATCGTGATTTAGTCCGCCCATTACAAAAACGTATGGAGCAACGTTTTGAAAAAATTATGCTCAATACCAAAGTCAACACCATCGAACCTAAAGAAGATGGCATTCATGTCAGTTTTGAATTTGAAGGTAAATTAGATTCACAGGTGTATGACCGTGTCCTGATTGCAATCGGTCGACGTCCAAATGGTAAAGTAATTAAGGCAGAACTCGTTGGAGTTAATGTCACTGACCAAGGATTTATTCCGGCAAATAAACAAATGCGTACCAATGTATCCCACATCTTTGCGATTGGTGATATTGTAGGTCAGCCGATGTTAGCCCATAAAGCAACACACGAAGGTAAAGTCGCAGCTGAAGTGATTGCTGGACACAAAGTTGAATTCCAAGCAATCGCTATTCCATACGTTGCCTATACGGATCCTGAAGTGGCATGGGCAGGGATGACGGAGACGGAAGCGAAGCTAAAAAATATTGAAATTGAAAAGGCAAGCTTCCCCTGGGCTGCAAGTGGTCGAGCGCTTGCTATGAATCGCTCAGAAGGTACGACGAAACTTATTTTTGATAAAGAAACCCATCGATTAATTGGTGCAGGCATTACAGGGATTGGTGCAGGGGAACTTATTGCTGAGACAGTTTTGGCAATTGAAATGGGTGCAGATGCACACGATCTTGGTTTAACGATTCATCCCCATCCAACATTATCTGAAACCGTTTGTTTTGCAGCAGAAGTTAAAGAAGGTACGATCACCGATCTTTATATTAAAAAACGCTAAACCGTTTTTTAGCTCTTCGCTGAAACAAAAAGACCTTCTAGTACTAAATCTTTTTTGATTGAAACATACTTTCTTAAACTTTCATCCATATGCTCGTGAATGATCCCAGCGTCACCTCCACTCAAAATAATCACGACATCTTTTGATTGGTTAGATGCAAGCTCGAAAAAAGATTTGATATTTCCAAGAACACTCAAAATAAATCCTGACTCAATCGCATTAGCTGTATCAATAGGTGGCATTTGAAATACACCCTCACCATTTTTTAAATCCGCAGTGTCATTGAATAAAGTATTTTTTGTGAGATAAAGTCCTGGCAAAATAGCACCACCTTTGAATGTGTGCTGATGAGTTTTTTGATCATAACTCACATAATCAATCGTCACAGCAGTGCCCACTGAAGCAATCACTGTGGTCTTCTTTATATCATGCGATACGCTCAATGCTGATAGCCATCGATCTGTGCCTAACTTTGTAGCGTCCTGGTAATCATTTAAGAGATATTTGTAAGTTTTATGTGGCTTAATAAATTCAATCGAACATGAAAACTTTTTAAGTTTAATTTTTAAAATGGCTTCTTTCTCAAAACCTGCAACATTTGAAATAAGTATTTTTTTGATCTTCTCATCAAATTCAAAATGATCTTGATCAATATCTTCTGTAAAAAAAGTGTCTTGTTTATAAATGCTCTTATCATCACGGAGCATCCATTTTGTTTTGGTATTGCCTATATCAATGAGTAGAAACATATTTATGCTTTTCTTAATGTAATTTCACCGGATGAGAATGTTTCAATACCGTTCGATGGCGTTTCAATCATCAACGCTCCATCCTGAGTGACACCTTGGGCTAAACCTGTCACGGATCTCCCGTCACCTAAAGACAATGTGACTGTTTGGTGCTGATACACATGATAGGTCATCCACTCTTCTTTTAACGAACTAAATTTTGAAGTATAAAACTGACCCAAAACATCTGCCAAATCCTTTAAGATTTGTCCTAATAGTTCATTCGGGTTAATTTCTTCAACGCTCACACTTGTGAGATCTGTCGCTGGCTGATCAATATGACTCAAGCTTTTTTTGGAGAGTTTTAAATTGATACCAATGCCTATGACAGCACTGCTCTGCCCTTCCATATCGCCTTGAAGCTCAATGAGAATACCAGCTAATTTTTTATATTGGTTTTGATCTTGAATCAACACATCATTAGGCCATTTTAATTGGGCACCTATCACACCGAATCGATGAAAGCTTCTTATAAGAGCAATTCCAACGGCTAAACTCAATCCTGAAAGTGTCGAAGCACCACCATTAAATCGCCATAGAAGTGAAAAAGTTAAACTTTCCCCTAAAGCAGATTGCCAACTTCTACCTCGACGACCTCGGCCCTTTGTTTGAATATGCGTTGCAGCCACAGACGCATGCGGGTGATCTGATGAAGCTTTTTCCATAAGATAACTATTAGTAGACTCCATCACATCAAATATTTCTACGTTAAACCAGTGATGAATTTCACCCATGACTTGTTGGATAGAAGATTTTTTTAAAAGCGTAATGGGTTGAATTAATTTGTATCCACGGCCGCGCACAGAATAAATCTCCACACCGAACTCTTCCGCTTTTTTAATTGCATTCCAAATCGAAACACGTGAGATATCGAAAGTTTTAGCAATAGATTCTCCCGAATGAAATTTACCATCGGAGAGCACATCTAAGACTTTAAAAACGAGGCTTTGCTGCATAAAAATCGTATGAAATAAAAACTTGATCTTATCATACGAGTCAATGTTTTAGCTTTAAGATCAATGGATTGAGGAGAATTAAGCCATCATTTCAGTGTAGAATATTGCCTATATATTATGTCAGATAACAAAACTACATCTCAAGCACCTTCTAATTTTATTCGCGGCGTGATCGAGCGCGACTTAACTAACAAAAGTTTTGAAGGTAAAACCTGGACAGGATCTCCAGGAGATGCCACTCATCATGCAAAAGCACCTATTGATGCGGCCAAAATTCGCACACGATTTCCGCCTGAACCTAACGGCTATCTTCATATAGGACATGCTAAAAGTATTTTCTTAAACTTTGGTTTAGCCAAAGATTACGATGGCATTTGTCATTTACGTTTTGATGACACCAATCCTGAAAAAGAAAATCAGGAATATGTAGATAGCATTAAAAATAATGTGTCTTGGCTAGGTTTTTCATGGGAACAAAATAAAACATCGCACCTTTATTTTGCAAGTCATTATTTTGACTTTATGTATCAAGCCGCGGAATCTCTTATTCAGTCAGGTCATGCCTATGTTGATAAACAAACACCAGATGAGATTCGTATACATCGCGGGTCGCTTACTGAGCCTGGTAAAAATTCTCCATGGCGTGATAAACCAACAGAAGAACATCTCGCATGGTTCCGAGAAATGCGTGATGGCAAACACCCTGATGGATCCATGATATTAAGAGCCAAAATTGATATGGCATCTCCTAATATTAATTTACGCGATCCAGCAATCTATCGAATTAAACGCGCGCATCATCACAATACAGGAGACACTTGGTGCATTTATCCTATGTATACTTTTGCACACCCCATTGAAGATGCGTTAGAAAAAATCACACACTCTATTTGTACTTTGGAATTTGAAGATCAACGTCCTTTTTATGATTGGATTTTAGATCGTCTCATTGACAATGGTTTATTATCCAAACCGCAACCACGTCAATATGAGTTTGCAAGACTTAATCTCACATACGCAGTCTTATCAAAAAGAAAACTCATTGAGTTAGTTGAAGGTAAACATGTAACTGGTTGGGATGATCCAAGATTGCCTACGCTTGAAGGTTCCCGTCGACGCGGCTATACACCTGAAGGATTTAAACTTTTTACAGATCGCATTGGTGTATCTAAAGCGGATTCCTGGATTGATTACGCAACACTCGAAGAATCCATGCGAGAAGTTTTAAATGTGTCATGCGAAAGGCGCATCGCAGTACTTGATCCCATTGAGCTTGAAATTACAAATTATCCAGACAATAAGGAGGAAGATTGCTTTGCACCTAATCATCCGCTCAAACCAGAATTAGAAAAGCGTATTGTTAAATTGTCTAAATTCCTTTGGATTGAACGCGAAGATTTTATGGAAGAGCCTTCAAAACAATTCTTCAGATTGTATCCAGGCAATATCGTCAGATTAAGATACGGCTATGTCGTAAAATGCACATCTTTTGAAAAAGATTCGAGCGGCAAAGTTAAAAAAGTTTTATGTGAATACTTACCTGACACTAAATCAGGCACACCTGGAAGTGACAGCGTGAAAGTCAAAGGTAATATTCATTGGGTTTCTAAAGCACATAGCTATCGAGGCACAGTTCGTTTGTACGACAAACTTTTTTCAGCCGAACATCCAGGCAGTCATGATACAAATTATCTAGAACAACTAAATCCAAATTCATGCACAGTCATCGAAGCGGAGTTAGAAAAAAGTTTAGAGGCTATTCAACCGGGTGATCAATTTCAATTTGAACGTCATGGTTACTTTATTGCAGACGTAAAAGATTCAAAACCCAATCAACCAATTTTCAATCGCACTGCGACGCTTAAAGACACCTCACAAAAAATATAGTTTTCAATTTAAAAGTTACAGACAATAAAAAACCCTAAGCTCAATTATGAGGTTAGGGTTTTTTAATATAAGAAGCTTGGCAGTGACCTACTTTCGCATGCAAAAAGCATACTATCATTGGCGATAAGTCGTTTCACTGTCCTGTTCGGGATGGGAAGGAGTGGTTCCAACTCTCTATGTCCGCCAAGCAAACTGGTTGAGATAATGATCAAAGATCAATGTCTCGAATTCGGACAAAATTTGAAGAAGTAAAGTTATTGTGTTTCTTGATTACAATGTCAGCTTTAAAAAAATCATATACCTTAAAAAGAACAAGTCTTAAGGTTATAGGATCAAGCCTCACGAGCAATTAGTATCAGTTAGCTTAACGTATTACTACGCTTCCACACCTGACCTATCAACGTCCTGGTCTTGAACGACTCTTTAGTGTGCTTAAAGCACAGGGAAGTATCATCTCGAGGCGAGTTTCGCGCTTAGATGCTTTCAGCGCTTATCTCTTCCAGATTTAGCTACCCGGCTATGCCATTGGCATGACAACCGGTCCACCAGAGATCTGTCCACTCCGGTCCTCTCGTACTAGGAGCAGCCCCCCTCAAACTTCCAACGCCCACGGCAGATAGGGACCAAACTGTCTCACGACGTTTTAAACCCAGCTCACGTACCACTTTAAATGGCGAACAGCCATACCCTTGGGACCGGCTACAGCCCCAGGATGTGATGAGCCGACATCGAGGTGCCAAACTCCCCCGTCGATATGAACTCTTGGGAGGAATCAGCCTGTTATCCCCAGAGTACCTTTTATCCGTTGAGCGATGGCCCTTCCATACAGAACCACCGGATCACTATGACCTGCTTTCGCACCTGCTCGACCTGTCCGTCTCGCAGTCAAGCAACCTTATGCCATTGCACTATCAGTACGATTTCCGACCGTACCTAGGTTACCTTCGCACTCCTCCGTTACTCTTTGGGAGGAGACCGCCCCAGTCAAACTGCCCACCATACACGGTCCCCAACCCCGTTTCGGGGTCTAGGTTAGAACCTCAACAACATCAGGGTGGTATTTCAAGGTTGGCTCCACATGATCTAGCGACCACGCTTCAATGCCTCCCACCTATCCTACACAGATCTTGTCAAAGTCCAATGTAAAGCTACAGTAAAGGTTCATGGGGTCTTTCCGTCTAGCCGCGGGTAGATTGCATCTTCACAAACATTTCAACTTCGCTGAGTCCCAAGAGGAGACAGTGTGGCCATCGTTACGCCATTCGTGCGGGTCGGAACTTACCCGACAAGGAATTTCGCTACCTTAGGACCGTTATAGTTACGGCCGCCGTTTACCGGGGCTTCAATCAAGAGCTTGCACCCCATCATTTAACCTTCCGGCACCGGGCAGGCGTCACACCGTATACGTCCACTTTCGTGTTTGCACAGTGCTGTGTTTTTATTAAACAGTCGCAGCCACCTTTTCACTGCAACCCCATCGGCCTTCGCAAGTAAATTGCTACAACCTACCGGGGCGCACCTTCTCCCGAAGTTACGGTGCTAGTTTGCCGAGTTCCTTCTCCTGGGTTCTCTCAAGCGCCTTAGAATTCTCATCCTGCCCACCTGTGTCGGTTTGCGGTACGGTCTCAACTTAACTGAAGCTTAGTGGCTTTTCTTGGAAGCATGGTATCAGTCACTTCGTGAGCAAGCTCACTCGTTATCACGCCTTGACATTGACTCTCCGGATTTGCCTAAAGAATCTGTCTACACGCTTGAACCGGGACATCCAACACCCGGCTGACTTAACCTTCTCCGTCCCCACATCGCATTAAATTGAGGTACAGGAATATTAACCTGTTTCCCATCGACTACGCATTTCTGCCTCGCCTTAGGGGCCGACTCACCCTGCACCGATGAACGTTGTGCAGGAAACCTTGGGCTTTCGGCGAGGGTGCTTTTCACACCCTTTATCGCTACTCATGTCAGCATTCGCACTTCTGATACCTCCAGCATCCTTCACAAGACACCTTCGCAGGCTTACAGAACGCTCTCCTACCGTGCATATAAATATGCACCCGAAGCTTCGGTTACGTGCTTAGCCCCGTTACATCTTCCGCGCAGGACGACTCGACTAGTGAGCTATTACGCTTTCTTTAAAGGATGGCTGCTTCTAAGCCAACCTCCTAGCTGTCTATGCCTTCCCACTTCGTTTTCCACTTAGCACGTCATTTGGGACCTTAGCTGTCGGTCTGGGTTGTTTCCCTCTTGTCCACGGACGTTAGCACCCATGGACTGTCTCCCGTAATTGCATTTCTCAGTATTCGGAGTTTGCAATAGTTTGGTAAGGTCTTATGACCCCCCTAGCTATAACAGTGCTCTACCCCCGAGAATGATATACGAGGCACTACCTAAATAGTTTTCGGAGAGAACCAGCTATCTCCAAGTTTGTTTAGCCTTTCACCCCTATCCACAGCTCATCCCCAAATTTTTCAACATTTGTGGGTTCGGACCTCCAGTACGTGTTACCGCACCTTCATCCTGGCCATGAATAGATCACTTGGTTTCGGGTCTACACCCAGCAACTGAATCGCCCTATTAGGACTCGCTTTCGCTGCGCCTCCCCTATCGGTTAAGCTTGCTACTGAATGTAAGTCGCTGACCCATTATACAAAAGGTACGCAGTCACCCTTGCGGGCTCCCACTGTTTGTATGCATACGGTTTCAGGATCTATTTCACTCCCCTTCCGGGGTTCTTTTTACCTTTCCCTCACGGTACTAGTTCACTATCGGTCGATTACGAGTATTTAGCCTTGGAGGATGGTCCCCCCATGTTCAGACAGGATTTCTCGTGTCCCGCCCTACTTGTCGTTACCCTAGTTCCACACACGGGTTTTCGTATAAGGGGCTATCACCCTCTATGGCCGGACTTTCCATTCCGTTCTACTAACACATGTGCTAAAAATAACAGGCTGCTCCGATTTCGCTCGCCACTACTATCGGAATCTCGGTTGATTTCTTTTCCTCGAGTTACTTAGATGTTTCAGTTCACTCGGTTCGCCTCTTGTCTCCTATGTATTCAGAGACAGATACCCTTGCGGGTGGGTTTCCCCATTCGGACACTTCCGGATCAAAGCTTGTTTGCCAGCTCCCCGAAAATTTTCGTAGACTACCACGTCCTTCATCGCCTGTAATCGCCTAGGCATCCGCCATATGCACTTATTCACTTGACCCTATAACATTAAAACCTGAGCCCTTTTAAACTCAAATTTTGGTGACGCATGAGACGTCTTGTTATAAGTTTTTCTAAAGCAACTTAAGACCCATATTCACATCCTTATAAAAAGCTACATATATAAGGTATAAACAAAGTCATATGTTGTTTCTGATTTTGCAATCAATTACCCATTTGAATTTATCTGCTCATCACAAGTCAGATAAATTCACTTTACTTCTTCCATTTTGTTAAAGAACATACTTAGCAATAAAGCTAAGCGTTAAAGATTGTGAATCACAACCCTTAAGGCTTGTCTTTAAGTTATCAAAGAATTGGTGGAGGATGACGGGATCGAACCGACGACCCCCTGCTTGCAAAGCAGGTGCTCTCCCAGCTGAGCTAATCCCCCATGTTTCGGAAAAAAAGATTAAATCTGGTGGGTCTGGTTGGGCTCGAACCAACGACCCCCGCCTTATCAAGACGGTGCTCTAACCAGCTGAGCTACAGACCCCTATAAAACGGGCCAATGATTCTTCGATAATGCCTAACAACTGATAAGTGTGAATGCTTGATAGCTCAAGACGTTCTCTAGAAAGGAGGTGATCCAGCCGCACCTTCCGATACGGCTACCTTGTTACGACTTCACCCCAGTCATGAATCCTACCGTGGTAATCGTCTTCCTTGCGGTTAGACTAACTACTTCTGGTAAAACCCACTCCCATGGTGTGACGGGCGGTGTGTACAAGGCCCGGGAACGTATTCACCGCGACATGCTGATCCGCGATTACTAGCGATTCCGACTTCATGCAGTCGAGTTGCAGACTACAATCCGGACTACGATCGGCTTTCTGGGATTGGCTCCCCCTCGCGGGTTGGCAACCCTCTGTACCGACCATTGTATTACGTGTGAAGCCCTGGCCATAAGGGCCATGAGGACTTGACGTCATCCCCACCTTCCTCCGGTTTGTCACCGGCAGTCCCATTAAAGTGCCCAACTAAATGATGGCAATTAATGGCAAGGGTTGCGCTCGTTGCGGGACTTAACCCAACATCTCACGACACGAGCTGACGACAGCCATGCAGCACCTGTGTTACCGTTCTCTTTCGAGCACTTGAACATCTCTGCTCAATTCGGTACATGTCAAGGCCAGGTAAGGTTTTTCGCGTTGCATCGAATTAATCCACATAATCCACCGCTTGTGCGGGCCCCCGTCAATTCCTTTGAGTTTTAATCTTGCGACCGTACTCCCCAGGCGGTCAACTTCACGCGTTAGCTACGTTACTCATAGATTTTACTCTACCAACAACTAGTTGACATCGTTTAGGGCGTGGACTACCAGGGTATCTAATCCTGTTTGCTCCCCACGCTTTCGTGCATGAGCGTCAGTGTTATCCCAGGGGGCTGCCTTCGCCATTGGTATTCCTCCACATCTCTACGCATTTCACTGCTACACGTGGAATTCTACCCCCCTCTGACACACTCTAGCCTTGCAGTTTCGAACGCAGTTCCCAGGTTGAGCCCGGGGATTTCACATCCGACTTACAAAACCGCCTGCGCACGCTTTACGCCCAGTAATTCCGATTAACGCTCGCACCCTACGTATTACCGCGGCTGCTGGCACGTAGTTAGCCGGTGCTTCTTATCAAGGTACCGTCAACCTCATGATTTATTCGATCATAAGTTTTCTTCCCTTGCGAAAGAGCTTTACAACCCGAAGGCCTTCTTCACTCACGCGGAATGGCTGGATCAGGGTTGCCCCCATTGTCCAAAATTCCCCACTGCTGCCTCCCGTAGGAGTCTGGACCGTGTCTCAGTTCCAGTGTGGCTGGTCGTTCTCTCAAACCAGCTACTGATCGTCGCCTTGGTGAGCCTTTACCTCACCAACAAGCTAATCAGATATCGGCCGCTCCATTAACGCAAGGTCTTACGATCCCCTGCTTTCCCCCGTAGGGCGTATGCGGTATTAGCGAATCTTTCGACTCGTTATCCCCCATTATTGGACACGTTCCGATATATTACTCACCCGTTCGCCACTCGCCACCAGAGAGCAAGCTCTCCGTGCTGCCGTTCGACTTGCATGTGTAAAGCATTCCGCCAGCGTTCAATCTGAGCCAGGATCAAACTCTTCAGTTTAATCCAAAACTATTACTTGATCCTTCAATAAAGAAGGATCGGTATATTGCATTTGCTTTATTAAATCTCAAATTCATTGAAAAGGTTATTAGCTCATAAATGAACTAAATGTCTTGTCATAAATTTAAAAAGTGTAAAGCACTTATATTTTGAGATCCTTATGACGAGCAAAGTTTGACCTTTGTAAGCCATAAGGATTTGTCTTAAAACTATAAGCACCCACACTTATCAGTTGTCTATTTGTTAAAGAACGGTATTTGATCTTGGTTGCGGGGACAGGATTTGAACCTGTGACCTTCGGGTTATGAGCCCGACGAGCTGCCAGACTGCTCCACCCCGCGATCGATCTGCGTACATGACGCAGAGAGGTGAGACTATAGCACTGTTTTTGAAGGGCTGTCAAACATTAACAGCCCCAAACTACAGGCTATTCGACTAAGAATTGATTAATTTTCTTGACAAAAGCAACTGGGTCTTTGAGCTGGCCGCCCTCAGAAATCAAGGCTTGATCAAAAATCACTTCTGCAAAATCGTTGAAACGCCCACTATCAGAGGTATTTTCAAGCTTCTGAATTAATTTATGTGATGGATTAATTTCTAAAATCGGTTTTGTGTCCGGTGTTTTTTGGCCTGCAGCTTTGAGTAGGCGCTCTAGATTGCCTGATAAATCATTCTCTCCAGCCACTAAGCATGCTGGTGAATCTGTTAAGCGGTGCGTCACTTTTACTTCTTTAACTTTTTCACCCAATGCTTTTTGAATTTTTTCAATGAGCGATTTTGCATCTTTCTCGATTTTCTTTTTCTCTTCTTTTTCTTTTTCGTCTTCCAACTTTCCTAAGTCAAGATCACCCTTTGCAATGGATTGTAATTTCTTACTTTCAAATTCATTGAAAGTCGAAAGTAGCCATTCATCAACGCGATCACTCAGCAATAAAACTTCAATGCCCTTCTTTTTAAAAATTTCTAGGTGTGGGCTGTGCTTAGCTGCCTCATAGGAATCAGCGGTGATGTAGTAGATGGCTTCTTGTCCGTCTTTCATGCGAGTTACATAATCTTTTAAAGACACCACTTGAGCATCTGTTTCTTCATGCGTTGAATTAAAGCGAAAAAGTTTTGCTATTTTTTCTCTATTTACAAAATCTTCACTGTGACCTTCTTTCATGACCACACCAAATTCTTTCCAGAAATTTTTATAGCCATCTGGTTTTTTCTCACTCATATCTTCTAAAAGATCGAGGACTTTTTTAGTGGAACCTGCACGAATCGCTTCAACTTCTTTACTATCTTGTAAAATTTCTCGTGAGACATTTAAAGGAAGATCGGCACTATCAATTACACCTTTAATAAAGCGTAAGTAATTAGGCATCAGTTTTTCTGATGCTTCCATGATGAAGATACGCTTGACGTACAGCTTCACACTATGATGGCGTTCACGATCAAATAAATCGAAAGGGGCTTTAGCTGGTATATAAAGGAGTGAAATATATTCTTGCTTACCTTCAATACGATTATGTGAATAAGCAAGAGGAGGTTCTTGGTCATAAGAAAGGTTTTTATAAAACTCTTGATACTCTTCTTCCTTAATATCATTTTTATTTCGAGCCCATAATGCTGAAGCTGCATTGACTGTTTCATCTTCCTCTGTCGGCACTTCTTCGCCATCTTTCCACTCAGATTTTTTCATGACGATAGGAAGTGTGATGTGATCTGAATATTTCTTGATGATGCTCTTGAGTGTCCAGTCGCTTAAAAATTCGTCTTCGTCTTTTTTAAGATGCAAGATGATGTCAGTGCCGCGGGTATCTTTTTTAACTTCACTAATTGTGTATTCACCCTCACCTTTGGATTCCCACTGAATAGCTTCTGTGCTGCCAGCTCGTCTCGTAATTACAGTGACCAGGTCCGCAATAATGAATGAAGAATAAAAGCCCACACCAAACTGGCCAATTAAATTAGCGTCTTTAGCCTCATCGCCTGTTAAGTTATTTAAGAATTCTTTGGTGCCTGATCTTGCAATCGTTCCGATATTGCTAATGACCTCATCTCGATTCATGCCAATACCGTTATCTGAGATGGTCAAGGTGCGTGCCTTTTTATCAAAACTTAATCTAATTTTTAATTCAGAATCTTTTTCATAAAGGCTAGCGTCTTTAAGGGCTTCGAAGCGTAATTTATCTGAAGCGTCACTTGCATTTGAAATGAGCTCGCGAATCACGATCTCTTTATTACTATATAAAGAGTGAATCATGAGATGGAGTAATTGTTTAACTTCTGCTTGGAAGACTAATTTTTCAGATGCATTTTCTTTTGTTGCCATGTTCAATTACCTTTTAAAAAATATTGGGATGATCATACAATGGGGGTTGAGTCATGAAATTTCAAGAGCTCTTTTTAGAGTAATTTCTTTAAAGCAACTGATGCTGCCATAAAACCGAAAGTAGCTGTCACCATAACACTCGAACCATACCCACCACAATGAAGACCTGTGAGCGCCTCATCAACTTCACATACTTCCTCAGGTTTTTTCATGACTTCATCCGTGAAAATAACGTCAATGCCTACTTTTTGCGAATCTTTTAATTGCAGTGCTTTTTTAACATCATGCCGAATTTTGGCTGTCAGCCTATCACCATGCGTTAAACTTAAATCAGCTATTTTAATTAATGAAGGATCTATACGCCCACCAGCACCGCCAGTCATGACCAGTGGGATTTTTTCATTTAAAGCATGAAGCGCTAGACCTGTTTTAATGCTTGCCTGGTCAATTGCATCAATAACGACATCAAAATTTTTCTTAATGAGTGCTGCTACATTTTCATTTGAAATAAAGTCATCCACAATATGGACATGACACAGGGGGTTAATTTCCAGAATTCTTTCCTTCATAGCTAGTACTTTAGATTTTCCAAGCGTATGACTTAACGCATGAATTTGTCGATTGATATTGGATTCGGCAATATGATCCAAATCAATGAGGGTGAGTTGGCCAATTGCATTTCGCGCTAATGCTTCAGCAGCCCATGATCCAACACCACCAATACCAATGACACAAACGTGTGCTTTCTGAAAAAGATCTAAAGCTTTTTTTCCATACAGACGTTCGACCCCACCAAAGCGCCGATTGAAATCGATGTCTTCCATTTAATTTTAGGTTTCAAGAACTACAAAGGCAGTCGCAATATTCTTTTCATCTGAAATAGAAATATGCTGACTTAAGATATTTTTTTGTTTTAAGAAGTCTTTTAATTCTTCATCAAATTCTAGAATAGGTTTTCCTAAATCATCATGGCCTACGATGATATTTTGAAAACGTACTGGCGATCTAAACCCAGTGCCCAAGGCCTTAGCAAAAGCTTCTTTGGCAGCAAAGCGTTTCGCTAGAAAACGAGATTGAGTTGATGACTTTAAGTAACTTTCAAATTCGGAATCACTTAAAATACGACGCGCAAAAGTATCACCAAATTTTTCGATGGATTCGTGAATGCGTGAAACTTCAACAACGTCAGTGCCAATACCAAAGATCATAATAAATTTTTCTTTTTAAAAAATTACTTCGAATACGTACGTAATAGTAATTTCATTTCACGGATCGCATTATCCCACCCTACAAATAATGCATGCGCCACAATCGCATGTCCAATATTAAGTTCTTCAATACCAGGAATTTCTGCAATTAAGTTCACATTATGATAATGAAGCCCATGACCAGCATTCACAATAAGCCCTAATGACAACGCATGTGCTGCAGCTTCTTTGACACGTTTTAATTCTTTCTGCTTTGTCACTTCATTTTCTGCATCTGCATAACGACCGGTATGAATTTCAATTACGGGCGCGCCCATCTTTTTCGCTAAATCAATATCTCCTAAATCAGGTGCAATAAAAAGTGATACACGACTACCTTGTTGGGTTAGAGTTTGCGTTGCACGGTGAAGGTGATCATAGGATTCTTTTACATTTAATCCGCCTTCCGTCGTTCGCTCTTCTCGCCTCTCAGGCACGATGCAAACATCTTGTGGTTTTACTCGAGATGCAATCGCAATCATTTCATCAGTTGCTGCCAACTCTAAATTCATTTTTGTTTGCAGCAAAGGTCGAATGGCAAAAATGTCTTCATCTTGCATATGACGACGATCTTCGCGAAGATGGAGTGTAATACTATCTGCACCGGCTTGCTCGGCACGAAGAGCTGCCTCGACAACACTTGGATACTTGGTCCCACGTGCTTGTCGTAAGGTTGCTACGTGATCAATATTAATTCCGAGCTTTAACATAAAATGTCTTATCCTTGTAAGTCGACAAAGAGTTGTTTCGAATGCAGTGGTTTATCGCCTAAATAAAACCCCAATAAATAACGCATCAATTGCTTACTTTGTTGTTGTGTTTCTTTACTAATATATTGGTCGCTTGCCATATCAAGCAAGGTCTTTCCTAAGACTTTAATGCCGTGATCGGTCTTCATTAAATCACACGCCCCATATTCAGCTTCATAGCGATATATTTTATCAGGGATAATTGGATTTGAATCTTCATCTTGATCTAAAGTGACTGCATAGCCTAGGGCTTGTAAAAGTTTGAGTTCAAATCGACGTAATGTAATGGTGAGTTCACGTCCTTCACTTAAAGCCAAAATAGTTTCGTGATAAAAATGAAAGAGGTCCATGTGAGGCTCATCTCTGGGTAATAAACGCATCATCAACTCGTTAATATAAAATCCGCACATTAATGCGTCACCCTCTAAAATAGTTAGCTTCTCGCACCACTCTAATCCATTTAAACTTTTAAGTTCCGATTTGCCTGACCAATTCGCAAGTAAAATCTGAAAAGATTGAAGCATGCCGCGAATGGATGATCTTGGACGCCGTGCTCCCTTAGCAACAACTGGAATACGGCCAAATTTTTCAGTGAAAACTTCCGCGATTAAACTTGTCTCTTTGAAAGGGTAAGTGTGCAAAATATACACACGCTGATTTTCTTGACGATGATTGGGAGTCGCCATTTAAAAAATTAAAGGCCTAATGATTTTAAAACACGCTGATCTGTCGACCAGCCACTTTTTACTTTAACCCAAGTCTCAAGCCATACTGTACCGCCAAAGAGCTCTTCCATGTCTTGTCTGGACTCAGATGAAATTTGTTTTAATTTCTCACCGTCTTTGCCAATCAACATGGGCTTCTGACTATCTTTGTCAACAATAATGGCGGCAAAAATGCGGCGTAATTTACCCTCGACTTCAAATTTTTCAATTTCAACCGCAATGGAATAAGGCACTTCCTGGCCCGTGAGACGAAAAATTTTTTCTCGAATAATTTCGGACGCAAGAAATCTTTCACTCTTATCAGTAATCTCATCTTCACCATAGATAAAAGGTTGTTCCGGTAAAAAGTCTCGAACGGTAGATAACAAATGATCTAGGTGTTTATTTTTTTTAGCAGACACAGGCACCATAGCTTTAAAGGTATATGTCTCGCTCATGGTTTTGATTTGTTCTAAAAGTGCATTCTTGTCTTTCATTAAATCTACTTTGTTCATGACCAGAATCGTCGGGCGATCTTTAGGAATGAGTTTCATAACCGCTTGGTCTTCTTCTGTCATGCCTCGAGACTCAATCACAAAAAGAACCACGTCCACATCGCTTAATACTTGGTGTACGGTTTTATTTAAACCCTTATTCATGAGGTTCAAATGTTTAAGCTGAAATCCCGGCGTGTCAATAAATAGAAACTGGGTGTCATCTATCGTTTGAATACCTAATAATTGATAGCGTGTGGTCTGCGCTTTTTTGGAGGTGATACTGATCTTACTACCTACCAAATAATTTAGAAGTGTAGACTTGCCTACATTAGGTCGGCCAACAATTGCAATCGTGCCACAGCGCGTAATTTTTTGTTCACTCATTAAATTGTCTCCAGCATAAGTTGATAAGCTTTTGATGCAGCCTCTTGCTCTGCAATACGTCGGCTATTACCTATCCCTTGCGTTTTAATATTAGACTTCTTAATGATGCACTCAATGGTAAAGGTTTGACTGTGTGCTTCACCTTCGATGGAGACAACTGTATAAATGGGTAAATCACTTTTCTTGCTTTGTAATAATTCTTGTAGCAAAGTTTTTGGGTCTTTTTGAATGAGTTTAGGATCAATCTCATTTAACTGATTTTCAAAAAAGCGAAGGACAAATTGATGTGTAGGTTCTATTCCCCCATCTAAATAAATCGCACCAATGATTGATTCAAAGGTATCGGCTAAAATAGACGGGCGTCGCCACCCTGCACTTTTTAATTCACCCTCACCTAATCTTATAAAGTCACCCAAACCAATTGAGGTTGCAATGCCGCTCAATGAACTCTCTTTAACAAGTTGCGCGCGTAAGCGACTTAAATCACCTTCATCAATGCGTGGAAATCTTTTATAAAGCTCTTCGGCGATGAGGAAACTTAAAACGCTGTCGCCTAAAAATTCGAGACGCTCATTATGTTGCGCTGAAAAACTGCGATGTGTGAGAGCCATGATCATAAAAGTAGAATCACTAAACGTGTAATGAATGATTCGACTTAACGAGGCTTGACGCTCTTTATCCATTAATGAATGATAGTCCCAATACGTTTTAATTCGCCGAAGTTAAACCAAATAAAAAAAGCACGTCCCACTAAGTTATGTTCAGGCACAAAACCCCATACGCGACTATCGGCACTGTTATCTCGATTATCCCCAAACGCTAAGTAATGTCCGTGAGGCACTTCAAATTTAAAATTTTCTCCAGGTAAATCATGAATCAAAATGGAATGATTCACATTACCTAATGCCTCTTTAAACTCCTTGGCTTCAATATGATGAATTTCATTCATCACATATGGATATTTATCAACGAATGTCTGCTCTATTTTTTTATCATTGATATAAAGCGTTTTACTTTTATATTCAATTACATCTCCTGGAAGACCTACCACACGCTTGATATAATCGATCGATGGTTTAGGTGGGTAATGAAAAACAAACACATCACCACGCTTTGGCTTGTCTACTTCTATCATCGTGTAATTCAAAATAGGTACACGAATACCATAACTAAATTTACTTACTAAAATAAAGTCGCCTGCTAAAAGTGTTGGCATCATTGAACCTGACGGAATCTTAAAAGGTTCTGCAATGAATGAGCGGATAAAGAAGACTAATAAAATGACAGGGAAAAAACTTTTCGAATATTCAACAAGGATAGGATCTTTTGCATTCGCCGCTCTTTTTTTGCTTAAGACAAAAATATCAAGTAACCAAATAAGTCCTGTGATGGTTAAGACGATGACCATGATTAGCGCAAACATCATTTTTCTTCTACCCTTAAAATGGCTAAGAAAGCCTCTTGAGGAATTTCAACATTCCCAACCTGCTTCATACGCTTCTTGCCCTCTTTTTGTTTTTCTAATAATTTTTTCTTGCGACTGATATCACCACCATAACATTTAGCCAACACATTCTTCCGCATGGCTTTAACTGTTTCGCGTGCAATAATGTTAGCGCCGATAGATGATTGAATGGCGACATCAAACATCTGCCTTGGGATCAATTCACGCATTTTGGACGCCACTTCTCGCCCTCGATAAATACTATTTGTACGATGCACAATTAATGATAAGGCATCAACACGTTCACCATTCACCATGATATCAAGCTTCACTAAATCAGCTGCTCTAAATTCTAAGAATTCATAATCCATAGATGCGTAGCCTTTTGAAATCGATTTCAATCGATCAAAGAAATCGAGCACTACTTCATTAAGTGGCATCTCATAGGTCAGCATCACTTGGCGACCTAGGTATTGCATATTTTTTTGAATACCTCGCTTGCCATTACATAAAGTCATCACAGGACCTACATAATCTTGCGGCATTAATAAGTTAATGAGAATAATCGGCTCACGAATTTCTTCGATGCGAGATGTATCAGGTAATTTAGACGGATTTTCAATTTGGGTGACTTCGCCGTCTCTTTTGAGAAGTTCATATACAACAGTCGGAGCTGTGGTGATTAAATCCATATCATACTCACGCTCTAGTCGCTCTTGTACGATATCCATATGAAGAAGACCTAGAAATCCACAACGAAATCCGAAACCTAAGGCTGTCGAATTCTCTGGCTCAAAACGAAGGGATGAGTCATTTAAACTTAACTTTTCTAAGGCCGTTCTTAAAGCTTCGAATTGATTGGATTCCACAGGGTAGAGCCCTGCAAAAACTTGTGGTTTAACTTCTTTAAATCCAGCCAAAGATTCGGATGCGGGTTTATCTGCTAGCGTCACCGTATCGCCCACCTTAGCACTCGCGAGCTCTTTAATACCTGCAATAATAAAACCAACCTCGCCTGCGGAGAGTGATTCTTTGCTTCTCGATTTTGGTGTGAAGACGCCCACTTGCTCACATAGATATTGATCAGCCGTCGCCATCAGTTTAATTTTATCTTTTGGTTTTAAGCTACCATCGACCACACGCACTAACATGACAACGCCTACGTAATTATCAAACCAAGCATCAATGATGAGTGCCTTTAATGCTTTAGTCACGTCTCCTCTTGGTGGTGGAACACGAGAAACAATTGTTTCCAATACGTCTCTGACACCTTCGCCAGTTTTAGCTGAGCAGCGAATCGCATCTGTGGCATCAATGCCAATCACGTCGCCTATTTCTTCGATCACACGATCTGGATCCGCAGATGGTAAATCAATTTTATTTAACACAGGGGTGACTTCAACACCCTGTTCAATCGCGGTATAACAATTCGCAACTGTTTGCGCCTCAACACCTTGGCTTGCATCAACTACTAAAAGCGCACCCTCACAAGCCGCAAGAGAGCGACTCACTTCATAAGTGAAGTCGACGTGTCCAGGTGTGTCAATGAGGTTAAGGTTATATATTTTGCCGTCAAGCGCTTTATATTGAAGTGCGGCTGTTTGGGCTTTGATGGTAATACCGCGCTCACGCTCTAGATCCATCGAATCTAAAACTTGCGCTTCCATCTCGCGATCAGATAAACCACCGCAATATTGAATGATACGATCCGCCAAGGTCGACTTGCCGTGATCGATATGCGCGATGATTGAAAAGTTTCTAATGTTTTCCATGCAGAATTATGATGTCTTCAGTTACCTAATAACAAAGGCGCTTAAAACTCTTTAAGCGCCTTTGATTGAAAGCATGTATTTTACAACAAAGCTCTTAAACTAGCTGATTTTATCGCTCATTCGTGATCTTAACGGGCACATAAAGTGTCTCGTCATTTCTTAAAATAAGAAGCGCTACCGTCTTGCCGTTAGGGATGGTAGATACATCTTTAGCAAAAGCTTCAGCGCTTTCGACTTCGCTATTGTTTAGCGCCAAGACAATATCACCCCTTCGAATACCAGCTGCTGCTGCTGAACCTTGCGCATCAACGACTAGCAGACCTTTTTTGCCATTCATTTTTTTACGTTGTTGCGGTGGCGCTTCTTTTAAAACTAAACCTAAACGATTCACGTCTGCTTTGTCAGGTGCCTTATTACTTGCAATCACTTCAGATTGATCAGATGGCATTTCGCCAACTGTTAAGTTGAGTGTTTTGATACTGCCTTTTCTAAACACTTCAGCGACAACCGTTTTACCGGGTTTGGTATTGCCCACCGCTTTGGGTAAGTCAGATGACGACTCAATCAACTTATTATCAAACTTAGTAATGACATCACCCGGTTGAAGACCACCCTTTTCTGCAGGTGCTCCTTTTTCAATGCCTGCGACTAATGCACCATTCGTATTTTTCATACCAAAAGATTCAGAAAGTTCTTTAGTCACTTCTTGAATCGCAATACCTAACCAACCACGAATCACTTTACCGTTAGTTTTGAGTTGAGTCATGACGTCCATCGCAACATTGATAGGAATCGCAAATGAGAGCCCCATATAACCCCCGGTGCGACTATAAATTTGTGAGTTAATCCCTATCACCTCACCTTTTAAGTTAAACAAAGGCCCGCCTGAGTTACCTGGATTTATCGCAACATCCGTTTGAATGAAGGGCACAAAATTTTCTTGGGGTAATGCGCGACCTTTGGCACTCACAATACCGACTGTCATGGTATTTTCTAAACCAAAAGGAGCGCCAATGGCTGCTACCCATTCGCCTACTTTAATCGTGTCGGGATTTCCAATACTTACTTTCGGTAAGCTATTCGCATTGACTTTTAATACAGCAACATCCGTTCTTAAATCAATCCCAATCACTTTCGCTTTGAATTCGCGCTTGTCATTAAGCTTTACCATCACTTCGTCTGCGTCTTTGACTACGTGGGCATTCGTTAAAATGTAACCATCGGTCGTCACAATAAATCCGGACCCTGTGGCAGAAACTTGTTTATCTGGGGTAGGTTGTTGACCGCGACCATTGTGAGGCGGCATACCCGGCGGCACTGGAATACCAAAACGCTTAAAAAATTCTTGCATCTGCTCATCTTCGGGCGATCCTTGGCCTATAGCATTCGCACGATTTTTTTGAATCGAGCTGATATTAACCACCACAGGACTTTGTTTTTCTGCGAGCTCAGTAAAGTCTGGAAGATCTTTAGCAGCTAATCCGGTCACAAGTAAAAATTGAAATATGCACACATAAAAAAAACGTCTTAACATAGCTTGTATATTCCTTAAATAAATTATTTAAAACGAATCAATCGCGCTTCATTGTAAAACATTTGCATCTTTTCGTTAATGACGCGCTTAATCATCATGACACCAAAAGATAATCCTAAAACCGCGCCCAGCAACGTATAAAATTCGTTCATATCTTTTGCAAAGCTATTTGCAATTATCATGCCTAAAAACATTAAAAGAAGCGGAACGCCATAAAGCATAAGCGAACCTTTAAGCATAAACGTTTCATCAATACCTAAAATGACGACATCACCTAACTTCGCATTCAAATCGTTTCTTGTTTCAATATAACCTGACCGATGTGAAAAAATCTTTCCCCAAATTGAGTTGCCACAACCTCTGACCTGCCCACATAAACCACATGGCTTAGTTCGAACGACTTCGAGTGTAACTCGATCTTTTGAAGTTTTAATGACAATGGCTTGTTCTTCGATCATCTAATGCGCTTTCATATCCTGAATCGAATTTGAAATTTTTTGAATAGTTGCCTGTGGAACTGTGCCTACCACCATAATTTGATTACCATTCATCACTCTCGCATGAACATGAGATGAACCCACGCGCGTTTCACCAATACGAGACTTCTGATCTTTAGGAATGGGATTCACAAATAAAGAGACAAAGGAAAGTCCGTCTGAGAATACCCAGTGATGAACAATCTGTGGTTTAGTACCCATAGTTCTTGTGACGTGACTCACTTCTTTATAGCCTGCCGGCAAATTAGCAATGGTGCAATATTTTTCGAGGGATGCTTTATTTTCAGGCACCTCATTCATGATGTATTTTTTATGTATATCCACATCCGGTTTAAACCAATTTAAATCTTGGCCACTAAATAATCCAATTTGATTAAAGCTTGCTTGTTCAATCATTTTTTGTTGATGATCTAAAATACTCATCTTCAGAATTAAACCAAATTCTTTATCAAGCCAAAGCTTATAAAGGTATCGAAACTGATCTTTAGGCTCCAGATAAACGATTTGTGCTTCGCGACCGCTAATCCTTTCTTGATTAGCAAAGCGAAGGGTGTAAATAGCCTTAACACTTTCAATGTCTGGAGGCAAAATAGCAGGAAATAAACTCTGTCCCTGTCTCTCCTGAATGATGACATTTTCTTTATTAGAATTAAACACCATCATATTATTCCCGCGAGATAAAGCTTCACGAGGCTGGCCATCTAAAGAGACCATACGGGCGAACTCTTCTTCACCATTATTCAGATGGGTGATTTCGATTGAGCGAATATCTTGGGAATTTTGATAAAGAAAAATACCTTTATAACTTAATTTTCTGGCGGCTTGAGAGGCTTTCTCTAGATGAAGCCAAGGATCCTCAGCACCTTGCGCACTAAAACTTAAGGCAAGGGTGATTAACCCAATCACTAATCCTTGCATAAAAAAATTACTTAACTTGTGTTTCAACATAAAACGCGACATTACTCGGTGCTAACATTTGATGCGCTTCAATATATTCATTTGGAATTTCTTCCGCAATTTCAATGGTATTTGTTGTTTTCATATGAAACGTATTTGTCGTGATCATTGCCCCTACAAAAAGAACAGCAATAAATGATGCCGCGATTGGCCAAGACATCCATGAAGGTGATGGGAGTGCCATCGTGGATTGAGGTTTAGATGACTGATTAAATTTTAACTGGATAGGCTCTTTATCAATGGCATCTAAGATCGATTTAGATGAAAACGTAACATCACTCAATTCATTTTTAATGGAGTCACGAATCAATTGATAAGTTTCAAAGCGCTCGCGTAAACGGCTGTCTTTGCTAATCTCTGTGACCGTTTGACTTGAACTTTTAAGACTGAGCTCATCATCGAGAAGTGTTGAAATTTTTTCTTTCATATAACTTTTCCTTAAAATTAAATTTACCAACGTTTATTATTGTGTTGTGACAAAAGCGGTTTTAATTTTTCCGCAATTGTTTCACGCGCTCTAAAGATACGAGAGCGGACAGTGCCAATCGGACACTCCATCATCTCTGCAATCTCTTCATAACTTAAGCCTTCAATTTCGCGTAATGTAATCGCTACCCTTAATTCTTCTGGTAATGATTCAATCGCGGCATTGACAGTAATGCCAATTTCTTTTGTGAGTAATGTTGTCTCTGGATTTTCAAATTCCGCTACTTGGTGTGTTTCTTCAAACTCACCATCTTCATTTTCAAATTCAGTCATATTGCGCGGGCGTTTGCCCATCGCTACTAGGTGATTTTTTGCGGTGTTAATACCAATACGATAGAGCCAGGTATAAAAAGCGCTATCGCCTCTGAAATTAGGGAGAGCACGATAAGCTTTAATGAATGTTTCTTGAACAATGTCTTCAATCTCGGCTTGATCACGCACCATGCGCGTTAAAATGCGACCGAGCTTGCGATGATATTTTTCGACCAAAAGTCCGAAAGCTTTCTTATCGCCTTGCTGCGCACTTTCGACTAAAACCTGGTCGAGTGCACGGTTCGGATTTTCTATTTTCTCACTCACAACGACTGATAGCGAAGATTTTTCATGCTCGGAAGTATACACGGCGGACTTATCTTCAACGAGTGATAATTTCTTTTGTTCTATGTTATTGTTAAGTCTTGGCATTGCTTTTGAGTTTAATCTCTTTCGTAAAAAAACATACACATACTTTATATATACCTCTAGGACGACTTCATTCTTAATTAGTTCATGAAAAATACGCAAATGTTACTTTGTGATGTGCTTATTATAGGTAGCGGTCTAGCTGGCCTTACTTCAGCTTTAAAGTTAGCTGACCATAAAAAAGTACTCATCGTGAGTAAGCGTGAAATTCTAGATAGCTCAAGCCAGTGGGCTCAGGGTGGCGTGGCTGCGGTCATGTCAAATGAGGACTCCATTGAAAGTCATGTGAAGGATACCGAATTTGTTGGGGGCGGTTTAACTGACCCTAAGGTCGCGAGCTTTGTCGCCTCTCACGGTAAAGAAGCCATTCAGTGGCTTAATGATTTGCATGTGCCTTTTAGCCGAGACGACACAACACACCAATTTCATTTAACTAAAGAAGGTGGTCATAGTCATAGGCGTGTGGTTCACGCTAAAGATGCTACAGGTCGAGCGATTCAAGCGACTTTAAGCGAACAAGTTAAAGCGCACGCCAATATCACGATTTTAGAAAACCATATTGCGGTTGACCTCATTACAGAAAAAAAATCTTTAAAAGTTGATCACATTAAATCCAATCGTTGCTTAGGCGCTTATATTCTTAATAACAAAACGGGTAAAGTCATCACGGTATCCGCACAAGAAACCATTCTTGCAGCAGGCGGTGTCAGCAAAGTGTATCTCTATACAACTAACCCCGATGTAAGCACAGGGGATGGCGTAGCCATGGCATGGCGCGCAGGATGTCGTGTGGCCAATATGGAATTTATTCAGTTTCATCCGACGTGTCTTTTCCATCCCAAAGCTAAATCTTTTTTAATATCTGAAATTGTGAGAGGTGAAGGTGGCCTTTTAAAACTGCCTGATGGATCTCGCTTCATGGACGAGTATGACGCAAGAGGTGAATTAGCTTCCCGAGATATTGTTGCCCGCGCGATTGACTTTGAAATGAAAAAACGTGGGATCGATTGTGTGTATTTAGATATCTCACACAAATCACCTGACTTTATAAAGTCACATTTTCCAACCATCTATGCCCGCTGCTTAGAGCTTGGTATCGATATCACAAAAGAATGGATTCCAGTCGTACCTGCTGCCCACTATAGTTGCGGAGGTGTAATGACTAACCTTGCAGGTCAAAGCGATTTAGCGCATCTTTATGCCATTGGCGAAACAGCCTATACAGGACTTCATGGCGCCAATCGTTTAGCGAGTAATTCGCTCCTCGAATGTTTAGTCTTTGGCGAAGCAGTCGCGAAACATATTCTTCAATCAAAAGTTGATACCACTTCATTTGAATTACCGCACTGGGATGAAAGTCGTGTGACCGATGCGGACGAAGAAATTCTTATCACACATACTTGGAATGAATTAAGACGCTTCATGTGGAATTATGTAGGTATTGTGCGAACCAATAAACGTTTATCACGCGCACTTCATCGTATTCATATGTTGCGCGATGAGGTACATGAGTTTTATACCAACTTTAAAGTGAGTCACAACCTCATTGAATTAAGAAATCTTTTACAAGTAGCCGAGTTAATTGTGGAATCAGCCATTGCACGCCACGAGAGTCGTGGACTTCATTTTAGTCGTGATTATCCAAAGCAATTAAAAATCGCAAAACCAACGATCATGACCCCATCTAATTTTTATAGTCTCCTTGATCACAATCACGGACATTAAAATAATTTTAAAAAGTCACACCCCATCTCTTTATATTCTCTATAAAATATTAAAAAACATTTGAAGGAATTTTTTATGCAAGTCTCCATGAACACTGTGGTCACGATGACCTACGAACTTAAAGATGCCGACGGCGTTGTTCTAGAATCAAGTGAGCAGCCTGTGGCGTATCTCCATGGGGGCTATGACAATATTTTTCCAAAAGTAGAAGAAGCGATGCACGGAAAAAATATTGGTGACACGATTGAATTAGCATTAGAGCCTGCCGATGCTTTTGGTGAATACGATGCGGAAC
>Ga0255121_1000025_pt1 | contig 40267 bp, 35 predicted proteins | sample Law_Colum_RepB_8_2_FD_188580 | JGI IMG/M metagenome (GOLD analysis project Ga0255121, IMG submission 188580) | Freshwater microbial communities from St. Lawrence River, New York, United States - Law_Colum_RepB_8h | ecosystem: Environmental > Aquatic > Freshwater > River | place: USA: New York... | reverse complement strand
AATGATGGAGTTTCAATTGCAAAAGATATTGAACTCGATGATCCATGGGAAAAGATCGGCGCAGAGCTTGTAAAGGAAGTTGCTAAGAAGACTGACGATGTTGCTGGTGATGGAACAACGACTGCAACAGTTTTGGCACAAGCGTTAGTTCGCGAAGGACTTCGAAATGTTGCAGCAGGTTCTAACCCAATGGCTCTCAAGCGCGGTATTGAAAAAGCTGTTGCTGAGATTGTTGCCGAACTTTTATCTATGGCAAAGAGCGTGGATTCAAAAGAGCAGATTGCAGCAACAGCTTCGATCTCTGCGGCAGATACAACTATTGGTGAAATGATCGCTGAGGCGATGGACAAAGTTGGAAAAGAAGGCGTAATTACAGTTGAAGAGTCAAATACTTTCGGCCTCGAGCTAGAGCTAACTGAGGGTATGCGCTTTGATAAGGGTTACATCTCTCCATACTTTGTAACAGATCAAGATCGCATGGAAGCTGTTTTAGAAGATACTTATGTTCTCATCTGTAATTCAAAGATTTCAAACATTAAGGACCTAGTGCCAATTCTTGAAAAAGTAATGTCATCAGGTAAGCCACTTGTGATCATCGCTGAAGATATTGAGGGCGAAGCTCTTGCAACCTTGGTAGTTAACAAGATTCGCGGAACATTCCGTTCAGCTGCTGTTAAAGCTCCAGGTTTTGGTGATCGCCGTAAGTCAATGCTTCAAGACATTGCAATCCTTACAGGTGCAACTGTTATTACTGAAGAAGTTGGACTTCGTTTAGATACTGCTGAGATGGATCTTTTGGGGCGTGCACGCAAGGTAGTTATCAGTAAGGAAGAGACAACAATTGTCGAAGGCGCAGGAGATGAAGCCCAGATTAAGGGCCGCGTCCAGCAAATTCGCACAGAGATTGAAAACTCTGATTCAGATTATGACCGCGAGAAATTGCAAGAGCGTCTTGCAAAACTTGCGGGTGGTGTGGCTGTTATCAAGGCAGGTGCTGCAACTGAGGTTGAACTCAAAGAGCGTAAGCACCGCATTGAAGATGCAGTTCGAAATGCAAAAGCTGCAGTAGAAGAAGGAATCGTTGCTGGTGGTGGAGTAGCACTACTACAAGCAGGTGCTGCAGTATTTAAGAAACTCTCCGGATTAACTGGTGATGAAGCAACAGGTGCAAAGATTGTTGAATATGCAATCGAGGCACCAATTAAGCAGATTGCAATTAACGCAGGACTTGAAGGCGGAGTTGTAGTTGAAAAAGTTCGACACCTTCCAGTTGGACATGGCTTAAACGCTGCAACTGGTGAATACGTAGACATGATTAAAACTGGAATCATTGATCCAGCTAAAGTGACACGTTCTGCATTACAAAATGCTGCATCAATTGCCGCACTGTTTATTACAACAGAGGCAGTCATTGCAGATAAGCCAGAGAAGAGTGCACCTGCCCCACAAGGCGGCGGAGACATGGACTTCTAAAGCACCACAAAAGTAATTAAACGGAGCACCGTCTTCGCGTTAATTGGCTCAGAAATTAGTCAATTAACGCGTGGGCGGTGTTCTGCTTTATCCTTATCCCATGGCAAAAAAACCAACTGTTAAAAAACTGTTCCAGCGATCATCAAATAGCACCGTTGAAGCCTTTGATGCGAGCGAACTAGCCCTTGCCGCAATTGTTGAGCAAGCTGAAAAATCAGAACATGTTGGCGGATTTATCTCTGTTGAATTTGATGATGAAAACCGAGTCGCTACATATCTCTATGAAGCAAATCTTGCGGGCTATAAAGGCTGGCGTTGGTGTGTAACAGTTGCAAAAGTTGATGAAGATTCTGAGCCAACAATTTGTGATGTTGTAGTTCTACCCGGTCCAGATGCACTGCGCCCACCACAATGGATTCCATATCTTGATCGAATCCTGCCCGGTGATGTTGGAGTTGGAGACATTGTTCCAAGTTCATTGACAGATACTCGTTTAGTTCCAGGACAACAAAGTCTTCCAAATGATGAAGAACTCGATACTGCTTTAGCAATTGAACTTGGTTTTGGTCGAGCACGTGTGATGTCTATTGAAGGACGCGATCAAGCAGCAAAGCGTTGGTATGACGGGGAGCGCGGACCAAAAGCACCTGTTGCACAGTCAGCACCAAAACCATGTCATAGCTGCGGCTTCTTTATTCCAATTGCTGGATCACTCCGATCAACTTTTGGCGTATGCGCCAATGCCATTTCACCCGAGGATGCTCGGGTCGTGAGCGTAGATCACGGCTGCGGTGCACATTCGGAAGCGACCTTCACGGAGCCGGTGTTAAACTAAGCACCTGTTATCGCAACCGCGATACCGATTCAAACGAATGAAATATTCATAAGTTGCGAACGAGAAAAACAGGAACAAAATATTAAACGTTAGAAAGAACTAGCGTTTGGCAGAATCAGTAAAGAATTAGCAAACTAGTAAGGAAAGAGAGCTCACAATGCCTACAGGACATGTCAAATGGTTCTCACTTGAAAAGGGTTTTGGCTTTATTGCAAATGATGAGGGCGAAGATGTTTATCTAGCTGCTACATCACTTCCAGAAGGCGTTGCAACAGTTAAGCCTGGAACAAAACTTGAGTTTTCAATTGCTGACAGTCGTAAAGGCCCACAGGCAATGTCAGTGCACATTATTGATGCACCACCTTCACTTGTAGAAAACTCCCGTGCAAATAGCGATGACCTTGCTGCAATGATTGAAGATACGATCAAAATGTTAGATCGTGTTGGAAATGGACTGCGTAATGGTCGTCATCCAAATGCACAAGAAACCGATCGACTTGGTCGCGTTCTACGTGGTATCGCATCACAACTTGGCGCTTAATCACGCACTGCTTATTTGTTGAATTTAAATCAATGCTTCAAGATTTAGATTAAATACCAGTTCGTCGACTTCGACGCACTGTGTAACGAATGCCAATAAGGCCAAGTGCGGTGCCTGAAACACAAGTCCAAACAATTTTGGATTCAGAACCTATTGCTACTGCTGTAACACCAGCAGCAACCCAGCAAGAAGTTCCAATAGCCACTAGAGTTACAACACTGCGTAGACGAGAACCCATGGAAGTAGAGTAATGCGTTTTAAGGTTAAAGAAGACGGCAATTTGCGTTCATTTCGCCACCGTAATTACAGAATTCTCTATCCTGCAAATGCCGTTTCCAACATTGGTACTTGGGCGCAACGTGTGGCTCAAGACTGGCTCGTTCTAGAGCTTACAAACAACAGCGGAACTTATCTTGGATTAGTTACCGCAGTTCAATTTTTACCAATTCTTCTTTTCTCACTACTTGGCGGAAAGTTTGCAGATCGCTTCAATAAGCGAAAAGCATTGATTCTCACCAACACATTAGGCGGAGCATCATCTCTTGTACTAGGTCTATTGGTTGTCACTGAATCCGTTCTCCTTTGGCAAGTCTTTGTATTGGCAGGTGTACTTGGACTTTCAAATGCAATTGATGGTCCTGTCCGACAGTCCTTTACAACTGAAGTTGTTGGCCCAGATGATCTACCCAATGCTGTTTCTTTAAATTCAGCAAATTTCAATGCTGGACGTTTAATTGGGCCAGCTGTATCAGGAGCTCTAATTGCAGCATTTGGAACAGGACCCTCTTTTCTTGTAAATGGCCTCTCATACCTTTTTGTTATCGCAGCCTTATTTCAACTTAACGAAAAAACATTTTTCCGCCAAGATCAAAAGAAATCAGATGGAAATATTCGGGAAGGTATTAAGTATGTAAGGTCACGGCCAGATATCTATGCGGTTCTACTCATTGTTTTCTTTATTTCAACCTTTGGCCTTAACTTTCAGATTTTTAATGCGCTTATGGCCACTAAGGAGTTCGGGTTAGGTCCTGCAAGTTTCGGGCTCATGGGCACATTTGTTGCTATTGGATCATTTACCGGAGCAGTTGGATCTGCCCGATTAGAAAGATTTAGAAGCACTAAGTTTGTAATTAAGGGCGGAATCGTTTTTTCAACATCAGTAATTATTCTTTCTATACTCCCAACATTTACTACGTACATGATTTGGTTACCCATATGTGGTGTGAGTGCACTAACTACTTTGGTATCTGCAAACTCAATAGTTCAGACAAGTTCTGATCCTGCAATTCGCGGGCGGGTAATGGGTCTCTACTTACTAATCTTCATGGGTGGAACCCCGTTTGGTTCTCCGCTAATTGGTGTGATGTCTGAACTAATTGGCATACGCCCAACAATTACAATCTGTGGTGCTGTCTCGTTACTCACTTCGATTTTAGTGTGGTTTATCTATAAAAACAGAGTCACACCACCAGTAGATATTTCTGTTGCTGCGGTTTTAAAGAGCGTTAAACGCAATTAAAACTAGTAAACCAAATAGCGCTGCAACGGTCACAATTCGTCTAGTTTTGTAATTCATACTTTTTCCTTAACGTGTGATGGAACCAATTTGATTATGGAAAAGGCAATAACAATCAACACGAAAACCATTATGTAAGCTCGAGAGATACCAAAACTATCCCCTAATAAACCTAGGAGGAAAGGTGCCCCAGCTATTGCAATACCCGCGGCCAACGATGCTCTTCCAATTGCTAAGTCAGGGCGTCCTTTACTCAAGCCAATAAGTCGAATCGAAGAGAGTGCAAACTGCATTGAAACACCCAGTCCAACTACAAACAAACAAATTAATGAGAGCACCATGTCATGCGAAAGCCAGAAACCTAAGAATCCGAAGAACTGAATCGCAATTATTGAAAGAAGTTGACTATCTAGAGATAGACGCTTAAGAACCAGTCCTCCATACCAACGTCCAACTCCCATTCCGGCACCTAAGGCAACGATTGCAACTGTTGAAACCGCTGCACTGGAGCCAACACGTTCTTTCAAAAGAGCTGCGGCCCAGAAAGATGTTGCAAACTCTGCCGAGATGCATGCAATAAAGCCAACCCAAGAGATCCAAAATGCTGCCGATAGTTTTCCGCTTTGAGGTCCATCTTCATGGGGGATGTGTTCTTCTAAATCTTTATCTCTTCCAACTATAAAAAGTAAGAGTGCAATTGGGAGAATCAGGAGCAGTCCCAATCGCCAAAGATTTGGATAGACAATCGCAATGGTTCCAATTATCGCCGTTCCCATAACAAAGCCAAAAGATGCAATTCCATTTGCCTGAGGAATTGCCACTTCAGCCGACTTTCCAAAGTGATGGGACATTTTTGTCAGCATTGTGTTGATTGTTAATGAAGTACCAAAGCCAGCTAACAGCGTTGCAGGTAATGTAAGAAAAACTGGCGGTGAGAGAACAAAGAATGTGATTCCGATACTAAAGATCGTAAGACCAATCCAACTCGCCTTTTCACGTCCGTATTTATGAGCAATATGCGGGTTTGCCCATCCCGCACAGATTGAAGCTAAACCCATAGCTGTTCCGTGTAATCCAGCAATTGTCAGTGAGGTTCCTTGATCTGCACGTAGTAATGATTGCGCAGGACCGAATCCACCCAAGTAAAAGTTTACGATCGCTGTCTGAAATGCAGTGATCCAAAAAAATCTATCACGTTGAAAACTCTTCGGCATTACAGAGCAGTTACAACGTAATCAATGCACTTTGTAAGTGCTTCAACATCACTTGGATCTACTGCTGGGAACATTCCAACTCTTAGTTGGTTCTTACCCAGTTTGCGATATGGCTCTGTATCTACAATTCCATTTTCACGAAGTGCAGCAGCAATCTTGGTGGCATCGATGGCATCATCAAAGTTAATTGTTCCAACGACCTTTGAGCGCATGGCGGGATCAGTTACAAATGGTGTTGTGTAGCTATTTTTCTCGGCCCAGGAGTACAAGATATTTGAAGATTTTTCACTACGGCCTGCAGCAAAAGATAATCCACCATTGGAATTCATCCACTCGATCTGTTCTGCCAACAGCATGAGTGTTACCAATGCAGGGGTGTTATATGTCTGATCTAGGCGTGAATTTTCAATTGCAATATCAAGGTCAAAAAACGCTGGGACCCAACGCCCACTGGCTTTAATTTGTACAGCACGCGCAATTGCAGCAGGGGACATGATTGCAATCCATAGTCCACCATCGGAGGCAAAAGATTTTTGCGGAGCAAAATAATAGGTATCAAACTCTTTTGCATCTACCATCAGGCCACCAGCTGCAGAAGTTGCATCTACTAAAACCAACGCTCCATCGGTGCCTGCGGGGCGAACAATTGGCATTGCAACGCCTGTACTTGTTTCATTATGTGTGAGTGCATAAACATCAATTCCTGCTTCAGCTACTGCAACTGGGTGTGAACCTGGTTCAGTCTTAATAACTGTTGGTTCACCAAGAAATGGAGCTTCCTTTGCGGCAGCTGCAAACTTTGATGAAAACTCACCGAATACAAGGTGCTGTGATCGAGATTCAATTAATCCAAATGTTGCTACATCCCAAAAAGCAGTTGATCCACCATTGCCAAGAATTACTTCATAACCTTCTGGAAGATTAAATAGTGAGGTAAGTCCTTCACGCACTCGCTTGACTACATTCTTAACGGGCTTTTGTCGGTGTGAAGTTCCAAGAATTGCGTTACCACTTGCTGAAAGTGCAGCTAATGCTTCTGGTCGAATCTTGGATGGGCCGCAACCGAAGCGACCGTCTTTTGGCTTTATCTCTGATGGAATGATGATGCTCATGCGCTAAGACTACGGGTAGTACCTCGTTAGTTCCCAATCGGAGTTCGTACTGGTTCGCTCATAGCGCAAGCGATCATGCAGTCTGGAGTATCGTCCTTGCCAAAATTCAATGTTGAGTGGAACAACACGGTAACCACCCCAATATTCAGGGCGGGGAACTACTGAACCTTCTGGCCATTTAGCTGCTGCACCTTCATATCGTTGTTCTAGTTCTGCCCGTGATGACAATGGTGATGATTGATGACTGGCCCATGCACCAATTTGTGAACCCCATGGTCTTGCTGCAAAGTAGTCATCTGATTCTGAAGCCGAAACTTTTTCAACAATTCCACTTACTGATACTTGTCGCTCCATTGCATACCAAGGAAAAAGAAGCGAAACATTTTCATTCACATTCATCGCATGTGCTTTACGAGAGTCATAGTTTGAGAAAAACGTGAAACCACCTTGTGAGATATCTTTGAGTAAAACAGTTCTAGTGCTGATTTGATTATCAGGATGCACAGTTGAAAGAACCATTGCATTTGCTTCAACGATTACGGTGTTTTCGTGTGCTTGTTTCAACCAGATTGAAAATGCTTCAAATGGGTCAGCAGGTAAAGTCTCCATGCCTACGTCGCTATAGGAACGTCGCATCGCTCGAATCTGATCCCGAGTGAAACCTTGATTTTCCATGGGCTAATCGAACCTCATTTTCATCTTCTTCGCATTTTGGATCTCTGTGATTTAATCATCCCATGCCCAAGGCGAAGTGTTCAATCATGTGGTTTCGCAGAGACCTTCGCATTAACGATCACCCAGCGTTTCTAGCAGCAATTGAATCTGCCGAGACGGTTATTCCACTTTTTATTTTAGATAAGCAGCAAATTTCCGAAGCAGGAGACAAACTCTTGGCGTACATGGGTAAATCTCTGCGCGCATTAGATGAATCACTTGGTAACAGACTGCACATTATTGAGGGCGATCAAGTTGAAGTTTTAAAAGAACTAATGGCGCAGCATCAGGTGCAAGAAGTTCATATATCAGCTGAGTATGAAAGGTATGGAGCACAAAGAGATGCAAAGGTTGAAGCATCAGGAATTACGCTAGTTCGAACTGGCTCTCCATATGCTGTTGCACCGGGTCGAGTTTTAAAGCCAAGTGATGGAACGCCTTACAAGGTCTATACGCCGTTTTATAAAGGTTGGCGTGCACATGGTTGGCGCGCACCAGCGGTCACACCAAAGAAATTTGAATTGGTAGAACCATCTGCCAAGTATCGCGCCTTCCCAGATTTTCCCGAGCAATCAGGAACGGATGTCATTGAAGCAGGAGAAAAGGCAGCGTTAGTACGGTTTAAAAAATTTGAAAAGAATGGATTGGATTCTTACGACGAGGCGCGCAACTTAGCTGGCATTGATGGAACATCAAAGATGAGCACCTATTTAAAGTTTGGTGAAATTCATCCTCGCACCCTCTTGCAAAATCTTGGAGAAAGTAAGGCCCATGACACTTTCCGAAAAGAGATTGCATGGCGAGAGTTCTATGCAGATGTTCTCTTCAATAATCCAATGACTGATCTTGAGTACTATGCACCAAAATTTGCAGATATGCGTTATGACAAGCCAGGCAAACAGTTCAAAGCTTGGTGTGAAGGCAAGACTGGCTACCCATTTGTCGATGCTGCAATGCGCCAGTTAGTGATCGAAGGTTGGATGCATAACCGCACTCGTATGGTTGTGGCATCGTTTTTGGTTAAAGATTTACACCTTGAATGGCAAGTGGGTGAGCGCTTTTTTGCCGAACATCTTGTTGATTATGACGTTGCATCTAATGCACATGGTTGGCAATGGACTGCAGGATGTGGAACAGACGCTTCTCCTTATTACCGCATTTTTAATCCCATAGAACAAGGCAAACGCTTTGATGATAACGGTGATTACATTCGAAAGTATGTTCCTGAATTAGCTCATCTTTCTTCAGACCAAATACATGAACCATGGCTTTATCTAGACGGTTACAGCAAGGGATATAACGAACGTATTGTCGATCACGCCCTAGAAAGATTAGAGTCCTTAGCTAGGTTGCAAGAGATTAAAGCGGACAAACCCCTAGACCCTCGCGCTTAGCTTTATACATCGCAGTATCTGCTCGAACTAAAAGATCTGGATCTCCGGTGTTTTTTGCAACACCGATACTGACACCTAATTGAATCTCTTTGCTATCAATATGTATTGGATATGAAAGTGTTGCCCGAAGTGCAAGTGCTATCTCGATTGCACTCTCATGCAACCCTTCAATAAGGACTCCGAACTCATCCCCGCCAAGACGTGCAAGAAATGCACCATGTGGCAAAGCACGATCAAATCTGCGTGCAACTTGTTTTAGAACTTTGTCTCCTATTTCATGACCGTACATATCGTTAATTGGCTTGAAACCGTCAAGATCAAGCAAAAGTAAAGAGCCCTCCTTGTTTACAAACTCTTCAATCTCAGAAATCAAACGTCGTCTATTTGGTAGACCAGTTAACTCATCTGTTCGAGCCAATAATCTTTCTGTTCCTATATGACGTGATTGATTGATGGCCGTTGCTAATCGGGAAAATGCCAGTGCCAGAGTTATCAATGCGGGTAATGCAACGTAGCGGGGAAGATAGTTTGGCTGTAGGGCAAAGAGTGCAAGAAGAGTTGCGCTCAAAAAAACTGAAAGGGTAATAAAGATTGGATTTCTTGATTCAATGGCAGTCGATTGCCCTTGTTCTTGATTTACCTCCATGTGCCAAAAGCTCTCTGAGATTAGAAGAATGCCAAGCAGCCATCCATCATCGACTATCCCACCTATCGAATAACTCGTAGAGGCATCAATAGAGAGATAGAGAAAATCTGTCAGAACGAAAGTGGTGATACCAATAATTAGAACCAAATTGCCTGAAGAAAAACTTCGAATGGAGAAAAGCGAGAGAATAATTGCCACTAAAAACAGATCTGCGAGAGGATAGGCAAGAGGGTAAAACAACTGCCCTAAGGATTGATCAAGAGTTGGCAAAACTTGAGGTAGTAAAACTGCAGCTCCAAATGTAGTGATGCCAAAGCCAATAATTGCGCTGTCTAGGATTTCACTTTTTTTGTAAATCAAATGACCACGAATTATTCGAACGGAGCCAATCACTATAAATGGATAGAAAACCAAATACATCAGCTCTCCAAAAGAAGTAAGAAGAGTTGTAGCAAAGTTGTAATGTGCAAAACTGGCAATAACTGAACCAATAAGCCATGCCAGTATTCCAAGGCCCACAGCAAATTTTGCGACAGAAAACTCGAGCTTTGGTGAAAGAGCAATTGAAATGATTGCAGAAAGTCCTACTACGTTATAAAGGAGAACTTCAGTCCAGATAGATTGATTTGTTACTCTCACAATGAGATGAAGTGCAAGCAATGCTGGTCCGAGTAATCGAACTATGCGCATGCCTACATAGTAGGAACATGCAAGTTAATCAAGAATAGGGGAAGCCTTAGTCAAAATTAGTTTTACTTGCGCTGTTTTTTTCTTAGGTTCATTCCAACTTTCCGCACTACAGATCTAGGCAATATAGTCATTACAAAGATTAAGATTTTGTACTGCCATCCAGGTATTGAAACAGCTTTTCCTTTTTGTGCATCGCTCCAAGACTTGGCAACAACTACATCTGGATCTAGCCACATGAAATTTGGCAGACCTTTCATTGACATACGACCTCGTTGATGAAACTGAGTTCTTGTAAATCCAGGAGCTAAGGCATTGATCTTTACATTTGTTCCAGCAAGTTCAGTGTGCATGGCCTCTGATAGAACTGTCAGGTATGACTTTGCAGCACTATAGGTGCCACCGGCAATCCATGCTGCTACAGATGTCACATTGATTACGACCCCTTTATTGCGGGCTCTCATCAAAGGCAGAGATACATGCATCAGGCGCATTGGAGTGCGCGTGAGTACATCAAACATCTGCTGTTCTGCAGCAAGATCTGAAACAGTAAATGCCTTGTTTATTCCAAAGCCTGCATTATTGATAAGGACTTCAATTTCATTATCGGCAATGAATTTTTCAACAGTGGCACAGCCTGAATCAGTCGCAAGATCTGCTTGTATGACCTTTGTTTTAACTCCATAGGTTGCTTCCAGAGATTGTGCTCGCTCATTTAGCTTTGGTAGATCACGCGCAACTAGAACGATGTTGTATTTGTGTGAGGCCAATAAACGAGTAAAGCTCTCACCTATTCCAACTGTTGCACCTGTTACTAGAGCCCAACCGCTCATCTATCTCTCCTTATCCGAAAAGTTCGAAAGTTCTGGGCTCTAAATCTTTGCAAACGCAATTAAGCAACTATGCCGGCTGTGTCTTCGTCGCGTACTTTCCATTCTGTCCCGTATGAAGGTAGTAAATCCAAGAATGGTTTTGCATCAAACCATTCTGGTCCAACTACACCTTCTGGTTTCCAAATACCCTTATGAATGAGTTCCATTGCAATAACTGGGTTGATTGCAGTCTGCCAAACAACTGCCTGATCACCATATTCAGACATTGACCATTCGTTGTCTACAACGTTGTACATGTAACAGGCGTAAGGCTTTCCTTCTTTATTAAGTCCCTTAATCAATGCTCCTGCACAAGTTTTACCCTTCATGCGGGAACCTAACGTTGCAGGATCAGGTAATGATGCTGCAAGTAGATCGCGAGGTGAAACATTAATGCCTTGAACATCAACATTTTCTTTACTGTCTAGACCAAGCATGTGAATGGTTTTAAGGGTTGAGATGAATTCGGCGCCAAGACCGTACTTAAAGTTAACTTTCTTAGCATCAACTTTTTGTGGAATCAAAACAACTTCTTCGTGTTCAACGTTTACACATTCAACAGGCCCAATTCCTTCAGGGAAATCAAAGACTTCAATCTCACTAAATGGTTCAGTTGTATACCAACCACGCCCGTCTTCCCATACCAATGGGGGATTTAGACATTCTTCAATTGTTGTCCAAATCGAAAACGAAGGAGCAAAGTCATAACCTTCAACGGTCAAATTTGAACCATCAAAGATTGTTAAAGAATCTATTCGACTAAACAAATGATCTTCTGCATAACGGGCAAAGACATCACTCATCCCTGGCTCTATACCCATTCCAACAAGGGCGTAAATTTGGCGCTCTCCCCAATTCCAGTCGCGGGCAAACTGCTCATCGCCAAGCTTTACGCCTGTTTCTGAATTTGGATAGTGAGGATGCGGGCGCGATAGCGACATAGCCATATCGATGTAGTTGGTGTTTTCTATCTCGCACGCCAAAAAAATTGGCATAACAAAGCGGGGATCAACTGCGTTGATAACAACATCTGGCTTAACTTTACGGATTAGCGAGCGAATATCCTCAAGCTCTGCGGCATTTACCTCTGCTGCAGAAAATCGTGAATCTTTAACTCGCGTGACTGCTTCTTCTGCGCGCGAGAGAGTTCGATCAGCAACAACCATCTGTGAAATAAATGATTTGCGTGATGCGATATTGACGATTGCTCTGCCAACTCCACCCGCGCCAATTACTAGCGCCTTCATTGTTGGCCTCTCATGAGGAAATAACATCCTTTTCGTTAGAAAACGAATACTACCGTTTATACGTATTTATTGGCAAGGTGCATGTAATTCATGCGAAAAATAGTGAACAACATGAAACTCATGACAAGATTGGCACTTACATTTCATTTGGTCCCCGTAGCTCAGTGGATAGAGCAACCGCCTCCTAAGCGGTAGGTCGCAGGTTCAACTCCCGCCGGGGACACAACTAAATTAAGAGAAAACTACAGTTCGTTTTCCAACGATGAATATTTTGTCATCAGCAAAGTACTTAACTGCCTTTGACAATACGCGACGTTCAATATCTCGACCTATTGCAATCAACTCATCTGGTGTGGCTATATGTGTCACATGTGCAACATCTTGTTCAATAATTGGACCCTCATCAAGATCATTGGTCACAAAGTGCGCGGATGCGCCAATGATTTTTACACCTCTGTCATGTGCCTGGTGGTATGGCTTAGCACCTTTAAAGCCTGGCAAGAATGAGTGATGGATGTTAATAATCTTTCCAGGTAGTTTTTCACAAAATTGCTTGGACAGTATCTGCATGTATCGGGCTAAAACAACAAAATCAATGTCTAGCTCATTAATTAGTTTTAACACTTCATTTTCTTGATCTAACTTTGAGTCAGCCTTTACAGGTAAATACTTGAACTTAATTCCATGGGCTTCAACCAAAGATTGAAGATCTTCACGGTTTGAAATCACCAGTGGGATCTCAATTCTTAGCTCGCCGAGTTCGACTAAATACAAAAGATCTCGTAGGCAGTGACTCTCTTTTGTCACCATCACAAGCACACGAGGCTTTTCCTCAGTAGGACGAATTCGCAAATTAGGGCGGAACTTTGCCAACCCATCGTTTAAAGCTTTAGTAGCACCTTCTAAGTTTTGTGATGTTTCAAAACGAGTGCGCATAACAAATGAGTTAGTTGTTGGATCCGTGAACTGTTGGTTCTCAATGATGTTTCCACCACATGCAAGCACGGCCGAGGTCATTGCATGCACGATGCCTGGCTGATCTTCACACTGAAGGGAAGCGATTAAATCCATGCCCTAAGGGTACGCGAGGTTAGTGGTGAAGAGTAAATCGTTGCATCCACTTTGGCGCCCACCAGTTACGTTCGCCCATTAATCTCATCAGAGCCGGCACTAGTAAGCCTCGAACGATGGTGGCATCCAAGATAATCGCAAATGCCACACCAAATCCCATCGATTTAATTGATGTGACTCCACTAGTAACAAATGCAGCAAAGACAAATGCCAAGATCGCTGCCGCGGCGGTAATAATGCGCCCAGAACGTTGAAGTCCAAGTGCAACTGAATCGATATTTGTTTTACCCGCCAAGTGCTCTTCACGAATTCGTGAAAGTAGGAAGAGTTCATAATCCATCGAAAGCCCAAACACAACAACCGCAATCAAAATTACGATCGAAGTATCTAAAGTTCCGGTTTCAGTAAATGAACCGACAAGCCACTGTAAATTGCCGTCAACAAAGACCCATGTCAGCACACCCATGGTTGCAGCCAAGGAAAGAATATTTAAAATAACCGCTTTAATTGGCAAGATTATTGAACCAGTAAAGACAAAGATAAGAATCAGAACACTGAGTGCAATCCAACCAAAAGCCCAAGGAAGTGTCTGCGCTATTGCATCTTGAGAATCTGTGTAGTCGGCTGCAACACCTCCGACTAATGTTTGATCTATAGAAGGTAAATCTCTTATCGAATGAATTAACTCTTGAGCCTCAGGTGTACGAGGCAACATTGAGTGATAGGCAATTATGCGAACATCATTTCCGTAGATTTCTGGAGGAACTACAGCTACAACTCCTGGCTCAACCTGAAGTCTTGAAACATATGATGCAATTTCTTCTGACTTTTCCGATCCGCCTTTAATTACAATTTCAATTGGCTCACCTGTACGTCCAGCAAATCTTTCTGCTTGAAGCGCAGTTGCAATCGCTGCCTTATTTGTCTCTGGCAACATTCGTGAATCACCTTGAGAAAATTTAATATTTGCAATAGGTGCAGTCAGAATTCCCATGAAAATTAATGACAGAACAACCACAGCAACTGGTCTTTTCATAACGAAACGGGCAGTTTGAGCCCATCGTCCATCATCTTTAGGTGTTATTGAAGACTTACGAACAACTCCCTTATCAATCTTTTTGCCAATGACTGCCAAAATCGCTGGCAGTCCAACAATTGCTCCGATAACAGCAATTGTTACCACAGAGACACCTGCATAACCAAAGGACTTTAAAAATGGGAGAGGGAAAAACGTGAGTGACAAAAGCGTAACTAGAACTGTTAGTCCAGAATAAAACACAGTTTTACCTGCCGTCGCTACAGTTGTGATGACAGAATCTTCGACAGATTTTCCTCGCTGCAACTCTTCGCGGAATCTATTTACCATCAGTAAGGCATAGTCGATTCCAAGACCCAGCCCCATGCCAGTAGTGAGATTTAAGGCATAGATACTTACATCAGTAAACAATGTGAAGAGATAGAGAATGAAGAAAGCACCAAGAATTGCGGCAACTCCCACGATTAATGGCATCGCAGATGCAACGAGTGTGCCAAATACAAATGCAAGCAAGATAAAAGTAAGTGGGATAGAGATTGCTTCGGCAATTTTTAGATCATCAGAGATTTTCTTTGTTATTGCATGGCTGATTACTCCGACGCCTCCGGCGTATAAAGTTAAGCCTTCATATGAACCATCATAGTTTTCTTGAAAAAACTTACCGAGTTTTTGACTCTCTGGACTAAATGCATCTCCTTCACCGTAAATCAGAATATATGCAGCCTTACTATCGCTAGACTTTAATGATTCCAATCCACCCGAGCTCCAGTAAGAGAGAGTTTTTGTGACACCTGGCTCTTGAGCAATCTTTGCTTCAAGGGCTGTAGCTTTTTGCACAACTGTTGGATCGTTAACTTCGACAACCTCTGTATCAACAACTACAACAATTGCGGGATCCTCTATTTTCAAATCATTTTTGAGGTACTCATAAACCTCATAGGACTCACTCGCTGGATTGGAGTAACCACCTGAATCGAGGCGACTAAAAACCAAAGATCCGATTACTCCTGATACGAGCACGCTTACAATAAATAGGGCAACAGCGGACCTACGGTATTTAACGATTACGCGGCCTAGACGTTCAAACACGGAGCTCTCATTTCATTGTAAGTAGGTAGACTCTCGCTCATGAGTGATCTCTTTCCACAAGTAACTTCAGATGAAATTGATCCAGAAGCTGCTGCAGAGCAAGCAAAACGAGACGCCGAAATTATTTCAGATAAACCGCCCCACCACCAAGATTAATCAGGCTTGGGTGCAGGTGATGTTGGTGACGCTTTTGGTGGATCGGCTGCAACAGATTTTTTCGCTGAATCGGTTTTGTAAAAACCAGAACCCTTAAAGACCACTCCAACCGCCGAATAAATCTTGCGAATTTCACCCTGACATTCTGGACACTTTGTCAGAGATTCATCTGAGAAACTCTGAACCACTTCAAACTCATGGGCGCATGCGATGCATGCATATTGATATGTAGGCATCCGAGCTCCTCTCATGCTTGAGTAAACCTTGTTGTAAGAGATTCCTGCCCGCCTCTCGCTTTTTAAGGCGATTTACCGGAGCATGAATTAGGGGGTATGCATTAATTGTAAAGAAATGAGACGATTGGAGCGAATCAAGGCGCTATCTAGCGCTGCCATTATCGGGTTTGAGAGGAAGAGATGACAAAAATTAATCTTCGTTTTTCTGTAGCAGCCATGCTCCTTTCATTTAGCTTTCTCTCTTTAAATCCATTCACAGCAGGTGCCAATACTTTAGTAAGCACTTCACCAATTAGTGGCTCAACAGTTTCTGTCTCCCCAACAAATGTGACCATCACAGGCCAACTTCCACTCTTGGCTGATGCAGTTGATGCAAATGTGATTACAGTTAAAGATCCAAATGGTGATCGCGTTGATGATGGAACAATTTCCATTTCAGATCTAAGTGCTTCAGTTGGATTGAAATCACTTGTAGTGACAGGAATGTACAGAGTTAGCTATTCATTACTCTCTGAGGCAGATGAGCCATTAGTTGGAGAATTTTCTTTCAAATATTTAGCTCCAAGTAATATTGCACCAGTTGAGCCAAATCCAGAACCAACACAAAGCCAAAGTCCTGCAAGTAGCAGTTGGGCTACAAACGTATTTGTAATTTTATTGCTTATAGGCGCAGTCATTGTCACCATCGGCTTATCACTATATGCACGTAAACTCTTCTCTGAAAGATGAATTTCTTAACTCTTAGCTGTAAGTTTTTAAATCTAGCTGGATCTTTTGCAACAGTTGGTTCCTTGCTTGCTATGGCTTTTTTGCTTTTTGATGTTGGCGGCAAGTTCTCTACGTCAAGTGAAAAGTTAAGGACTTTTCTCAAGATTTCAGCATTGGCTTGGTTTATCGGTGCAGTCGGAACAGTTGTACTTACTCTTGCCACAATCTTGGCAACCTCAATTCAAGATGCCCTAGATCTAACAGTTCTTCGATCTTTTCTCACTCAAATTACCTTAGGTAGGTATTTGGCGGTTCAAACCCTGATAGCGCTAGTTGTTTTATTTGCCGCATTTAAAGTTCGCTCTGTAATCACGACTACAGCTTTGATGTTTGTTGCTCTAGCAGGAATTACTGCACCTGTTTTTCAAAGCCATGCTGCTTCAAGTGGGTCGCATATGCTGGTAATTGGCTCGCTAGTTATTCATGTTATTGCTCTTAGCTTGTGGGTGGGCGGAATCTTTGCAATTGCTTTTCTCTCCACAACCGATCGAGTGATAGCGGTTCCTAGATTTAGTCAGTTGGCGCTGTGGGCGGCAATAGCGGTTGTACTCAGCGGAGTAGTCAATGCTTGGGCCCGACTTAATTTTGTTGGGGCTTGGGACTCAGCTTATGCACGAGTTGTAATTGCTAAGACGATTGCAACTATTGCATTGGTGGGCCTTGGTTATTTACACCGCAAGAATTTGGAAAAAAAGAGCGAAATAAACTGGCTAAGTTTTGGACGACTTCTCACAGTTGAAGCATTAATCATGGGCATAACTGTGATCATGGGATCTTGGTTAAGTTCAAATGCTTCACCAGATCGTCCTGGCAATCAAGAATTTAATGCTGCACTCTCAATCGTTGGAATAAACACACCAGCAGAACCAACGTTGTCTCGAGTTTTGCTTGGCTATGAACCAAACTCCTTAATAATCGGTGTATTGGTTTTACTCGTCGCCCTATATATAAAGGGTGTGGTTGTTCTTACAAAACGTGGGGATAAATGGCCAGTAGGTAGAACTGTTTCCTTTGCACTTGGAATCTCGGCTGTTGATTTTGCAACTAGTGGTGGATTAGGGCTCTATGCCAATTTCTCATTTTCATATCACATGATTTCACACATGGTTATTGGAATGATTGCACCGATTGGTTTGGTATTGGGTGCGCCAATTACTTTGGCTTTGCGCACTTTGCCACAAGCGCGTAATCCTCAAGAGCGCGGTATACGAGGATCATTGATAACTGTTTTGCATTCAAAAATTGGGATTGCCTTTACTAATCCAATCATTGCGCTAGTCATTTTTGATGGCTCATTGTTTGCTCTTTATTTCACAGATTTGTTTGCTGTAATGATGTCAAGCCATGTGGGACATTTGTTTATGAGCCTTCATTTTCTTGCGGCAGGTTATCTATTCTTTTCAGTGATAATCGGGGTTGATCCAAATCCGCGAAAGATTCCACATTTACTGCGCATAGTGGTCCTATTTGCGGCCATGAGTATTCATGCATTTTTCTCCGTTGCATTGATGTCGACTACAACTCTGATTGACAACGGCTACTACGCATCACTTCAAACGCCTTGGGTCACAGATCTTTTGGCCGACCAAAAATTAGGTGGATCAATCGGTTGGGCAATGGGAGAGGTTCCAATCCTGCTTGCTTTAATTGCAACCTTCATTCAGTGGATGCGCGATGATTCCCGTGAAAGTAAGCGAATTGATCGCAATATTGCACGCAGTGCAGCCATGGGGCAACCTGATGAATTAGCCGACTATAATTTGTATCTACAAAAGCTTGCCCAACGCGACAAGAATGGTTCCTAATGGACAACGTATTTGATCTTCCTTCCGAATATAAGGAGTTGCGTACAAGCGTGCGCGCGTTGGCGGAAAATGAAATTGCCCCACATGCACAAGCAGTAGACGAAGAGCACCGATTTCCAGTTGAAGCAAAAAATGCGCTTATCAAAAATGGTCTATTTGCTGCCCATGTTCCAACAGAGTACGGCGGCGACGGAGCAGATGCGCTTGCAACAGTTTTGATTATTGAAGAAGTTGCCCGAGTTTGTGGTTCATCATCATTAATTCCTGCAGTAAATAAATTGGGATCTGTACCGTTGTTACTTGGTGGCAATGAAGATCAGAAAAAGCGTTGGCTTCCACAGTTAGTAAAGGGTTCTGGATTTTCTTACTGTCTTTCTGAATCAGAAGCAGGATCAGATGCTGCTGCGCTACGAACTAAAGTTGAACGTTCTGGAGATGGTTGGGTTCTAAACGGAAGTAAGAAGTGGATTACAAATGCTGGGGAGTCTGATTTTTACTCTGTAATCGCCCAAGGCGATCCATCACTTGGCACAAAAGGAATAACCGCATTTATTGTAGAAAAATCAGATCCAGGTGTTTCATTTGGTGCACTTGAGAAGAAAATGGGAATGCGTGGTTCTCCTACTCGTGAAGTTTATTTCGACAATGTTCAACTAAGCGATGATCGTCGAATCAGTGAAGTTGGAAAAGGTTTTGCTTTAGCGATGGATACCCTTGACCATACGCGCATCACAATTGCTGCACAGGCAATTGGCTTGGCTCAAGGTGCCTTCGATGTAGCAACAAAGTATGCACATGAGCGCCAGCAGTTTGGAAAGCCAATTTTTGATTTCCAAGCTATTCAATTTATGTTGGCCGATATGGCTATGAATATTGAATCAGCACGCCTTCTTACATATTCAGCAGCGGTCAAAAGTGAGAATAATGAAAAGGACCTTCGATTCTTCTCTGCTGCTAGTAAGTGTCTTGCAAGTGATGTGGCAATGAAAGTCACACAAGATGCTATTCAAGTTTTAGGTGGCTATGGGTATGTGAGCGATTATCCAGTCGAGCGAATGATGCGCGATACAAAATTAACTCAGATTTATGAAGGAACCAATCAAATTCAACGCGTTGTAATGGCTCGCAATTTACCTAACGGTTAAAGCGAATTAAAACCGACGGTGTTGCCGCGGCATCTAATGCAACATCATGTGGTTCATGCGGAAGCTCTTCACTAGAAAGCTCACCCGGATAAACCAAACCAATCTTCCACGCATTAAGGGCCGGCAAAGAGCGGTCGTAATATCCTCCACCTTGACCAAGCCGATAGCCAGATTGATCAACTCTTAATGCAGGAACAACGATCGCCGTGATTACGGATAAGTCTGTAATAGCAGTACCTGTTGGTTCAAGAATTTTTTTCTTTGCACGCAGTGAACTCTGCTCACCATTCCAGTCGACCCACTCAAGAAGGTCCCCATTAATTCTCGGCAAATACAGTTTTTTTCCACTTCGCAAAAATGCCTGATTGATCTCTTCAGTGCTCGGCTCAGTTTCATAGGAAATATAAGATGCAATACCTGTAGCCGATTGAATCTCTGGTGCCTTCAAAATGACATTAAAATTTGATGGTATGAACTTTTGAGTTCGATCGCGACGTGCCCGCTCTCTAATCTGCTCTTTATCAACGCCCATTTAAATCTCCCGTGAAATCCCAAAGATAAAACTTAATAGAAGTAGGGTTCGATTATGCCAGAACACACTCGGGTGGATGAGTTTCTTACTTCACTCCTTTCTATTTGTAAGCCGCTTGAGCCTTTTGAGATGTCCCTACTTGATGCTCATGGGGCAACATTGGCCGAAGATGTTTACGCTGGGGAACGTTTAGTTTTACGAACAGGTACACGAATACGCTCTACTCAAATTGGTTTGGCTGCATCTATTGGACGCGATCATTTACCAACTAGGCCACATCCTCGAGTTCTTTCAGCTGGACCAGATCTTGTTGAACCAGGACAACCACTTAAAGATTCCAGTGATGAATATGAGACAAATTCCTGGCTACTTACAACTGCAGTTCGCGAAGTTGGAGCAGTTGCATATCGCGTGCATTCAATTCCAGATACTGAAGAAGAGTTACAAAAAGTAATTGAAGATCAATTGGTGCGTGCAGATTTAATTATAATTTCTGGAGAACGCCATGATGATTCCTTTGATCTGATCACGCGCACTCTTTCTTCTCTTGGAACAATAGCCACAGTTGATATGGCAATAGAGGCAAGTGGGCGACACAATTTTGGAACTATTGGTCCAGATCAAATACCGGTAGTTACGCTGCCTGGTGATCCAATCTCTGCATACATTTCATTTGAACTTTTTGTTCGGCCAATGATCCGAACAATGCTAGGTGCTGCAACAATCCATCGACCTTCTGTTAAAGCTTCGCTAGAAAAACCAATTGAATCTACAGAAGGTATGCGTTCTTATATTCGTGCGGTTTTGGCAGAAGATGGAAAGTCAGTTATGCCTTTAGAATCTCAAGATGAGCAATCCACACTTTCTGATGCAAATGCATTTATCGCAATTTCTGAAGGAGATACGTCCTTTAAAACTGGTGATCGTGTAAACGTCGTAGTTTTAGAGCGACGATACATTTAGGTAACTATGGGTAGAGCGTGGCCAATTGTCATTAAAAATAATGAACTAATCCTCAGGCCCTTGCGATTTCGAGATGTTCAAAAATGGAATCGAGTTAGGGCAGAGAATCGAGATTGGTTATCTCCATGGGAGGCCACCATTCCCAGCATTAGCCAAGAAAACATTGCAGAGCTTCCAACTTTCTTTGGAATGGTGCGCTCTCTTCAACATGAGGCCCGCAATGGACGATCTTTTTCATTTGCTGTTTGGAAGGGTCAGAATTTATTAGGACAGATATCTCTCAGTGGCGTTATTTATGGCGCAATGCGCGGGGGCCACATTGGATATTGGATAGATCGCAACTATGCCAATCGCGGATATACAACAATGGCCGTAGAAATGCTGACCGAATATGCTTTTAAAGAGTTAAATCTGCACCGTATAGAAATTAATTTGCGTCCTGAAAACGCAGCTTCCCGAAAGGTAGCTGAAAAAGCCGGTTATGTTCTTGAGGGTGAAAGACCTCGATACTTACATATCGATGGGCAATGGCGAGATCACATAGTTTTTGTGAAGGAAAATCCTGGGCTTTAGTAGTGCTTAAATCCCCGAAAAACATGGGGGGCTTACTTAAGATTTACCATTATGGCTTCGGGTCTAATCTATCTAGCAATCATCGGTATGTGGGTTGCTTATTTTGCGCCCCGTTGGATCCACGACCGTAATGAATTCTCAGGAAAATCAGTTGAACAATTTAAATCTGCACTTCGAGTGGTTGCCGCGCAATCACCAGGTGGTGGAGATACTTCTGGAGCAATTCACATTGATTTAGATCGTGAAGCAAAAGTTCGTCAATTACTTTTGCGCAGAAGAATTATCTTCACCATTATTACATTTTCAATTGTCACAACAATTGTTGGAGGCTTCATGAAGACCATGCCATTTCTATATGCACTCGTTCCACTTTCTGCAATGTTGGTATATGTTGCAAATGTGCGACGACACGTAATCGCTGATCAGTTGTATAAGCGTCGTGTTACACAGTTGCAACGTCGTAGTTCTGGTGTATCTGCAACAAACTTGGCAGAAGTTGTGCAACCAAAAGCAAACACCGAACATTGGATACCTTTGTCAGAGCGTGAACTAAAGGGCGTAGTAATTGTGCCTCGTGGTTCTGCTACATATCAAAATGTTTGGCAGCCAACAGAAGTTCCAGTTCCAACGTATGTAAATGCACCAAAAGCTGTACAGTCCAAACGAGTTATCGATTTAACAACTCCTGGTCAGTGGTCAGAGGAGCAAGAACTACTTGAAAGACAGGCATTAGCTGCTGCATCACCATCTCGTGATGAGATCTTTGATCAACAGTTAGCTGATGAAGCTGTCGAACGGTTGAATCAGTCTCGCGCTGCTAACGAATAAGCTACGAATAAAGATCTAAGGAATCAGATCAGGCTCTCAAATCCAAGAGTCAAACCACATGCGTGCTTGCCATTGTTCGTAAGTAATTAACTGACCTGTGTACAGCGGTAAAAAGTATAAGAAACATAGAAAAATTGCCGTAAATCCTGCTGCAACAATTCCCTGCGATACCACTGGCTTCAAACGACAATCCAGCAATAACTTTACACAGTAAACGATCGCTAAAATTAAAAATGGTTCGATGATAATTGCATAAAAACTAAACATTGTTCGCTCAGGTATTGCAAACCACGGTAGATAACCCGCGACTAATCCAATGACGACAATGTTGGCTGCTGGATCTATCGTTCTATTTCTTAATGATTTAATCCAGTATCTGATGACAATAATGATGGTAACTGTTCCTATCCACCATAGAAATGGTGTTCCGAGTGATAAAACTTCACGTGAGCATTCATCACTTGCGCAACCTTCTGGTGAGTCATAGAAAAATGAAGTTGGCCGAGCCATCACTAACCAACCCAAGGGATTTGATTGATAAGGATGTTTTTCGGTCAAGCCAACATGAAAACCAAGCATCTCGGAGTGGTAATTTATCAGTGCGATTATCGGGTTGCTAGAACTCCGACGATCCCATCCTCGGTCAGAAAGGAACCAACCCATCCATGTAAATGCATATACAGCTAGTGGAAGTAATCCAAAACTTGCGAGAGTTTTTCCAATTTTGCGAGGTGTCTGGCGAATATCTTGTGCAACTAATATTCGATAAAGTGTAATGAAAGCAATTACAGCGATGAAATAAATTGCACTCCACTTACAACCAAGTGCTAAGCCAAATGCAAACCCTGCCCACCAATTTCTATTCCTGATCCACATATAAATTCCAAGAAGAGTGAAGAAAGTTAGAAATAGATCGAGTAGGGCAGTTCGTGAATGAACTAATAAAAGTCCATCGCTAGCCATTAATCCTGCAGCAAGGGCTGTTAAAACAGGTGAATAGAAAAGCACATGAACTAAACGTGCAAATAGAAGTATGAGTAAAGTTCCAAAGACTGCTGTGGCAAATCGCCATCCAAATTCATTGTCCCCAAAGATCGCCATTCCACTTGCTATAAGCCATTTTCCAACCGGTGGATGAACAATGAACTCAGGGTTAGCGCCGGTAACTTCAACCCCAAAATTTAGGAAGTCGCGCGCGCCATCGACATAGTAAAGCTCATCAAAGATAAAACCTTTTGGTGAACTTAAATTAAACAATCTCAGCACAAATGAAGCCAAAGAGATGAGAAGAGGGGCAATAGCAGCGGTCACCGGTCAAGGGTATGGGCGATTACTCAAAAATACTGAGAGTATTACGCCATGACGCTCATTTTAGCTGCGACTCCATTGGGTAATCCTGGGGATGCAAGCAGCCGCTTAAAGAGTGCAATCGAGGATGCAACGATTATTGCTGCAGAAGATTCCAGACGCTTTCATCGATTATGCCAAGATATCGGGGTTACATTCACCGCCAAAGTTGTTTCTTTCTTCGAGGGTAATGAAGAAGATAGAACAGAAGAACTTCTTGCCGAGCTAAAAAATGGTGCAACAGTTTTAGTTGTCTCTGATGCAGGAATGCCAACAATTAGTGATCCCGGCTTTAGATTAATGCGTGAGGCGATTGCCCAAGACATTCAAGTTCAAGTAATCCCAGGTCCAAGTGCAGTAACGATGGCGATTGCACTTTCAGGATTACCGACTGATCGTTTTTCTTTTGAGGGTTTTCCACCGCGAACTGCTGGTGCACGGAGTGCTACTTTTGAAAAACTTCGGTTTGAAGAAAGAACAATGGTTTTCTTTGAAGCACCACATCGACTGAAAGAATCTTTGTCAGATGCAGTTGAAGTTTTTGGTCCAGAGCGCAAAGGTGCAATTTGCCGTGAAATGACAAAACGCTATGAAGAAAGTATTCGAGGCACACTTTCGGAGTTATTGAGTTGGGCAAATTCGAACGAAGTTCTTGGTGAGATTACTTTGGTGGTTCAAGGAGCTGAAATCGACTCTGCCCTAAGAACGGCTAATGACATGGTGGATAGAGTCCGTGAGTTTGAAGCCGCTGGAATGGATCGAAAGGGCGCGATTGCAACCGTTGCCGATGAATTCGGTATATCAAAACGTCTTGTTTATGCCGCTGTCGTTGATGCGAATAAGATGAGCCAGTGACCAAGTCCTTTTATCTAACGACGCCAATTTATTACGTCAATGATGCTCCTCATATTGGTCATGCCTACACAACCGTTGCAGGAGATGTTTTAACTCGTTGGCATCGTCAAAAAGGTGAATCTGTTTGGTTTTTAACTGGCACAGATGAGCACGGCCAGAAAGTTATGCGCACAGCTGAGGCAAACAATGTTGCCCCTCAAAAGTGGGTCGACAAACTTGTTGCAGATGCTTGGAAGCCAAATTGGGAGCATTTAAATATCGCCAATGATGATTTCATCCGAACAACTGAAAAACGACATACAGAACGTGTGCAGAAGTTTCTTCAATCACTAAAAGACTCTGGCCATATTTATGCAGGAAAGTATGAAGGACCATATTGCGTGGGATGTGAAGAGTTTAAGCTCCCTGGAGATTTGATTGAAATTGATGGTGCAAAGTGCTGTCCGATTCACAGCAAACCAATTGAAATGGTCAATGAGAACAATTGGTTTTTTAAGTTATCAGATTTTGCTAAGCCATTACTGGATCACTACCGCAACAATCCAGAAGCATGTCAACCAGAGAGTGCTCGAAATGAAGTGGTTTCATTTCTTGAAGGTGGTGTTTCAGATCTTTCAATTTCACGTTCTACATTTGATTGGGGAATTCCCGTTCCTTGGGATACAGATCAAGTTGTTTACGTTTGGTTTGATGCACTACTTAACTACGCAACTGCCGTCGGCTTAACTGATGATCCAACCTCTGAAGGTGGAAAAAAGTTTGCACAAACATGGCCGGCCGATGTTCACTTAGTTGGAAAAGATATCTTGCGATTCCATGCCGTCATTTGGCCAGCTATGTTGATGGCTGCAGGTCTTGATGTTCCTAAAAAAGTCTTTGCACACGGTTGGTTGCTCGTGGGCGGTGAAAAAATGAGTAAGAGTAAATTGACAGGTATTGCTCCCAAAGACATTACTGATCACTTTGGAGTTGATGCATTTAGGTATTACTTCTTACGAGCAATTCCATTTGGAACAGATGGATCTTTCTCCTGGGAAGATATGAGCGCTAGATACACATCAGAGCTTGCAAATGATTTCGGTAATTTAGCCTCAAGAAGTGCTGCCATGATTGAAAAATACTGTGGCGGCATACTGCCAGCTGTTTCTAAAGATGCTGGATTAGAGCAAGCGTTAAGAGAAACGGTTTCAAAAGCAGATGCCGCGATGTGCGCTCTTGATTTCCAAGGTGGAATTGTTGCAATTATGGATTTTTGTAAAAAAGTAAACGGCTATGTCACAGAAAAAGAGCCATGGATACTTGCAAAAGATCCAGCTAATCAAGTGGTGTTAGAAGAGGTTTTATATAACACCGCTGAATCTCTACGAGCCTTGGCTGTACTTTTAAATCCTGTCATGCCCCACACGTGTGAAATATTGTGGCAAAGCCTGGGAGCCCAACCTGTTCTCGGCAATTTAGGCGCACAATCAATTTCATCTGTTGCCAACTGGGGGCAGTTGCCTGCTGGTGCGCAAGTAACAAAAACTCCAGTTTTGTTTCCACGACTAGAAGTTATTGCTTAAATAAAAATGGCAGATCGCCACAATCGCGACATAGATCGTCCACGTGCTCCGCTTCCAGAGCCATTACCTGTTCCCACTGTTGATGCACATGCACATATGGAGATTGTTACAGATGCAGCATTTGATTCTAAAGAAGTCGCAGATGTTATTGCAGAGGCAAAATCTGTAAATGTAGATCGCATAGTGCAAGTTGGTTATTCTGCTGAGCAATCACGTTGGTGCGTGGGAGCTGCAGAAAAATGGAACAGTTCGGTGCTTGCAGCCGTTGCACTCCATCCCAATGAAGCACCAGTTGTTGAAGATTTGAATGCAGACCTAAAGATAATTGAAGAGCTAGCCCAGCATCCACGAGTTCGTGCGATCGGGGAGACAGGATTAGATTATTTCCGCACACCGCCAGAATTACGAGCCCGCCAACAAGAATCCTTTAAGTGGCATATTGATTTAGCCAAGCGGACGAATAAAGCTTTAGTAATTCATGATCGAGATTCACATGATGATGTTCTTTCAATATTGTCAGAAGTTGGCGCTCCAGAAAAGACGGTCTTTCATTGTTTTTCAGGCGATGTTGCAATGGCAAAAATATGTATTGAACGTGGTTACATTCTCTCTTTTGCTGGAACTCTGACATTTAAGAACGCTCCGGAGTTGCGAGATGCCGTAAAACTAGTTCCTTTGGATCAATTATTAGTTGAGACTGATTCACCATTTTTAGCACCAGCTCCACACCGTGGTGCAGGAAACACACCAGCCCAGATTGCAAACATTGTTCGGGCCATGGCGACTGAGCGAAATCAAGATTTAGCTGAGTTAGCCACCGCCCTTAGTGAAAATGCTGAGAGAGTTTTTGGATCTTTTGCGCCATGACATTGCTGGGAGCGGCGCAGATCCGCGAACTTGCAGCACATTTAGATCTAAAGCCATCTAAATCTTTAGGCCAAAACTTTGTCATTGATTCAAACGTGTGTACCAAAATTGTGCGAACTGCTGGAGTGCAATCCGATGATATTTGTTTAGAAATTGGTCCTGGACTTGGTTCTTTAACTTTAGCTATTCTTGAAAATGCCAAAGAAGTAATCGCGGTAGAAATTGATTCAAGGTTAGCCCAGCAACTTCCAATCACAGTGGCGCAATATTTTGATCATCCAGAAAATCTGACTGTAATAAATCAAGATGCTTTAAAAATCAATGAGCTACCTGCGGCGCCAACAGTCTTAGTTGCTAATCTGCCCTACAACGTTTCAGTGCCTGTGCTGTTGCATTTACTTGAAAAATTTCCAAGCATTAGATCAGGTGTGGTGATGGTTCAAGCAGAAGTTGCCGATCGCCTCGCTGCAAAACCCGGCGGTAAAGAGTATGGAATTCCAAGTGTGAAAGCCGCGTGGTGGGCAGAGGTTAAAAATGTTGGAACAGTTTCGCGGTCTATCTTCTGGCCAGCGCCAAATGTAGATTCAAAACTTGTTGGGTTCACAAGGCGCCCAACACCAGGAAATGAAGAGATGCGAGTTAAAGTATTTACAATCATTGATAACGCATTTGCTCAGCGTCGAAAGATGTTGAGATCTGCGCTTTCAGGTCTATATGGTTCGTCATCGGCGGCAGAGCAGATTTTGATGAAAGCCGGCATCGATCCCACACTTCGGGGTGAAGCACTAGAGATTCAAGGTTTTTGTAAGATTGCAGCCGTTGCACCTGACATTTTCTAATCTCGGTTATAGGGTCACATCATGCCAGTCAAAAGTGTGACCGTTCGCGTTCCTGCAAAGGTCAACCTCCAACTCTCTGTTGGGCCCAAAGAGGCCGACGGCTATCACAATTTGGTTTCGGTTTTTCAAGCTATATCTATATTTGATGACATAACAATTAAGTTAGGTGAACCCGGCTCTGGGCTAACAATTAGTATCTCTGGTGATCAAACACATGGCGTTCCGGCCGATGCCAATAATCTTGCAGCAAAAGCTGTCGCACTTATCTCAAAAGAATACGACCTCACTGTTGATGCGCATATAGAAATAAAGAAATCAATTCCTGTTGCTGGAGGAATGGCGGGTGGAAGCGCAGATGCTGCAGGAGCAATTCTTGGTATTGATTACTTGTATTCACTAGATATGACACGTGAAGAGATGATCGAGATTGCATCAAAAATTGGAAGTGATGTCCCATTTATGTTAAGTGGGGGAACAGCTATTGGTACTGGTCACGGCGATCAATTAACCGCTGCACTTTCTCGCGGAACTTATCACTGGGTCTTAGCACTTTCGACTGTAGGGCTATCAACGCCAGCAGTTTATGCAGAGTGTGATCGTTTGCGCGGTGAACTTGAAATTGTTGAACCACAAACTCATGAAGGTTTAATGCAAGCACTTCTTGGCGCAGATGCACCGGGTGTTGGAGCTGCATTAGTAAATGATTTACAACTTGCAGCGTGCTCACTTCGTCCAGCAATTCGATTGGTATTAGATGTTGGTCAGGAATACGGGGCTCTCGGTGCAATTGTTTCTGGATCGGGACCAACTGTTGCCTTTTTAGTGGCAGATCAAGATTCAGGACTTGATCTTGCAGTGGCATTAACCTCAAGTGGAGTAGTAGGAAGCGTTGCGCAGGCCTATGGGCCAGTTGCTGGCGCAAAGGTAATCGCCACAAATTAACTGCACCTATTGGTTTGGAACAAATCCACTTATGAGGGAGAATACGGGTTCCGCCATTGTGTAGTGGCTAGCACATGGGCCTTTGAAGCCCAGGGTCCAGGATCGATACCTGGTGGCGGAGCTGTTGCGAATCCCGTCAAGATAGACTTCACACATGGCCTTACAGACCGCGATCGTTCTTGCAGCGGGCGAAGGCACGCGCATGAAGTCATCGCTACCAAAAGTTTTGCATGAGGTAGCAGGCCGTTCTCTTCTTGGACATGTACTGCACGCAGTCAATCAATTACAACCCAATGATTTACGAGTAGTTGTAGGCGCAGGTAGCGAGGAAGTAATTGCTCACCTTGCACAGATTGCACCAAAGGCCACAACTATTTTTCAGGAAACTCGCGGTGGAACTGGCCATGCAGCCCAGTTAGCGCTCGCAGGCAAAACATCCAAGGGAACTATTTTGATTCTTGCCGGTGATACACCGTTGTTAACGGCTGACTCACTTAAGCAGTTTGTGGATATGCATTCACAGGGAAAATTTGCAGCATCTGTTTTAACCGCAGAACACTCCGATCCAACTGGATATGGTCGAATAATTCGCGATGACAATTATGAACTTCTGCGCATTGTTGAGGAAAAAGATGCCAGTGAAAATGAGAAGTATATTTTTGAGATAAACAGCGGCGTGTATGCATTTGATGGAGAAAAACTCGGTGCAGCCCTTGGGAAATTAACCAGTTCAAATGCACAAGGTGAACTTTATTTAACCGATGTCATTGGGATACTTAAATCTGCAGGCGAATCTATTGCAGCCATAGTGATTGAGGATTTCACCGAAACTCTTGGCGTCAATGATCGGGTTCAACTTGCAGAATCTGCAGCAATGATTCGTGATCGAATTAATGAGCATTGGATGCGCTCAGGTGTGACAATTATTGATCCAACAACAACATGGATAGATTCAACAGTTCAGCTTGCACAAGATGTCACTGTCCACCCAGGAACTGCCTTGTTTGGAAAAACTACAGTTGCATCTGGTGCGGTCATAGGACCTCGATCAACGTTAACTGATTGCGAAGTCAAAGCTGGGGCACAGGTTTTGGAATCGATTGCAGTTGAGACAGTTATTGGTGAAGGCGCCACTGTTGGGCCCTTTACATATTTGAGAGCCGGAACTCAACTAGGTGATTTAAGTAAGGCTGGCGCATTTGTTGAGATGAAAAAAGCATCGCTGGGAACTGGTTCAAAGGTGCCACATCTGTCCTATGTCGGTGATGCCACAATTGGCGATGGAAGCAATATCGGTGCAGCAACAATTTTTGTTAACTATGACGGCGTTGAAAAACATCACACAACAATTGGCGATCATGTTCGTATTGGTAGTGACACGATGCTGGTTGCACCCGTCACAGTTGGAGATGGCGCCTATACAGCAGCAGGATCGGTGATTACAGAAGATGTACCGGCAGGCGCGATTGGTATTAGCCGTTCTGAACAACGAAATGTATTAGATTGGGTTCTGCGCAAGCGCAAGGGAAGCAAATCTGCTCAAGCCGCCGAAGCAAGTTCTGGTAAAAAGAAGAAGTAAGAAAGGGCAGAGATATGAGCGAAATCCGATTAACGTCCGAAAAGAAATTACGTCTCTTTGCCGGCCGCGGATTTCCAGAGTTAGCTGACGAGGTTGCCGCCGAACTTGGGATTCCTCTCACACCAACATCTGCATATGACTTTGCAAATGGCGAAATTTTTGTTCGCTTCGAAGAATCTGTTCGCGGTTGTGATGCATTTGTAATTCAAAGCCACACAACCCCTGTTAATAAACAGATTATGGAGCAGTTGATCATGGTCGATGCACTCAAGCGTGCATCTGCAAAACGAATTACTGTGGTTGCACCTTTTTATGGTTATGCAAGACAGGACAAAAAAAGCCGAGGACGCGAGCCAATTACAGCGCGCTTAATGGCTGATCTTTTTAAAACAGCTGGTGCGGATCGATTAATGACAGTTGATCTACACACCTCACAGATTCAAGGATTTTTTGATGGGCCTGTTGATCATCTCTTCGCACTTCCAATGCTTGCAAATTATGTTGGTAGCAAAGTTGATAGAACTCGTCTAACAATTGTTTCACCAGATTCAGGTCGTGTCAGAGTTGCAGAGCGTTGGTCAGATCTTCTTGGTGGCTGTCCAATTGCCTTTATTCATAAGACTCGTGATCCACGAATTCCAAATGAGGCCACTGTTGGTCGTGTTGTTGGTGATGTTCAAGGTCAAACATGTGTAGTTATTGATGACATGATAGATACCGCTGGAACGATTACAAAGGCAGTAGATGCATTATTTGAAGCCGGAGCCAAAGATGTCATTGTTGCTGCTACCCACGCGGTCTTTAGCGGCGCAGCCATTGATCGCCTGAAGAACAGTCGTGCATCAGAAGTTGTGATTACAAATACTTTGCCGGTTTCAGAAGATCAAAAGTTTGATAACTTAACTGTGCTTTCGATTGCTCCACTTTTGGCTAGGGCTATTCGTGAAGTCTTCGAAGATGGATCAGTCACAAGTCTTTTCGACGGCCATTCATAACATCTAAAATCTCTCGCAGGCCAAGCCGGATAACGTGTGCTTTTTGGCCTATTGAGATTGATTTGCCTAAGTGCGGGTGTCAAAGATACTGTTTGCTCTGTTCCGGCGAGGGTAGCGAATAGCTTTCCGTGATCGACGGGTAAGAGAATTTTCTCCTGCTGGAACTTTGTGTTCAAACCGAAGTAACCGGAGTAATGAGGAGAAGTAAAAATGGCAGAAATTAAGATCAACGGAACACCACGTACCGAATTCGGTAAAGGTGCATCACGTCGCGCACGTCGCGATGGTTTAGTTCCTGCAGTTATCTACGGTCACGGTGAGAAGCCACAGCACATCACTCTTCCAGCTAAAGAGATTGGTGTTGCCCTAAAGCAAGCAAACGTTCTTCTTGATATATCTATCAATGGTAAGAATGAACTAACTCTTCCAAAGGCAATTGTTCGAGATCCACTCAAGCAGATCCTTGAGCACATCGACCTTGTACTCGTCCGTCGTGGTGAAAAAGTTGTTGTATCTGTTCCTGTTCACTCAATTGGTGAGCACGATCGTGATGGAATTCTTGAGCACGTTCACAACACAATTGAAGTTCGTGTTGATGCAGCAGCTATTCCGAACTTCCTTGAAATTGACATCGAAGGACTTGCATCTGGATCTTCAAAATATGCAGCAGATGTGAAGTTGCCAGATGGTGTTGAACTTGCCTCTGATCCAAAGATGATCGTTGTTCACGTATCTGAGAAGTCAACTGCCGTTGTTGAAGAAGTTGCAGCAACACCTGCAGCAGATGGCGCAGCACCTGCAGAGACGACAGAAGCAGAAAAGACCGATAAGTAACAGGCTTAAGCCTTAGACTTTCTTGTTATGACGTGGTTGGTAGTTGGACTGGGAAATCCAGGAGATCAATACGCTGCCACCCGTCACAACATAGGCCAAATGGTTATCGACGAATTAGCCAAGCGGCATTCCGTCAAACTTTCTTCACATAAGTCTCGCACTGAAATTGCCGCCTATAAATTAGGAGTCGGCGCAGATGCTCATTCGATAATTCTTGGAAAATCAAAGAGTTACATGAATGAAACCGGCGGACCAATTAAAGCTCTTGCACACTTCTACTCAGTTGAGCCAAATAATGTTATTGCTTTACATGATGAGTTAGATATTCCTTTTGCCGCGATCCGCACCAAGATTGCAGGGGGAGATAATGGCCACAACGGTTTGAAATCAATGACATCAGCTTTTGGTACAGCTGAGTACTACCGAATTCGCCTTGGTATTGGACGGCCAATGGGTGAACAAGATCCGGCCGATTTTGTACTTAAAGCATTCTCAAAAGTTGAGCAAAAAGAGCTTGGTGAATTTATTTTGCGTTCAGCCGATGCGGTCGAATCACTAATAAATAATGGCCTTGAGTTAACTCAACAAAATTTCAATAGCTAAACACTGCCTGCTCTTAACTTCTCAGCCAGTATTACGAAGGCCTGCTGCCACACCGTTAATTGTGAGCAGTAAAGCTCGGCGCAAAACAGGATCCACAGGGGTATCTGCTTCGCGCACACGCTTTAAGAGATTGATTTGAAGCAGATGAATGGGAGAAAGATATGCATCACGCACTTGTAATGTCCGCGCCAAAATCTCTTGATCTCCAAGCAGTGTCTTCTCTCCTGTTAACTTCAAAATCTCTGAAACAGTCAGGTCAAACTCACTTTTAATCTCATCCAAGAAGTGGTGAAGTTCTTTTGGAACTAAGGCCTCAACATATCGCTGAGCCAGTTCCAAATCAGTTTTTGCAAGTGTCATCTCAACGTTACTAATGAATGTAGTGAAGAAATGCCATTCTTTGAGCATCTTCTTTAACAGTTTTGAATGCCCTGCCTCTCGCGCAGCTTTCAATCCTGTTCCAACACCAAACCAACCCGGAACAATCTGACGTGACTGAGTCCATCCAAAGACCCAGGGAATAGCTCGCAAAGAATCTAAGCCACTTGAAGCATCAGGACGACGTGAAGGTCGTGAACCCAAGAACATCTCACCTAACTGCTCAACTGGAGTGGATGCATAAAAATATGCTGGAAGATCTGGTTGTTCAATCAAAGTTCGGTACTGCTTAAAAGATGCATCACTTACTAACTGCATGCAATCTCCCCAGGCAGTTAATTCTTCCTTGCTCTGCCTTGGTCCTCTGTTTAAAACTGTGGCCTCTAATGATGCGGCAAGTGTTAATTCAATGTTTTCTCTAGCAAGTGATGCCAGTGCATATTTATCACTGATTACTTCACCTTGTTCAGTCATTTTAATTGCACCATCGACTGATCCCCATGGCAGAGCAATGAGCGCGTCATAAGTTGGCCCACCACCACGACCAACTGAACCACCACGTCCATGGAATAAACAAAGTTTTACTCCGTGCTTTTTAGCTACATCTCGCAGAGATCTCTGTGCACGATGGATCTCCCACTGGCTTGTTGCTATTCCAGCATCTTTGTTTGAGTCGGAGTAACCAAGCATTACTTCTTGTTTATCTCCGCGCAAGGCAACCAGTTGACGGTATGTCGGATTGCTTAAAAGTTTATCTAGGATCTCACCTGATGATCGAAGCTCGGCAACAGTTTCTAGGAGTGGCGCAAATCCAATTCTTACTTTTTTGTCTTTGAGTGAGACTAAACCTGCTTGTTGTGCAATAACTATTGGTGCGATTAAATCATCGGCCCCCTTAGTCATTGAAACTATGTATGTTTCAATTGATTCAGGTCCAAATCGGTCGATTAAATCATTTATTGCAACAAAAGTATCAAAAACTCTTTTACCTGATGCATCTAAAGAGGAAACATCAAAGGCAGTGTTTTCTGCAATTAATTTAGTAAGAAGTTCAAACTTCTCATCATGAGATTTACCCAGGTATCCCTGAACTCCTAATGCCTGATTTAAAAGGTTATGATGAGCATCAGAGTGCTCACGAATATCCATAGTTGCGTGGGTAATTCCAAAGGCTGCAACAGTGCGAATAGTTCGCTCAAGTAAGCCCGTGGCTATTAGCTCTCCTCGATGTGCCAATAATGAATCTCTCATCAAAACTAAATCATTAAGCAGTTCGGCTGTGTTTTCATAATCACGATTAGGAACATGAGGAGCACCAGCAGCATGACGATCGCGGGTAAAAGCTAAACGGTGCACAATCGCCGTCGCCTTAAGTCGGTATGGCTCTTCGGCATTTAGCCGTAAGAATCGTGGTTCAAACTCTGGAATGTTTTTGAAGTCTTTTTCAACCGATGCTGAAAGTTCAGGAGTGGCACCAACTATGTTTGTTGAGACAGATAACATTTGGCGAAGCTCATTCATCGCAGCAATAGTCACTCGAATAGCATGACCGACTTGTAAAACCATAGCTTTAGTTGTCACATCAGCAGTGATGTTTGGATTACCGTCTCTATCTCCACCAATCCAGTTACCAAAAGATAATGGGCGGGCAGTAACAGGAACAACCACATCAATTCGTTTTAACTCTTTTGCAAAGTCATTTAAAACCTCGGGCACCGTTTGAGTAAATAAATCATCAAGATAATAAAGAGCGTTTAAGGCCTCATCCAAAGGTTCAGGCTGTCCTAAACGAAGCTCATCTGTCTGCCACAGCAAATCAATGTTTTCTGCAAGTCGATCTTGCTGTGATGCACTCTCTGGGTCATTGAGTAAATCTGCAATTGCTCCTAGTTTTTTAAGTACTGAACGGCGCGCTGCCTCTGTTGGGTGGGCAGTAAAAACTGGTCGCACGGACATTTCACTCACCCAGCGAGTTATCTCTTCTTTAGTGAGTTGATGCCCAGGTGTTTGCTCTGAAAGAGCTTCTTCAATTCGATCAACTGCGCGCACAAGCCAAGAGCCACCTGTTGCGCGAGCATGTGAAAGCACACGTGCACGGTGAATCTGTTCTGCAACATTTGCTAAATTAAAATAGGTACTAAAAGCTCTTGCTAACTGCACTGATTCTTCATCAGAGATATTTGCTAGAACTTCTTCGCCAGAGCCTTTGCGTACTGATTTTCGTACCGCTTCAACAAGCTCGAGAAGTTCTGGACCTTCTTGGCGAACTAATGTTTGCCCCAAAAGATCTGCCAACCTGCGCACATCGCCACGCAATCCTGCATCATCAAAGGCGATTTTGCTGTGGCTCATTGTCTAATCATCTCAGGTATGTCTCAGGGCTCAAAACAAATAGAATGGCCTTTATTAGCCCCCTTTTTGCTGGCCCAACCCTGGGTAGTTGAAAGTTGGGGCCTTAAGGCATTGGAGGCAGTGAATGCGCGGAATCATTCCTATACTCTCTGCGCAACCAATAAGTTCACAAAGAGTGGTTGGGCCTTCATCTACATTTCCATTTCTATTGGCAGCGCGTGCAAGGACACATCCATTATTAGTGGTGACAAGTTCAAGTAGAAGTAGTGAAGATTTAGTCAATGAACTTCGGGAATTACATGACAATGTCATTGAGTTTCCCGCTTGGGAGACTTTGCCACATGAGAGATTGAGTCCACGCAGTGACACTGTGGCTTTGAGAATTCAATCTCTATATGCACTAAAGGAAAAACAAGTACTTCATCCAATTATTGTGACGCCAGTCAGAGGTGTTATTCATCGGATAACTAGCACTCTTGGGTCAACACCACTTTTGAAACTTAAAGTTGGTCAAGAACAATCTCTCGAAGAACTTGTCCGACATCTATCATCACTTGCATACACCAGAACAGATTTAGTCGAACGTCGAGGAGAGTTTGCAGTCCGTGGTGGAATTGTTGATCTCTTTTTACCTTTGAGTGATTACCCAATACGTATTGATTTTTTTGGCGATGAGATTGAAGATATGAGTTATTTTGAAGTCTCTGACCAAAGAACTACTAAGTCTGTAGAAGGAAGCATCTCTATTTTCCCATGTCGTGAACTCTTGCTGACAGAAGATGTAAAAAACAATGCATTAAAGGCAAAGAGCAAATATCCGGGCGCAGAAGAGATGTTAGACAAAATAAGTGAAGGAATTGCTTTTGAAGGTATGGAGTCACTCATTCCTTTGCTTATTGAAAAGACTGAAACACTGTTATCTAGAGTTCCTGTCGGGACAGAGATTGTATTTATCGACGAGCAACGGATTGCATCTAGGGCAAATGATTTGCTGGCAACAAATGAAGAGTTTCTCAACGCGTCTTGGTCTAATGCTGCTTTAGGAGCCATGGCTCCAATTCACCATGGCTTAGAGACATATATTTCTTGGAAAGAGTTAGAAGATGAGATCACAAACAAGAAATTAACTCGAGCAGAGTTGAGCACGTATGGAAGTGATTTAGTAGAAGGAACAGATTTTCTTGATTACAGTGCAATTGACCCGATGCGTGGTGATATCGAAAGAACAATTGAGGTGCTTCGACAGGCCCTAGAGAAAAATCAGAAAGTAGTTTTTGCTACACACGGCCATGGAATGTTAGAGCGATATGCCGGGATATTTCGAGGAGCTGATCTACCTGTAAAGATCATCGAAAAACTAGTGGATACGCCCCTTAAGGCAAGCATTAACTTAACTACTTCTGTCATAACAAATGGTTTTGAAAGTGAATCTGCTCAGATCTTTTTCATGACCGAAAGAGATTTAACTGGAAGTAAAGGCAGCGTGAAAGACAGTGAACGATTGCCAACTAAACGAAAGAAAGCAATTGATCCTCTAGAGCTTAAAGCTGGCGATTTTATTGTTCATGAACAGCATGGAATTGGTCGCTATGTCGAACTAATGCAAAGAACTGTTGCAGGAGTAACTCGTGAGTATTTAATAATTGAATATGCCCCGGCTAAACGTGGGCATCCGGGTGATCGTATATTTGTTCCGACAGACACATTGGAGCAAGTCTCAAAATATGTTGGCGGCGAAGCCCCGACTGTTCACCGAATTGGAAGTGGTGAATGGCAAAAAGCAAAGGGTCGGGCGCGCAAAGCTGTTCGCCAGATTGCTGGAGAGTTGATAAGACTCTATGCAGCGAGAACAAGTTCACCTGGCTTTGCATTCTCACCAGATACACCGTGGCAAAGAGAGTTGGAAGACTCATTTTCCTACATTGAAACTCCAGATCAACTTTCAACAATCGATGAAGTTAAAGCTGATATGGAACGGCCTTACCCAATGGATCGCATTATCTGCGGAGATGTGGGTTATGGAAAAACTGAGATAGCAATCCGAGCAGCATTTAAAGCAGTACAAGATGGTAAGCAAGTCGCGGTACTTGTGCCGACAACTCTTCTTGTGCAACAACACAGTAAAACTTTTGCAGAAAGATACTCTGGTTTTCCTATAAAGGTTGCAGGGTTATCACGCTTTAATTCTGCCAAGGAAAGTAAAGAGATACTCTCGTCCTTAGCTGCAGGAAGTGTTGATGTTGTTATTGGAACACATCGAATCCTGTCTAATGATGTGCAGTTTAAAGATCTTGGCCTCGTCGTAGTCGATGAGGAACAACGCTTTGGTGTTGAGCAAAAAGAATCACTAAAAAAATTGCGCACTACAGTCGATGTCTTGGCAATGTCTGCAACGCCGATTCCGCGCACATTAGAGATGGCAGTAACTGGAATTCGTGAGATGTCTACGATTACTACGCCACCCGAGGAGCGGCATCCTATTTTGACTTATGTAGGACCGTCAGAAGATGCTCAGATTGCGGCCGCTATTCACCGTGAACTTTTGCGTGATGGTCAGATTTTTTATCTTCATAATCGTGTTGAAAGTATCGATCGAACTGCCGTTCACTTAAAAGAATTGGTACCTGAGGCACGAATTCGTGTGGCCCATGGCCAAATGTCAGAAGGTGAGTTAGAAGATGTCATTCTTGCGTTTTGGAACCGTGATTTCGATCTTTTAGTTTGTACAACAATTGTAGAAAGTGGCTTGGATATTCAAAATGCAAATACTTTGATTGTTGAAAGAGCTGATCGATTTGGACTTTCACAACTTCATCAAATTCGAGGTCGCGTCGGCAGAGGCCGAGAAAGAGCCTATGCATATTTTTTATACTCTGCCGAAGAGCCTCTCTCAGAGTTAGCACACGAGCGCTTAACCACAATTGCTACAAACACCGACTTAGGTTCGGGAATGCGGGTTGCACTAAAAGATTTAGAGATTCGGGGAGCAGGAAATCTTTTGGGTGGTGAACAGTCTGGCCATATTGCAGATGTTGGTTTTGATTTATACATGAGAATGGTCGGAGAAGCCGTTCAAGAATACAAATCGGGAATCATTGAAACTGAAGAAAAAACCCTAGAGTGCAAAGTTGAACTGCCAATAAACGCCCATCTTTCAACTGAGTATGTGCCTGGTGAGCGTTTGCGATTAGATCTTTATAGAAGATTGGCCGACATTAAATCTGCCGAAGATGTAAATTCAATCGAATCTGAATTACTAGATCGCTTCGGAGCACTTCCAGAGGAAGCTAAATCTTTACTTGGTGTTGCATCGCTGCGGGCACAGGCCAAAGCTTTGAAGTTAACTGAAGTTGTAGTGCAAGGAAAACTTTTGCGGCTTTCGCCTTTAGCTCTGCCAGAATCAAAGCAGCTTCGATTGGTGCGAATGTATCCCGGATCCATCTATAAGGCCACGACAAACACCGTATTGGTTGCCTTACCCAAAGCAGCGGTCTGGAACCCGTCTGCGAACACTCCAGAAATAGTGGATACTTCTCTTCTGGCCTGGGTCGTTGAGGCTCTTAATCAACTTGGCTAAGCAAGAGAAGGCGAGATAGTCGTGAAAAAGTTTCTTACAGTTGCAGTTGCTTCGATTGCAGTGGCACTCACAGGATGTGCCCAAGTTGGCGCAGCAGCAACAGTTGGTGGAGTTCGAATCTCGCAAGCCACTGTTCAGGGAAGTATTGACTCAATTCTTGCCGAACGCAGCGGGATTGACACATCACAGATGCAACTTGAAACTGGCGAAACACTTAACCGATCACAACTGCGTTTTCATTTGTTTGGAACGCTCCTTCGCGAAGTTGGAACAGAATTAAAAATTACTGTTACAAAAGCTGAGATTGACACTCAGAGAGCTGCAATTTTGCAGCAAGTAGGAGGTGCTGATCAGCTTCCTATCGCACTAGTTGCCGCCGGCATTGCGCCACAAGATTTAGACTCATATATCGAAGCACTAACTTTTTCAGATAAAATTAGTAATCTTATTTCAGCAAGTGGCGTTCCTGAAGAACAAGTGGGCATGGAGATCCAGAGATTGATAACTGCAAAAGCAAAAGAAGTTGGCGTAACTGTCAATCCTAGATACGGCACTTGGGATCCAGAGACTGCAGATGTAGTTGCAAAAGATGCAGCAGGTTCAGCAGTTACTCCATCCGGAAACTAACTGCACAATGCAAGGATCTCAACTTCAACGTTTAGTTGAAGTCATGGATACGTTGCGCTCTCCTGGGGGATGCCCGTGGGATGCTGAGCAAACACATGAGTCCTTACTGAAATATCTTCTTGAAGAGTCTTACGAATTTATCGAGGCGGTTGAAAACGGAAACCGAATTGATATGCGAGAAGAGTTGGGAGATGTTTTACTCCAAGTTTATTTCCATGCTCGCATGGCAGAGGATCATCCAACAGATCCATTTACGATTGAAGAAGTTGCACAGGGAATTGCAGATAAGTTAATTCGCAGGCACCCACATGTCTTTGCTGGCCTTGAAGTCAAAGGTTCTGAAGAAGTACTAGAAAATTGGGAAGAGATTAAAAAGAAGGAAAAAGGTAGAACATCACCAGTAGATGGAGTAGCTCATTCACAGCCGGCCTTGCCGTTACTAGAAAAACTCTTGCAT
>Ga0255121_1000018_pt1 | contig 46710 bp, 31 predicted proteins | sample Law_Colum_RepB_8_2_FD_188580 | JGI IMG/M metagenome (GOLD analysis project Ga0255121, IMG submission 188580) | Freshwater microbial communities from St. Lawrence River, New York, United States - Law_Colum_RepB_8h | ecosystem: Environmental > Aquatic > Freshwater > River | place: USA: New York... | reverse complement strand
ATCGCGACCCTGCTCAAATGGCTGCATTTTTGAAGCGTGCTTTGGGAGACGCGTGGCGTCAGGTCACCGATTTGAAACCCAAAGAATTGGTCGACCGTCGCTACGAGCGTTTGCAAAGCTATGGCCGATTCACAGACACCAAAGTCGGCAAATAATACTGCGAATTCAGGTGTGGGCTTGCTTGCGCCCAGTTTTCAGCCTACGCTCCCTTTGGCCATCGCTTTCAGCGGTGGTGCAGATTCCACTGCTTTGCTGGTGGCGTGTGTCAGGCAGTGGCCAGGGCAGGTAAGGGCCATTCACATTCACCATGGTTTGCAAGCGGCGGCCGATGGCTTTGCAAGCCACTGCCAAGCTTTGTGTGAACAACTGAAAGTTCCCTTGGTGCTTTGCAAAGTCAATGCCAAAAACGAAGCAGGTCAGAGTCCAGAAGACGCTGCAAGAAAGGCGCGCTATGCGGCTCTTAGTGAAGCTGTTCACGCGCATCCTTCATTGCAGGGGGTGAAAGACATCGCAGTGGCACAGCATGCCGATGATCAAGTAGAAACATTGTTGCTGGCGCTGTCCCGTGGTGCTGGATTGCCGGGCTTGGCCAGCATGCCTCCTAAATGGATGCGAGATGGTTTGCAATGGCATCGGCCTTTGTTAAGTGTGCCTGGCTCAAAGTTGCGTGAATACCTCACGCATGCTGAAGTGACTTGGGTAGAAGACCCCACCAACCAAGACGAGCAATTCACCCGCAACCGCATTCGTGCCCAATTGTTGCCTGCTTTGGAGCGAGCTTTTCCTCAATTCAGAGACACCTTTTCAAGGAGTGCTTCGCACGCAGCAGAAGCACAAGAAATTTTGAACGAGTTGGCTGTGGCCGATTTGTCTAGTCTGATGGCTTCTGGTGGGCTCAACATCAAGGCCTTGCAGCAGTTCAGTCCAGCCAGGCAGTCTTTGGTACTTCGGCATTGGCTGAAGGTTCAGCACCAAACCACGCCGAGCACCGTGCAAATGAGCGAGTTGTTGTCGCAAATTGCGGCTTGCACCACGCGCGGCCATCAATTGCGATTGAAGGTGGGGCGAGGGTATGCGTTAAGAGTTGGGCAGGTCTTGACTTGGTCCGATCAGGTTTAGCCGCTTAAATCCCTTCAAATCGAGGGTTCTCCCGAGTACAATTGATGGGTTTTGCTGAAATTTCCCTTTTATAACTTCTAAAAATGGCACTGATCGTTCACAAATACGGCGGCACTTCAATGGGCTCAACAGAGCGCATTCGAAATGTGGCCAAACGCGTCGCCAAATGGGCTAGGGCGGGTCACCAAATGGTGGTGGTGCCAAGCGCCATGAGCGGCGAAACCAATCGCCTTTTGGGCTTGGCCAAAGAGTTGGCGCCAGCCAAAACAGACACAGCGTACGACCGCGAACTCGACATGTTGGCCTCAACAGGCGAGCAAGCATCTTCCGCCTTGCTGGCCATCGCTTTGCAGTCTGAGGGCATGGAGTCAGTCAGCTATGCCGGCTGGCAAGTGCCCATCAAGACCAACAGCGCTTTTACCAAGGCCCGCATTGAATCAATTGACGATGTGCGTGTCCGCAAAGACTTAGCGGCTGGCCGTGTGGTCATCGTGACGGGCTTCCAAGGTGTAGACCCAGACGGCAACATCACTACCTTGGGCCGAGGTGGTTCAGACACCTCTGCAGTCGCCGTTGCTGCCGCCATGAAAGCCGACGAGTGCCTGATTTACACCGACGTGGATGGCGTCTACACCACCGACCCCCGCGTGGTACCCGAGGCCCGTCGCTTGAAAACAGTCAGCTTTGAAGAGATGCTAGAAATGGCATCCCTCGGCTCCAAAGTTTTGCAAATTCGCTCTGTTGAATTTGCGGGCAAATACAAAGTGCCTATGCGTGTGCTGTCTAGCTTCACACCTTGGGACATCGATATTCATGAAGAAGCCAAATCTGGCACGCTGATCACTTTTGAGGAAGACGAAAAAATGGAACAAGCCGTAGTCTCCGGCATTGCGTTCAATCGCGATGAAGCCAAAATTTCTGTGTTGGGCGTGCCCGACAAACCTGGCATTGCTTACCAAATTTTGGGAGCGGTGGCCGACGCCAACATTGAAGTTGACGTGATCATTCAAAACTTGAGCAAAGATGGTAAAACCGACTTCAGCTTCACAGTGCACCGCAATGATTTTGCGCGCACCATGGACCTTCTGAAGGAAAAAGTGTTGCCGTCTTTGGGCGCCAGTGAAGTCATCGGCGATGCCAAAATTTGCAAAGTGTCGATTGTGGGCATTGGCATGAGAAGCCACGTGGGAATTGCCAGCAAAATGTTCAGGTCTTTGAGCGAAGAGGGCATCAACATTCAGATGATTTCTACGTCCGAAATTAAAACCTCTGTGGTAATTGACGAGAAATACATGGAATTGGCGGTAAGGGCCTTGCACAAAGCCTTTGATTTAGACCAAGCCTGATATAATTTTTGAGTGCTGGAATCGTGACCGAGTGGCCGAAGGTGCTCCCCTGCTAAGGGAGTATAGGGTGTAGAGCCTTATCGAGAGTTCGAATCTCTCCGATTCCGCCAGCTAGTTTAAAAAGCCGTTGATCTTTGAATCAGCGGCTTTTTTTTGGCTGTATTTTCGCCAACCAATCCTGTAAATTAATGTTACTCTGACCCCAATTATTCAAGAGGGAATTGCACATGAGAGTTTTGGCAATGTGGATCTTTGCCTTGCTGACGTTGCAAGGCTGCTCGGTAGTTCAAACAGTTGAGCCTTGGCAGAAGGGCAACTTGGCAAAGCCAGAAATGACCTTTGATGACGATCCCTTAGAGCGAGGGTACCGAGAACACATCTACACCAGCAAGGAAGCATCGGCCGGTGGTTCGGGTTTAGGCGGAGGTGGTTGTGGTTGCAACTAAACATCACACCGAACTGGGCGCTGCGCTGCTCAGTGCCGCCATGGCTTTGCCTTGCATCGTCAGCACAGCACATGCCGAAAGTGCTCCTGAAAAAGGCACACTCAGTTTCAAATACTTGAACTACAAAGAAAGTCAGCAAACTTCCAGTGACGCGCTAGGCGTGTATGGGCGGGCTGACAGCAAGTCGGGCGCATCAGCATATGACGACCGAATTCTTGTCAAAGCCACTTCGAGCAGTTTGGTCGTGCCACTCAACTCCGAATGGTCAATGTCGGGTACGCTTATTACCGACGCCATTTCTGGTGCATCACCGGCTTATCACACGCAGGCTTTGTCTTATTTGAAAGATTTTCGTCGGGCAGTTGATGCGTCAGTCACCCGCTATTTGCCAAACGGCACCTTGACGGTGGGCATGAGCCATTCTGGTGAAAACGATTACGTATCTCGCGCTGCTTCCTTGCTTGCGACGCGTTCATCTGAGAACAAAAATACCACTTGGACAGCCGGCCTTGCCGTCAACCGCGATCAAATCAATCCAGCCAATCAAATTGTTTTGAATGAGACCAAGCGCAGCAGTGAGGTGTTGTTAGGGGTCACACAAGTGGTCACCATGAACGACATCGTGCAATTCAACATGGGTTACTACAAAGGGCAGGGGTATTTTTCTGACCCCTACAAAATTTACGACGAACGGCCCAGGGACCGCACGCAACAAAAGTTTCAGACGCGCTGGAACCATTACTTCAATGATTTGAACGCCACCTCTCGTTTGGCCTATCGTTACTACACCGACAGTTGGGGAATTCGATCGCACACCTTGGACGCAGAGTGGGTGCAGCAAATCGGAAATGGTTGGAGTGCTGCGCCTGCAGTGCGTTATTACTCTCAAACTGCGGCCAAGTTTTATGTAGAGGTCGATCCTTCTATATTGCCTTTTCCCCCTAGTCCACCGGCCAATGCAAAGTACTTTTCAGAAGACCAACGCATGAGTGCTTTTGGTGGTTTAACCTTGGGTATGAAACTCACCAAGCAACTTAACCTCGACACCAAGGTCGATGTGAAGTTGGAGCAATATGGCCAGAAGGGCATTTGGATTTTGTCGGGCAACGGCAGCAAAGGCTTGGCACCGTTTTATGCGCGCAATCTTCAAGTGGGTATCACGCGCTCATTCTAATGGTGTCGAAAGCAATGCCATTGAAAGTTCATCGCCAGACGTTTAAGGCGATGGGCAGCGCTTGTGAAGTGGTGTTGACATCTCATACTCAAAAAGAGGCCGAGTCAATGGCCAATTTGGCCATTGATGAAGTACTTCGCATTGAACGCAAATATTCTCGCTACACCACCGATTCCATCATTGCGAAAATCAATCAACAGGCTGGGTGCGAGGCAGTGCAATGTGACGATGAAACTTGGGCTTTGTTTCAGTTTGCTTCTCAGCTCTTTGATAAAAGCGATGGCTTGTTTGACATCACCTCGGGCGTATTGCGACAGGCGTGGAATTTTAAAAAGCCTGAAGTACCGACCTCTCAAAAGTTAGAGGCTTTGTTACCGCTCGTGGGTTGGAAAAAAGTGGTGTTACAAGAGCAACGCATTGCCTTGCCTTTGGCTGGCATGGAAGTAGACTTGGGCGGCTTTGGCAAAGAGTATGCTGCCGATCGTGCAGCGCAGGTTCTCAAAGAAAAAGGTGTGACCCATGGTTACGTGAATTTGGCTGGCGACATGCGCTTTCTCGGGCCCAAGTCTACGGGTGAGCCTTGGATGATTGGCATTCAAGATCCGCGTGTGCGTGATCAGGTCGTGGCCACCCTGCCAATCACGATGGGTGGCTTGGCCACCAGTGGCGATTACGAGCGCTATTTTGAATTGAATGGGCAGCGCTATTGTCATGTTTTGAATCCTAAAACGGGTATGCCAGTCAGCTACTGGCGCTCAGTGAGTGTCACGTCGCCTGCAACGGTGGTGTCGGGTTGCACAACGACCATGGCGATGTTGAAGGAGGCAGAGGGCCTAGCATTTTTACAAGCAACTGGCTTTGATTTTTTTGCCATTGATCACACAGGTCAAGTGCATTTGCGACATGAAACACAAGCTGCATTAAACTGATGCTTATGACTTTGAAGTTATTCCATAGGGCGTTAATCGCTTTGCTCATTCAGGCAAGTCCAGTTTGGGCAGTTGAGGTAGGAAAGCCCTTGCCAGATTTGGGCTTGGCTGAAGTTCAAAAAACCAAGGGCCAATACATTTACATCGACTACTGGGCATCGTGGTGTGGCCCTTGTCGCCAATCTTTTCCTTGGATGAATGCATTGCAGGCTAAGTTGGGACCAAAGGGTTTGAAAGTGGTGGCTGTGAACGTTGACGCTAAGCGCGCAGATGCAGACAAGTTTTTATCACACACACCCGCTCAGTTCACCATTGCCTATGACCCTCAAGGTGAGACCGCAAAAAAGTTGGCCATTAAAACCATGCCGACTTCGATGTTGGTGAGCCCAGAGGGACGGGTGTTGTTTGTGCACTCTGGCTTTAGGGCTGAGGAGACGTTGCAGCTTGAGGCTAGGATTTCAGCGGCCATGGGCAATTGACCTTTTATTGCTGAGTCCATCAATTTTCGAAATGCTAAGTTATGCGCAAATATTCCATGCTAGCTTGCTTTTTGTCAGTCGCTTTTTTAGCGTTACCGACAAATGCGCAAACCACATCTCCTTTTCGATTTGCTGGCGTCGATGTGCCCGCTCCCTTGCCAGTTCAGAACGTGCAAGATGTTTACTGGGGAAAGACCGTCGATGATCCTTATCGTTTTCTAGAACAGGTCAAAGACCCTTCAGTCGTGAACTGGATGCGTGGGCAGGCCGATGCAACCGATGCCATATTGAAACGTTTGCCAGGTCGCCAAACTGTATTCAACTCCCTTAAAGAAAAAGACTTGGTAGCGGGAGCCGTCGTATCAAGCATCCAACGAACGGCGGGTAATCGTTGGTTTTATTTGAAGCGCTTACAAGGACAATCGCAAGCTAAACTGGTTTGGCGCGACAGCGTGAACGGCGAAGAAAAGTTGTTGGTTGACCCTGAGGTGCTGACCAAAGAAAAAGGCAAGCCTTACGCCATCCAAAGTTTTCATCCCTCACCTGATGGTAAATTAATCGCCTACGGCATGCATGCATCAGGGTCTGAAATTGGCAGTATGTTTGTCATTGATGTAGCTACTGGGCAGTTGGTGGTGCCACCCATCGATCGCGTTCGATTTGCAGGCGCCAGTTGGCGTGAAAACAGTTCAGGCTTGTTTTTCTCGCGCTTGCGGCCTGGTTTTGAAAGTATGAAATCTACTGAACGCTTTGCCGATACGGGTCGCTATTACTTGGACTTGAAGCAACCCAACCCCGATCATTTGATTTTCAATGCATCGATGTATCCGCAATTGAGGTTACCGTCTTTTGCGACAGGTGCGATTGCGGAATTACCAGGTTCTGACATGGCCGCGATGGTGGTTTACTTTGGTGTAGACCGTCGATTGGCCATGTATGTTGCTAAGTTAGAAGACGTATTGGTTCAAAAAGCGCAATGGCGTGAAGTGTTCAACCAATCTACCGATGTGCGGGAAGTAGATGTTGGGCATGGATTTGTCTATTTGAGAAGTGCATTCAATGCACCACGCTTTAAAATTTTGAAGTTAAAAGTACCTGAACTTGATTTAAGCGCAGCTGAAACATTGCTGCCTGAATCTGAGGGTGTATTGCGTGCGATGAGCGTGACGCAAGGTGCTCTGTATGTCACGCGCAGAGAGGGTGTCAATACATCGCTGTTAAGAATTCCGACAAGCAGTTCAAGTTCACCTGCAGTCCAAAAGTTAAACTTGCCTCTAGATGGCAACGTCACATTAGTGGGCAGCCCCGATCATTCTGAACTGGTTGTTGCCATCAGCAGTTGGACGCAGGCATTGCGACGCTATGTGTACTCAGCGGACTCTGCTCAGTTTGTGCGTTTAAATTTGGCCCCGCCTGTGGAGCCAGTGCAAAAGGTGGAGATTGTGGCTCGAGAAGTCATGGTGCCCAGTCATGATGGTGTGAAAGTGCCAGTGTCCATCATCATGCGTTCTGATGTGGTGTTGAATGGGCAGAATCCAACCATCTTGTATGGCTATGGCGCATATGGCACCACAGAAGAACCTGGTCGGAGTTCAGGCGTTATCACGTGGGTTGAACGTGGTGGCATTTATGCCTTTGCACACGTGCGCGGTGGCGGTGCTTTGGGTAGTCAATGGCATGAGGCGGGACACAAGACGACCAAGTACAACACTTGGAAAGATGGTATTGCCGCAGCTGAGTGGTTGATTGCCAATGGCTATACACGCGCAACAAAGCTGGGAATTTACGGCGGTAGCGCAGGGGGAATTTTTGTCGGACGTGCCATCACAGAGCGTCCAGATTTGTTTGCAGTCGCGGTGCCCTCGGTGCCAGTGCTGGACATGGTGCGTTCTGAGCAACGTGCCAATGGCGTTGCGAATATTCCAGAATATGGCACGGTCAAAGTTGAAGCTGAGTTTCATGCTTTGTTGCGCAACAGTTCTTACCATTCGGTCAAGAATAGCGTACGCTATCCGGCTACCATGTTGATGCATGGTGTGAATGATTCGCGAGTTGATGTTTGGCAGAGTTTGAAGTTTGCATCTCGCTTGGCTGATGCGCAAAAGGGTGCGCAGCCAGTGTTGTTGCGGTTGGACTATGAGGCGGGTCATGGTTCAGGATCAAGCTCAGATCAGGGCATGCAAAGGACTGCAGATTTGCAGGCATTTATGCTTTGGCAAATGGGGGAGGCGGAGTTTCAACCTGGGGTGAAGTGATTTTCTTGCTGAGCTCGCTGAGTGAGGATGGGGTGGGTGGGTTCCTCATGCTGGAGTACCAGAAATCGTCACCCACCCACCCCATCCTCACACAGCTGCGAGCAGCAGTGATGGTTGTCGGAAATTTCACGCGCACCCTCAGTTGAGCAGTCAGGCTGAAGGCGGCTGACGATTTCTGGTACTCCAGCATGAGGAAGCCGCCTTCAGCCTGACTGCTCAACGCTCTCCGCTCTACGCCAAAGAAACCCAGACAAATTAATGTTGCTCTGACCCCAATTAATTGGTACTTGTATGATGTACCCTAGCATCGTTTTTCCAAATGGAGACCACCTTGAAAACTTCTATCATCCGTCGCAGCTTGATTCAAAAAGCCATAGCTTCCTTGAGTGTGTGTCTTGTAGGGCTTACTGCGCTGCCGGTATTGGCCCAAAGCTGGCCTAACAAGCCTGTGCGCATGGTAGTTCCTGCGCCTGCAGGCAGTTCCTTAGACGTCATTGTGCGAGCCATGGCCGACACACTCAGAGCAGGCTGGGGCCAATCGCTGGTGGTTGAAAACAAGCCGGGCGCTGGCGGCACCATTGGCATGGACTTGGTTGCCAAGGCGGCCCCAGATGGCTATACCTTGGGCATTGGTTTTAACGGACCCATTGCCTTTGGCCCATTCATGTTCAAAAAAATGCCTTACGACCCTGCCAAAGATTTGATTCCCATCGTCCTGACGTCATCACAGCCTAATGTGCTTGCTGTACCTGCCAATCACCCGGCTTCCAACATGCGTGAATTCATCGCATGGTCCAAAGCGCAGGGCGACAAATTGAGTTACGCCTCTGTGGGACAGGGCAGTTCTTCACATTTGTCCATGGAGTTGCTCAAGGCCACGGCTGGATTTGAGGCAACGCACATTCCTTTCAACGGCTCGCCACCTGCTGCGCTGTCGGTTGCACAAAACGAAACTCAGGCCCTGCTGGCAGTCGAGCCTGCGCTCTTGTCTTTGGTGCAGGGTGGCCGCCTGAAGTTGCTGGGAGTGACCAGTCCACAGCGCTTGCCATCGAGGCCCGATTTGCAAACCGTAGCAGAGGCAGGTTTTCCTGGCTTTGATGCATTGGCTTGGAACGGCATCTTTGCTCCCGCTGGCACACCTGCAGACATCATTGCTCGGCTCAACACTGACATCAATGCGGCCATGGCCGATCCTGCTTTTAGGCAAAACATGTTAAAGCAGGGTTTGATCATTGGTGGCGGCAGTCCTGCTCAATTTAAGTCCTTCATTGAGAGTGAAACTCGCAAATGGGGTGCCATCATTACCAAAGTTGGAATCAAGCTTGATTAAGCTGGTTGTTCGAATTGCTTGCTTCTTGGTGCTTGTGAGTCTCACAGGTTGCGCCAGTCATACCCGCAGCATGGCAGAAAGTATCAAACCTAGCTCTGAAAAATTCAAAGAGGCTGTTTGCCAGCGTTCTTTTGAATTGGCCCCATTGCACGATGAAATTCGATTCGCGCGGACCCTTGCAACGCCTACCTTGCTGTTGCTGACTGGCGGTACTTATTTGCTGCCTATGCTTGGCATCAATATGGGCTTGGATGCGTTGGATCATATGGATGCTTCGCATGTGTCGCGGGCCTGCGGTGGGTTTGCAACACCTGCTGAAAATATTTTGGAGAAAGTAGTGCTTGGGGCGGGGTTTAGTTTGTTCACAGGGAATGTGAAACTGGGGATAAATTAAGTTCAACGCTCCTAGCCAAAGAAAACCAGACAAATTAATGTTGCTCTGACCCCAATTAAAACTTCACAACTTGAAGAGCATTTGGAATACATGTAACTTCGATATGTGCTGCAAAACCCAGTGTTTCGCCATCTGCAGCAACCGGCACTAAGCTAGCATTGCTAATGGTGGCGTTTGAACAGGCGTGGCATTGAATGCGCGGGTGACCCAAATGTTTGCCAATTAACAATCGAGGCAACATCAAAAGAGTTTGCAAACGGTTGAATCTGCCACCCACCAGCAAATTGAGTTGACCATCGTTGATCAAAGCATGAGGCACTGCAGGCATGCCGCCGCCATACGTTGGCGTGTTGAGTGCAGAGGCTAAAAGAGTGGCGCCTTCGTGGATCAATAAGCCATCAACTTCTACTTTTAAATACCAATTTTTTAAATGGGCCAATTCACGCAAAGTGGCAAGCAAGTAGCGGGGTAGACCCCTTAAAAATTGAGGGCCAGCCAGAGCGCGATTTCCTACCGAGGCATCAAAGCCAACTGCTAAGCTGGAGTGAAAGTAATGAATGGCTTTCTTTTCTAACTCTATGCGACCTACATCAATGGAACTTGACCTTGCATGGAGGGCGTGCGCTAAGGCTTGTTGCCAAGACAAGCGATGCAAACCCCAGGCGCGCGCGCAGTCGTTGCCGCTGCCATAGGGCACCAGTCCCACCTCATGGCCGCCATGAAGGAGGGCTGGCAACATTTGATTCAGCGTGCCATCACCGCCAACCACCACCACGCGTGTGCGATGTGGCAACTCGGAAACAAGAGCGAGAGCAATCTCAATGCTTTCAGGCGAGGCAATTAGAGGTTGTTCACTTTGTGCGGGCAAAGCATCACACCATGCTTGAATTGGGTGTTGCAACTTTCTAGCTCTGCCTCCGGCTGCATGTGGGTTGATCAGGATAAGCGCGACCATGCTTGTATTTTCTAAGCTTGTCGGCCGATGTAGGACACGTGCAAACCCTGTTATTTCATAATTTGGCCTTGACACAAGCCTTCTCGCTGTGTGTAATCTACACAACATAATGTGTAGGAATTCACACATGGCTACTAACTTAGCACTGGACGACCAATTGATTGAAGAAGCAAGGCTATTAGGGGGGTACCGCACCAAGCGTGAGGTGGTCACTCAAGCATTATTAGATTACGTTCAAAAAAAGAAGCAGCTTCAAATTTTGAACAGTTTTGGCACGATTGATTTTGATCCAACTTATGACGCTAAAGCACAGCGTCAATTCAAACGCGGTGATTCTGCAGGTTTGAAAAAGGCAGAGTCGAAATCGAAGCGAGCGTCATGAAGGTTCTCATCGATACATCGGTTTGGTCGCAAGCATTGCGTCGACAATCTTCTGAATCTTTAAGCACTGCTCAGGAGCGAGTTATCAATGTGCTCAAGGAGCTCATACACGACTCCAGAATCGCAATGCTTGGTCCTGTTCGCCAAGAGTTATTGTCGGGTGTCAAAACACAAAAACAATTCGAAGCTTTGCAGCAAATTCTTAGCGTATTTTCAGATGAGACTCTTCTGAAAGAGGACTACGAGCAAGCTGCAAAAAATTTCAACCAATGTAGACAAGGTGGCGTGAAAGGCTCGAACACTGATTTTTTAATGTGTGCGGTGTCAATGTCTAGAGGATGGCCTATCTACAGTCTAAATAAAGATTTTTTGCAATATCAAAAGCATTTGGCCTTAAAGCTTTATCTTGGCTAACTCAAAAAATCACAGATTGTGGTGTTTACCCTAGGGTCTGGGTATTTAGAATCCAGTCTGTACCTTTCGCCCACTCTAATTCGGAAATCTCATGGCTGTTCATGCGTTGAAATCACCTTGCTTCAAACTCACTTTCATGTCTGTTGCATGCTTTAGCTTACTAGCTTGGGGTCCTTCACAGTCACAAACGGTACCCTCTTCAAATACCCCGCCCGCATCTACCCCAGCCACTGCAACACCCCCTGCACCTGCTGCCACACCGCCCGCCGCGCCCGGGGCTTTGCGTCCCATGAAAGACATTCTGAAAGACGCTAAATCAATTCCTGGCTTTTTCACTTTGCATCAAAAGGACGAAAAAGTTTGGCTGGAAATATTGCCCAGTCAATTTGAGAAGCCCTTCTTCTTCTCCTACAACATCCCACGCTCCATTGGCGAGCGTGGTCTTTACGGCAGTCAAATGGGCGGTTCCAAGTTGGTTGAATTTAGAAAAATAGGAAATCAAATTCAATTGATTGCCAAGAACACCCAGTTCTTTGCCAAGGAGGGAACACCGCAAGCGCAGTTCGTGTCAGAGTCTTTTTCCGACAGTTTGATGAGCAGTGCCGCTATGGTGTCTGCACCGCATCCTGAAACAAAATCAATCTTGATTGAGGCCAATTCTTTGTTGTTCTCGGACATCCCAGGCTATCAAACGCGCCTAGAAGCATCGTTTCGCATGCCCTTTAGTTTGGACACACGCAACACATCTTTCTCTGCTGTCAAAAATACGAACACATTGACGGGGCTAGAGGTCAAAGCACACTTTGCAGTCCCTAGATTATCTGCGCCTCCCTTGATCCCATCACAGGTGCCCATGACCCCACCCCCCAGCACCACGCCCGATCCGCGCAGCCTGTTTGTGTCGTTTTATTACAGTTTGATGCCCTTGCCAGAGCCCATGCAAACGCGCTTGGCCGATGAGCGTGTGGGTTACTTCACTATTGCACGCACCGACTACACCACCGATCTCAACATCAAATCTAAAACGCATATGCTCAAACGCTGGCGCTTAGAAAAGAAAGATGCTGCTGCTGCGGTGTCTGAGCCGAAAGAGCCTATTGTGTATTGGCTCGACAAAAATATCCCTGAAAAATACCGTGAATCAGTTTCACAAGGTGTTTTGGAATGGAACAAAGCATTTGAAAAAGCGGGCTTCAAAAATGCTTTGGTGGTGAGGCAACAACAAACCACTGACGACTTCAACAACATGGATGCCAAGCACACATCCGTTCGTTGGTTCACGGGCGCCGATGTGGGCTTTGCCATTGGCCCATCACAAGCCGACCCACGCACGGGTGAAATTTTGGATGCCGACATTGGCATGTCTGATGTGTTCACACGCGGTGCTCGCCGCGCGGTCATTGAAGATTTGGGCCGTATTCGCGGTGCCGATGGCGAGATGTGTGACCACGCAGAATCTTCGGCGCAAGAATTGCATTACGCTTTGGACCTGTTAGAAGCTCGGGGTCTTGAGCTTGACAGCCCTGAAGCCGATGCCTTGGCCAAGGCCTATTTGAAAGATGTGATCATGCACGAGGTGGGACACACCTTGGGTCTGCGTCACAATTTCCGCGCCTCCACGGTATATGACTTGAAACAAATTCAAGATCCTAACTTCACCAAGATCAACGGCGTGGCATCTTCCGTCATGGACTACAGCCCCTTCAACATTTCACCCAAAGGTGAGAAGCAGGGTGAGTACGTCATGTCCACTTTGGGCGCCTATGACTACTGGGCCATTGAGTTTGGTTACAAACAATTTCCACCTGGCCAAGAGGCGCAAGGACTGGCACAAATTTTGGCCAAAGCCAACCAACCCGAATTGCAATTTGACTCCGATGAAGATGCCGGCTATGGCAGCATGGGCGGTGTCGACCCCTTGGTCAATCGCTTTGACTTAGGTGCCGACCCACTGGCTTATTACAAACTTCGCATGAGACTCTCACGCGAGATGTGGGACCGTTTGCAAAACATGAACTTGGCCACGGGAGACAGTTATGAACGCCTCACACGGAGTTTCCGCAGTGGCTTCAATCAACTGAACCGCGTAGCGCCATTGGCGGCCAAATACATTGGCGGTGTACACATTCGCCGAGAGCGCGCAGGCAGTAAAAAAGCGGTGTTTGAACCGGTGAGTGCTGCTCAGCAAAGAGAGGCTTTGGCGCTAATTACCAAAGACTTTTTTGGCACTGACAGTTTCAAATTCAAACCCGAATTCATTGCCCGTTTGGCAACCGATCGATTCGAACGTACACAAACCGACGGCAGCATGCAAACTTCTGTGGCGCGCTTGGTGGCGGGCGTACAAAAAGGCATTCTCGATCATGTTTATTCCCCTGCCGTGGCCACCCGCTTGGCCGAAGTGGGCATGAAGGTGAACGACCCCAAAGAAAGTTTGGGCTTGTCTGATGTGTACGACTCACTCCAAGAAGCTATTTGGGCTGAAGCCAAAACAGGTCAAGAGACCAGTCTCATGCGCCGCAGTTTGCAACGTGAACAATTGCGCCGAATGACCGATGTATTGGTGAAGCCTGCCGGGCCATGGCCTGCAGATGCACGCAGCATCTTGCGTGAAAATGCCCGCCAGTTGGCCAACGCCTTAGAGAAGGCTTTGACCAAACCAGGCTTGTCTAAAACCACGCGCGCCCATTACACAGACGCACTAGATGCCCTCAACGCCACCTTGAAAGCCTCGTTACAACGCGCAGCGCCTTGAGCTTGTTTTAAAGAGTACTGCTGCGCTGAATGTCTGTTTGCACCAACAACATGGCCGGTGCACCACTGGTGGCGGTGTAAACGCTGTAATAGATGCCGGCACTGTCCATCACATCACCGGTGGTGTTCAGGGTCCAGCCGTTGGTGCTCACCTTGTCATTGCCGCTGCCGGTCACGGCCACTTGGTGGTAGTTCATCAGCGTTGAGTTGATGCCCGTTGAACTGAATGTTGTTTTATTCCAGCCGCCTGCGCCCTGGCTGTTCAGGGCGCTTAAGTTGGCCCAGTTGCTACCCGCCATATCGAGTACATCGGCCACACGGATGGTCAATTGGTTGACGCCAGTGTTGGTGAGCAAATCAATGCGTTCAATGCTGTTGATTCGGCTGCTGCCTTCAATGTTTCCCGCGGAAGTATTGCTGATCAAGGACAGATTCAAATTGAGTGTGTCTGTGCCGCCCAAGCGTATGGTATCAATGGCCCCACCCCCATCGATCTTGGCCAATTGAGTCGTGTTGCCACCTGCACCAAAATGACTTTGAAGCGCCGTGATGGTGCTTTGGTTCAAAACGAAGGTGTCTTTGCCCATGCCGCCCAACAGCACGTCTGCACCGCTGGAGGTGAAGGTGTCGTTGCCCGTGCCAGCGGAGTAGCTGCCGCCCGCCAATGTTTGCGCGCCGGTAGAGGCGAGGGTGTCGTTAGCGCTGGTGCCTGTGTTGTCAACCGCAGTGCCGGCTGCAAACGCGCCTGTTTTGCTGCCAAAGATAATGTAGGAGCGACCTGTTAGAACATTGCTGTGAGCTGCATCATACCCATGTGCACCCACAATCAAATCGGCCAAGCCATCGCCGTTGATATCGCCCGCAGCGCCCACCGAGTAACCACTCAAATCTTGGGCGCCTTGCCCAATGATGGCAAAGCCGCCAATGTTGTTGCCAACGTCCGTTAAGTTAATTTGCGTGGTACTGGATTTGCCGTACACCACAAAACTGTGGCCGGTGTTAACGCCACCACTTTCGGTTTTAAAGGGCGCACCCAAAATAATGTCTGCCAAGCCGTCGCCATTGATGTCGCCAGCGCTGCTGACGCTGTGACCGCTTTGTTCGTCAGCGGTATTGGACACAATGGCAAACCCACCCACACCCGCCGCAACTTGAGCTAAGTCGATGGTGGCATTGGCGGTGTTTCTGCCAAAGACCACATAGGTTTTGCCACTGTAAGGCGTGGCATTGGCCGAGCCACCAATGACGGCGCCAATGATGATGTCACCCAAGCCATCGCCATTGATGTCGCCACCACTGCTTACCGAAACGCCGCTGAAATCAGAGATGTTTTCGCCCTTGATTGCAAAACCACCGACGTTGTTCTTGATGTTTTCAAGGTCAACAGCAACGTTGCCTGTTTTGCCCAACACCACATAGGTCATGCCCGCATTGGTACCGGCCGTGTCGTTGAAATAGGCGCTAACCAGCATGTCTGCTTTGCCATCGCCGTTGAAGTCGCCCGCACTGCTGACCGAGGTGCCACTTTCTTCGCCGGCTTGCCAACCCGAAATGACAAAGCCTGGCACTGTGCCGCCCACATTTCCTAGCGAGATGGTTTGCAAGGCGGATAAAGCCGAGCTGCCATACACCACATAGGTATTACCGGTGTTACCCACCAATCCGCTGACGGTTTGAAAGTGCGCACTGATGATCATGTCGATCCAGCCGTCACCGTTCACGTCACCTGCGCTACTGACAGAAAAACCTGCCGTATCAAATGTGCTGGTGATGCTAAGCGCATCAGGCGTCGTGGCCAAAGCCGAGATGTCTTTTTGGTATTCCGCCAAGCTGCCTGTCGTTGAATTCGCTTTTCCGTAGACCAAGAAAGCGCCGCCTGGATTGGTGCTGGCGGCATCTTGTGGCATGCCAATTAACAGATCGGCTAGACCATCGTTGTTCATGTCGCCCACACCTGCCACCGAGAAGCCCAACCAGCCTTTGTTGACACTGTAGGTGTAATAGTGACCATTGACCTGGCCTGTGCCGCTGTAACCTTTGGGTACCAGGCTGGTATTCAGACCCCCTTCATACAATACGACGCCGCCGCCTTGTGTGCGCAAGGCTGTATCGGTAAAGGTGTTGAGCGGTGCACCCATCACCACGTCGCCATAACCATCGCCGTTGAAGTCACCGGCCAAGCTGACCGCAAAACCAAAGTACGAACCCGTGTTCGGTGCCTCAATGGCATAGCCGCCAATGTTGTTGGCAATGTCGTCCAAGTAGATTGCGTTTTTGAAGGTGTTGACGTTGAGGGTGGGAGAGGCGCCAGCAAGGCCTGAATTACCAGCGGTGTCGCTGTAACTGCCCGCAGTCACAGTGATGCTGGCAGCTACCAAGGCTGTGTCTGCAAAGGGCGTGAACACCGCTGTGCGCGTGAGGCCTGTACCAGAAATGGCGCTGAGCGTGCCTTGCGTTACCACCACATCGCCGGTGGTGCCATTCCAAGCAAAGGTACTGCCAGGGTCTTCATTGAAAGTGAAGGTTATATTAGCGGTTTGACCCATACCCACAGTTAATAAGTTGGACGTAATGACCACCGTAGGCACAGCTGTGTCGTAGTTGATCGAAACAGTGCCGCTGGCAGTACCCAAATTGCCGGCAGCATCCTGATAGCTGAGGTTCTTGACGGAGACGGTGGTGGTGCCCGAATTGACGTTGGCAGGAGGTGTGAAATCAAAACCCCTCATCACGCCCACTTGTTGGCTCGGCAAGGTGCTGATGACCAAGTTACCCGCGCCTGTCACAGTCAAATCGCCAACGCTGCCATCCCACGTGAAACTAGTTCCTGGGTCTTCACTGAAAGTGAAATACACCCGGGTGGTTTGCCCAGCAATGAGGTTGGTTGAATTGGCGCGACCTGTGACAGTGGGTGCCACAGTGTCAATGCTGAGGCTAGGCGAGGTACCGGCTGTACCCAAATTACCTGCTGTGTCTTGATAGCTGAGTGCCGAGACAGTGATGCTGGCGTTGCCACTCGCAGAATTAGCGGTGGGTGTAAACACCGCGGTGCGCGTGAGCCCTGTGCCACTGATGGCCCCCAGTGTGCCGCCAGTCACGGCCACATCGCCCGTTGTGCCATTCCAAGCAAAACTGCTGCCAGGGTCTTCACTGAAGGTGAAGGTGATGTTGGCGGTACCGCCTGCTTTGACGGCAGAGACATTGGACGTAATGGCCACAGACGGCGCCACCGTGTCAATGAGAATGGCAGGCGCTGAACTGGCAACCAAGCTGACATTGTAGGAATAGTCCTGAATAGCGCCTGCATTCAAAACGATGGACGAATTGACCAGTTGTTGGTTGGCCGTCGGCGTGAAGGTGGCCGTTCTGACCAATAGACTTGAAACCGTTGACCAATTGCTAAATGTACCGCCCGAATAGACAATGCCGCTGCTTGGACCAAAGTTGTTGAAGTCTTGAATGTATTCGCTTGCAGTAAAAGTGAGCGTCGCTGTTTCACCCGATTTGAGAGAGGTCTTGTTGCTGGTAATGATCAGTGTGGGCGCTGTGGTGTCGACGATGTTGCCGCCAGTCAGCCTTTCTAAATGAGAAAGTGAAGCGTTGTTGCCTGATGCATCTTTGATGGTGCCACCGTTCAGGGTCAAGGTGTTGGCCACAATGCCGTAGCCGTTGGTATCGGTTTGACCGGCCAAGATGGTGTACCTGAACAGCATCATCATGCCATTTTGACTGTAGGTTGGGTCATAGGTTGCTTTGACGACGGTGCTGCCGATCAATAGATCAATGGTGGGCAATCCACCCGTAGTCACAGCAACAGGTGCCTCAGAAAACGTGACATAAGCACCAATTTTTGTCCCTGCTTTGTTGCTGTCGGGCATGTTGCTTTGGAAGGAGACACTGGAGATGCTCATCCCTAAGGTATCAATGGCGATGCTGGGTGAATTGCCTTGCGCACCTACATTGCCTGCTGCATCGGTATAGCTGCCCGCATTGACGACAATGCTGGCATTGCCTGTATTCAAGTTGGCGGTAGGCGTGAAGGCCGCGGTGCGAGTCAGTCCCGTGCCACTGATGGCACTCAGAGTACCGTTGCTCAGGGTGATGTCCCCCGCGCTACCATCCCATGCAAAGGTACTGCCCGGATCTTCAGAAAACGTGAACGTGATGTTGGCCGTTTGGCCCACCAACAACTTGCTCGTGCTGCTGGTAAGGGTCACTGTCGGTGCTGTGGTGTCGACTTTATAGGCAGCGTTGTCTGAACGCGCAATTGAAGTAATGACGGCGCTGTTGCCAGCGCTGTCCTTGATGGTGCCACCGTTGAGCAGCATGGCATTGGCGGCATAGCTCAGGCCATTGGTGTCGGTGTCGCCTGCCAAGATGGTGTAGTTGAACAGCAAGTCTGTGGTGCCTGAACCCGATACATAAGAGGCTGAGTTGTTCACACCGCCCACATTCAAAACCATTTTGGGCGTGCCGCCGCTGGTGTTGACAACGACGGCTTCGTTGAACGTGGCAGCGATTTGCACCACATCGCCAGCATTCAAGGTGTTGCTCAGAATGCCGCTGGCGCCAGTGATGTTCATACTGGTGAGGGCAGGCACACCTGTGTCAATGGACACGCTGGCACTGGAACCTATTTGTCCAGGATTGCCTGCCAAGTCAGTGTAGACCGCTGAGGCCGTGGACACGACGCCGGGCACCGTGCTGCCTGCAGTGGGTGTGAAGGTGGCGGTGCTGACATAGTTGGCACCACTCAACACAAACGGGCTAAGTGCGCCCAGCGTACCACCGGTGACTGTTAAATCGCCGGCAGTGCCATTCCACGAAAAGCTGGTGCCTGTTTTGTCGTTGGCCGTGACAGTCAGAGTAGCTGTTTCGCCGGCTTTCAGCGAAGCCACGTTGAATGCCACAGACACTGAAGGTGCAAGCGTGTCGACCATGTATGCGCTGTTGCTGTTTACGGCGGCAGAAGTGGGTGTTGATGTGTTGCCTGCGGCGTCGGTCAGTACTGCGCCATTCAAGCTCAAAGCGTTCAGTGCAATGGCAATTCCATCTGCATCGTTTTGACCTGATGCAATGGTGGTGGTGAACACCAGGGTGTTACTGCCAGCGCCCGATACATAGGTGGCTTGCACAGTGCTGCTCCCTACCAGCAAGGCCAAGGTGGGCGAGCCGCCCGCCACATTCAAATTGACCACTTCGTTGAAAGTCACACTGACGTTGGCGGTATCAGCTTCATTCAAATAGGTGTTGAGAATGCCGGTTGAGCCATTGAGTGCAATGGCAGAAATTGTGGGTACCAGTGTGTCAAACGTCAGGCTAGGTGTACCGCCTGCGCTGCCATTGTTGCCAGCAGCATCTTGGTAGGTATCAGCAGTTACTGAAATGCCAGCTGTACCCGCGTTCAGGCTGGGTGTTGGTGTGAATACTGCGGTGCGCGTAACCCCTGTGCCCGAAATGGCGCTCAAGGTGCCATTGCTGAGCGTCACATCGCCCGCAGTGCCATTCCATACAAACGTATTGCCTGGATCTTCACTAAAGGTGAAGGTGATGTTGGCAGTTTCGCCAGCTTTCAGTTCGCCCACATTGGACGTGATTCTCAAAAATGGCGCCGTGGTATCAACGGTGAAGTTGCTGTTGTCTGCTGTAGCTGGCACGCTTAGCGTGGTGGTGTTGGTACGTGGGTCTTTTAAAGTGCTGCCGTTCAAGGACAGCGAATCGGCATTCAGGGCAATGCCATTGGCATCGGTCTGACCGACAAGAATGGTGTAGGTGAAGAGCAAATCGGCCGTGCTTGCGCCAGACACATAGGTGGCATTGACCGTGCTACCGCCAATTTGCAAAGCCACTGTGGGTGAGCCCGAGGTGGTGTTGAGTGTTTGTGCTTCAGAAAAATGCGCGGTAACAGTGACCACATCGCCTGCGTTGAGTGCGTTGTTTTGCACGCCCACAGCACTTGTAATTTGGACATCCATCAAAGTAGCAGGGGTGGTGTTCACTACCAAACTGCCCAGCGAATTGCCCACACCCAAATTGCCTGCGCTGTCTGTGAACAAATCGTTGTTGACGGTGATACTGGCGCTGCCGCCCGTCAAACCTTGTGTTGGAAAAAATGTAGCAGTGCGGGTGAGGCCTGTACCGATAATAGCGGACAAGGTGCCGTTGACCAATGTCACATCGCCCACACTGCCGTTCCATGTGAAAGTGCTGCCAGGATCTTCACTGAAGGTGAAGGTGATGAGCGCTGTTTCGCCACTTAAGAAAGTGCTGCGACTGCTGCTAATGCTGACAACGGTCGGAGCGGTGGTGTCGACCAAATAGTTGGCGTTGTCGGCCGCGGCTACAAAGGTCAGCGTGGGTGTGTTGCCTGCTGTGTCAGTGAGGACTTTGCCGTTTAAGCTCAGGCTGTTGGCATTGATGGCAATGCCATTGACATCGGTTTGGCCATTGAGAATGGTGTAGTTGAAAACCAGTTGAGCGGTGCCAGCACCCGAAATATATTGCGCGCCGACCACGGTGCTGCCAATCGTGAGTTCAATGCTGGGCGTACCAACGTTGGCATCCAAGAATACGGCTTCTGTAAAATTGACGGCCACCGACACCACATCGCCTGAGTTCAATAAACTATTTTGAATGCCCGTGGCACTGATCAAGGCCACACTGGCAACGGTGGTGGTTGTGGTGTTGACACTGATGTTTGCAGATTTATCCGTCACACCAGCCGATGCTTCTTGACCGATGTTGCCAGCAGCGTCGGTATAGCTGTTGATTGTGATGGCCACGTTGGCGGTGCCTGCGCTCACGCCAGAAGTGGGTGTTAGAAGCGCAGTACGCGTGAGCGGATTGCCTGTGGTGCTGAGCGCACTCAAAGTACCTCCTGAAACCACCACGTCGCCGCTGGTGCCATCCCATACAAAGCTGCTGCCGGGATCTTCACTGAAGGTGAAAGTAATCGTGGCGGTTTGGCCAGAAATCAAAGCATTGGTGCTACTGGTGACAGTAGCCGTTGGACGGGTGGTGTCCACCAAATACTTGCCGTTGTCGGCCACAGCCAAGGAGGTGATGCTACTGCTGTTGCCCGAAGCATCTTGCAAAGTGCCACCATTGAGCGCGAGCGCATTCACGCCAATGGCCACGCCATTGCTGTCGTTGTGGCCGCTGGCTACCGTGGCCGTAAACACCAACGCATTGCTGCCAGAGCCAGATACGTATGTGGCTTGAACCGCCGTGCCACCCACATTGAGTGACAAGGTGGGCGTGCCGCCAGTTGTGTTGACGGTGATCACATCATTGAAAGTGACGGTGGCACTGAGCGTGTCGCCAACGTTCAAATTGTTGACTGTGGCATCTGTCGCACTGGCCACGCCGCCCGTGGAACTGGTTAAAGCCAAGCTTGAGATGGTGGGTGCAAGGGTGTCCAAATTGAGCGTGGGTGTGGTGCCTGCTGCGCCATTGTTGCCAGCCGCATCTTGGTAGCTGTTGCCAACGACGGTGATGCTGGCCGTGCCACTGCCTTGGTTAGCAGCGGGTGTGAACACGGCTGAGCGCGTCAGGCCTGTGCCGCTGATGGCACTCAGGCTGCCGCCAGCTATTGCCACATCACCTGTCGTACCATCCCAAGCAAAGCTGGTGCCTGGGTCTTCAGAAAACGTAAAGGTGATGGTGGCCGCATCGCTTGAAGTCAAGCTGGATTTGTCGGATGTGATAGCCACGCTGGGTGCCGTGGTGTCCACCAAATAATTGGCGTTGCTGCTGACAGCGGCAGACGTGATACTGCTGGTGTTGCCATTGGCATCTTTGAGGGTGGCGCCATTCAATGTGAACGCATTGGCCGGCAGGGCAACACCGTCGGTATCGGTCTGGCCGCTGACGATGGTGGTGGTGAATACCAAGGCGTTGGTTCCTGAGCCCGATACATAGGTGGCATGGACGGTACTGGCGCCAATGCTCAGTTTTAAGGTTGGCACGCCACCGTCTGTATTCAAAATGACGACATCATTGAAAGTAGCCGTCACATTCAACGTGTCGCCTGCATTCAATGTGTTGTTGAGGCTGCCTATGGCACTGCTCAAAGCTACGGTGCTGACGCTAGGCGCCAAAGTGTCTATGCTGACGATGGGCGTGGTGCCTGCGGTGCCCAAATTGCCCGCCACATCGGTGTAACTTAAATCGGCCACCGTTATGCTGGCATTGCCACTGGCCAAATTGGGGGTAGGGGTGAAGGTGCTGCGACGAACGTTACCAAGCCCTGTGAGTGGACTCAAAGTGCCGCCTGAGACGGTGATGTCTGAATCGGTAAAACTGGTACCTGGATCTTCTGAAAATGTGAAGCTAATGAGTGAAGTTTCGCCACTTCTCAAACTGGCAACGGCAGAAGTGATGACTACGCTGGGTGCTGTGGTGTCGACGGGGTACAAAATGTTGTCGGCCACGCTGGCATTGCCCAAGGTCAGGCTGTTGCCAGGTACACTTTTTAACGTGCTGCCGTTGAGGGTGATGGCCGCTGATGGAATCGAGATGCCATTGGCATCGTCTTGCCCTGCCAGGATGGTGTAGCTGAACACAAAGTCGGTGCTGCCACTGCCAGACACATAGGCAGCCTGAACCAGCGTGCTGCCAATCATCAAATTCAAAGTGGGTGAGCCCCCTGTGGCATTTAGCAAAATGGCTTCGCTGAAAACCACCTTGGCAAAAATCACGTCGCCCGCATTGAGCAAGTTGCTCTCAGCACCCGTAGCGCTGCTCAGACCCACTTGGCTGACAGTGGGTGTGGACGTTGAATAGGTGAGCGAAGGTGTGGTGCCGGCGCTGCCTGCGTTGCCTGCGGCATCGGTGTAAGTGCCTGCGTTGACCGATAGGCTGGCTGTGCCTGACACCACATTGGCGGTGGGCGTGAACGTGGCTGTGCGCGTTAAGCCGGTACCGCTGATGTTGCTTAACGTGCCGCCACTCACAACCACGTCACCCGCATTTGACGCCCACACAAAACTGCTGCCAGGGTCTTCGCTGAATGTAAAAGTGATGGCGGCAGTTTCACCCGCTTTCAAAGTGCCCACATCCGAGGTGATGCTGACGCTGGGTGCTGTGGTGTCGACCAAATACAGCGGGTTGTTGGCCACAGCGATAGACGTGATGACGCTGGTGTTGCCCGCACTGTCTTTCAAGGTGGCGCCGTTCAAGCTAAGCGCATTGACGGCAATGGCCACGCCATCGGTATCGGTTTGGCCGCTGACAATGGTGGTGCTGAACACCAAAGCACTTGTGCCTGAGCCCGACACATAAGTCGCTTGCACCGTGCTACTTCCAATCACCAAGGCCAGCGTGGGCGAGCCTGCGGTTGTGTTGAGCGTAATCGCTTCGTTGAAGGTGACGGTGGCGCTGAGGGTGTCGGCGGCATTGAGCAGTTTAACGGTGGCATCCAGCGGGCTGGCCACAGCGCCAGTGGCACTGCTGAGAGCAAGACTTGCAATGCTGGGTGCAAGGGTGTCAAGGCTGAGGTTTGATGAGACGCCGGTGCTGTCGTTGTTGCCAGCAGCATCTTGGTAGCTGTTGGCTGTGACGCTGATGCTGCCCGTGGCACTGGCCAGGCTGGGGGTGGGTGTGTACACCGCTGTGCGCGTGAGACCTGTGCCAGTGATGGCGCTCAAAGTGCCACCACTGATCGACAAGTCGCCCGCGCTGCCATCCCATGCGAAACTGGCGTCAGGTGCTTCAGAAAATGTGAAGCTGATGTTGGCAGTTTCACCCGCCCTAAGGGTGGTCACATCGGACGTGATGATGACGCTTGGCGCTGTCGTGTCCACCAAATAGGCAGGATTGCTGGCCACCGCAGAGGATATGATGGTCGCTGCATTGCCTGCAGCATCTTTCAAGCTGGCGCCGTTCAAGTGCAGGGCATTCAGTGCAATGGCCACACCATCGTTGTCGGTTTGGCCATTGACAATGGCCGTACTGAACACCAATGCGTTGGTGCCTGAGCCCGAGACATACGTGGCCTGCACAGTGCTGCTTCCCACGGTCAATTCGAGGGTGGGTGAGCCCGCTGTGATGTTCACCACAATCACTTCACTGAAAGTCACTGTTGCAAGCAAAGTGTCACCTGCATTTAGCAAGGACACGGTGGCATCACTGGGGCTGAGACTGGCGCCAATGGCACTGCTCAACAACACGTTCGTCAAAGTGGGCGCAACCGTGTCTAGGCTGAAGGAGGGGGAGGCACCCGCAGCCCCCAAATTGCCCGCTGCGTCTTTGTAACTTTGTGCTGTGACGGTGATGCTGGCACTGCCGCTGGTCAAATTGGCATCGGGTGTAAAAACGGCCGTGCGCGTGAGGCCCGTGCCTGTGAGAGCGCTCAACGTGCCACCGGTCACAGCGACATCGCCGGCGCTGCCATCCCATACAAAACTGCTGACAGTTTCTTCTGACAATGTAAACGTGATGTTGGCAGTGTCACCCGCTTTCAACACGCTGATGTCGGAAGTGATCACCACCGTGGGAACGGTGGTGTCCACCAAAAACAGCGGGTTGGAGAGAATCACCGCACTGGTGATGACACAAGCATTACCGGCGGCATCGGACAAGATGGCGCCGTTGAGCGTCAAGGCATTGAGTGGCAATGACACGCCGTCGGTGTCGTTGAGGCCCGCCACGATGGTGGCTGTGAAAATCCAAGTGTTGGTGCCAGTGCCCGATATGTAGGTGGCCTGCACCACGCTGCTGCCAATTTGCAAAGCGAGGGTCGGTGAGCCGCCTGCAGCATTGAGTGTGACCACATCGTCAAAGCTCACGGTGGCGCTGAGTGTGTCGCCGGCATTCAAGCTGCTATTCACAGCACCTGTGGCGCTGCTCAGAACGATGGACGTGAGATTGGGCGGCGTGGTATCTGAAGGCGGTGTTGGTGGCGGCGGCGTTGGTGGTGCTGGATCAGGATCCGGTAGTGGAGGAGGAGGAGGTGGTGGCAGTGTTGGATCTGCTGTGACCTCAAAGGATTCAGCGCTGCGCACTGACACATTGCCCGCCAAGTCTACGGCGTAGAGATGGTAGACAGCTGCAGACAGGCCGCTCAAAGAAAGGGGTGTGTTGCTTTGGACGATGTCAATGGCCACATTTTTGGAAACAAGCGGGCTGAGATTTTCCAAATCACTCAAGTTGAGAATGATGCTGGTGCTAGGCACCACATAGGCTTTGCCCAGTTCATTGCTTTGAACCTGGAGGGTGCCTGACTGTGTTTGCTTCAGCGTGAGCGAACCGGCCTCAAGTTTGGCGATAGGGGCCGTGGTGTCCACCAAGTGCAAAGGGTTGCTCAGAACTGCACTTGCCGTATTGAGGGTGGCTCTGCCTAAGGCGTCTTGAAGGCTTGCGCCATTCAACTGCAGTGCGTTGCTTGCAATGGCCACACCATCCAGGTCGGTCTGGCCGTTCAGGATGCTGGTGACAAAGACCAGCGCGTTGGTGCCCGTTCCCGAAACATAACGTGCTTCTACAGTTTGTGTGCCAACGACTAAATGAAGTGTAGGACTGCCACTGCGTGTGTCTAAGTTCACAACCCCGCTGAACGAGACAGTGGCTGTGAGCGTGTCACCAGCGTTCAATCGATGGTTCATCTCACCCGTGGCGCTGGTCAGCGCCATGGACGTGATGGTGGTCGGGGGGATCACTGGCGGTGGTGGCGTTGGGATGGGTGTGACAGGCGTGTCTTTGCCGCCGCCACTCAAGGCAATCACGCCCAGTACAGCCCCTGAAATCTCTGTCAAACCAATGCTGGCGACAGCCGGTGCTGCTGGAAAAAAGACCAATGCACTGTCAGGATTGAGCAAGGCCACCTTGCAATCGAGCGCCTCATCGCGCTCGGTCCAAACCAAACTTTCAGGGACGTCCAGTGCTTCTTTCGACAAATGCGCTGTGACCTGAACTTCTTCGCAAGCTTGGTTTTGCAGTTTGTAAACCGGTGCGTTGGGTATAGGGGAGTTACTCGCTACAAAATAATCTTGCAGCTCCAGTGCCAATTGATCGTCCACCAAGACTTGAAGGTTCTTTTGGGAGCGAAGCAGCTTTTGCCCTTTGAGGTGACCGCCTGCATCTTTGTCGATCAGCTTGTATTCATACCCTGGTTGTGTTTTCACAAGCAGAGGCTTGATGACCGGAAAGGGTGCATCCGGGGACGAGTTCAACTTGGCCAGTTGAATGGTTTGTACGCGACCATCGGGCGTGGTGGCTTGAAATTGAAAGTTGTTGATCATGCTATTTACCGCTCGTGCAGTGCGCCGGAGAATGCTTTTTGGACAGGTTTGGCAAGGTATTGAAGGACCGACCTGGAGCGAGTTCGAATGTCAAGAGTGGTTGTCATGCCTGGCTTGAGGTCACTCAGGCGCAAGGGATGGGAGGCTTGGTTCGACAAAAATGCCGCACTGCCAAGCGTGTGAACCGACTCAGAAGGCATGTCGGGATCTATTTGCACCTGCACACGGTAAAAGGCTTGCGTGGCACCAGAGGCATTGCTGTCGGTTAAAGTGTCCGAACTGATGTAGATGAGGGTGCCATTCAGCATGCCATACACGCTGTAATCGAAGGCATCAAACTTCAAACTCACGGGCTGACCGATGCGCAGTTCACCAATGTCACTCGGATTGATTTTGGCTTCGACAATGTAGCCACCTGTGCTGGGAGAAATGTGCATCAGCTCATCGCCTGCGCGCAAAACGCCCCCCACTGTGTTGATGCGCATGAATTTGACAACACCATCCACTGGCGTTGTGAGCACACTGTGGTCCAACAAACTTTTGCGTTCGTTCAGCTTGAATTGGTTGGCAGATATGTCTTCCTGCAAGCGAATCACATCTTGCTTGGCGTCTTGCAGATATTTGTTTTGGACGCCTGCGATGCGGCCTTGCGTTTCATGCACCTGACGTTGTGCGCGCATCAACTCCAGTTGGCTGGCATCGCCTGTTTTTAAAAGCGATTGGCTCATGCGCAATTCGTCCTCAGAAATTTCTAAGCTTGCCTTGAGAAGTTTCAATTCATCCAAATGGCCTTGTTTTTTTTGTGCAAAGACTTGCGTTTGGCTTGATTGAAAGGCGCTACTTGCAGCGTCATTTTTGTTAAATGCCAGCGCCTGACCTGAGGACTCTGCGTTAGCCCTGGCCAAGGCAGCGTTCAATGCGCTCAGCTTGGATTTGACTTCTTGGTAACTGGCTTCTGCGCGCGTGGTTTCAAGCAAGGCAAGTGTTTGACCTGCATGCACTTGCTGACCTTCTGTCACCAGTAATTTGGTCAACACCCCACCATCAGCCGCTTGGATGATTTGATTGCGCGAGACGGCAATCACTTGCCCGTTACTTCGCACAGTTTGGTCCATGTGCGACAAGCTGGCCCAGCCTAAAAAGCTCAGCAAACCTAAAAGGAGTAAGCGCGTGCCTGTGAGTTGTTGTTGCAAACGCGCAAGCCATCCATCAAGGAAGGGCCGGTCAGACTTGGAATTTTGTGTGTTCATGCTTGAAGTTGTCTGAGCACTTGCTCTTTGGGGCCATCTAGCAATACCTCGTGTTTGGCAATGACGACCAAGCGATCGACCAGGGTTAGCATTTCCGGTTTGTGGGTGACCAAAACCAAGGTGTCTTGAGGTCGAAGGGCTTGTTGAAGAGCCCGTGTCACGTGATCGGCCAGTTGACGGTCCATGGCAGCTGTGGGCTCGTCCATCAACCAAATGCGCGGACGCCTTAAAAACACGCGCGTCAAATTAACCAGCTGGCGCTGTCCACCCGACAAGCCATGGCCACCTTCTTGGATCGGCAAGTCAAAGCTCATGGGGTGGTTGGCCAATACAGCATGATGAAGTCCTGTTTGACGTGCCACGCCATTCAGAATGTCGTCACCTGGATCTGTCATGCCTACCAACAAGTTGTCGCGCAGCGTGCCCTCAAACAAGCGGCCCTCTTGCTGCAGATAGCCCAGTTGCTCTGCTAGCAATGGTTTGGCAATGAACGCCAAATCGACGCCATCGAGGGTGATGCCACCCACTTGCGGTTTGTACATGCCGCTGAGCAAACGCAACAAGGTCGTTTTGCCCGCACCGATCGGCCCTAAGACACCAATTTTTTCGCCGTTGCGGATGTGTAGTGTGTTCACTTTCAGAGCCGCTTGTTGCCCGTACCCATACATCACCTCTTTGAGGGTGTAATTGCCTTGAACCGCATCCAAAACCACGGGTGTTTGACCATGATGGTCGTCAGGCAGTTGCCAGATTTGATCGAGGCCTTGAAGTGCCGATTGGCAGTGTCCCCATTGAATGAGTTGAGATGGCAAGGCCGCAATAGGCTGCAGAATGCGGTTGGACAAAATGGAACACGCAATCAGGCTGCCCATGCTGAGCTCGCCTCTGGAAATCATCAGTGCACCCGATGCCACCAACACCACATAGGCAATTTGCTGTAGCGCTTGCAGGTGGTGTTGGGCTGATTCGCTGATTCTGCGCAAGCGCATTTCTTCGCCGCGCGCTGTGTCCGAAATGTTCTGCCACAAACTGAGTTGACGCCACCCGCCTTGTCCAGACTTCAAGGTTTCTGCGCCTTCAATGGCCTCTACCAGCAGGCCTGTTTTTCGCATGTTGGCCAACGCTACTTGGTGACTGCGCTTTTCTATTTCACGCAGACCTTGCAAACCGACCATCAGGGATAACAACAAAAACACCGCAGGGATCAAGGCCAGCCAGCCCGCCATGGTCCACAAGGCGAAGGTGAACACCAAGGCAAAAGGAGCGTCGATCAGCATTTGCGTGGCAGACCCCGTTAAAAATGCGCGCACACTTTCATAGGCCTTGATTTGGCCTGCCAGACTACCCACGCTGGTGGGCAATTTGTCCATGCGAATTTGAAGCAGTCGCATGAACACGTCACGTCCCAAACGCTGATCGACCGCTTCGATGATTTTTTCGTTCAAATCGGATCGCAATCTTCGCGCTAACCACTCAAACGCAATGGCACCTAGAACGCCCAAACTCAAAACCCATAAGGTGGCGCTGGCGCCTGTGGGCACCACGCGGTCGTAAATTTGCATGCTGTAAAAGGAAATGCCCAGCGCAACAAAATTCAACATGACGCCGTTCAGGCTGGCATCGATCAAGGTGCTTTGATGCTTTTGAATTTCCAGTTTGATCAAATGCCAGACGGGGCTGCTGGATCGCTCAAAGGGTATTCTGAAATCGACTTTGACCAAGGCCAAAGAACTTAAGTGATGTTGAGTTGATTCGCCCTTTGCAGACTCCAGCACCCATTGCGATTGACTGTTGTAGCTTTTGAGAACACGCCAAGTGCCTTCATGGTCGACGGCGAGGCAGGGCAGCTGCGAGGGATCGATGCTGGCATTGTTCAGCCATTGCACAGATTTCCAATTCATTTGCGACTTTAAAAGTTGCAAAGTTTTTTGCGCTGAATGAGTCTGCGCCTTGTCGATGCAAGCGAACAACGCATGCTTGTCCAAACTTTGGCGTTGCAGCTGCGCCAAGCGTTGCAGAGCAGCTTGCAATGAATTCATGGCGCAGACTGCCCAGCTCTTAAAGAAGTGCCATGCGCTTGAAGGTGCAATCGTCCAATGCTTTGCAGCCAAGCCATCTCGTTTTCGATGATGGCCAGTTCAGCCTGCAAAGTTTCTCGGGCAGCATTCATCACATCGATCCAAGTTTTCTTACCATTGATAAATTGACGCTCCCAAGCGGCTTGAATTTCATGGGAAGACTCTAGATTGAGAAGCAGCATCTCCGCCTTGCTTTGCCTTGCATTGGCATTCAAAAAATCGGTTTGAACGGCTTCCAACACACTTCTGCGCGCAGCCACAATTTCTTGCAAGGCGCCATCGTGCTTGTTTTGCAAAGCGGCCAGCTGGTACAACAAACCAAGGCCTGCACCCGTACTGGCGCTGAGGCCTACAAAGACCCGGTTGGTGTTGGGCATGTTGGCGTAGGTGTAGTTGCCACGTTGATGTTCTGCACGAACATAAACTTCTGGCTGCAAGGCTGCGCGCTTTTCGGCCACCTCGGCCAATTGCAGTTGTGCAACGCGTTCAAGTCGACGGATCAAAGGCGAGTTGTCTAGGCTGATGGCTTCCCAGTGCGGCAATGCTTGCGTCAAGGCAAGTTCATTGACTGCTTGTAGTTGGATGTTTGGATGAATCAGCGTTTGACCCAAGTTTTTGGCCTCTGGCACCCATTGCGTCAAGCGGATCCACGCTTGGTTTTCTTGCTGCAAGGCATTGAACCGATCTTGACGGACTTGCACCAAACGCAAGTTGGCATAGTTCACTTCATTCAGGGGCGACAAGCCTTGTTCAGCACGGCGCCTTATTTTCTGAAGCAGTTGCGTTTGCACTGTTTCACTTTTTTCCAAGACTTGTTGCTGGCGCTGCGCCATGACCACCTCTGTCCAGGCTTGAAGCGTTTTCAAAGCCAAGGCTTGTTGGATTTCGATCAGCCGTGCATGTTCGATGGCTTGTGTGGCGATTGCCTTGTTGGACTGCGCCGTGAGTCGGCCGCCTGTCCAAAGTGGCTGTTGGAGCCTGAAGCTTAGAACCTGAGGTGAGCCTGTGTAGGCGGGATCAAGTGATTGCGTTTGCACGCGCTCCATTGAGATGGAGGGTGTTGGCCAATACGCTTGCTGCGTGACCTTGATGTCCATGCCAGCCGCTTGTAAGTTCTGGATTTGACTTTGGACCTGGGGGTGTTCGGCTGTGACCTTCTGCAAAAGAAGGGGTAGCAGGGGAGATACGACAGAAAAAACGGACGGCTGTGCAACCAGGACAAATTCAGGATCTTTTGCGTTGGAATAAAGCGGCAGTGCGCTTATCAACACAAAAATACATAGCAGGGGAACCCTATATATTCTTTTGTATTTGTAAAAATTGTGCAGTAAAACTTTAAATTGTTATCACCTTGATAATAACATTCCATTTTTTGAGGGGTGTATATTCACCGACACATCAAATCAGTTGCATGTAGCTGTGCTGTAAGGCTCATGATGCTTATGTAGCGGTATGATGAGAAACACCTGCATCAAGTAGGTCTTTAGAAAAATCTAATTATTGAGTTAATTGGTATTCATTCTATCTTCTTCATTAATTCTTTTGGAAATGTTCATGCAACAACGAACACTCACATCATTGATTCTCTCTACTGCAACAGTTTTGGCCTCTTTGACGGCGCCTTTGCCATTGATGGCGCAGGGTAAGGATCTCAAAATTGCCCACATTTACAGCAAAACGGGTCCCTTGGAGGCATACGGTAAGCAAACCCAAGTGGGTTTGATCATGGGCTTGGACTACGCCACAGGTGGCACCATGCAAGTGGGTGGCCGCAAATTGGTCGTCATTGAAAAGGACGATCAAGGTAAACCTGATTTGGGCAAAAACCTATTGGCCGCAGCTTACGGCGATGACAAGGTTGATATCGCAGTGGGACCTACTGCTTCCCCAGTGGCTTTGGCCATGTTGCCTGTGGCCGAAGAGTACAAAAAGATTTTGCTGGTTGAGCCGGCAGTGGCCGACTCAATTACCGGTGAAAAGTGGAACAAATACATCTTTCGCACGGGCAGGAACAGCAGCCAAGATGCCATCTCCAATGCAGTTGCCCTAGACAAAGCGGGTTTCAGCATTGCCACCTTGGCACAAGACTCAGCCTTCGGTCGTGATGGTGTGAAGGCTTTCCGTGAGTCTTTGAAAACAGCCAAGTTGGTTCATGAAGAATACCTGCCCCCCGCCACCACTGATTTCACAGCGGGTGCGCAGCATTTGATCGACAAGCTAAAATCACAGCCGGGTCGCAAAATTATTTTCATCATTTGGGCAGGTGGCAATCCTTTCAAAATTGCCGACATGGACTTGAAGCGATATGGCATCGAGATTGCCACGGGTGGCAACATCCTACCTGCCATGGTGGCTTACAAACAGTTTCCTGGCATGGAAGGCGCGGCGTATTACTACTTCGGCATGCCCAAGAATCCGGTCAATGAAGCCATGGTGGCACGTCATTACACACAATTCAAATCTCCCCCTGACTTCTTCACGGCTGGTGGATTTGCTTCAGCCATGGCTTTGGTCACGGCATTGAAAAAAACCAATGGCAACACCGATGCCAACACATTGATAGCGGCCATGGAAGGCATGAGCTTTGACACGCCCAAAGGCAAGATGACCTTTCGCAAAGAAGATCACCAAGCCATGCAAAGCATGTACCACTTCAAAATTAAAGTGGACCCCGCATTTGCGTGGGGTGTGCCAGAGTTGGTTCGCGAAATCAAACCTGAAGAAATGAACGTACCGATTCGCAATAAACGCTAAGGTTGTGTAGCTTGGGCGTGTTACAAACGCAAGACCTCACAGTTCGCTTTGGCGGACATGTGGCGGTCAATGCGGTTTCGTGTCGATTTGAGCCTGGCACTTTGACGGCCATCGTAGGTCCTAACGGTGCAGGTAAAACAACCTACTTCAACCTCATTTCGGGTCAATTGACGGCAAGTGAGGGGCGTGTTCATTTGGATGGCCAAGAGCTCACAGGTATGAGTGCTTCGGCCAGGACGCGCGCAGGCTTGGGCCGAGCCTTTCAGTTGACCAACTTGTTTCCCAACTTAACGGTGCTTGAAAACGTTCGGTTGGCTGTTCAAGCCACTGAAGAGGGCGCTCATTTACGCGGGCTTAACTTATGGTCAATTTGGCAAGACCACGCAAAGCTCACCCAACAAGCCCAAAATATTTTGCAGCAAGTGGCCATGATGTCCCAGGCTAACGCCACAGTGGCCAGTTTGCCGCACGGCGATCAGCGCAAATTGGAAGTGGCTTTGCTCATGGCGCTTAAGCCTTCGGTCTACATGTTTGACGAACCCACTGCCGGAATGAGCCAAGATGAAGCGCCTGTTATTTTGAACCTTATTCGCCAATTGAAAAGTGACAAAACCAAAACCATTTTGCTGGTGGAACACAAAATGGATGTGGTGCGTGAATTGGCAGATCGCATCATTGTGTTGCACAACGGTCAGTTGGTGGCCGATGGTGAGCCAGCAGAGGTCATGGCATCTGCTGTGGTGCAAGAAGCTTATTTGGGTGTCAAACCGAAAGCTGTCGCTGCCTCTGAAGGTTTGAAGTCAAAGGTAATGCATTCAGAGGAGGACGTTTGATGTCTGCTTTTGTATTGCTCGAATTGAAAGATGTGCACACGCACATTGGCGCTTACCATATTTTGCATGGCGTGAATTTGCAAGTGCCGCGTGGCGAACTCACGCTTTTGTTGGGCCGCAATGGCGCAGGTAAAACCACCACCCTCCGAACCATCATGGGCTTGTGGCAAGCTTCTCAAGGCACTCTGAATTTCAATGGGCATGACATGACGCACATGACTACGCCCGACATTGCCTCACTCAACATTGCTTATGTACCCGAAAACATGGGCATATTTTCAGACCTCACGGTAGAAGAAAACATGTTGTTGGCCGCGCGCAAAGCTGCACGTTCAAACCAAATGGATGCAGCCCGTTTGGCTTGGATTTTCGCCATGTTTCCCGCGGTTGAAAAATTTTGGCATCACCCCGCTGGCAAATTGTCAGGCGGTCAAAAACAAATGCTGGCGGTGGCACGCGCCATGGTCGAGCCGCGCGATTTGCTCATTGTGGACGAACCTAGCAAAGGCTTGGCGCCTGCCATTGTGCAAAACATGATGGAGGCATTTCAAAAAATGAAAGCCAGTGGCGTGACCATTTTGTTGGTAGAGCAGAACATTCATTTTGCGCAGCAACTGGGCGACAGCGTAGCCGTGATGGACAATGGCCGCATCATTCATGCGGGCAGCATGGCTGCACTCAGCGCAGATCCCGAATTGCAGCAATCTTTGCTGGGCTTGGCACTGTGATGATCCATCTAAAAACCAATTTAGATCTCAAGCCTTTGTTGTTGGTGCCGGTCTTGGCCCTTTTGGCTTTGCCGCTTGTAGGCTCCTTCGACACTTGGCTCACCTTGAGTGTTGCTGGATTGGCCATGGGCATGATCATCTTCATCATGGCTTCAGGCTTAACCTTGGTCTTTGGCTTGATGGATGTGCTCAATTTTGGGCATGGTGTGTTCATAGCGCTGGGTGCGTTTGTGGCCACCAGCGTGTTGTCGGGCATGGTCGATTGGACGCAGTCGCAAGAACTCTGGCGCAACTTGGTGGCGGTAGGCGCTGCCATGATGGTGGCCATGATTGCGGCGGCTGTCATAGGTTTGGCGTTTGAGCGTTTCATCGTTCGGCCCGTGTATGGTCAGCACCTGAAGCAAATTTTGATCACCATGGGCGGCATGATCATTGGTGAAGAAATCATCAAGGTCATTTGGGGGCCTTTGCAAATCGCTTTGCCCTTGCCCGAAGCCATGCGCGGTTCCTTGCTGTGGGGCGATGCGTCGCTTGAAAAATACCGACTCATGGCTGTGGTGGTAGGACTGATTGTGTTTGCGCTTCAAGCTTGGACTTTGAGTCAAACCAAAGTGGGTTTGCTCATTCGCGCGGGTGTGCAAGACCGTGAAATGGTGGAAGCCTTGGGCTACAAAATTCGCCGACTGTTTGTGGGTGTGTTTGTGGTGGGCAGCGGCTTGGCAGGTTTGGGTGGCGTGATGTGGGGTTTGTATCAGCAAAACGTGGTGCCTCAAATTGGCGCGCAAGTGAACGTGCTTATTTTCATTGTCATCATCATGGGCGGCCTAGGTTCAACCGGTGGTGCACTCATCGGCGCTTTGCTTGTGGGCCTCATGGCCAACTACACCGGCTTCTTATTGCCCAAGTTGGCTTTGTTTTCCAACATTGCGCTCATGGCAGCCATTTTGTTGTGGCGGCCACAGGGGGTATACCCCGTGGCCAACCGTTGACGTCAAAGGACCCACATGTTGAAACGCTTGTTGTCAAATGATTTGCCTCGCAGCCCGTGGTTGGCTTGGATGCTGGCGGCGGTGCTGTTGGGATTGGCATTCGCACCCTTTTTATTTCCGGGTGTCAAAGCCCTGTCCGTGGCTGCCAAGATCTTAGTGTTCATTGTCTTGGTGGCCAGTTTTGATTTGTTGTTGGGCTACACCGGCATTGTCAGTTTTGCCCACACCATGTTTTTTGGTATTGGTGCCTATGGTGTCGCCATGTCCTCCAATCATTGGGGTGCCACTTGGGCTTCGTTGAGCGTAGGTGTCATGTTGGCGCTCTTGCTGACCTTGGTTTTGGCCTTGCTGATCGGCTTGTTTTCTTTGCGTGTGCGAGCTATCTTTTTTGCCATGATCACTTTGGCAGTGGCAGCTGCTTTTCAAACGCTGGCATCACAATTGTCTGAATGGACGGGGGGTGAAGACGGCTTGAGTTTCAAGTTGCCAGCCTTGCTTTTGTCAAGCACCGAGTTCAGTGACACACCTTTCTGGGGTGTCAATTTGGATGGTCGCTTACTTTGCTATTACTTGTTGTTTGCAGCCGCCCTCATTCAGTTTCTCATGCTGCTGCGCATTGTGAACTCGCCGTTTGGTCGCGTGCTACAAGCCATTCGTGAAAACGAATTCCGAGCCGAAGCCATTGGCTATCGCGTGGTGGTTTATCGCACGCTGTCCAGTGTGCTGTCTGCTTTGTTCGCGTGCATGGCCGGTGTGATGTTGGCCATTTGGCTGCGCTACAACGGCCCTGACACCTCACTCAGTTTCGAAATCATGATGGACGTCTTGCTGATCGTCGTGATCGGCGGTATGGGCACCGTTTATGGCTCAGCCATTGGTGCGGTCTTGTTCTTGTGGGCTCAAAGTTATTTACAAGATTTGCTCAGATTGGCCAGTGAGGCGGCGTCTGCTTGGCCCTTATTGGCGGCACTGCTGTCGCCCGATCGTTGGTTGCTGTGGCTGGGCTTGCTGTTTGTGTTATCGGTTTATTACTTCCCTACAGGGATCGTAGGTCGATTGCGTGCTAAGGCTATTGTGTGATTTGGCTCAATGGCAGTTCATTCTCAGTTTAAATGAGTGATTTCCCTCTTGTTGAAAGTATGACTTTTGAGCAAGATATCGCCATTTAAATCAAAGAGTCATTTCTATGAAATTTAAACCATTTTCTCTTCGAACCCAATTGGGTATTTTGTTGACAACTGGTGGTTTGATGACCAGCCCCATTGCATTGGGTCAATCCACTGAGGTCAATATCATTTGCTCTGCCCAAGCGGCATGGTGCAGCATGATTGCTGTTACCTTTGAAAAGAGCCAAGGTGTCAAGGTCAACATGACCATGAAAGGGTCTGGCGAAGCCATTGCCCAAATCATGGCTGAAAAATCCAACCCTAAAACTGATGTGTGGTTTGGCGGAACAGGCGACCCTCATTTACAGGCAGCTGAACAAAATCTGACGCTCGAATACAAATCTCCCACCTTGCCTAGATTGCACGATTGGGCGCAACAACAAGCCAAGCAATCTGGCTATAAAACAGTGGGCATTTACTCTGGCCCCTTGGGCTTTGGTTACAACACCGAGTTGCTGGCCAAGAAAAAATTGGCCATTCCCAAAACTTGGAATGACTTGCTTAAGCCCGAATACAAAGGCGAAATTCAATCTGCCAACCCAGCCTCCAGCGGTACGGCCTACACCATGATTGCGACCTTGGTGCAACTCATGGGTGAAGATCAGGCCTACGAATACTTGAAAAAGCTGCACAAAAATATCAGCGCCTACACCCGCTCAGGCACGGCCCCCATTAAAGCAGTCGCTCGCGGTGAAACCACTGTGTCCATCAGTTTTGTGCACGACGGACCTGGTGAGAAGGCCCAGGGCTTTCCCATTGAAACCATCACGCCAGCCGATGGCACAGGCGCCGAAATTGGCTCTATGTCCATCATGAGAGGCGCGCGCAATTTGGCAGCAGCCAAGCAGTTTTATGAGTGGGCTTTAACGCCGTCTGCTCAGGCTTTGGGTGCGGCGACTTTGCAATTCCAATTGCCCTCACACAAAGAAACCAAAGTCGATCCTCGTGTCCCTGATTTCAAGAAAATCAAACTCATCAACTACGACTACGCCAAGTATGGTCAAACTGCAGAGCGCAGGCGTTTGATCCAACGTTGGGAAAAAGAAGTTAACAGCCTGCCGCAATAATGAATTCGGCGCTGCGTACCCAGCGAGCCTTAACCCTGTGGGCACTTTGGGGCCTGCTTAGTTTTGTTTTACTGCCGTGGTATTTTCTCCAGCAAGGTTCCCTTTGGTCGGCTTTGCCTCACATTTGGGGCGGATCAGAAACTGCCAGTGCGCTCTTGCAAGTGTTACAGCACGATCGTCCTTGGTTATGGCTTGGGTTTGCAGGCCTCTTCATTTGTTTGGCAGGACTCATCATTCCAGTCCTGGCCCAACCCAAGCGCCAAGGTTTTTTTTTGGTAGCCGGCGCCTTGCTGGGTTTGATTGGTTTGATAAGCAGTGGGTTTGCAATAGGCGCATTGGGCTGGTCGTTTGAATTTTTAGAGCAGTGGGCTGGCCCCTTGTCGCAAGGTCAATACGGCATGGGTTGGGGGGCTGCATGCGTGTTGTTGTCGCTTACCATTTTGTTGGGCGCAGGCTTGGCCCGCTTAGGGTATTGCAGAGGCGATGTGTTCATTGCCAGCGCAGTGGTGGTGTGTGTTGCATTGCTTTCTTTGTTTGTGGTGTATCCCGTTAGTCGTTCTTTGGTATCGGCCTTTTATGCCGAAACGGGTGAACTCAGCCTGTTGGCCGTATGGGATCGCATTGGTACCCCACGTATTTGGAGTCTTGGGTGTTTCAGTGCTGGCCGTCAATGTGGCGTGGCCTGGAATACCTTGGGCTTGGCCCTGGCCACAGCCACCGGCACCACCATTTTGGGAACACTTATTGCCCTGTGGTCAGAACGCAGTGGCACTCGCATGGGCAAACCCCTGAACGCCTTGGCGCTCATGCCCATTATCACGCCGCCGTTTGTGGTGGGCTTAGGTTTGATCTTGTTGTTTGGCCGATCTGGATTGGTCAATCAAGCTTTGGAATGGGCTTTCGGCATCCCTGCGACACGTTGGTTCTACGGTGTCTTTGGTGTTTGGTTGGCGCAAATGTTCGCCTTCACACCGATCGCATTCATGATCATGCGTGGTGTTGTTCAAGGTGTCAGTCCTTCTTTAGAAGAGGCCTCGCAAACATTGCGTGCCACGCGCATGCAAACTTTTTGGCACATCACCCTGCCGCTGCTTAAACCAGGCTTGGCCAACGCTTTCTTGGTTGGCTTCATTGAAAGCATGGCTGACTTTGGCAACCCCATTATTTTGGGCGGCCAGTTTTCGGTTTTATCCACTGAAATTTTCTTTGCCATCGTGGGCGCAGCGATTGACCCTGGCATGGCTGCAGCCTTGTCGCTGGTACTCACCATTTTTGCCTTAGCGGTTTTTCTCTTGCAGCGGCAAGTGCTAAGTGGTGCTCAATTCACCACCGTCTCGGGCAAAGGCGATGCAGGTGTACCTTTGAACTTACCGCCTGCAGTGTTGAATGTTTGCAGAGGTGTGGCGGGTCCTTGGTTGATCTTCACCTTGGTGGTTTATGTGTTTGCATTTGCTGGCGGTTTTGTTCAAACGTGGGGGCGCGATTACACCTTCACCTTGAATCATTTCAAGACAGCCTTTGATGTGCAATGGGGTGACTTCGGTTGGGTATGGGCGGGCACAGCTTGGAATTCGTTGTTCAACACCTTGAGTTTGTCGGCCATGGCAGCGCCAGTATGTGCAGGTCTTGGCTTGTTGATAGCGTGGCTTTTGGCGCGCACTGATTTCAAAGGCAAAAATGCATTTGAGTTTGCAGCGCTTCTGACCTTTGCCATCCCGGGTACTGTTTTGGGTGTGAGTTATATTTTGGCTTTCAATGTGCCGCCCGTCGAACTGACGGGTACTGGCTTGGTCATTGTGTTGTGCTATATTTTTCGCAACTTGCCAGTAGGTGTACGAGCGGGAACCGCTGCTTTCAAACAACTCGATCGTTCGCTTGATGAAGCTTCCGTCATGCTGCGTGCCAGCACGATCACCACCCTTCGCGAAATCATTTTGCCCTTGTTAAAGCCTGCCTTGGTAGCCGCTTTAATTTACAGCTTTGTCCGTTCAATGACCACGGTATCTGCTGTCATTTTCTTGGTCACCGCCAAGTACGAATTGGCCACCACTTACATCATTGGCCGAGTTGGTAACGGGGACTATGGCGTAGCCTTGGCTTATTGCACTGTCTTGATGGCCTTGATGGGGTGCATCACAGTGATCATTCAACGTTGGGTTGGAACTCGCGAGTTGGGTCGGCGAGAAATGAGGGTATGAACATGAACGCTGCGTCTAAATCAAATGTCATGGGCATTGAGTTTCGACAAGTCTCTAAACGCTATGGCGAGGGCGATGCACCACTGGTGGTGAAGGGCATTGATTTTGTGGTGCCAAAGGGCACACTCACCACGCTGCTTGGGCCTTCAGGCTGCGGCAAAACCACCACCTTGCGCATGATCGCTGGTTTAGAAACGGTCAGCAGTGGGCGCATCTTCATTGATGGTCAAGAAGTAAGTAACTTGGGGCCCGCAGAACGAAACGTCAGCATGGTCTTTCAAAGCTACGCCTTGTTCCCCCACATGTCCGTGATTGACAATGTTCGATACGGCTTGAAGGTCAGTGGGGTCTCTATCGTTGAAGCAACTGAGCGTGCGCATTTCGCGCTGGAAAATGTGGGACTTAAAGATTTTGACAATCGATTGCCAAGTGAGTTGTCGGGGGGGCAACAACAGCGCGTGGCCGTTGCGCGAGCATTGGTGCTTGAGCCATCGGTCTTGTTGTTTGATGAGCCGCTTTCTAATTTAGATGCACGTCTGCGTCGCTCAATGCGAGACGAAATTCGCAGTTTGCAGCAGCGTTTAGGTTTGACGGTTGCCTATGTCACACACGATCAAAGCGAAGCCCTGGCAGTCAGCGACCAAATCATTGTGATGGATGGGGGCACCATAGCGCAGGCAGGCACCCCCGAAGACTTGTACGAACGCCCTGTTTCAGAATTTGTAGCGGGCTTCATGGGCGAGGCCATGTTGTTCGATGGTGTGGCCGATGCACAGGGGCGGGTAAGTGTGGGGCCACTTGTTTTTCAATCGCAGCAGAGTGTGAGGGCTGGTGCCATTACAGCGGCCATTCGACCTGAAGCTTGGGCTTTCATCCCCTTGGAGGGCGCACACTTGACTGGCATATTGCGCAAAAAAGCTTACCTAGGCAGCATCCTTGAATTGACATTCGAAACAGTGTTGGGTTCACTCTTTGTTGTGACAGCTGATCTTTTACAAGATTGGGACATTGGTGCCTCAGTGGGCTTGTCTCTCTCGGGTCGCGGTATCTCAGTAGTAGCGCGCAATGAGTGCTGACAATTTTTCAAGAGACCTGATCCCTGCAGTCTCTTTGCTCATTCACTATTCCTTAGCCCCTAAGGCGATGGCCAATTCTCGACCGTTTGCAAGCACAGCTGCGCTGGCTTTTGCAGCGTGAGTGGAAGTAGGCCAGCCTTGCATGTGTTGTTCACTGATGGCTGCCAGCGCTTCTATCCACATGGGCTCGTCGTTCATGCAAGGAATGTAGTTGAAGGTTTTGCCGCCAGCGTGCAAGAAAGCTTCGCGGCCTTCCATGCTAATTTCTTCCAATGTCTCGAGGCAGTCACCAGTAAAGCCAGGGCACACCACATCGACACTTTGGGTGCCTGCTTTGGCCATGGCAATCAGCGTTGGTTCGGTGTAGGGCTCTAACCATTTGGCTTTGCCAAATCGAGATTGGAATGTGACTTTGTATTGATCTTTTGTCAGGCCTAATTTTTCTGCCAAGAGTCGACCTGTTTTGTAGCATTCGCAATGGTAGGGATCGCCCAGTTGGAGGGTCCGTTCAGGTACACCATGAAAGCTCATGACAAGTTGTTCTGCACGGCCATGAGTGGCCCAATTTTTTTGAATGCCTGCAGCCAGAGCTTGAATGTAGCCTTCGTGATCGTGATAGTGATTCACAAAGCGAAACTCGGGCAAATTGCGCGTTTTTAAACCCCAGCGATAGACGGCGTCAAAAACGGGTGCAGTGGTTGTGGCGCTGTATTGAGGGTAGGCGGTCAACATCAAAATGCGCGTGACCCCTTCTTCGCGGAATGCAGTCAATTGCGATTCGATGCTGGGTTGGCCATAGGTCATGGCGTACTTAACGACCACTTCATGGCCGTTTGATTTCAATTTTTCTGCCAAACCCAAAGCTTGTTTCTCGGTCCATACCCGCAACGGCGAGCCTTCTGCAGTCCAAATGCTGGCGTATTTGGCAGCAGATTTGGCAGGCCGAACTCGCAAAATAATGCCATGCAAAATAAGCCACCAGATGGCTTTGGGAATTTCGACCACGCGGGAATCTCCCAGGAACTGGGCCAGATATTGGCGCAGAGCAGGTGCCGTGGGCTCTTTTGGGGTGCCAAGGTTGCAGTAAAGGACTGCCGTCTTTGCAACTTGCCCATGTTGGTAAGGGGGTTCTTTTTGAAATGCCATGCGTTATTCTCTCCCACCATGATCGACTTTTCAAAAATTAAAGCCATCTCCTTAGATTTAGATGACACTTTGTGGCCCGTTTGGCCCACGATTGGTCGTGCTGAGGAGGCATTGGCCTTGTGGTTGGCTGATAAAGCCCCCGGAACCGTGCCTTTGTGCGCTATTCCGGGTTATCAACGCCAAATTCGCGAGGCCATGCCATCCCTGCGGCCTGACCTGGGCAATGATTTGTCAGCCTTAAGGCGGGAGGCGATTCGGGTGTTGCTCGAAAGAGCGGGGGAGGATCCCGGTTTAGCCGAGCCAGCCTTCGAAGTCTTTTTTGAGGCCCGACAAAAGGTCATTTTTTATCAAGACGCAATTTCGGCCTTGGACTTTCTCAAATCCAGATACCCCATGGTTGCGCTCTCGAATGGCAACGCAGATATCCAGAAAGTTGGGTTGAACGGCTACTTTGTGGCCGCCTTCAACCCCATCAACTTAGGTGTAGGAAAGCCTGACCCCAAAATGTTTCATGCGGGTGCTCAAGCCTTGGGTGTGTTGCCCGAAGCAATCTTGCACATAGGCGATGACCCCCATCTGGATGTGGTGGCGGCGCAGCGTGCTGGTTTGCAAGCGGTTTGGCTCAACCGTGAAGAAAAACTGTGGGCTCATGAAGTTCACCCGGCCCCTTTCACGGTGAGCAGCCTGAAAGTACTCTGTGATGCATGGCCTGATTGAATTCAGCAGAGAAAAAATGACTTTGAAAATGGACGTCATTGGTGCATTTCGAAAGGTTTGAGGTCAAAATTAAGGCACTGCTTGAATGCCTGAAATGATGGCGCCTTCCAGGGTGGCTGGATAGGGTCCTTCAACATAGTCGCCGCAAACCGTAATCCCTTGGCAAGGCCTTGCACTGGGCCTTTTCAAATTGGGGATGCATGCAAAAGTCGCTCTTTTCTCAACCACGGTTTGAATGACTTTGAAGGCTTCGATGCGCAAAGCGTCTTGACCCAGCTGAATCAAAAGAGCGCTCAATTGCCCCATCACTTGATGTGTCACATCTTCTTTGCTGAGCTTGTTGGCGCTGACCACGAAGGCCAGTAAACCGGGCGTGCCGGCTTCTGTGTAAATTTGCCCGCGGTCAAAAGCGAATTGAGCAGGCGAGCCTTGAGAGGTTCTGAGTGCCAACATCGGCAGTGGCAGTTTGAAATCCAAGGGGCCTTGAACATAGACAGTGGCAATGGTTTCATACCTTAACTGCCGAGTCGTGCTTGCCCATGCTGCGTTGAACTTTTCAAGCAAATGAGCGGCATCCCAGGCTGGCGTTGCGATTACAAGGTGGTCAAATTGATGCTTGCCTAGCTGCCAACGAGGGGCCTTGCTGGAAGTGATGTCTGAATCAACAATGCTTTCGATCCTTTGTCCAGATTGGCAAGAGGCACCATTTTTTTCAAGCCACTTGATGGCCGCATTAGGAAACAGTTGGCCTAAGTCAAGTCTGGGTAGCAAAAGATCGGAGCTTCCCACAGGGCCAAAGAGCGCATCTTTCATGATGCGCAAAAAAACCTTGCCGCTGGCTTCGTGTGCAGGTGTGTTGAGTGCTGAAACACACAGCGGCTCTATCAAATCCTGCCAAACAGGGGGCGTCATGTTCTCGCAAAGATCGGCCACTGTGAGATGTTCTGCGCATTCAAAGTGCATGCGTTGCCATTGCCATGCAGATTTAAACAACTGCCACTTGTCTACCGCGCTCCAACTGGAATTGAAAGCAATCCCTTGTAATAGATTGAGGGGGAACGACTTGTTGGGGAGGGACAGTCCTGAGCCATCGGCATACCTCAAATCGAGGGGTTTTCGCCAAAATGCTTTTTCTAAATCGATGCCCACGATCTGCATCATGGAGAGTGTTTTTTGATAAGCACCAATCAGAATATGTTGGCCATTGTCTAACAGTGGATAGTCTTCAGAATGTGTTTGAATTGACCGCGCACGTCCGCCCCAAAATTTGCTGGCTTCTAGCAAAGTTACTTGATGGCCCTTTTGCGCGGCCGTGATGGCTGCAGCCAAACCTGCCCAGCCTGCACCTACGATGGCAATTTGTAAGCGCTGGCTCAAAGTCGTCCAAGCGCTTGCACTTTCCATGCAAGCCATAACTTACGCAAAGGTGTGAGTGCGATGCGCTGGTGCAAGACTTGAAAATTGTCGGCTTCTATTTCACGCAACAGGGTTCGGTAAATACTGGCCATCATGAGGCCTGGTTTTTGGGTTTGTTTGTCTGCAGATGGCAGCATGGCAAAGGCTTCTTCATACAAGCGATGCGCGCGAGCAGCCTGAAATTTCATAAGCGCTGTGAAGCGATCGGAGTATTGCCTTTGCATCAAATCTTGTGCTTTGACATCAAATTGTTTCAGTTCATCAATGGGTAAATAGATGCGGCCACGCAGAGCATCTTCACCCACATCGCGCAAAATATTGGTGAGCTGAAAAGCCAAGCCAAGCTTGTGGGCATATTGCGTTGTGGCGATGTCTGTTTGGCCAAAAATTTGGGCGGCCACTTCTCCGACCACGCCCGCCACCAAATGGCAATACCTTTGCAAACCAGCGTAGTCTAAGTAACGGGTCTGAGTCAGATCCATTTGGCAACCTTCAATGACCGACAACAAGTGATGCGCTTCAATGCTGTAATCTTTGACGTGCGGCATCAGCGCTAACATGACGGGGTGAGTGGCTTGGCCATCAAAAGATTGAATGACCTCTTTCTGCCACCAAGCCAATTTGCTTTGAGCCACGCTCGGATCCGAGATTTCATCCACCACATCATCCACTTCACGGCAGAACGCATAAAAAGAAGTGATGGCGGCGCGTCTGTTGGCCGGTAGAAAAAGGAATGCGTAATAAAAGCTGCTGCCAGAATTGGCCGCTTTTTGTTGAACGTACTCTTGAGGTGTCATGGTTCTTGATTCTCCCATTGTCTGGGGCGCATCCAAAGGGCGCGCCACAACATCAGGGGAAAGTCCCAAAGTCGCAGGCGAGGTCGCTTGGCTAAAACTTCGGGTCCGAGTGCTCTGACTTTTTCCAAAATTCGCAAACCGCCTTGAACCACCAACCGCAATTCCCAGCCGGCACGGCCGGGCACTTGATGTACCAAGGGTGCGCCTTGCATCATCAGTTGATGGGCATGTGCGCAGAGCGCTTCAATCAGAAGAGGCGTTTCTTTGTGCGTTTGGTCTTGTGGTAAATAAAATCTGCCTTTAGGGATGTCCTCACTCAAGTCTTGCCAAAAATTGATCAACTGCAGAGCGCTGCAAATGGCATCACTTCTTAGCAAGGCCTGTGCATCGTTGACACCATAAAGGTGCAACAACAGGCGTCCCACAGGATTGGCGGAAAACTGGCAGTAGCTTAACAATGCTGAAAGGTTGGGGTAGGTCGCGCCTTGTGCTGTGGCTTTGACATCTTGCTCAAATGCTTTTAACAAATCATCTAGCAAAGACACGGGCAATTTATATTGCTCAATCACTTGGTGCAAAGGTGAAAAGATATCAGCTTGAGTACCTGACGACTCAGTTGTGGCCAGCAACTCATGCCGAAAGCTTGTCAATAAATTCAAACGCTCTTCGGCGCTGAGGTGGCCTTCATCTGCAATGTCGTCGGCAGCACGGGCGAAGGCGTAAATGGCGGCGATGGCTGGTCGCAGGTGTGGCGGACACAAAATTGAAGCCACCGGAAAATTTTCAGGGTGGGTGATGGGAAGGGCTTGAACTTCCCGAGGGTTTGCTTGTTTGGTCAGCATGATTTCTTGTATTTTCGCTTGACAATACTCATGGATTACCCTAGATTACTAACCAGTCAGTCATTAATTTGGATTTTCCAATGCCACAGCATGTCCCGCGTCAAATTCTCGTGCCCATTTTGTTTTTTGCTCTGATTTTGGGCACGGTTGCTTGTAGTCCCAAACAAGAGGCGGCAGAGCCCATCCGCTCTGTGAAATTGATCACAGTCGGTTCATCTGAATTGAACGTGCAGGGCGAGTACGCCGCCGAGGTGCGAGCCCGAACTGAAAGCCGATTGGCCTTTCGCGTGGGCGGCAAGATTTTGGCGCGTCAAGCTGAAGCGGGTCAACGCGTACAAGCAGGTCAGGTTTTGGCCGAAGTGGACGTACAAGACTATGCGCTCGCGGCACAAGCTGCACAAGCCCTGGCCATTGGCGCTCGCGCTCAGCGTGATTTGGCCGCTTCAGACTACAAGCGATACGAAGCGCTGCTGGCACAAAATTTCATCAGTGCAGCTGAATTGGAAAGACGCTCCGCCGTTCTGAAGGCTGCGCAATCTTCCCTAGATCAAGCCCTTTCACAAGCACAATCTCAAGCCAATCAAGCGGGCTATGCCAAATTGCTCGCCACCACTTCTGGTGTGGTGACGGGCGTAGAGGCTGAGCCAGGACAGGTGGTTTCTGCGGGGCAGTCAGTGCTTCGATTTGCACACGATGGACCTCGCGATGCCGTTTTTGCGGTGCCTGAGCATGTGGTGGGACGCCTCAAACTGGGTCAAAAAATGTCGGTCACGGTGGGCAGCACGCCACAAAGCTTTCAAGGACGTGTACGAGAAATCGGTGCCAGCGCCGATCCTGCCACACGAACCTTCACAGTCAAATTGGCATTGGAAAAAGCAGAGTCATTGCCACTGGGCATCACACTGAATGTGCAGGCCCCCCAATTGGCAGGAAGCCAGCCGGATGTGATCAAGCTGCCGACCAGCGCGCTGCGCCAAGAGGCCAAGCAAACCGCCGTATGGGTCTTCGATCCACAGACTTCTACCGTGATTACCCAAGTGGTTCAAGTTGCCACTGCGGATGGCAATGAGGTGGTCATCGCCTCAGGTTTGAAGGCGGGCCAACAAGTTGTGAGTGCGGGCGTCCATGTGTTGTCGCCAGGTCAAAAAGTGACGGTCTATAACGCTGCTGCTCTGTCAACACCTGCGGCAAAGTAAATCATGCGCAAAGAACCAAAATCGGGTTTTAACCTGTCGAAGTGGGCGCTTGATCATCCTGCGCTCACACGTTATTTGATGCTGGTCTTGATGCTTTTGGGTGTCTTTGCTTTTTTCAACTTAGGTCAAGACGAAGACCCGCCTTTCACGTTTCGCGTGATGGTCGTCAGGGCCTATTGGCCAGGTGCTACAGCCCAACAAGTTGCAGAGCAAGTGACCGACAAACTGGAGCGAACACTCCA
>Ga0255121_1000008_pt1 | contig 64129 bp, 65 predicted proteins | sample Law_Colum_RepB_8_2_FD_188580 | JGI IMG/M metagenome (GOLD analysis project Ga0255121, IMG submission 188580) | Freshwater microbial communities from St. Lawrence River, New York, United States - Law_Colum_RepB_8h | ecosystem: Environmental > Aquatic > Freshwater > River | place: USA: New York... | reverse complement strand
GGAGCTAATTAGCTCTATTTTAAAGTCCAATTCGATTTCGCCTTCAGATGTGGTTTCTGTTTTCTTTACTTCAACAGCAGATCTCACGGCAGCCTTCCCGGCAGCTGCATGCCGCGAAATGGGGTTTGCTAATGTTCCACTCATTGGCTCAGTCGAGGTATCAGTGCCCAATGCCTTGGATCGCACAGTTAGAGCACTTTTGCTCGTAGAAACTGAGTTATCACCCGATCAAATATCTCACGTATATCTACGCGGAGCGGCAGCACTTCGTCGCGACATAGCTCAGTGAGCGCCTTATCAGGCTCAAACGGGCCAAAAAGCCACGCTCGTAAGAGTTTTTCACAGGTTCGTATAGTCGGATCCGGGCTCATAGGAACTTCTATCGGTTTGGGCTTAGTTCAACATGGCGTTCAAGTTGAAATGATCGATTCTGATCCCAGATCCCAATCTTTAGCCTCTGACTTGATTGGCTCAAAGGAAACTAAGTCGCCTGAGATAGTTATTTTTGCCTTGCCTACCGGGCAACTAGAAATGGTCTTGCATGGTGAATTTGATCTAAACCCAAAGTCGACGTTTATGGATGTAGGCAGTGTTAAAACTGAAGTTCTACTCAAGGTTGAATCTATCCCGGGAATGTCTGATCGATTTGTTCCAAGCCACCCAATGGCCGGACGCGAAATAGGGGGAGCTATTGCAGCTAGGGCTGATCTATTTATTGGACGCAGCTGGGTTGTAACTCCGACACCATCAACAAACTCTGAAAGCACAGAAATCGTACAGGATTTGATTTCTCTTCTTGGGGCAACTCCATTGGTCTTATCAGCCGCAGATCACGACGCCGCGGTAGCCAAGATCTCGCACCTGCCTCAAATTGTCTCTTCGTTACTGGCTAAGCAACTGATTGGAACAAAGCCTGAATGGATGGAGCTATCGGGACAGGGTTTGCGGGATTCAACGAGAATTGCTGCCTCGGATGAACAGCTTTGGAAAGAGATCATTTACTCAAACCGCAAGATCCTGACAAAGCTACTAAAAGATTTAAAGATGGACCTGGAGGGGTTGATTGTTAATCTTGAAGATCCTTCCCATATTGAAAAAATGTTGTCACAAGGTCGTATTGGCCGAGAACTAATTCCAGGAAAGCACGGGGGTAAGGCGAGGGAATACAGTTACTTGCCCATAGTCATTGATGATAAACCGGGACAACTTGCTGCAATCTTTAACGAATGTTCAACATTGGGCGTCAATGTTGAGGATTTGATTATCGAACATTCCCCTGGCCAATTAAGCGCACTGATAACTTTGTCTCTTTCATCCCCTGATGCACATAAACTATCCGATCATCTTGGCGCGATAGGCTGGAACGTTCATCCAATTCGTAATTAGAAGTAGGCTCATCTCATGGGCATAGTGGTAGCAATAGATGGTCCAAGCGGTGCAGGAAAATCTTCAGCCGCAAAGGCGATAGCTCAACGTGCGGGATGGAACTATTTAGATACTGGCGCACTTTATCGCGCTGTAACGTGGTTAGCTTTAGAGAATAACTGCGAAGAGGCGTTCTCGATCCTACAGTTGTTAAAAGATCATCCCATTCGCTTTGAAGCAGATCCACTTTCGGCAAATATCTTTGCAGGAGATGTTCAAATAACTCATTCAATACGCGGTCATTCTGTTACTGAAAACGTTTCGCGAATTAGTGCTATGCCAGAGATTCGCAAAGAACTCTTGGCAATTCAACATCGAATCATTGATGCAAGTGAGCGCGGCGTGGTTGTAGAGGGTAGAGATATCGGAACAGTTGTAGCACCTGATGCCGGGCTCAAGATATTTCTCACTGCAGATTTGGATGCAAGAGCCAAGCGCAGAGAAGATGAAGTCGAGGACAAATCAGTTGATGTCAAAGCATCTCTGGGCTCAAGAGATTCCATCGATTCCACGCGGATTCACTCTCCATTAGCTATGGCAAATGATGCAGTGGAGATTGATTCTACACATTTGAATTTAGAAGAAACGATAGAGCGGATCTGGGAACTGCTCAAACAGAGAAATCTTCTTGGACTACCAATAGTTGCGATCCTAGGTCGTCCTAACGTGGGAAAATCAACTTTGATTAATCGATTTCTAGGCCGTCGAGAGGCCATAGTTGAAGATGTGCCAGGAGTAACCCGTGATCGCGTGAAGTATGAGTGCGAGTGGGGTGGAAGACGATTCATTATTATGGATACAGGTGGTTGGGAAGCAAAGCCGGATGGAATTTCTGTGCAAGTAAGTGCCGGCTCAGAGTTAGCGATGGCAGATGCTGATGTTTTGGCCTTTGTTGTTGATGCACAAGTTGGTGCTCTAGATGAAGATGACATTTTGGTCCAGCATCTTCGTAAAGCTAAGAAGCCAACCATTCTGATTGGAAACAAAGTTGACGGTGAACGAGAAGAAGCAGAAGCCCACGGTTTGTGGAGTTTAGGTTTAGGGGAACCAAGATTTGTTTCCGCTCTGCATGGTCGCGGAAGTGGTGATTTGCTCGATCACATTGTTGCCGTGTTGCCTGAAGTTGGTAGAGCGCAAAATCAAGATGGCTATCGAAAAGTTGCGTTGATCGGTAGACCAAATGTTGGGAAATCTTCACTGTTCAATGCGATTGCGGGGGAGTCACTTTCCATTGTTGATGATGCAGCAGGCACAACCCGAGATCCAGTTGATTCACTACTGGATTTCGGTGGATCGGTTTGGAGATTTATCGACACTGCCGGATTAAAGAAAAGAGCTAATCAGGATTCCGGAACTGACTATTACGCATCACTTCGAACAAGTGCGGCACTCGAACGTTGTGAAGTAGCAGTAGTTGTTTTAGATGCATCAGAGCCAATTACAGAACAAGATCTTCGCGTTATCACAATGGTTGAAGAGGCTGGAAAAGCGATGGTCATCGTCATGAACAAGTGGGATTTAGTTGATGAGGATCGACGCATTGCACTAGATAGAGAGATTGATCGCCACCTCGATCAAGTCGAGTGGGCTCAGCGAGTTAACATTGCGGCAAAGACTGGCTGGCATAGAGATCGATTGGCACCGGCCTTGCGCACAGCACTAGATAGTTGGGAGCGACGAGTTCCTACAGCGAAATTGAATTCATTTTTGGGCGCACTTATTGGTGCCACACCTCCGCCAGTTCGAGGCGGTAAACAACCCAAGGTTTATTACGCAACACAGGCTGGCATTGCGCCTCCGAAGTTTGTTGTATTTTCGAGTGGATGGATCGAAGCTTCCTACCGTCGATTCATCGAAAGACGTTTGCGTGAGGAGTTCAAGTTCCCTGGAACTCCAGTACAAGTTGCGATTCGAGTTAAAGAAAGAGACAACCAGTGAACACGTTGATTACTGTGCCTAACGCTCTGACTTTGTTGCGCTTTCTGGGGATTCCGCTTTTCATACACCTTGCATTAAACCTTGAAGCAGATGGATGGGCGATCATTGTTCTGGTTATTGGGGGAGCGACGGATTACTTTGATGGGAAAATCGCCAGAGCGTGGAATCAAACATCGCGATTTGGCGAGATAGCAGATCCAGCAATCGATCGCCTTTATATTTTTGCCATACTTATTGTTTTTCTGTTTCGTGAGATCTTGCCGCTGTGGATGATTCTGGTTTTGATTGGTCGCGATCTAATCCTCGGCGTTCTTACAATCATGTTGTCGCGAAAGTCGATTCCAGCATTAACAGTAACTTATTTGGGTAAGGCCGCGACTTTTAATTTGATGTATGCATTCCCTCTGCTTCTACTTGCTGAATCTGTTGGGATCTGGGGTGATCTAGCCTTTGTTACTGGGTGGAGCTTTGCAATCTGGGGTTTTGCACTCTACATTTCGACAGGTGTTGGGTATGCGCGTCAGGCGATTGTGCAATTAAGGGGAGACAATGTCATCTATTCCAAGTAATGTTTCATATACGAAAGAACATGAATGGGTCAGCATTGATGCTTCTATCTGCACCATGGGAATTTCCGATTATGCCCAAGCAGCGTTGGGTGACATCGTCTATGTTCAACTACCAAAGGTAGGAGACAAGGTCACAGCTGGCACAGTGTGTGGGGAAGTTGAGTCAACAAAGAGTGTTTCAGATATTTATGCACCGGTTTCAGGTGTTGTTGTTGAGATTAATCAATCATTATCTGACTCACCAGAAACTATCAATACCGATCCATATGGCCAAGGTTGGCTGGCAAAGATTGAGGTAATAGGTCAGCCGACAGATCTTCTAACGGCCCAGGAATACGCCCAAATCACGGCTTGACCAAAGGAATTTCCCCCTCTACTGTCACCCTTAGGTTGACGGTCAGGAGGTAGTGAAATGGTTGCTGAAGCGCCAAAGAACGAACTTACATCGACCCTCCATCTTAAACTTCGAGAGGTTAGTAATTCCCCATCTAATAAACTCGAAGAGATTATTGCCGCACTGCCAGCCGAAGATCGCGAAGTTATCGCAGCTATTCGGGGATCTAAATCTGAAAAATCCATGCTTATTATCGCTCGTGGACCTAACAAAGGGTCACGCTTTCTCATCACACCAGAGGGCGTAACTATTGGAAGATCTGCAGATAGCGACATTTTTTTAGACGATATTACGGTTTCACGTTTACACGCAAAGATTGCCAAGGTTGAAGATAGTTTCGTTTTGACAGATCAAGGTTCGCTCAATGGCACATATTTTGAAAATGCTCCGATCACGCAGCGAGAATTGTTGTCAGGTGATGAGTTTCAAATAGGTAAGTTTCATTTATTGTTCATCGGAAGTAAATAAGCACTAAGTTTTAAAGAAGCAAAAGCATTCAATCAAAGATTGATCGATTTCTAGGGGAGTTGACATGGCAGTTCCAGCACGGGCGTATTTGAGCATCGGTGAAGTTCTTAACCGATTGCGGGGGGACTTCTCAGACATTACGATTTCAAAGATTCGCTTTCTTGAATCCGAAGGGCTGATTGAGCCTCAGAGAACGCCCTCTGGATATCGTAAGTTCACTACCTCTGATTTAGATCGTCTGCGATATGTTTTACTTGCTCAACGCGACCAGTATCTTCCTTTGAAGGTAATCAAAGACAATCTTGATGCTATCGACCGCGGACTACAGCCGGCTCAAGTAGGGGCAGTTGCCACGCCTCGAGCAACGATGAACATTGCCACAATCGATGGCGAAATGGCTCCAAGTGCATTTGGAGAAGTGAGCGAGATGCGTTTATCTCGTGATGAACTTTTAAAAAATAGTGGACTCAATGAAGCGCAATTGGTCGAGCTAGAGGGTTATGGACTTATTGCTCCTCGTGGTCGTCATTACGATGGGGACGCGTTAGCAGTTGCTAAGGCAGTAACAGAGATGGGCGGCTTTGGAATAGAGCCTAGACATCTTCGATCGTTTAAATCTGCCGCAGATCGGGAGATTGGTTTGATTGAGCAGGTTATTACTCCGTTGACACGACAGAAGAACTCCGATTCAAAGGCCCGCGCCCAGGAAGTGCAAAAAGAGATCGCATCACTCTCGATCAGACTTCACGCAGCCCTTGTTCGTGGTGGCCTCAACAGAGTTCGTTAGACCTTCGATCAATGCTGATACCCATGGAAGTTGTCGGGGTGCGAGTTGAGATGCCCTCAAATCAGCCAATTGTTCTCCTTAAGGAAATCAATGGTTCAAGATTTTTGCCGATTTGGGTTGGAACTGGGGAAGCTACAGCGATCGCTTTTGCTCAACAGGGACTAGAACCTGCCAGGCCATTGACTCATGATTTGATGAGCAATGTTCTGGATTTATTAGAAGCAACGCTAACCGCGGTTCATATAACTGATCTTGTTGATGGAGTTTTTTTCGCCACTCTTCTTGTTCGAGACCAATCTTCGAAGGCATTAACCCTAGATGCCAGGCCCTCGGATGCAATAGCCTTGGCCATTAGAACCCACAGCAATATTCTGGCCACTGCTGAAGTACTCAACAAGGCAGGCATCGAGATGCCGGCAGGGGATGGTACCAATCAAGAGGTCGAGAAGTTCAGAGAGTTCTTAGACCAGATCAATCCCGAAGACTTCATCGGCTAGAAGCTATAGAGCTGGGGGTAATCGACCCATAGGGCGGATGAGACTAAACCTCAACTAGAGGGTTCGATCGTGTCGGTTGTTGAATCCAGGGTGCCCAGCCCGTACCTTTAACCATTCCCCAAGAGAATCGAGAATTCCCGTGTCCCCACAGGATTTAGAGATCGGCTATAGAGGCGCCACTGCATGTTCTGCTGCAGGGATTTCTTATCGGCAATTAGATTATTGGGCAAGAACAGGTTTGGTTGAGCCAAGCATTCGAACTGCCAGCGGCTCTGGAACTCAACGCCTATATGGCTTTAGAGATATTTTAGTTTTAAAGATTGTAAAACGTTTATTGGATGCTGGGGTTTCGCTTCAAAACATCCGAACTGCCGTGGATCATTTGCGCAACAGCGGGGTTGTAGAGCTAGAGAGAATTACATTGATGAGTGACGGTGCATCCATCTATGAATGCACAAATTCGGATGAGATTATCGATTTATTGCAGGGTGGCCAGGGCGTTTTTGGTATCGCAGTTGGCAAGGTATGGCACGAAGTAGAGGGATCACTATCAGTGCTCCAAGGCGAGGTTGCTGGGCAGTTCGTAAGTGGTGAGAATAACGACGAACTTTCATTGCGTCGAAAGAGCAAAGGCGCCTAAGGGCTAATACTCTTGCGCCCATAGCCCGACCTTGGGCGATCGATATTGGGCGAGGTGGTGTTGTGAGCTCCCATGAGGCTTTTGAAAACCGCCACATAGGCCCCAATGAGGTTCAAACATCAACAATGCTCATGGAGCTTGGTTATTCGAGCCTAAAAGATTTCATTGCAGATGTTGTTCCAGAAAATATCGCTATCACGGAGAAGTTAGAAAATGTATTGCCGCAGCCTCTGACCGAGAGTGAAACTATCGCAGCACTTCATGAAATTGCTGATAAGAATGCGGTTTTTACCTCGTTGATAGGGTGTGGATACTACGCAACTATTACCCCACCAGTGGTGCTAAGAAATGTTTTAGAAAATCCTGCTTGGTACACCGCCTATACACCTTATCAACCGGAGATATCTCAGGGCCGCTTAGAAGCTTTGTTTGCCTTCCAAACAGTTGTATGTGAACTAACCGCATTGCAAACTGCAAATGCATCGATGCTAGATGAACCCACAGCAGCTGCCGAGGCAATGACATTAGCTCGAAGAGTGTTTAAGGGAAGCGATGATGCTATTTTCTTGATAGATCAAAAAGTGCATCAACAAACACTTGCTGTTGTTTCTACACGTGCCAAGCCATTAGGTATTGCGGTTAAGACAGTCGATTTTTCTGATCCTCAGTCGTTAGCAAATTTATCGAATGAGAATGTTTTCGGAGTACTAGTGCAATATCCGGATTCAACGGGGGAAATCAGAAATTACTCAGATATCGCCAACTGGGTGCACGACAAAGACGCATTACTCATCGCTGCGGTAGATCTTCTTTCGCTTACCGTTCTTAAAGCTCCAGGGGAATGGGGGGCCGATATCGCAGTGGGATCAGCCCAGCGCTTTGGTGTTCCTATGGGTTTTGGTGGGCCTCATGCAGGTTTTCTAAGTGTTCGATCTGGGTTAGAACGCTCGTTACCTGGGAGATTAGTTGGTCAGAGTTTAGATGCACATGGCAATCCTGCATTTCGACTAGCGCTTCAAACTCGAGAACAGCACATACGTCGCGATAAAGCGACTAGCAACATTTGCACAGCTCAGGTTTTGCTTGCAGTGATGAGTGCTTTCTATGCGATGTGGCACGGCCCTACCGGACTCAAGGCAATCGCAAATAAAATTAATTCCCAGACGGCCGCGTTAGTTACAGCGCTCAAAGGCGCGGGTTTCGAGGTTAAAACAAATCACTTTTTCGACACAATAGTTGTGAAAGTTCCCAATGCGGCAGCCATACATGTTGCAAGTCAAGCACTTAATATCAATCTTCGTACCATTGATGAACACCATGTTGGGATCTCTCTTGATGAAACAACTAATCAGAAAACTCTTGATGCACTTTCGCAGATTTTTAAAACCCAAGCTATCGTTGTAAGTTCAACACAATTACCAAATCACCTGACAAGGACTTCAACTTTTTTGCAGCATCCTGTTTTTAATACACATCGTTCTGAGGCATCTATGTTGCGCTACATTCGCACACTTTCCGACAGAGACTTAGCGTTAGATCGAACAATGATCCCGTTAGGCAGCTGTACTATGAAGTTGAACGCAACAACGGAGATGGAAGCGGTAACGTGGCCTGAATTCTCATCAATACATCCATTCTCTCCAATTGAGCAGAGTGCTGGATATCGACAACTAATCACAGAACTTTCTACATGGTTGATCGCCATCACTGGATATGACGCGGTGAGCTTGCAACCCAACGCGGGAAGCCAGGGAGAATTTGCAGGCCTGCTTGCAATCAGAAATTATCATGATTCAAGGGGCGATGAGCAAAGAACGATTTGCTTAATTCCATCTAGTGCTCACGGAACTAATGCTGCTAGTGCTGTTATGGCAGGAATGAAAGTTGTGGTTGTTGAATGTGATGATTCTGGAAATGTAAGCATCGAAGATATCAAAGAAAAGATTTCAGTACATTCCGACAATCTTGCTGCAATCATGGTTACTTATCCGTCAACACATGGCGTTTTCGAATCTGCAATCACACAGATTTGTGAAATGGTGCACAACGCTGGGGGACAGGTCTACGTTGATGGCGCGAACTTGAATGCACTTGTTGGGCTTTCGCAACCTGGCAAATTCGGCGCCGACGTTTCACACCTGAACCTTCATAAAACATTCTGTATACCCCATGGTGGTGGAGGACCAGGTGTTGGTCCTGTCATTTCAAAGGCACATCTTGCTCCTTTTTTGCCCAATCACCCGATGGATCAAACATCTGGACCTAAAACTGGCCCTGGACCAATTAGCGGTGCACCATTTGGCTCAGCAAACATTTTGCCAATTTCGTGGGCATACATTCGAATGATGGGTGCAGAAGGTTTAACTCGTGCAACATCGATTGCAATTCTCTCGGCAAATTACATGGCAACAAAATTAGATCCGTACTTTCCTGTTCTATATACGGGGGAGAAGGGTCGAGTTGCACATGAATGCATCTTGGATCTGCGCGAGATAACGAAAATAAGTGGCGTGACTGTCGATGACATTGCAAAAAGGTTGATGGATTATGGTTTTCACGCACCTACAATGAGTTTTCCCGTGCCTGGGACATTGATGATTGAACCTACAGAAAGCGAAGATCTTGCAGAGATCGATAGATTTATATCTGCAATGATTTCGATTCATGGAGAAATTCAAGAGATACTCGACGGATTAATTCCTGTAGAGGAGTCAGCTCTAAGAAACGCACCACACACCGTTGAATCCGTAATTTCTGGTGAATGGGACCGCTCTTATAGCCGTGAATTTGCAGCTTTGCCTGAAAAAAGAGATGGATTGATCGCTGGTGAGATAATTGGTTTGAAAGGTAAGTATTGGCCGGCAGTGGGGCGTATAGACGGTGCCTACGGAGACCGAAACCTGGTTTGTTCGTGCTTGCCCATCTCCGAATTTGCCTAACTTTACATAATGTGACTTATCGGCACTAATGATATTCTCGCCGGGCGATCAAGATCAAGATGCCGATCGTTAGAAACATTGCCCATCTGCCCATCATGTCTCTAGGTGTCTGGCCTTCCAACAAATCTACTTGAGCACGAATGCTTTCAGCCGTTCCCATTGATGTTTGTTGAAGAACTTTTCCATTTCGATCAATTACAGCAGAGTATCCGGTGGTAGATACCGAAACAATACTTCGCCCATGTTCTATAGCTCGGACTCTCGTCATGGATAACTGTTGTGCGCTTTCAGCCGACATACCAAAGGTTGCGCTATTGGTTTGAACCGCTAAAAGATTGGAAGAAACGGCGGCTTCATGAAGAATTTGATCATCAATTAACTCAAAGCAAATAACTGGAGCGATAACTGCATCCTTTATAGTAAAAAGTACCTGTCCTTGACCTGGCTCAAAATCAGTTACACGGTCAGTATACGGCGATATCAAGGACGCGATAGAACGTAACGGAATGTATTCACCAAATGGTGTCAAATGTTGTTTTATGTATGTAGTTGGAAGTTCGCCGCCCCAAAGGATCGACGTATTGACTAACTTGTTTCCTTTGCCCAATACTGCACCGATAATCAGTGGCTGATCGATAGAGTCAAGCTGTTGCTTAACATCGGGATACTGAAATGGATCTACGTCAACTGAGTTCTCAGGCCACAAGATAAAGTCGACACTGGGATCTTTTCGTAACTCTTGTTTCGTGAGTTCCAGATGATTATTGAATACTTCTTTTGCCCTAGAGTTAAAATCCAAACCAAGTTGTGGGACATTCCCTTGAATCATGAGAACTTCAGTTGATCCAATACTCTGTAACTGAAACGGTACTAAGAGAAATAATGCAGGGACTAATGGTATTAAAGATAAGCGTTTCTGCGAAAGGATAAAGAGACAGAGCGCAATTAGCAATACAAAGCTGGATAAAGCAACTGATCCCCCGATCGCAGCAATCCGCGCATAAGGCGCATCAGCCTGTGAGTAGGCCAATCTTGTCCACCCAAATCCCCCGAATGGAAAATAATTTCTGATTTCTTCCAACACTATAAAAACAACCGGGTAAATTGACATACCCCAACGCGGAACCAACGCCAAAGGTATATAGAAAATAGCCAATCCAGTGGAAAGTATTAACCAAGGCAATGAGCCAACAAATGTGCTGCTCCAATGTAAAACTATCGTATTAAATACGAGTGCGAATACCAATGCTGAGATTACCTTGTGTTTTGTTAGTTGCATTGAATACATATTCAGACTTATTGCTAGTGGTGCTATCCACCACTTCCCTACTGGTTCATAAGCAAATGATAAGAAAAGTCCTGAGATAGAAGAGAGAAGAATTCCTACCAACCTAATGCACTGATCAAACGATCTACGCTTGCCCCCAAGGCATAACGCTCCTTAAATTGGTAGATTGATGAAAGATCAGTTGGTGCCTTAGGAAGGGCTAAATCCACTTTTGGTAAAGGAACGTCCCTAGCTACCCGAACTAAAATTGGCGCGATCTTTAAATAATCGGATCCAGCAATAATTTTCTTAGCTAAAGCTGGTGCAAGACCCTCGTCCGCATTGTGTGCACCTGCTAACGCTTCATCAACGCTGGCATAGGAGTTGGCAATGATTGCAGCGCCTTTTTCTCCGATACCTTTTACTCCAGGCAGTCCATCTGAAGGATCTCCGCGAAACATTGCAAAGAGATCATACCTATCTCCAGGAATAGAATATTTGTCTGCAACATACTTAATATCGACTAAATCGTGTTTCGATAAACCCTTAGCCAGATAAACAACTTTGACATCTTTTTTGTCATCGACTACTTGAAACAGATCTCTATCACCCGTAACTATTCGTATAGGACCTTTCTCAATATGTGCATAAGTTGCCATTACATCATCAGCTTCATAATCATCGACGCCAACTACCGGTATTCCGAATAGATCCAGCAGGTCCAATAGAATGGGAATTTGAGGAGTGAGGGTTTCTGGTTCTTCTTCAGTTTCGCCGTCTTCTTCTATTCGATTTGCTTTGTAATCTGGAAAAATATCAACCCGCCAACTTGGACGCCAATCACCATCTAAACATGCAACTAATCGATTTGGTTTATAAGCCTGGACTAATCGAGCGGTCATATCGACATAACCTCGCACTGCGTTTACCGATATACCATCGGGTGAAAGCATTGTGTCCGGCATTCCGTAATAGGCGCGATACCAAAGAGATGCGCTGTCTAGAAGCATCAGAGTCATAAATCGCCCATTAGATATGCCACGACACCGCGATCGATCTTTTTTACCGCCTCTTTACATGCAGGACGCAAATTCTCACTAGCACCGGCAATTTGATTCAGCAGGTCAATAAGTTGTTTTGTTGATCTAACAAAATCACCGACCGACATATCACTGCCCTTAAGGACATTACTCAGAGAATTTCCCATAGCCCAACGATAAGAGATGAAAACAAATCCCGCATCTGGCTCTCGCTGAGTCTTTACTCCAAAATCACTTTCAATTTTTTCAAGTTCTGTCCATAGAGCTATTACTTCTGTAATAGTTGATGTAACTTTTGCACTTGGCATCTTTGGTGCAATATTTTCCGCCGATCTTGATTCAAATATCATGCAAGAAGCAACGGATAACAGCTCTGCACTATTGAGATCATCCAAAAGGCCTCGGCGAATTGATTCGGTCAGCAAAAGATCTGATTCTGCATAAATCTTGGTGAGGATCTTGCCCTGTGTAGAGGGCTTTTCTCCATGAATGTAATCCAAGTGATCTAGGACTTGGCAGATTTGATCAAATGTCTTAGCGATTACGTGAGTTCTATTTTCTACCCTAGATGTTAATCCATCATTTTCTCTGGTTAATCGTCCTGCTCGTTCTGCCAAGCGAGAATGATCTTCACGTTCGGCGCAACCGTGACAAGGATGACTCTTCATATTCTTTCGAAGTTCAGATAACTCCCCCTCAAGGTGTCCTCTTTGCCTGTTGTCAAATGTCTTCCGCTGATCACGACGGCTTAGTAAAACCTCAACTTCCTTTATGGATCTTCGAATCCGCGCATACTCAGCAAAATCTCCCATATGGCAACTTGCATCCTTCATTAACTCTTGAATGGATGCTTCATTTTTTCGGATCTGACGAGTAAGTCCAACAACTGCTCTATCAGCTTGAAACTGCGCGAAAGATGATTCGAGAGATCGACGGGCCCGTTCCCGACCAAACTGTGCGATCAAATTAATAGACATATTGTAAGAAGGTGAAAAAGATGAACGAAGCGGATATGTGCGTGTAGATGCCAAGCCTGCAGCCGCTGCAGAGTCGACAGTTGGTGACCATTGAATGACAGCATTGCCTTCAATGTCGATTCCTCGACGACCTGCACGACCTGTTAGTTGAGTGTATTCACCCGGGGTAACAGGAACATGAGCTTCGCCGTTGAACTTCACAAGTTTTTCTAAGACAACAGTTCGAGCTGGCATATTGATACCTAACGCCAGAGTCTCGGTGGCAAAGACAGCCTTTACTAACCCTCGTTGAAAAAGATCCTCTACGGCTCCTTTAAAACTTGGAAGCAACCCAGCATGATGTGCTGCGATGCCCCGCTCCAAGGCGGTTAACCATTCAGTAAAGCCAAGAACTTCCAAATCTTCTTCAGCAATGTTTTGTGTATATCGAAGAGCCGTTGATCGTATTTCCTCACGCTCTTGTGGTGAGGTTAAGCGAAGGCCAGCATTCAAACATTGTTTTACTGCAGCATCACAACCAATTCGAGAAAAAATAAACGTTATCGCAGGCAGTAAATTCTCACCTTGTAGCTTTTCTATGATGTCAGAGCGTGAAAGACGATCACTAGAATCATCAAAGCGTGACCGACGATTGCGGCCCAAACTGGTTCGTCTTATCGCCTCCCTTTCCCGTTTCAATATCTCAGGGTTCACACGTCCTGGCTGCTCAAAAAGATCTAGAAGGCGATTTCCAATCAGAACATGCTGAAAAAGAGGTATCGGACGTATTTCACTAACAATGACCTCGGTTTCACCTCGAATCTCCCCTAGCCACTCCCCAAACTCCTCAGCATTTGAAACCGTTGCAGATAGTGAAATGACCTGCACGCTCTCCATGAGGTGAATCAAAACCTCTTCCCAAACAGCTCCGCGAAACTTGTCTGCTAAATAATGAACTTCATCCATTACGACAGCACCTAAATTTGTAAGAGTATTAGAGCCCGCATAGAGCATGTTTCTCAGGACTTCGGTCGTCATCACGAGAATATCTGCCTCAGAGTTAATACTCGTATCTCCAGTCAACAGACCGACTCGATCCTCGCCGAATTTTTCTGCGAACTCAGCATATTTTTGGTTAGAAAGAGCCTTTATCGGAGTTGTGTAGAAACATTTCTTGCCAGCTTGAAGTGCAAAATAGGCAGCGAACTCCCCGACAACTGTTTTTCCAGCGCCCGTTGGCGCAGCTACCAGAACACCCTTTCCATCTTCGACTGCGTGGCAGGCAGAAATTTGGAAAGGATCAAATTCAAAATCAAATGTTTGAACGAAAGCAGTTGTAACAGGGTGCATTCCGCGCTTTTTAGCCGCAGCATATGAAGCGGCCGGCGTTGTCATGGTCTCCATCCAAGCATCGCACCAGGGATACATTCAGCGTTTACAGGAAGTTGACCAACTCGCTCACCGTCACTGTATGCAACAGCTTTTGATTGGATTCGTACCTTCTTACTTCGAACTATCTCTACTGCAGGATGATCCACATGCGCCCCTATAAAAACAGATGGGAAGGTCTTAATGAACTCAATCTTTGAGACGGGATGCAGAACCATCACATCAAAATAGCCATCACTCATGTCAGCATTAGGGCACACAAGCATTCCGCCGCCGTAAGAACGACCATTTCCTACTGCTATCAACATAGCTTGGGTAGTTATCGTCCGATCATCTAATTGAATCTCATAATCTTTCGGTTTGAACCGTGGAAGTTCAATGGCAATACTTGCGTTGTATTTCATAGGACCTTTCGGCCAGCTCAGTTTATTAGCTCGTTCGTTGACAACAGCATCAAAACCAGTTGAGAGAACACTTGCAAACCACTCTCCGTCCACCAAACCTAGATCCAATGGGACTGGATCGTAATTGAGGATGTGTTCTAGTTGCCGATCGACATCAGAAAGATCCCAACCAAGAGACCGTACAAAATCATTACCTGTTCCTGCTGGAATCACGGCAATCGGAACATGAACCGGGACAACCTTTTGTAAAACTATATGTAGAAGGCCATCTCCTCCAACGCAAATCACTCCCTTGCAATTGGAGTTATTTGCTAGAAAACTCTCAAGATGATCAACAAGTGCGGTTGAGGATTTTCCAGTAACTATCACATAAGGAGCAGAAACATTCTGGAGATAGCCGGCGACATAAGACCCGACCGTTGCTCCTTTACCCTGTCCTGCAACGGGATTAATCACCAGGGCCCACATAGTACGAGCCTATCTTTTATTCCGAGATTGAAGTTGGAGATTCGATTGAAGAACCCGCAATTTCCGTTTTATCGACTCTTCTGTCTCGAACCCTGTCAACTAAAACTGCAATGAAGCCTGCTAAGAAGTACAAAAGCATGATCGGCACTGCCAGTAGAAGCATTGTGAAGGGATCTGCAGTCGGTGTAAACGCTGCCGAGAAGATAAATATGCCGAAGACCCAAATTCGCCAAGGCCGTAGAATGGTTTTGCCTCTTAGGAAACCAATCAAATTAAATGTAAGCAGGAAGACAGGTAGTTCAAAGGCTAATCCAAATAAAAGAATTATTCGCAGTACGAAATCCAAGTAATCGTCAAAACGAACGAGGTTATTTAGTGCCTCAGGTGTGAAACCAAAAAGAACTTTTATAGCTAAAGGAAGGATCAAATAGCCAAGTGTGGCTCCAAATGCGAAAAAAGGTGTTGCAGAAAGTATGAATAGGAAACTATTTCGCTTCTCTTTACGATGTAATGCTGGTGCAATAAACGCCCACAATTGATAAAGCCAAAATGGTGCAGATATAATTACGCCGGTTAGTAGTGCTACTTTCATCTGTAAATTCAATGGCCCTAAAACGCCGCTGATATAGAGCGCCCCGCAATTCTCGGAACCGGAAAGTTGAGCTGACTTTAAGTCACAGACGGGTTCGGCAAGAGTTGTTATGATCGTATTGTAGAAATACCAACCCGCACCTGAAGCCAAAAAAATCGCTATGGCTGCCCGTACGATGCGTTTACGAAACTCCCGTAAATGATCTAGTAACGGCATCCGCGCGTCATGAGTAGACGCCATAGGTTTACTTCTCTTGATTTCCTTCTTCGTTGGCTGGCTTGTCGTCAGCTTTCATTTCCTTCATTTCACTCTTGAAAATACGCATAGATCGACCAAGGGAACGTGCTGAATCTGGCAAGCGCTTTGCGCCGAAGAGAACCAAAACCACAACAAGTAAAACAATAATTTCGCGTGCGCCTAGATTCATTGAAAACTCCAACCGTGCTCGTTTGTAATTGGCCTGAGTTTACACCAGGTTGATAACTTCTCCTAGGCTCAGTCCCTAGGTATACCGCTCTATGAGAAGTTGGGCGCGATTAGCAACCTCGTTGCGCAATTCTGAAGGAGAAAGTAGTTCAACATCCGATCCAGTTGCTAATACGGCACGTTTAATCCATTCACCTGAGAAGGATGACAGCTCAATGGTCAACTCCCTAGTTTTGGGATTGTCCTGCAATAAATGACTCAAATTAAAGCGCTCGATAACGTCTCGAGTTAGCCTCTTGATTTTGATCGTGTAGAAAATCTTGTCACTGTCAATACCATCTGTCTCGATGAAACTCCTTGGAACTTCAGCTCCATCGGGTCCAGCATCTATGAGGGACAAAGAAACGATGCGATCGAGTCTAAAAATTCTTACTGCCTCTACTCTTCTACAAAAAGCGCGAAGGTAATTGTTCCCTCCTTCTACGAAAGTTGCTAGCGGTAATACTGTCCTTACGGAAATTTCATCTGAGTAGAGTGAATGGTAGGTGATCTCTACATCTCGTGAAGTATTAATTGCGTGCATCACTGGAGAAATTATTGAAGGGTCAATAGCGTGCGAGACAGTAACAGCCCTCGGAACTCCAAATTGATTCGAGAATTTGTCCTTAAGAACTTCTATCTCGGTATGCAAATCTTCTCTATCAATCGGAATTTGTTGCTGAAGTAGCTCGAGGCCAAGCATGAGCGCTAAACCCTCATCAAATGAAATGTTTCGTGGTTTAGAAAGCGTTGGTGCGTTTCGAATCGTGACAAAACCAGATTCAAATTCCAAGTCCATTAATTCCAGGGGTGTATATCCTGGCAAACCGCACATCCATAATGTTGTTAGGTCGGAATTTATTTGTGCGGTTGACACCCCGAAATCCGTTGCTAAATCCTTGATTGAAATTCCTTGATTTGAGTTCAAGTAAGGAACTAGATCTAACAAACGTGCTGTTCGCAAAAGTGGCGCTGATAAATCTTTACTCATGATTAGCCAAAATTTCATGAAGTGAGGCTTTTACCATCTCTACGAGCTCTACGGGCGAATGTACTAAAACGTCATCCCCATGCCATAAAGCAAGAGAAAGTAAGTTATCCATATTTACGATAGGAACTTCCAAGCGATCCCACTCCCCTAGATCCTTTATCGACGTCGCAAGATTTCGTATCAGTTGGCCTTTACCTTTTTGAACATCAAGAATTGCTGACTTGTTAGAATGCGTATTTTTCAAGGCTTTCTGGAAATCAAAATCTATGGGCGCTTGGAAATCCTTTTGCGGTAAACTTTTTTCGACGCGACTACTCATACGATCTAGCCTGAATATACGAACTTCCTGGTTATCTTGATCAACCGTTGCGACGTACCAGAACCCTGTATGAGTGGCCAAGTTAAATGGAATAACAGTCCGACGTTGACTTTCTAGATCTTTGGCTATGTAGTTAAATCTGATTAATGCACATTCTGCAATTGCACTACTTATGATGTCTAGATCCTGTCCACTTGTGGAGAGCTTGGAATGAATCGCTGGGATATCCAATTCATCTGCCGGAATACCAATTGAACGTAATTTACGGAGTACTCGGTGAGCGGCTTGATCTAAAGCAGCGCCCTGCCAACACTGTGCAGCCAAAGAAAGTAAAGAAACATCTAGGGGCGAGAGAAGCCCGATATTGAATTGATAGGTGTCAGAATTTATTCTGTAACCAGCCTCGTCCTGAAAAACGGGATCGAAACTTCCCACCGAAATCTCTATACCTAAAGCCCTTAGATCGTCTTTGTCTCGTTCAAACATTCGCTCTTTAGTCTCTGGTGTTCCCTCATAACCTTCGACAGTTCTAAATATTTCAGATTTTGTTAAGAATCTCTTTGTTGCCAACAACGCAATAGTTAAGTTAACTAAGCGCTCAATCTTCCGAGACACCGTATGCACCTTTAGCAGGACGGCGGCGCCTAGCTAGAACTTGAACACCAGGTGCCATGCGCCGACTTTGAATGATAAAACCAGTATGACCAATCATTCTTTGCTGCGGCCTTACTGCAAGGCCCTCATGGTGCCATCCACGAACCAAGGTTTCAGCACTTTCAGGCTCAGTGAAACGACCATCATTTTTCAAGGCCTCAGCAGTTGCCGAAAGTTGAGTCGTTGTAGCCACATATGCCAGGAATACACCACCTGGTCGCAGCGCCTGTGCTGAAGTATCAATGCACTCCCATGGTGCGAGCATGTCTAGAACGACGCGATCATAGTTCGCGTCAAAAGTGTTGTCTTGTAAATCTCCAACTTCGAGTTTCCAGTTTTTTACCTCTCCCGAGAAATACTCCTGGACATTTGTTTTTGCAATTTGAGCAAAATCTTCTCGTCTTTCAACCGAATGAACAGACCCGCCATCACCGACTGCGCGAAGCAACGAGATAGTTAGGGCGCCACTTCCTACACCTGCCTCTAGTACTCGCGCACCTGGATAAATATCTGCAGCACCGATGATCATTGCCGCATCTTTGGGATAAACAATCGTGGCGCCTCGAGGCATTGTTAAAACAAAATCTGATAACAATGGTTTGAAAGCAGAAAAAGACAATCCCGCTGTAGTGCTGACAACCGAACCCTCTGGCAAACCGATTAAATCATCGTGTGTAATCCAGCCCTTGTGTGTATGCCACTCTTTGCCTGGAGTAATTGTGAAGCTATACAACTTTCCCTTGGGATCGGTTAATTGAATGCGATCTCCTGCGGCAAAGAAACCAAGATTAGACACGGGAGCATCTTAGGCGAATTAAAGAGGTTGGGTAGGAGTATCTTGCGCAGCATGAGTATGAATCAACCGCTACGTCTATCCCCTAGCGCTGTGACTGAGTACCAAAACTGTCCGCTTCTGTATCGCTACCGCAAGATAGATAAGCTGCCGGAACCACCTTCATTAGATGCAGAAAGAGGGACGCTAGTACACACGGTTCTTCATGACCTGTTTGAATCGGTAGCTGAGAACAGGACCCCACAGACGGCCATAGATCTACTTCCTTCACGATGGAAAGCACAGATCGAAGCCAAGCCTGAGTTAATTGATCTTGTTTCAAACGAAAAAGAATGGCTCGATCGCGCTGCATCGCTTCTCGAAACATATTTCACTGTTGAAGATCCCAAAACATTCGAAGCAACGCATCGAGAAATGCATCTGGAAAATGACTTAACGGAGAGTATCTATCTGCATGGTTATGTGGATCGCTTAGATGTAGCGCCAACTGGCGAAGTACGAATTGTTGACTACAAATCCGGAAAAGCGCCAAAACCAGGATGGGAAGAGAAAGCTCTTTTCCAGTTGCGGGTATACGCGCTTTTGTACTGGAAGAACAAAGGTGTTCTACCTAGGTTGCTACAACTGATATATCTTGGCGATGGAAAACTTGTGAAAAGCCAACCTACTTCAGCCGATTTAGAATCTACCGAAAAAACCTTAAGGAGAGTTGCTAAAGATATCTCAGTTTCAATAGAGAAGGACTATTGGCCGCCTAATCCAACAAAGCTATGCGATTGGTGCTTCTTTAAAAAAATATGCCCTGCACACAATGACTAAATTTCTATTGAAAAGTTCGCTTTCAGCTCTTTAAGTTTCTCAAACGAGAGCTCACTAAGAGATTTAATGCTTCTTACACGTTCGCTTTCTTCAATTTGGACCATATGAGGCACGGCAATTAACCATGCACCACTGTCGACCGCTGCCTTCATTCCAGGTAATGAATCTTCAAATACTAGACAGTTTTCAATATTACTTTGAGAAGCTAGAGCTGCCTTCAAATAACCCTCTGGATCAGGTTTAGTTCTCACAACATCATCCCCACTTATGGAGAAAGGGAAAAGATCTTTAGAGATGTTTTCGAGGACCGCTTCGACGATCACACGTGGGCTTGCTGAAACTAATGCAGTTTTTACACCATTGGTCTTCAAGGAATTTATGAGCTCTATTGCACCTGGCATTACAGTGGTGTTAGTCCGCATTCGCTCTGCCTGCCTCTTGATTAATTGATCGACGAAGTACGCAGACTGCTCAATGTTGTTGCACTTCTGGGACATATAGTCGCCCAATTTTTCAAGTGGGCCACCTAAGCAAGCTACCTGATCTTCTTGTGTCCACTCATAACCAAAGGGAGCAATTACTTCTCTTTCAGATATCAGCCATTGAGGCTCCGAATCAACGGTCAGGCCGTCCATATCAAAAAAAACTGCATCAAAAAAATCAGTCATGGAATTTAATTCGCGTTGAAATATTTGGCTTCAGGGTGATGAACGATGATCGCCGAAGTCGACTGCTCAGGATGAAGTTGGAACTCTTCTGAAAGCTCGACGCCAATACGCCCAGGCTCTAGCAGTTCGCACAATTGAACCTGTTGCTCAAGATCGGGACAAGCTGGGTATCCAAAGGAGTATCTAGAACCTCTATATCCCTGATCAAGAACTGCTTGCAGTTCAGGTGCATCATCTTCGTGAACATGAAGCTCCTCGCGCATGCGAGCATGCCAATGTTCTGCAAGTGCTTCAGTCAGTTGCACCGATAAACCGTGTAGCTCTAAATATTCACGGTATTTATCTGCTGCAAAAAGCTTGGCAGCCGCAGCACTGACAGAGGCTCCCATAGTCACTACATGGAAGGCAACTACATCGGTTTTTCCAGAAGATTTAGATGCGAAAAAATCACTAATGCATAGTCGACGATCGCGACGTTGCCTTGGGAATGTAAACCTAAGACGTTCTTGTCCTTTGTTTGCGCCTTCATGATGAAGAATTACTAGATCATTTCCTTCGCTGTAGCAAGGGAAATAGCCGTAAACCACGGCAGCATTTAGCCACCCATTTGATTGAACTTCATTGATTAATGAACGAAGACGGGGACGACCTTCTTTTAAAACCATCTCTTCATATTCGCCGCGATTGCCTTTTAAGCCCCACTGCCCTACAAATAGTGCGCGTTCATCCAACATGCCTGAGTAATCAGCCAGTGAAATTCCTTTCACAACTCTAGAACCAAAGAACGGTGGCGTTGGTATCGAAACATCTGTACTCACATCACTGCGATTTGTATCAATAGGAAGATCAATTTCTTTCACACGAGTATTGACAGTCTTACGTTCCTTCAATGGCGGTAGGGCCGCTCCTTCTTCACCTCGTTTAACAGCCATGATGGAATCCATTAAACGTAGACCTTCAAAAGCATCTCGTGCATAACGTACTTGCCCAGGAAACACACTAGCCAAATCCTGCTCAACGTAGGCCCTAGTAAGAGCTGCTCCCCCAAGAACAATTGGCCAACGTTGGTCTAGACCACGAGAAGTTATCTCTTCTAAATTCTCTTTCATAATTACCGTTGATTTAACGAGTAGACCACTCATTCCAATTGCATCTGCATTTGCCTCTAGTGCGCCGTCAATTATCTGATTGATAGTCTGTTTTATACCAATGTTTGCAACACGATATCCGTTATTGGTTAAAATGATGTCAACTAGATTCTTGCCGATATCGTGAACATCACCCTTAACTGTTGCAAGCAACATCGTGCCACGACCTTCATCGCCTGTTTTCTCCATAAATGGCTCAAGAATTGCAACGGCAGTTTTCATAACTTCGGCGCTTTGGAGGACGAAAGGTAACTGCATCTCGCCCTTACCAAAAAGTTCCCCAACCACTTTCATGCCCTCTAAAAGATGATCATTAATGATTTGTAAAGGTTTTGTTCCCTGATCCATTGCCGACTTTAAGTCATCCTCTAGACCAACTTTTTCTCCATCGATGATTCTGCGCTGTAAACGATCAAACAGAGGCAAAGCCGCCAAAGCTTCGGCGCGTGCATTTTTACTTGAAGCAAGTTCTACGCCTTCGAAAAGCTGCAAAAACTCTTGAAGAGGATCGTATGTGCACTCCTGACCATCAAAGACTCTACGATCATAAATCAGGTCAAGTGCTACTTCCTTGGCTCTTTGATCGATTCTATTCATTGGAGTGATTTTGGAGGGGTGAACTATCGCTGAATCTAATCCGGCTTGAACGCATTCATGAAGGAAGACTGAGTTAAGAACGATTCGAGAGGCCGGATTAAGTCCGAATGAAACATTGCTAACGCCCAACGTAGTCTGAACCTCGGGGAACTCTTCCTTCAGCTTTCTAATCGCATTTATCGTCTCTATGCCATCTTTACGCGTTTCCTCTTGTCCTGTTGCAATCGGAAAAGTAAGGCAATCGATCAGAATATCTCCAACATTCATACCCCAGTTATCACTTAGATCTGCAATTAATCTGCGTGCCACTCTTAACTTCCAGTCGCAGTCTCTTGCTTGGCCTTGTTCATCAATCGTAAGTGCAACAACACCAGCGCCATGCTCTTGAACTAGTGGCATTATCTTTGCGAATCTAGAGTCGGGTCCATCACCGTCTTCGTAGTTGACGGAGTTGATTACACATCGACCACCAAGGTGTTCAAGTCCAGCCTTTAGAACAAGAGGCTCGGTTGAATCTAAAACAATTGGCAAAGTACTAGATGTTGCAAATCGAGAAGCAAGTTCAGCCATGTCAGCCGCGCCATCTCTTCCCACATAATCAACCGAAAGATCTAACATATGAGCACCCTCTCGGATCTGATCTCGTGCTATCTCAACGCATTTCTCCCAATCTTGCGAAAGGAGAGCATCGCGAAATGCACGTGAACCATTTGCGTTCGTGCGTTCACCGATTGCTAAATAAGTTTTATCCTGCCTAAAAGGAACGTATTGGTAAAGAGAGGATGCACCGGGCTCAATTGTGGTTTGCCGTTGTGGAACAGTTCTACGATCTAACTTTTTTACAACTGCTTCTAGATGTGACGGAGTTGTTCCGCAACATCCACCAATGAGAGTGATCCCATAATCATTTACAAAAGTATCTAAAGCAACTGCTAACTCATCTGGACCTAGTGGGTAACTTGCACCTTTAGGACCTAGTACTGGAAGTCCAGCATTTGGCATGACAGAGATTGCAACATCTGCGTTTTTACTTAAGTATCGAAGGTGCTCTGACATTTCGGCAGGTCCAGTGGCGCAGTTGAGACCAATGAGGTCAACCCCGAGAGGTTGCAAGGCATTAAGCGCAGCGCCGATCTCTGATCCCACCAACATCGTGCCTGTTGTTTCAACAGTAACTTGTGCAATCAAAATTATGTCTCGACCGGATTCCTCTATTGCTAAACGTGAACCATTTACAGCTGCTTTTACTTGTAAGAGATCTTGCGCAGTTTCAATAAGCAAAGCGTCACTTCCACTATCTACAAGTCCCTTTGCCGCTAAATAATAAGCATCTTTGAGTTTTTGATAACTAGTGTGTCCAAGGCTAGGTAGTTTTGTTCCTGGACCTAAAGATCCAAGAACAAATCTTGGTTTGTCCGGAGTAGAGAAAGCATCCGCAGCTTCACGAGCAATAACTCCACCGGCAAAGGCAAGTTCATAAATGCGATCCTCGATGCCATACTCGGCTAAATTCGCCCAGTTGGCTCCGAAAGTATTGGTTTCGATTGCATCGACACCAACCTTTAAATAGGCATCATGGACCGAGCGCACAATATCTGGGCGGCTTACATTTAGAATTTCATTACAGCCCTCATGATTTTGGAAATCTTCCAATGTTGGATCAGCGTCCTGGAGCATCGTTCCCATCGCTCCATCGGCGATCACTACGCGCGTAGCAAGGGCTTTGCGCAGCAATCCTTGTGTTTGATCCAACTTACGCGTGTTCACTTGCTCAAGGTTACCGTAAGGTTGCTTTCGTGGAGATTCTTCAGATACCAATGCTGCGCAACCCAGTAATGCTGATTGCGTTTTCTGGTTGGAACGATGGAGCCGAGGCTGCCTCTGGTGCGATAGATCACCTCCTATCGGCTTGGCAAGAGTCAGATGATGATGTCGTCCCAGTGTTGATTGCTCAGGTGGATTCTGAAGATTTTTATGACTATCAAGTATCGCGCCCACAAGTTCGTGTGAATGAGTCCTCTCAACGGGAAATAACGTGGCCAGGAACTCAGATTTTTGGATTATCGATACCTTCAATGAAAAGGGATTTAGTTATCGTCACTGGGGTTGAGCCATCTATGCGTTGGAAATCATTCTCGCGTGAAATTCTAGATATAGCAGATGACTTAGAGGTGTCTTTTATTGTTACTGTCGGTGCGATGCTTTCTGATTCACCACATACACGTCCGATAAAAATTATCGCAACATCTGCCAGTTCTAACTTAGGCATAAAGTTTGACCTTCAACCTTCCACTTATCAAGGATCAACGGGAATTATCGGTGTCCTCCAAGATGGTTGCACAAAGCGCGGAGTTGAATCACTTTCTCTCTGGGCATCTGTTCCTCATTACGCACCCAATGCCCCATCACCAAAAGCCACCTTAGCTTTAATTCAAGCAATTGAGGAATACCTCGAGATAACTATTCCACTCGGCCAACTTTCAGAACAGGCTGAGGAATGGGAACTGTCTGTCACTGAACTTGCATCAGAGGATGCCGATGTGGCCGAGTATGTGAAATCTCTGGAGGCCAGCAAGGATGCAGTAGAGATACCTGAGGCATCTGGTGAGACGATTGCAAAGGAATTTGAAAGGTATTTACGTCGACATCAAGAGGATTAGAAATTAGATTGCAAATCCGAGAAGATTTTGAAAAGTGGAGCTAATCTTGTGATGATCGCCTCCGCTCTCACCAGTTAAACTTGCTTCAACCCAATTGTTGATTACATTTACAACTGAAGGTGTATCTAAATCGTCGCTGAGAAACTTAACGATGTCTATCTCGAGTGCTTGTGTGGGGGCAACAGTTTTGGAATTCAGGACCTGTCTTAGTCTCGACACTTCCTTCTCTGCCTGAACTAATCTGCCGCTATTCCACATTCGCTCACTTCGGTAGTGATCGCGCATTAAGGCCCAACGAATTGCAAAGGGATCAGCGCCACTTGCGAGTAAAGACGAAACAAACACCAGATTGCCTTTGCTCTTGCTCATTTTTTCGCCATCCAAACCAATCATGCCCGCGTGAACGTAATGTGAGGCCAATTCCTTGCCGGATATCGCTCGAGCTTGTGAGGCGCACATTTCATGATGAGGAAAAATTAAATCGCTGCCACCGCCTTGTATATCAATCAACGTCTCTTCATGAGCGTCAGGTTTGAGAAATTCCATTGCAATCGCTGTGCACTCGATATGCCAGCCGGGACGACCAAATCTGTGAGCTGACGGCCAACCAGGTTCATTTGGTCGCTGTTGCATCCAGATTAGACAATCAAGTGAATCCTTTTTTCCAGCCAGTGCTGGATCTCCACCCCGTTGTGAGAAAAGCTCAACCATCTCTGATTTACTCAAGTGAGAAATACTCCCGAATTTCCCATCATGATTAACCGAAAAATACATATCATTTTCGATTTCATATGTGGTTTTGTTTTGAGCCATTTTGTCGATTGCTAGTGTGACGAGCGGGATCGATTCAATAGCGCCCATATAACTAGTCGGTGGAATCACGTTGAGCGCGGTCATATCTTGTCTAAAGAGCTCAATTTGATCAGCTGCAAGTTCATCCCATTGAACGCCATCTCGAACCGCTCTTTCTAAGAGTGGTTCGTCTATGTCAGTTATGTTTTGTACGTAGTTCACCTCTGAGCCACTGGCAACAAGGAGACGGTGAAGAAGATCAAAAGTTAGGTACGTCGCCGCATGGCCTAGATGTGTAGCGTCATAAGGCGTGATGCCACAGACATACATTCGATATTTTTGCTTCTTTTTTAGAAGCTTTTTTGACGTAGAAGCGGTATCAGAAAGATGAATTTGCGGAAAAACAATGGATGCCGAGAGGTCCTTTACCGTTAACGGGCCCCAGGATTTCATATTGGAATTCTATGTCAGATAGCCAGTAAAGATTAAAACGCGGGCCAGGGCACTGCCGGCCAATCTGGGGACGGTTCTGGGAACATTTGGCTTTCTAGAATGCGATCTACTCTGTTACCAAAGGCCTGAATTTCTTCACCTGTTAACAATGGAGAAAGTATTTCACCAAGCTCTCCATTTAGACCTTGTTTGCATCTTTGAAGTAAGGCAATCTCATCATCGGTGAGGTTTTTACCTGACCACTGCCAAAGAACGGTTCTTAATTTATCGTCCTTATGGAAAGTCACCCCGTGATCACAACCAAATAAACCCTTATCTACTGTCGGAAGAAGGTGACCTATTTTACGATCAGTATTATTAACGATGACATCAAATAAGGCCATCTTTCTGAGCTCGTCACGGTCTTGCGAAAAATATAAGGACAAATCAATCGACTCATCAATATCAATCCACTCTTGCACCATTCCTTGACCATAGGGACCATCCCTTAGAACAGTAAAAGGGACCAAATCGAGTGATAGGTAGTTGCTCACACAATATGCAGCAAATTCTCGATGAGCAAGGCATCCTTGATCAAAATCCCAAAGCGGACGCTCACCAGCGATTGGTTTATAAATACAGATGATCTCTTCATCCTCATACACAACATGTGCGTAAAGGGTTGCATTTGATGCATCAACTAAACGTCCCGTTACAGTTAGTTCACCTTCTGAAATAGCTACTAGTTTGCCTGATCTACTACTCATGATTTTGCTCATCTAGTCCATGATTTGGGAGGTCTCGCAGCTGGCAATTCTTTACCGTTCTCACTATCTTTTATATCCATTTGCTCTAGGACATAAATGTCCCCGCGGGTCTATCGGTATTGAGCAGAACGGACAAGGCAGACGTCCTGCGTTAACAACTGCTTTGGAACGCAGCGCAAAAGATTGGGCAGTTCCTAGATTTACCGACAGAGATAGAACCTGATCATCAGTCTCCTCTGCCTCATTTGATGCTTCAAAGAAATCAAATTTAATTGCTTTGATCTCATTATCCCAAGATATAGATATTGCACCGGTAACAAACATCGCATCGACTGGAGAATCAAGCGGTGCATCATCTACTGCAGGTATTTCAACAACTTCAAATGGATTTGCTCTCTTGATCTCCGCAATAATCACTTCAAGGCGCGCAACAATAGCCCGCACTTGATCCTTCTCAATTGCAACAGAAAAGACGTTTCGATCTTTTCTTACTTGAACAAAGAAAGCTCTCTCCCCTGGCGCCCCTACGGTTCCCACGACAAAACGATCAGGACCAGATACTTCATATCTCACTTGCCACTTCCTCCACCAAGCAGATTTGCCGGTCTTTTCTTTGCGATTAAAAGATCAGTCACAACAGATCGGCTGTCATTAAGGAGAAGCACCCGCGGCTTTGCTAACGAAAAATCAATGATGCTAATGGAGGCCGGATCAATAATGATTCGTTGGAATTCATCGATGTGCATTCCAAGACAGGCGGCAACAATAGATTTTATGACGTCCCCATGGCTCACGATCACTATGGGGGCTTTTGCTTTCCTATCGATACTGTTGTGAATAGATTGCAAGGCTCGAGTTTGCATCTCTAGGATGCCTTCACCTTTCGGGAAATACATTTGACTGGGTGTGTTTTGAACAACTGACCACAACTTATTTCTAGAAAGAACCGAGAGTTTCTTACCTGACCAATCGCCATAATCAACCTCGGTTAAGCCATGATCAATTATCGGTTTCGGAACATTGACCTTTGAACCGTTGCTCTTGTCTAACCACGGAGAAATTGTTTCCAAACAACGCTCCATAGGAGAAATTCGAATTTCATGGGGCTTGATATCGCCGAGCCTTCGTGCAAGATCTTTTGCCTGCTCGATGCCATCTTTTGAAAGATGAACATTTGGACGTCTGCCAGATAACACACCTGCCATGTTCGCTTGTGAATGTGCATGTCTGATCAAAACCACTCGCATGAATCAAAGGTTATCGCAGCTTTGCTCACCCCGCCTTGCTATCGTCGCCCCATGGAAAAAAGACGCGCAGGCAGTAGCGGTTTGGAATTATCGCGCTTGGGTTTGGGGACTATGACGTGGGGGCGCGACACTGATGAGATTGAAGCGGCCGATCAATGCCGGGCCTATCTCGATGCTGGAGGAAATTTCCTTGATACATCTCCGACCTATGGAGATGGAGATAGCGAGCGTTTGATTGGTGGTCTTATCTCCACTCTTTTTAAACGTGAAGATGTTGTCATAGCAAGTAAGGCTGGAATCAATCTCAATGAAAATTCGCGCAGAATTAACGCAACCCGACAATTTTTAATATCTGATCTGGATCGAACATTAGAACGATTGGGAACAGATTTTGTTGATCTATGGCAAATACATCATTGGGATGAATTAACTCCCATAGATGAAACACTCTCTGCACTTGACTATGCCTACACAAGTGGCCGGGCAAGATATGTTGGAGTCAGTAATTACTCAGGATGGCAACTAGCAAGAGCGGCAACAAAACAACAAAGCCATAGCATGAAAGCACCGCTTGCCTGCGCGCAAAATGAGTATTCGCTTTTAAATAGAAGCGCAGAAAATGAAATTCTAGATGCGGCCGAAAACTGTGGTTTAGGTTTCATCGCTTGGGCCCCTCTTGGAAGAGGAGTTTTAACAGGCAAGTATCGCAATGGAATTCCAAGTGATTCACGTGCTGCGGCGCCGCATTTCGCCAAGCAAGTAGAGCCTTATCTTGACGAGCACTCAGCTCGCATTGTTGAAGCGGTCGTTGTAGCTGCGCAGGGATTGGGCTACTCCCCCCTTGAAATCGCTTTAGCGTGGGTAAGAGATGCTCCTGGCATAACAACTGCTTTAGTTGGAGCGCGCACAGGAGCGCAACTGAGGGGAATTTTAAAGAGTGAAGAAATCGAACTTCCATTAATTGTTCGAAGCGCTTTAGATGATGTAAGTTTTTAAGCGTTCTCCATAAAATCCTTCAAAACTAGAACACCAAAACTTAAGCCATCTATCGGTACTCGCTCATCCACACCATGAAACATTGCCATAAAATCAAAATCAGCTTCTAATCGTAAAGGTGAGAACCCATATCCGATAATTCCTAATTCGGCTAAAGCTTTATTGTCGGTTCCACCACTCATTACGTATGGAACAGGGATGGCCTCTGGATCATGCTGCAATAAAGATCGACACATTTGATCCACTAGATCACCTTCAAAAGCAACCTCTAGCGCTTTATCCCGCGTAATTGTTTGGATCGAAATATCCGGACCAACAATGTTTCTTATCGTCTCATTGAGTTCATCCTCATACCCTGGAACAAATCGACCATCTATGACAGCAGAGGCAGAACCGGGAATTACATTTGCCTTGTAACCCGCTTCTAGCATGGTTGGATTCGCTGTGTTTTGAAGAGTTGCACCGATCATGCGAGATGCAAACCCGAGCTCAGAAAGTAGAGGTTGCAAATCCTTATCGTCATAATCGCGCCCAGTAACCTGAGCTATTCGTTGAAAGAAAACTTTCACAGTTTTGCTATACCGCTGCGGCCATTGATAGGTGCCAACTTTTGTCACCGCTTCTGAAATTCGAGTAATTGCATTCTCTTGATTCATCACAGATCCATGACCGGCTCGTCCCTGGGCAGTCAATCGCATCCAATGAATTCCTTTTTCGGCCGTTTCAATAAGGTATAGCCGCTTGCCATTAGGAAGTGTTACAGAGAAGCCTCCGACTTCTGAAATTGCCTCCGTGCAACCAATAAATACATCGGGATGTTTGTCCACCATAAAGTGTGACCCGTAGATACTTCCTGCTTCTTCATCTGCAAAAAACGCCAAAACGATATCTCGCTCTGGGATGAAACCAACTCGAGCCCAATGTCGAACAGTTGCAATAATCATTGCATTCATATTCTTCATATCTACTGCGCCTCGACCCCATATGTAACCATCTTTAATCTCTGCTTTGAACGGGTCAACAGACCAATCCTGCGCATTTGCAGGTACTACGTCTAAGTGGCCATGAACAACAAGGCCTGGACGATTGCTATCTCTGCCTTTTATACGCGCGATGACATTGCATCGACCAGGCGCAGATTCATACACTGTGGATTTGATTCCAACTTCATCGAGAAGTTTGACCACATGATCAGCTACTTCTTTTTCATTTCCGTTACCATCGCCGTAATTAACGCTAGGAATCTGAATCAATTCTCGGCAGATTCGAATGGTTTCATCAATGATCTCCGTTGAGGTAGAAGAAGTCATTTCGCTATTGTGGCACTGGATTGCTATCCTTGGCCATCACTTAGTCCGGGTGGCGGAATTGGCAGACGCGCTAGCTTGAGGTGTTAGTTCCCGCAAGGGATTAGGGGTTCAAGTCCCCTCTCGGACACATGAAAATTGATCAGGCTTTGCAACTCATTCGCGATGTTCCGGATTTCCCAAAACCTGGAATTCTTTTCAAGGACATAACGCCTTTACTTTCAAATGGGCCGGCATTTAATTCTGTTACTAAGGAATTTGCATCCTTTGCCGACTCATCTACAGTGATTGCTGGTATCGAGGCACGTGGTTTCATATTCGCATCCGCGGTGGCAAATAGTTTGGGCAGCGGGTTTGTTCCGATAAGAAAAGCAGGAAAACTCCCTCATGAGAGCGTTTCGGCAAAGTATGGTCTTGAATACGGAGTCGATACTCTTGAAATTCATAAAGACGCAGTAAATCCTGGCGCCAAGGTTTTACTCATTGATGATGTTCTAGCTACTGGCGGTACTATTGCTGCTGCAATTGATTTGATTCAAAGAATTGGTGGCGAGGTATTACACGTCCTTGCACTTCTTGAAATATCAGGTTTATCTGGACGTCAAAAGATCAACCAGACTTACCCAAAGATTCCCATCACCTCCTTTTTAGTTTCGTGACCCTCCTTTCATCTGCGAGGTCGCAAGCAGCCTTCTAGGAAAAAATCCATCGGCTGTGGCAAGATGCTCACCATGGCCGAGCTGATCTACTACTGCGGAACAATGGATAGCGGTAAATCAACTCTTGCTCTACAAACTGCCCACAACCATCAGTCTCGAGGACGTACGGGCTTCATTTTTACTAATAAGGACAGAGCCGGGAGTGGCACAATCTCATCACGGCTGGGTCTTTCAAGCCCAGCAATAGAAGTCTTCCCAGGTTTAGATCTACACAAGTACGTAGTTGATCACTTATCAGTTGGGGAGCGAATTGATTACATCATCTGTGATGAGGCGCAGTTTTATGAGAAAGCTCAGATAGAACAATTAGCTCGCATTGTTGACGGTTTAGGAATAGATGTCTATGCCTTTGGAATTCTCACTGATTTTCGCACCTCACTTTTTCCGGGTTCAGCTCGTCTAGTCGAGCTTGCCGACAGAGTAAATACACTGCAAGTTGAGGCGTTATGTTGGTGTGGTTCAAGGGCAACTCACAATGCGCGAACCGTGGGTGGAACAATGGTTGTTGAAGGCGAGCAGGTGGTTGTTGGAGATGTAGCACCCGGCGCCCAGGTTGCATATGAAGTACTTTGCAGGCGTCATCACATGCGACAAGTAACAGCTAACGGCTCCAAGGCAGCACATACTTCACCACAACCACTTCCATTTAAGGAGTAGACGATATGAAAACAAAAGCCTACGCAGCATTGAGTGCAGGATCACCGTTGGTTCCATTCACATTTGAACGTCGTGACGTTGGCGATCATGATGTTGCCTTAAAAATCTCTTACTCAGGGATATGCCATAGCGACATTCACCAAGTTGCAGAAGAGTGGGGACCTTCAATATTTCCAATGGTTCCTGGGCATGAGATCGCCGGAATTGTTTCATCTGTTGGAAGTAAAGTTACAAAATTCAAAATTGGCGATGCAATAGGAGTTGGCGTCTTTATCGATTCATGCCGCGTTTGTGACAACTGCACAACAGGGCTGCAGCAATACTGTGTTAAGGGAATGATCGGAACCTATAACGGGTTGGAGTCAGATGGAGAAACAGTAGCGATGGGTGGTTACAGTGATCTCTTTGTCATCAATGAAGATTACGCACTGCATATTCCTGCAAATCTTGATTTAAAGGGAGTCGCTCCTTTGTTATGTGCAGGAATAACTTTGTACTCTCCGATTAAACGTTGGAACGTCTCTCCCGGTATGCATGTAGCCGTAATGGGCCTTGGAGGCCTAGGACATATGGGAGTGAAATTCGCCGTTGCTATGGGTGCGCACGTCACAGTCCTATCTCATTCTCCAGGCAAAGAAGCAGATGCTTTTGCAATGGGCGCACATTCATTCGTGGCAACAAATAATCCTGATAATTTCAAATCTATTCAAAAATCGTTTGATTTAATTCTCAATACAATAAGCGCGGAAGTGGCTATTGACGACTACTTAAAACTCTTAAAGCTTGATGGAACATTAGTGGTAGTTGGAATCCCTGGTGAACCCTACAAAATCAATGTTCGTAATCTACTCAGCGGAAGACGAAGTATTGCTGGATCAATGATCGGTGGACTTCCAGAGATACAGGAAATGCTCGATTTTTGTGGAAAGCACAATATTCTAAGCGAAGTCGAAGTCGTGAGCGCCGACTACATCAATGAAGCTTATGTAAGAACGGTTGCAAGTGATGTCAAGTATCGCTTCGTAATTGATGCTTCTACAATTTAGTTAAATGAATGGACGATTAAAGCCATAAAGGGCGCGATGGCAAGTGCTGGTAGAAGGTTTCCAACTGCAACCTGCTTTATATTGAGCAATCGCAGCGAAATGCACATCAGCATAATTCCACCAACTACCGTCATAGCGTCTATTTGATAACCAACAAGAATCTGGCCAAGACCGAGACCTACAATCGTCCAAACGCCTTGATAGATTGCCACAGGGATAGCAGAGACTGCCACTCCCCAACCAAGTGAGGTTGCAAATGCCATTGCGGCAAAGAAGTCCAAGGTACTTTTCAGGACTAGCTGATCTATGCCAGCGCCCATTCCATCGCTGATGCTTCCCAAGATTGCTAGAGGCCCTATAGCAAAAAGAAGTGATGCTGCAACAAACCCTTCAACAAAAGGTGAATCACTCCTAGCTTTAAACCTCACTCGTAAACGCTCCCCTAGCCCATCCAAACGGGTTTCTAATTTTAAAAGTGAGCCAATAAGTCCACCAATAAGTAAAGCTCCAAGAACAATTAAGAGAGTCCACCCTTGTGGAACTGCATCTATATATCGGCTAGACCAAAGCGGAACAACGGCTGATGCCGCACCTAAAATCAGTACCAAACCTAGAACATCCGTAAGCAGATTTCGTGTTTGTTCTTTCATCCTGGCGCCCACGACAACGCCTATTCCGGCGCCACCAACAATTGCAACAACGTTGATGATTGTGCCGATGCCGGGAAACATCTTTATAGTATAGCCACTGTCGTTACACTATGTAGATGCGTTCGTGGCTTCAGAATTTTCTTCGTCCTCATAAGACCGTGCCACTAACTCCATGGACGGCAAATTCTCGTTGGTCTCTTAATCCTCTGCGTGCAATGATCTTGTTCTTTGGACTTTTTATCTTTGGATTAGGTGACTCACTACTCATACAGAGTCAGATAGGAAATGCTCCATGGTCGGTGCTCGCTCAGGGTTTATCCCAGCGATTAGATATAACTTTAGGTTGGTCGACTTTTCTAATCAGCTCACTTGTTCTTCTACTGTGGATCCCACTCAAAGAACGTCCTGGACTTGGCACAATCTCCAACATTGTTGTGATCGCTGTCGCGATACAAATTGGTGTTACTTTTTTTCCGCAATCAAATAGTTTCGTTATTGCGATTTTTTACTGTCTTATTGGAATTTCTCTTGTTGGAATCGGGTCTGCTTTCTACATTACATGTGGTTTGGGTTCAGGGCCACGTGATGGCTTGATGACAGCCATTCATACTCGCTCAGGCATCCGGATCGGAAGGGTTCGGTTAGGTATAGAGGCATTTGTCTTAGTCCTAGGGGCGAGCCTCGGAGGAACAGTCGGGCTCGGAACACTGCTATTTGCAGTACTGATAGGGCAATCAATAGCTATCGCTCTTGGTGTCGTAGCCCGAGTTACTTCTCAGTAATCATTAGGCTTAAGGCTTCCCAAGGTTGTGCGCCTTTTCGCACACGGGGTCGCAAACACCCCCGATACCAAAACAGAAAGGTGAATTCATGCTGGATTCATTCTTTAAAATAAGTGAACGCGGATCGACAATCGGTCGAGAAGTTCGTGGCGGAGTCGTCACATTCTTCACGATGGCTTACATAGTTGTACTCAATCCAATCATTCTTGGCGGAGCCACGGATGTAAACGGTGATTTCCTCGGTGGAGAAAATGGCATGGCAAAGATTGCTGCTGCCACTGCTCTTGTAGCGGGCATCATGACCTTGCTGATGGGAGTTGTTGCAAATTATCCACTTGCGATAGCTACCGGACTTGGTCTTAATACATTTGTTGCATATGCAATCGCATCACAAATGACATGGGCTGATGCTATGGGACTTGTAGTACTTGAAGGTCTCATCATTCTCGTATTGGTTCTCACTGGTTTTAGAACTGCAGTTTTCAAAGCAATCCCTGCACAGCTCAAGGTTGCAATCTCAGTCGGTATTGGACTGTTCATTGCATTAATTGGTTTAGTTGATGCAGGCTTTGTTCGCAGAACAGGTGTAGGCCCAGTACCTGTAACTCTAGGTGATGGTAAGTCTCTCATCGGTTGGCCAATCATTGTCTTCATTGTTGGCTTCTTCTTAATGATCGTTCTTATGGTGAAGAAAGTTAAAGGCGCACTCCTTATCGGAATCGCGGCCGCGACTATTCTTTCAATCATTATTGAGCGAGCATTCAAGGTTGGTACTAACTACATTCCAGGTGCGTTCACCGCAGATGGTAAAGATTTTATAAATCCAAAGGGGTGGGGACTAAACGTTCCAGCCATTCCAAGTGAAGTTGTTGCGACTCCAAATTTTGATCTTTTGGGTCAATTCAACCTATTTGGTTCATTTTCAAAGATTGGCTTTATTGCAGCAGCGTTGCTTGTATTTACGCTCTTGCTAGCTGACTTCTTCGACACCATGGGAACAATGACTGCTATCGGTCATGAAGCTGGATTAATCGATAAAGATGGAAATGTGCCAAATGCCAATCGCATTTTGCTCGTTGACTCTGTTGCAGCTGCCGCAGGTGGCGCAGCGGGTGTTTCATCCAACACCTCATATATCGAATCAGCATCGGGTGTCGGAGAAGGTGCACGCACTGGCCTGGCATCTGTGATCACGGGAGTTCTATTCCTGTTGACTACAGTTCTCTCGCCTCTTGTCAACGTTATTCCTTACGAAGCAGCAACACCTGCTTTAATCATCGTTGGCTTCCTCATGATGTCTCAGATCAAGAATATTGATTGGGATGACATGGGCATTGCTGTTCCGGCGTTCTTGACCATCATTTTGATGCCGTTCACCTACAACATCACTGTTGGTATTGGTGCAGGCTTTATCACACATGTGGTTATTAGAGTCGTACAAGGTCGCGCAAAAGAGATCCATGCACTTCTATGGCTCATAGCCGCCTTGTTCATGGTCTATTTCTTATCTTCACCAATTAACACATGGGTTGGATAATCAATAGATAAATGGACAACAGTTGTTCAAAAGAAGTAAATCTGTATAAGTAGTAAGGTTAAAAAGTAAAGGCCTCTGGTAATCGGGGGCCTTTACTTTTTGCCTCTCACCAATTTATCGCTGTGATTCCGTGCTTTTTCAGAATTTCATTGGCCTTTGAGAATGGTTTAGAGCCAAAGAAACCACGATATGCAGATAAAGGGCTCGGATGGACTGAAGTAATGAGCCATTCTTCGCGAAAGAATTTCGAAACTTCTTGTGCATATCGGCCCCAACAGATCGCAACAACATCGCGCTCCCCTAAAACTTCTGCGACACGATCAGTAACTTTCTCCCAATCCAACTTTGAATGCGACAGCGAACTTCCAACTGACGTTGTCAAAATTCGATTCAGGAGCAAAACTCCTTGATGCGCCCAATCGCTCAGATCCATGTTAATCCGTAGTGCATTGCCAGTATCGTTACTAAGCTCAGTAAAAATGTTCTGCAGCGAAGCTGGAATTTTTGTCCCAGGCTTTATCGCCGAAAAAGCTAATCCGTGTGCGACTCCGGATGTTGGGTATGGGTCCTGTCCAAAAATAACCACTTTTACTGATGAGATAGGAGTTTGTAACGCTCTAAAAATATTTTCGAAATCAGGGGTTACAGTTCCTCTGTCCAAAGATTGCTCAATCGAATCAATGTGGGGTTGGAGATCGGCTAGAACCTGTTGCCAGTCAGAATGCAACTGTTTATAGAGTAGCCCGGGCAAAATAGCGTCCTGACTCGCAGGTAACAGTTATTGGTGTTTCAAAAATTGCAGAAATATGCTCTGAAGTAACAACCTGTTCGATGGGCCCAGACACTGCCACTGTTCCATCTTTTAGTATCAAGGCATGAGTCGTTCCAACAGGTATCTCTTCAATGTGGTGGGTGACCAAGACAGTTGCCGGTGCCAATGGATCTGATGAAAAGCTGGTTAGGCGTGAGAGGAGATCTTCTCGACCACCAACATCTAATCCTGCTGCCGGTTCATCTAATAACAAGAGTTCAGGATCTGTCATGAGCGCACGAGCAATCTGTACACGTTTTTTCTCTCCTTCACTTAAAGTTCCGTACTCTCTTGCTCCTAACTCACGCACGCCAAAAGTTGTGAGTAACGCTATAGCGCGAGATTCATCCCAAAGGTCATAACCTTCATTCCATCTGCCATAGATTGCATACGCTGCTGTCAGAACAACATCCCTTACAATCTCTTCAGCCGGAATCTCCTCGGCAATGCTGGAGCTGCAGATTCCAATACGAGTGCGTAATTCGAATAGATCGATTCGTCCAAACTCTCGGTCTAAAACATTTACTTGACCTGTCGTTGGAAATATTTTTGTCGCCAGCATTTGGAGGAGAGTGGATTTTCCCGCACCATTTGGTCCAAGGATTACCCAACGCTCACCTTGTGAAATGGCCAGGTTTAAAGGTCCAAGAATTGTGTGATCACCTCTGACAACAGTGACATCACGAAGTGCGAGCACGTTCTGACTACTCATAGATGCAAAACATAGTGCTTTTAGTGGCAAAGTGAGTGCAAAAACATGCGTGGGAAAAGGCTCTTTAGAGATAAACTAAGGATTCTTATGAGTAACTCTCCAGAAAAGAGCCCAGTTTTTACAGGATTAATTTTACTCACTGGGCAGGATGCTCCAGGAGCCGCTCATGGACTATTTACTTCACTCTCAGAGTTCGCTATCCAAATTATTGATATCGAGCAGATAGTAATTAACGACAGACTGATACTGACCGTACTTCTGACTTTAAATCCTGCACATCAAGGCGCGATCGAGTCAGATTTGAGTCTGTTTGCTAATAGTTCAGGCTTTGATATAGCAACCATTTTTGGTGAACAAAGCAATCTACCCGTGCTTAAGGAGTGCATCGGAATTGAAGTCACTTCAGAAAGAATGCATCCAATGGTTCTTATGACAGTTGCTAAAGGAATAGAAGATTTGAAGGCCAACATAGAAAGTATTACTAGAACCAACCAAGAAAAAACTAGTCTTCTATTTAAAGTATCGGGTGCAGATCGACAAGCCACCGTGAAAGCGATGAATGAACTTCAGTTTGAAAATACACCGGATATAAGGGTCTTCTCCCTGTGATCGAGCGTGAGAGCTGATGATGATTAGACCTAAAATGTTGGTTCAATTTGATGTCGATTCAACCTTCATACAACAAGAAGCAATCGAGCTATTGGCTGCTAAAGCAGGTGAGCTGAGCGAGGTCGCAAGAATAACTGAATCGGCTATGCGCGGTGAGATGGATTTTGCACAAAGTCTAATTGCTCGTGTCCGGCTACTTGAAGGACTTCCTTACGCTGCGTTGGAAGAAGTTCAACGAGAGATACTTCTGACTGATGGCGCTCAAGAACTAGTAGAGAAACTCCACTCACTTGGACACAGCGTCTCACTTGTTTCAGGTGGTTTTGTGCAAGTAATGGCGCCTATAGTTGAGAGGTTGTCTATCAAATATTTCCGTGCAAATGCCTTAGAGATAGACAATGGACACCTGACTGGAAGAATCGAGGGTGAAATCATTGATCGAGCTGCTAAAGCGACCACTCTTATAGAATTTGCTGCATCTTCAGGTGTAGATATGGCCAATACTGTCGCTATCGGTGATGGTGCAAATGATCTGGACATGATGGCAGTTGCGGGATTAAGCATTGCATTTAATGCAAAACCTATTGTCGTTGCAGCTGCTGATCAATCAATCAACGAACCATCACTTCGCGGTGTGATCAAACTGCTTGGTCTTTAATTACTACAAACGACAAGCATGAATATCAGTTACTAAAATCCCTCTTGCACCTATTGCCCATAACTGATCCATAACATTATTAGTCTCTTCACGTAAAACCATTGCCCTGACGGCTACCCAATCAGGCTTTTGGAGTGGCGATATCGTCGGAGACTCTAAACCTGGAGTTATTGCACATGCCTGTTCAAGGAATGTCTTTTGAACATCGTAATCGAGCAGGACGTAACGCCTTGCTGTAACAACACCTTGAACTCTTCTAATCAGCACATCGAGTTCTGGTTTGATCTTCGAACCAGACCGAGTGATCACGACGGCTTCACTTTGAAGAATTGGATCTCCAAATATTTTTAAACCAGCTTGGCGCAAAGTGTTTCCAGTGCTAACAACATCGGCTACTAGATCTGCTACGCCAAGTCGCACACTACTTTCAACTGCGCCATCTAGTCGGACTATTTTTGCGGTGATCTTCAAATCAGCTAAGTGTTGTTGAACTAAGCCGGGGTAGGCCGTTGCAACGCGCTTACCGGAGATGTCACTCATTGAAAAGTTCTTTTCCGTAGGGCCTGCAAAGCGAAAGGTGGACTTGCCAAAATCTAATGAAAGAATCTCAGTAGCTTCTGCACCAGAATCGATCATCAAATCCCGACCTGTGATTCCTGCTTCAAGCTCACCTGATCCGACATACACCGCGATATCGCGAGGACGAAGATAATAAAACTCCACGCCATTATCAACGTCAGAAATAACAAGATCACGGCTATCGGTGCGTTGGCGATATCCCGCTTCTTTCAAGGTCTCAATGGCTACATCTGCTAGCGATCCTTTATTGGGTACAGCCACTCTTAGCATTGTCATCTCCTAAAGAAACTTGTAGACGTCGTTAATGGAAAGACCGCGAGCTAGCATCAGTACCTGGAGCTGATAAAGCAACTGACTTATTTCTTCTGCCAATTCATCATCTGACTCATGTTCTGCGGCAAGCCAAACTTCACCTGCTTCTTCTAAAACTTTCTTGCCAATTTCATGAACGCCAGAATTTACTGCTAGCACTGTGCCTGAGTTAGGGGCATTCTCTGTGACTTTTTCGGATAGCTCTTTCCACAAGGTTTCAAAGCTTTTCATGGTTAAAGTTTACTGGAGATGCAAGCGTGGGAGTGTTGATTTTATAATCAGTAACCAAGGTATTCGTGAGCGTGTTTTCGCAATTTCTCGACCATTGCTGCAGGGTCAGGATCATTGAAAACAGCACTTCCAACAACAAATGTGTCTGCGCCTGCTTCTAGAGCAAACTCGATAGTCGACATTGAAACACCACCGTCCACCTGCAGCCAAATAGGACGATCTCCAATGATCTGCCTAGTTCGCTTAACTTTGGACATCATATTTTCCATAAACTTCTGACCCCCAAAACCGGGTTCTACTGTCATGATTAAAAACATATCTAGTTGGTCGACGTACTCCTCGTAGGCGTCAATTTCTGTTCCAGGTTTAATTCCTAGGCTTGCTCTGGAACCGGCTGCACGTATGTTTTTCAATGTCTGACCAATATTTCGCGTTGCCTCAGCATGAATAGTTACAGATGCACATCCAATTTCTGCATATTGCACCGCAATTTCATCAACATCAGCGACCATCAGATGCGCATCGACTGGAAGTGCTGATTCCTTAACAATTTTTGACGCCGCCTCAAAATCGAACGTAAAGTTTGGAACAAAAACATTATCCATAACATCTAAATGAAGAAGGTCAGCAACCTGACTGATCTTAGCAATTTCCGAATTAAGCTGTGAAAAATCAGCATTTAGAATGCTCGGAGTGATTCTCACATCAGAAACCATGCGACAACCTTAACCTGATCGAGGACGAAATAATGCTAAATACATTGCGTCAGTTCCATGTTTATGCGTCCATAATGAAAGCGCACCTGAACGCTCCGCACCCGATAAATTGCCAGGTAAAAATAAGTCCACGGATATTTGCTCTAGATGAGGAAAAGTGCGTAATAGATCGGCTACCTGAACAGAAGTTTCAGCTAAATGAGGCGAGCACGTTGCATAACCAAGAACTCCAGTTGGTGATAATGCTGAGACTCCTGATGCAATCAGCTCGCGTTGTAGTTGAGTAAGTGATCGTAAATCTTTAAGGTTCCGACGCCAACGCACTTCAGGTCTACGGCGCAGGGCACCTAAACCAGTGCAAGGTGCATCAATTAAAATGCCGTCATACTTTTGATCCATTGAACCTATTTCGCGACCATCTCCCACTAGAACCTGATCTCCATGAACAACCTGACGTACTAGATCTGCGCGGTTAGCTGAAATTTCATTTGCAGTAAAAGAGATAGATCTTTCTCTCGCGATACTAGAAAGCAACGCCGCTTTACCTCCTGGACCGGCACACATATCTAGCCAATATTTACCCTTTGCGGCCCTGCTGAAAATCTCTGCTACAAGTTGCGAACCCTCATCTTGCACACCAGCTCTCCTAGACTTTACTAAATCCAAAGAACCGGGATTGCCTTTCCAGTGAGCGCCGTAAGGTGAAAACTCTGTTGGTAATCCCCCAACATCGATCAAGTCTGCAAGGGTTGAAAATCCGGGCCAAGAAACAAGAGTTGGCGTTGCAGGTTCATTATTTATCTTTAAAGCTAACTCAACTTCGGTCCAATCTTTCAATAAATCAAAATAAGAAGAGATGATCCATTCGGGGTGTGAGTATCGGATCGATAAATGTTCAATCAAATCTAGAGGTGCAAACCACTCATCCTTAGTAGCTCGCGCCACGCTTCGCAACGCAGCATTGACGAAAGAGGCCTTTGACTCACCTAAACGCTTGCGCGCAACCTCGACGGTGGCCGAAACAGCGGCGTGATCGGGGATACGCATTTCGTGAATTTGATGAATTCCAAGGCGCAATACATCAATTATCCCCGGATCTATCTCTGAAAATGTTCGATCACTAATTTGTTTAATGATCCAGTCGTGTTTTCCTTGCATTCGAATAGTTCCATAGACTAGTTCGGTAACTAAGGACCTATCTCTCTCAACCAATGAACTTGCATTAAGAGCCTGTGGTAAAAGCAGATTGGAATAGCCCATATTGCGATTGACCTCAGTAATTAAATCAAAAGCTAGCAATCTTGCCGCATCCGGCTTTGGGGACCTAAAAGTTTTCCTACCAGGCTCAACCAAAAGAGGCACCTTGATCTAATCGCGCTCCCCGGGACCAATCAATGGCATCCATCTCTCGCTTTCCAGATGGCGTCACTTTCAAAATCTCTAAACACGTAGAGTTGCCACAAGCAACAATGACTTTTTGACCAACAACAGAAACTTCTCCCGGATTTCCTTGCACATAATCGACTTCTCGCGCATCAGATATTTTGAAGGGATCTTTATTAAACATCGTCCAGGCGCCCGGTTCGTATGTGAAAGCCTTAATTCGGTGTAAAACAGTAGTGGCTGGTAAATCAAAATCGATTTTTGCTTCAATCTTCGAGATCTTTGGTGCATAAGAGGGGCTACCCATTTGCGCAAGTGGCTCGAAATTCAAATCAATCTTCTCTATTGCATCTGCTATGGCAACAACACCAAGCTTAGCCAACTCCTGCAAGAGCTCAAAACTTCTCCACGTCGGTTCAACAGCAAGTTTGGCTTGAGAGTAAATGGGTCCTGTATCTAAACCTTTATCAAGTTTAAATACTGTAACTCCACTTTCTAACTCGCCATTTTCTATTGCCCTTTGAACTGGAGCGGCACCTCGGTATGCGGGCAACAGAGAGAAATGAAGATTCAAAAATCCATGGGAAGGTAGTCTTAACAATTTTTCAGGAAGAATCACTCCATAACCGATCGTGATCACTAAATCAAAATTTGGCACTATTGGCGACAGCTCCAGTGGTGACTTAGGTTTGAATAACTCGACATTCTTAGCACGGGCCCACATTGAGACAGGACTTTCGCTACTTTTCTGCCCACGACCTGAAGGCCTATCAGGTTGTGTAATGATCAAATCAAGCTGATGTTCAGATGCCAACAACCATTCTAATGTTGGTATTGCAACGTTTGGAGTTGCAGCAACAGCTATGCGCACTAAGTGTTCCGTCCGAACATCGAGTGTGGTGATTCCTTAATCGAAACATTTATGCCCGCTTGTGAAGCCTGCGAAAACCAATCAGATTCGCGTATTTCTTTCATAGCCAGCTTTCGATTGGCTTTTGACAGTTTGTCGATAAAGAGCACTCCGTTAAGATGATCATTTTCATGTTGGAGGGCGCGCGCAAGAAACTCTGAGCCTTGGATCGTTACAGGTTCACCATGCATATTGAAGCCCTTCGCCACCACGTGCATGGATCTTGGTGTGTCATAACGAATCTCTGGAAAAGATAGGCAGCCTTCTTCACCATCCTGCATTTCATCACTGAGATCTAGTGTTGGATTAACTAGATGACCCAATGCTTCATCCACATCCCAAACAAAGACTCTAAGTGGAACTCCGATTTGAGGAGCCGCCAACCCGGCACCAGGTGCGTCCAACATAGTCTGTGTTAAATCGGCAACAAGAGTGCGCAATTCCTTATCAAAAGTGGTGACATCTGATGCAGGTGTTGTAAGCACCGGATCACCAAATAACCTGATTTGTTGAATTGACATGAGTCAATACTACCAACGGTTTAGAGTGAATAAGGCTCTGAGCGTATTGTTAACAAATCTTTTCTAGCTATACTGCGCTTTTTTTGATACTCATGAAGGAAAGATTGCATTCCCGGGGCATCACCATGATCACAGAAAAGAACTAACTTCGATTGATTCTTTGCAATAGGTGTTGGACCAAAAAGCTGTACCGATGACGGTAAACGCCTATCTTTTATAGCTTTGCGTATGCCTGTTGCAATTGAAATGCTCTCTTTTTCAGAAACTATAAGTACTGCAGAGGATAAATACGGTGGAAAATTGACTTCTCTACGTTCACCAAGATCGCGCTTTAAAAGAGAAACTACATTCCAGCGTGATATCGCTGGAACAATCGGATGAACAATGTCAATTACGATTAAAACGCTACCTCCAGAACTGACCATGGCTGAGGTTTCAAAAATAATCTCTCTTGCTCTTTCCTGCGCTCGGATATCTGTGTGAGAAAACAATCTCATTGCATCCAAAACGACTACCGCGGCATAACCGCCCTCAACTCTTGGCTGTCCGCCTGGTGTCGAAAGAACTAATGAGGGCTTATTATCAACACGATTTTTGATTACTTCTCCGGACGAGATGATGACAGGTGTACCGGGAAATGCGCGTGATATTTCCTCAGAAGCCCTCTCAATCCCTCGCCCAGCAAGATACTGCGAACTTCCTTTACAGAAACTGCATCTCCATTCCTTAAAGGTTTTTCCACAGTGAACACACATAGGTGGAATCAACCGACCACCAACCTGTAGACGACCCCCACAATCACATTGAGCAATGTTTCTACATTGCGCACAAAGTAGCGCATTTCCATAACCTTTTCTCGCCGCAAGAAATAGCACGGGTCCACTCTTAAGGGCTTTTCTTATCTCTGGAAAAATTCTTCCAGGCAAGAGGGTTCCAAGATCTGGATCAAACGCCTTTACACTGACAGGTTTTGGATATGATTCGAATACAACCTTGCCCTCATCTATTTCATGAGCAATTTGAATTGATGGGCAATAACCGACTGTAACCACATCTAATTTTTCCATTACAGAACGTTTTTTTGCGACATTCTTACTATTCCAGCCTGGAGATCTTACTTCGTAATGATCGACCGAGGACTCCTTATAGATAATTATGGTAGATAGCCCAAAGACCGGTGCAAATATCGCACTTCGCGTACCCACAACTATCTTTCTAGTTTCACTGAAGCAATCAAGAAAGTTTGTATATCTTTCTTCCCGCGACAATGAAGCAGTCAGCTTCAGTACAGAATTCCCAGAACGTGCTAAGTGGTCGTGAATCTGATCAACATCATTCTCGTCCGGGGCAACGATCAGTACATTCCCCTGACCCAAACAACTCTGAGCAATCGATGCAACCTGCTCAGATGCATCAGTAAAGGGGGCCAACTGAACAAAGCGTGACGTAACTTTCTTCGTATCACGCGCATGTATCGAGCTCTTGCGGTATGACTGGCTCTCTGATGGAACTTGATCTGGGCTTCTTCTCTTGTCGACCGAGGCTACTCTGGGTGGAATGGCTGAGCGAATAACATCCCAAGGGTTGCAGGCATAATCACGGGCGATCTCTTGAAATAGCTTCAGTGACACGGCTGTTGCTACTGGGTGCGGAGAAAGTATCTTCGAAATGAACTTGATCGATCCTGCTCGCTCTGGGTGGCTAATTCGATCAACAATTATTCCCTCAACTTCTTTGTTTCCAAAGGGAACTTGAATTCTAATTCCAACAGCTGCAAATTGAGAGAACTTTTCTGGAACGCAGTAGTCATATAGGTCATCAAGGTGAAACACACCCGTATCGACTCGAACTCTGACATATGCAAACGATGAAGCCTTCGGACCAGAGGGCAAAACGGCAACTTCGGCTTTTAGACGAAAAAGCCTCGAGGTTGGCACGACGGGAATCTATCTATTTGATTGCGTTTTGAAGCGCAGAAATTCGATCAGTTCGCTCCCAAGCAAACTCTGGTAGTTCGCGTCCGAAGTGACCGTATGCACTAGTTAGTGAATAAATTGGACGAAGTAATTCTAAATCCCTAATGATTGCTGCAGGACGCAAATCAAATGTAGAAAGGACGGCGTCCTGAATCTTCGCGACAGGAACAGTTTCAGTTCCAAAAGTTTCGACAAAAACTCCTACTGGTTGGGCTTTCCCAATTGCATAAGCAACCTGAACTTCGCACCTTTTCGCCAAACCAGCTGCAACAACATTTTTTGCAACCCAACGCATGGCATATGCCGCAGAGCGATCTACCTTCGATGGATCCTTGCCACTAAATGCTCCACCTCCGTGTCGAGCCATACCGCCGTAAGTATCAACAATAATCTTTCTACCAGTCAAACCTGCATCGCCCATAGGACCACCAATCACAAAACGTCCAGTCGGATTTATGAGTGTTCGAAGATTGCTCTTTGGGAGATCTATCAATTTAAGTATTGGATCAATTACGTGCTCAATAACCTCAGGCGTGAGTTTCTTTGCGACGTCAATATTCTCTGAATGTTGGCTAGAAATGACAACCGTATCGATTGCAATCGCCTTGTCGCCTTCATATTCAATAGTGACCTGAGTTTTGCCATCGGGTCTTAAGTATGCGAGCTCTCCGGATTTTCTAACCTTAGTCAACTGTGCAGCTAAAGCGTGAGCTAACCAGATTGGAAGTGGCATCAATTCTTTGGTGTCATCACAGGCGTACCCAAACATTAAGCCTTGATCTCCAGCGCCCTGAAGATCTAATGGATCAACTGCGGCCGAGACTCTGTGTTCATATGCATCATCGACACCAGCTGCAATATCTTGTGATTGTTGACCGATAGAGATCGACACACCACATGAGTTCCCATCAAAACCCTTATCAGAGGAGTCATATCCGATGTTCAAAACCGTATCTCGCACAATGCCCATTACATCGGCGTAACCATTTGTTGTCACTTCGCCAGCAACATGTACTTGTCCCGTTGTAATCAAGGTTTCAACAGCTACTCGACTAGTTTTATCTTGAGATATTAGTGAATCTAAAACAGCATCAGAGATCGCATCTGCAATTTTGTCTGGATGTCCCTCGGTCACGGATTCTGATGTAAAAAGACGTTTTGACATTTTTAACCAATCTGCCGGATGGCTTGATCAAGGAGTAGATTACCGAGAGCGTCTTTGGAGACTTCCTTGACCGCTATATCCGCATCATTGCGTGTGAGTATCGTACCCATAGTCTCATCTTTGCCAAAAATAGCCCCGCCGGAAACATCGTTTACATATATAACATCCATACCCTTACTCTCAAGCTTTCGACGAGCCTCAACAAGATGGTCTTTTGTTTCAGCCGCAAATCCAACAATAATCTGGTTCATTTTTCCTTTGCTAATGTCGGCTAGAAGATCAACATTAGGAACAAGTTCAATACTGCCGAGCATTGCCTTTTTAATCTTATCTATTGAAGCTAATTTAGGTTTAGCATCTGCAACGGCGGCGCTCATAATGAGAATGTCACATTCAGGGAACTCCTGTTTGAGTACATCATGCATCTCTTGTGTTGTAGCGACATGAGTAGTCTCTATACCTTTTACATTGTTTTCATCCACATTGGCAGCAATCAAATGAACAACCGCTCCCCTTCTCTGTGCTGCCTTTGCAATGGCAATACCTTGTTTTCCAGAGGATCTATTTCCAATAAAGCGAACAGGGTCAATGTTTTCACGGGTGCCCCCTGCTGTTACAAGAACCCGTTTGCCCATCAGATCTGAAATATTTCCAGTCATCTGGTCAAACTCATGCACGATGGCGGCAGTCTCAGGAAAACGACCTGGTCCAATATCACTGCCGGTTAAACGGCCAACATCTGGCTCCATAACTTTGAAACCTCTACTACGAAGAGTGTGCACATTAGCTACCGTCGCTACATCTAGCCACATTGATGGATGCATTGCTGGAATCAGGAGTTTTGGAACATCTGAAGCCAATACTAAATTAGTCAGAAGATCATCGGCTCTTCCGGCGGCTAACCTTGCAATCAAATCTGCAGTAGCCGGAGCGATGATAAAAAACTTAGCCTGCTCTGCAATAGAAACATGAGGAACTAGATGAACATTTTCCCAAACTTGGGTGCTAACCGGTCTTCCTGAAAGCGCTTCCCATGTTGCCTTACCTACAAAATTAAGTGATGAAGGAGTCGGTACAACCGTTACCTGATAGCCACGATCTTGTAGCCGGCGAAGTAGTTCACAGGATTTATATGCGGCAATTCCGCCACCAACACCTAGAACTATCTCTGGACCGATTTGGGACATGTCTGATCCTTGAAACTAAAAAATAGTTTATGCAGTCGGTTCTAGATTTTCAATTGTGAGTAAACCTTCATTAATCTCACGAAGTGCGATAGAGAGCGGCTTTTCGTGAACATGAGTTTCAACCAATGGACCAACATACTCAAGAAGGCCTTCACCTAGCTGTGAGTAATAGGCGTTAATCTGACGAGCGCGCTTGGCAGCATACAAAACCAAACTGTACTTAGAACCACTCTTATCTAGTAGTTCGTCAATTGGAGGATTAGTAATGCCATCCATGAATTTCTCCGCTTCATCAAAGAGTTAGGAGGCCAACTCTATCAGTTTCTTTACTACTGCCCCGACCTCATCATTTATCAGGACCACATCAAAGGACGAGGCGGCCTCTAGCTCTGCCTGTGCTAATTCAAGCCTATGCGCTCGACGATCTTCATCATCTGTCCCCCGGCCTTCTAACCGTGCAACAAGTTCTTCCCAAGAAGGCGGTTCTAGAAAAACAAGGATTGATTTTGGTAAATGTGCCTTTACCTGCTTAGCACCATCAATTTCTATCTCAAGTAGTACATTCTTGCCAAGCAGTAAGGCCTGCTCAACTTTATCTTGCGTTGTTCCATATCTGTTTCCTGCAAACTCGGCCCACTCTAAAAACTCACCATTATTGATCATTGTTTGAAAAACTTCATGTGAAACAAAATGGTAATCTCGGCCATCTTTCTCATTTACACGAGGCTCGCGCGTTGTGTAGCTGACACTTACCCAAAAATCGCCGACTTCACGAAGTTTCTTTGCAACCGTACTCTTTCCCACACCACCTGGCCCCGAGAGAACTATAAGTTTTCCTCGGGTAATCGCGTGTGCTGATTTCATAAACTCATTTCTTATCTGTGTTATCTGATGTCTTCCCAAACCTTTTACTCGCCGTGTTGGTGATATCTCAAGGCGCTCCATCAGTGTTAATGCCCGTACTTTACCGACTCCGGATAAAGATTCAAGAAGTTCACGAACCCGCATATTGGCCACCGCTTCATCTGTTTTAGACAAATCAAGTATTGCCTCGATATCCAGAGCTCCCTGTTTGAGTTCTGCCTTTACAAATGCTCTACGTTTTCTAGACCTGGCGGCTTTTTCTAGCGCCTTCAAGCGTTGTTCATCGGTCAAACGTGGAGGTAGAGCCATGGGAGAAACTTACTCGCTAATCAAAAGCTGGGCGGCTATCTCTGCAGCAGCATCTCTCATAGCCGAACTTCCAGCGATCCAATTTTGTGTGATCGGGCGGCCAATCACAACTAATGAGGCACCCGCTGTGATTGCATCTACGGGTGTCATTGTGCGAACTTGATCATCAACTTTGTTTCTTCCTGCCGGCCTAACACCTGGTGTAATGATTATGGTTTGCAAACCTACGGCCTTTCGAATTGCGGCGATCTCTAAAGGCGAGCACACGATCGCGCGAGCACCAGATGCCACGGCTAACTTCGCAAGGCGAACAGCACTTTCTAAAGCAGGTTCTTGATATCCGATTGCTTTCACATCTTCATTACCTAATGACGTAAGAATGGTTACTCCCGTTATAAAGCTATCTGGTATTGCATCGGCGGCAGCTCGAACCATAGCTGCTCCCCCTGATGCGTGAACTGTTAAATACTTTGCGGCCAAATTAGCAATTGCTTTAGTTGCACCACTGACCGTGTGTGGAATGTCATGGAGTTTTAAGTCAAGAAATATATCTGCATCCGTCTGCTCCTGGATTGCCCTGACACCAGAGATTCCAAAAGAAAGGAAAAATTCTAGACCTAACTTATATACCGAAATCAAACCTTCTGTAGTTTTTACCCATTCAATTGCCGTCTTGAGTTCGGGAGTATCAACTGCAAGAACTATGGGTGCCTTACTCACGTGTCACTTCTTCTTCGCGATGGGCATAACCAACAGCATCCTTGAGCGACTTAAATCCTCGGTCGATAAGTAACTGCTTTAATTCACTTTGAATCGACATAATTGCAGTGGGATTGCCAAAACTGGCAGTACCGATGGATACACCACTTGCTCCTGCCAAAATCATCTCGAAAGCGTCTTTTCCGTTTGCAATCCCACCCATACCTAGAATCGGTGTTTTTGGTAATGAAGCGTGAACTTGGTAAACAGCGCGCACAGCTATCGGTCTGATCGCAGGTCCGGAAAGTCCACCAGTTTTTCCACCAAGTTGGGGACGCATTGTGTTGACGTTTATAACCATTCCTAAAACCGTATTTATCAAGGCCAAACCGTCTGCGCCTGCATCAACGACTCCGCGAGCAATTGAAACTAAATCTGTAACATCTGGTGAAAGTTTGGCAATTATCGGTAGCTCTCCCCCAAGAGTTCTTCGTACTCCATCGATTACTCGTCGAGAGGCATCTGGATCGCACGCAAAAACTAATCCTCGGTTTTCTACATTAGGACAAGAAATGTTAACTTCAACGGCGCTGATGCCTGAGACAGAACGTAGTTTTCTTGCCAGGGTCGAATACTCTTCCACTGTTTCACCGGCTATAGAAACAATAACTCTGGCTTTCTGCTCCACAAGGTAAGGAATGTCTCGAGCTAGAAATGCATCGATTCCAGGTCCCTGTAAACCTATTGAATTAAGCATCCCACTTGGTGTTTCAGCCATTCGAGGAGTCGGGCGACCAGGTCGCATCCGAGACATAACAGATTTAGTTACTACTCCACCCATTTCCCTAAGTGGAAAAAATTGGGCAAGTTCTCGCCCAGAGCTGGCGCATCCACTTGCAGTAAATGTTGGCGCAGGAAACCAAGCATTGCCGATTGTCGTGGAAAAATCGATCGAGGTCATAAACTTTTTCCAACCTGGTTCCAACTCACCAGTGATCCATCCATAACTGGTCCATCTATGCACGATCGCAACATCGAGATTGATCCGTCTTCACCTTCGACAGGTAAGACGCAAGTCATACATATTCCTATTCCACAGGCCATGGATTCTTCAACAGAACATTGATGAACGACATCTAGTGCTTTTGTGATCGTTGTAATCGCCGAGAGCATTGACATGGGGCCGCAGGAGTAGACAACTGCAATATTCAAATCTCTTATTTGCTCATACAAATGATCTGTCACGCGACCTGTTTGGCCAGCAGAACCGTCTTCGGTGTAGATACGCATAGTATTTACTGCACGTTTGCCTTCCATCGGTGCATAAATATTCGAGGAAGTACTTGCTCCCAAGATCATGTCAACGCGAGAACCACGGGCATTTAATACCTCAGCTAAACCAAAAAGAGGCGCAGAACCGTAGCCACCGCCAACTAATAAAACTGGAACCGGTTCTGTCGGAACTCCGAAGGCCGTTCCCAATGGGACGACGATGTCGATTAAATCCCCTTCGACGCGATTGCACAGCCACGTGCTTCCCTGGCCATGCGGGGCAACAATTAACTCCATTGTTCCGCCCGTGGCAGAAGAAGTTGAAACTCTGGAAATCGCAAATGCACGTCTTAAAACAAGAGCAGAGTTATCCCCGCCGACCTTTATCGCAACAAAGTTGCCTGGCTTACACTTTTGAGCAAGATCGCCAATGTTAACAATGATTTGATGGTAGATACCGACACGTTTATTTGATGCTATCGGAGCCAATACTTGTTTAGCATTCTTGTTTATTGGACTCACTTACGCTAACCACTTCTGTAAAGACTTAATACTCAATGTAGAGCCTTGGAGGAACTTAATTCCTTGAACAGCAGCACTAAAGCCAGCAATTGTTGTTATACAAGGAATTGAACGTTGAATCGCGGCAGTACGAATAGCCCATCCATCTTCACGAGTACCACGTCCTACGGGCGTATTGATAACTAGATCTATCTCTCCGTTATTCATCATTTCAACGATCGTTTTCTCACCCAACGGACCAGTGCCCTCAGAATTTTTACGAACTGTCGTTGGATTTAATCCCCTTGATCGAAGAAACTGAGCTGTGCCATCTGTTGCAAGAATTCGAAAACCCAATGCAGCAAAACCTTTCGATGGTTCAATTCCTGACGCCTTATCTTTGTCGGCCAGTGAAATGAATACGGTTCCAGATTTTGGCAGAGACCCAAAGGATGAAATTTGAGATTTGGCGTAACTTTCCCCGAATGTTGGCGCTATACCCATTACTTCACCCGTAGATCTCATTTCAGGTCCAAGTACTGCGTCCACTCCTCTTCCATCAGTTCTACGGAATCGGTTCCAAGGCAACACCGCCTCTTTGACTGAAATGCCATGCGTGAGACCATCACCAGTTGACGGCAACATACCCAAATCGCGAAGCTGCGAAATAGATTTTCCAACTGAAATCATTGCCGCTGCTTTAGCAAGTGCCACACCCGTGGCTTTGCTTACAAAGGGAACGGTTCGTGAAGCACGAGGATTAGCTTCCAGGACATAAAGAACATTGTGTTCAATTGCAAACTGAATGTTAATCAAGCCCCTTACTCCAACACCACGAGCTATTTTTTCCGTTGCTAACCGTATCTCTTTCCTTTGATCTGATGTAATCGTTAATGATGGTAAAACACAGGCACTGTCGCCGCTGTGGACTCCTGCCTCCTCAATGTGTTCCATGATTCCACCCAAGAAAAGCTCATTTCCGTCATACAGTGCGTCTGCATCTATCTCAATTGCATTGTCTAAAAAGCGATCGACCAGTACTGGATGATCAGGCGTTATCTGTGTTGCACGTGTAATAAAGCCAGCTAATGAATCATCATCATAGACAATCTCCATACCTCGTCCCCCGAGGACAAATGAAGGACGAACAAGCACGGGATAGCCGATATTTTGTGCAATAGATTGCGCTTCTAATTGAGTTGACGCCATTCCGAACTGAGGGGCCTTAAGGGATTGTTCCTGAAGAACTGCTCCAAATGCACCGCGCTCTTCAGCTAAATTAATTGCTTCAGGTGAAGTACCCAAAATTGAAACTCCATTAGCCTTCAATGCGGCAGCTAAACTAAGGGGTGTTTGCCCTCCCAGTTGAGTGATGACACCCAAAACAGGACCTGCCTGAGTCTCAGCGTGAATCACCTCGAGCACATCTTCAAGAGTTAGAGGCTCAAAATACAAGCGACTGCTAGTGTCATAATCGGTTGAAACAGTTTCAGGATTGCAGTTGATCATTATCGTGTCATACCCAGCTTCGCGTAATGCAAAGGAGGCATGAACACATGAATAGTCAAACTCGATACCTTGCCCAATTCGATTCGGACCACTGCCAAGAATGATTACGGCTGGGTTTGTGCGCGCTCCAACCTCAGTTTCTTCTTCATAACTTGAATAGAAGTAGGGAGTGAATGCCTCAAATTCTGCAGCACAAGTATCAACCGTTTTAAAAACTGGACGAACAGCTAAACGGTGTCGCAGATTTCTAATTTCTTCCTCAGAAGTATTCCTAAGAGATGCAATTTGAGAATCCGAAAAACCATCGCTCTTGGCTTTGCGCAATAACTTCTCTGTGAACTCACCTGGCTGAGAAATCAGACGCGCTTGTTCGTTAATGAGCGCGATTTGGTATAGATACCAAGGATCTATTTTTGTCGCGGCATGAATCTCTTCTGTGTTTGCACCGGCCCACATAGCTTTTTGTACTTGCTGGAGTCTGTATTCTGTTGGAGTTTTCATTGCTGACATAAGATCACCTAGCTCATCGTCTGAAACCGTTGGCCAGCTGAAAATCGCCTCTTTGCGTTCGAGGGAGCGAAGTGCCTTCATTAGAGCTTCTGAGAATGAGCGTCCTATCGCCATCGCCTCACCAACACTTTTCATGGTCGTTGTTAACCTAGGATCGGCATCAGCAAACTTTTCAAAGGCAAAGCGAGGAACTTTAACAACTACGTAATCCAAAGTTGGTTCAAATGAAGCCGGAGTTACCTTAGTGATGTCATTTTGGATCTCATCTAGCGAATAACCAATCGCAAGCTTTGTTGCAATCTTTGCAATGGGAAACCCAGTTGCCTTCGATGCCAAAGCACTGGATCTAGAAACTCTTGGATTCATCTCAATAACAATAATTCTTCCATTTGCGGGGTTAACTGCATATTGAATATTGCAGCCTCCGGTTTCAACACCAACTTCTCGGATAATGTCAATCGATAAATCACGTAGTTTCTGGTATTCAACATCCGTCAATGTCATTGCAGGAGCAACCGTGATTGAGTCACCTGTATGAACCCCCATGGGATCTAAATTTTCAATTGAACAGACAATAACCACATTATCTTTGTGATCACGCATGACTTCTAACTCATACTCTTTCCAACCGATTATTGATTCTTCCAGCAAGACTTCAGAAGTAGGACTATGCCTTAAACCGGCACCTGCAATTTGGCGCAATTCAGACTCGTTGAAGGCGATGCCAGAACCAAGTCCACCCATAGTAAAAGAAGGACGTACAACGACTGGGTAATTCAATTCTGCAACTGCAGCAAGTATTTGATCCATACTGTGACAAATTCTAGATTTTGCCGACTCTCCGCCAACCCTTTCTACAATGCCTCTAAACAACTCACGATTTTCGCCTCGGTGAATTGCTTCAACATCAGCGCCAATCAGACGCACCCCGTATTTGGCTAAAGTTCCACGCTCAAAGAGTGCGATCGCTGCATTGAGTGCAGTTTGGCCACCAAGAGTGGCAAGGACGGCATCGGGTTTTTCTTGAACGATGATCTTTTCAATTATCTCTGGTGTAATCGGTTCGATGAAAGTCGCATCTGCAAATTCTGGATCTGTCATTATTGTTGCAGGGTTAGAGTTAATCAGAATTACTCGAATGCCTTCGGCCCTCAGTACGCGGCAAGCTTGAGTTCCGGAATAATCAAACTCGCAAGCTTGCCCAATAACAATTGGACCTGAACCGATAACCAAAACTGATTTGATGGATGGATCTAAAGGCATTAGGCGATCACCTGCTGGGATTTCATCATCAATTCTATAAAGCGATCAAAAAGATAAGCTGCATCATGCGGCCCAGCCGCAGCCTCGGGATGATATTGAACAGAGAATGCTGGACGTTCTAATAAAGCGAGACCTTCAACAACACCATCATTTAGACAGAAGTGAGTTACTTCTCCCCGCCCATAAACGGTAGAGAACTCCATATCAATTGGTGCTTGCACTGCAAAACCATGATTGTGTGCTGTGATTTCAACTTTACCCGATGTCTTGTCCATGACCGGTTGGTTGATGCCGCGGTGGCCAAAGGCTAACTTGTAAGTTTCAAAACCAAGAGCTCTTCCAAGTATTTGATGACCAAAACATATTCCGAATATCGGAATCTCTTCTAATAGCAGTGCGCGCACCGTTTCAACTACATCTCCCATCGTGGACGGATCGCCAGGGCCATTGGAAAGAAAAACACCATCTGGTTTAATTGCAAGAATCTGTTCAACTGTGGAGTTAAATGGCATCACATGAACTTGAACTCCACGCTCTGATAGTCCTTTTGGTGTGGCCTTCTTGATACCTAGGTCCAATGCCGCAACAACCAAACGCTTTGGCCCGATAGGTTCAACAATGTAGCTCTGTTTAGTTGAAACATCTTCAACTAAGTTTGAACCCGCCATCGCTGGAATCTTTCGAACTTCAACAACCATCTCTTCACGGGAAAGGTTTAGGTCAGAGAATATTCCAACGCGCATCGCCCCTCGTTCGCGAATATGGCGCGTGATTGCGCGGGTGTCGACCCCTTGAATACCAATAACTCCTTGTGCTACCAATTCAGACTCTAGGCTTTGGTATGACCGCCAATTAGATGATAGTGAAGAGGGATTGCGGACAACAAAACCTGCAACCCAGATCTTCTCAGATTCGTTATCTTCTTTGTTAACCCCCGTGTTACCGATGTGTGGCGCTGTCATGATCACAATTTGTTTTCGATATGAAGGATCAGTCAGAGTTTCTTGATACCCAGTCATGCCGGTTTGAAAAACTGCTTCGCCAAATGTTTTTCCTGTCGCCGCCCAGCTTTGACCTTCAAAAATTCGACCGTCATCAAAGACAAGATATGCACTACTCATCACACATCCCCAATCTTTTGAACGACCGAATCAATCACAGTAGCTTTACCTTGATAAAAAGTATGCGTGATCACTCCAGGAAGAGTGAGCCCATGGTAGGGAGTATTTGTGGCCTTTGACATAGTTAAATCACGGTCCACTTGCCAATTTTTTGAGGGATCGATCACTACAAGGTTTGCCGCCGAGCCAACTACGATCTCTTGACCCTGATTCTTATAACCACCTATTCGTGCCGGGGCTAGTGACATACGGTCGGCAACCTGCTCCCACGTCATTAGCTGCGTTTCCACCATGGTTTTTTGAACAATCGATAATGCAGTTTCTAAACCCAACATGCCAAAGGATGCTTCTTGCCATTCGCACTCTTTTGATTCAACGGGATGCGGTGCATGATCTGTTGCGACTATGTCGATGACTCCTTCGGCTAATGCTTCGCGCAAAGCATGCACATCATCACTTGTTCGAAGAGGTGGGTTAACTTTAAAGATTGGGTCATAAGAAGTTGTAAGTTCATCGGTCAACAAAAGATGATGCGGGGTCACTTCGGCAGTAACATCTATTCCGCGTTGTTTTGCCCATCGAATAATCTCGACACCACCGGCTGTAGTGACATGACATATATGAAGTCGAGATTTCACGTGATCTACCAGCAGCACATCTCGAGCAATAATTGCCTCTTCTGCAACAGCAGGCCAACCTTTAAGTCCGAGGCGGGCTGAGATCTCTCCTTCATTCATCTGGGAGCCAGCAGTTAGCCGAGGGTCTTGAGCATGCTGCGCGATCACTCCCCCAAATTTTTTCACATATTCAAGTGCTCTTCGCATGAGCAAAGGATCAAAAACGCAGTTTCCATCATCACTAAAAATTCGAACGCGCGCAATCGAATCAGCCATTGCACCAATTTCAGAAAGTGATTCACCCATTAAACCTTTTGTTACAGCTCCTATGGGAAAGACGTCCAAATAACCCGCATCTTGTCCCAATCTATAAACTTGTTCGACAACTCCTGCTGTATCAGCAACGGGAGATGTGTTTGCCATGGCAGATAAGGCAGTGAATCCACCTTTTGCACCAGCCCGACTTCCAGTAAGAACAGTTTCCGCGTCTTCACGTCCTGGCTCACGTAGATGGGTATGAAGATCAACAAGCCCTGGTAGGACTCTGCTGCCATTGGTATCGATGACTACATGAGAAGTCGGAGTAATGTTTTGACTCACCGCAGAAATCAATCCATCTTCGATCGCAATATCGTGCTTATCACCATTAGGAAGTACCACTGACTTAAGAATATATTTGCTGCTCATTTAAATACTCCCAACATCAAGCGAAGATCCGGCGAGTAGAACGTAGAGGATAGCCATTCGAACGCTCACACCATTTGAAACCTGTTCAGTGATTACAGAGCGCGCACTATCGGCAACCTCTGCTGATATTTCTAGACCTCGGTTCATTGGGCCCGGATGCATGATGAGTGCAGCTGGTTTGAGTGTTCTCATTCGCTCTGCATTTAATCCGTAATATCGTGAATACTCACGAGCATTAGGAAAGAAAAGCTCGGTCATTCTCTCTTGCTGAACTCTCAACATCATTACTGAATCCACGTATGGCAAAACCGAGTCAAAATCATAGGAGACAGCACAAGGCCATTTTTCTATGCCTATCGGCAACAAAGTAGGCGGAGCAACTAACGTTATTTTTGCTCCTAAGAGCGCAAGAAGTAAAACATTTGATCTAGCCACTCGAGAGTGAAGTATGTCCCCAACAATTGCAACGTGTAGGCCCTGCAAGTCGCTAGAACCTTTGCCTAGATGTTTACGTATTGTGAAGGCATCTAATAGTGCCTGACTTGGATGCTCATGTGTTCCATCACCGGCATTGATTACTGCTCCTGACATCCATTGATTATCGGCCAATCTTTGAGCAGCACCTGATGCGCTATGACGAATAACTACGGCATCTGCGCCCATCGCCTGGAGAGTCATGGCGGTATCTTTGAGTGACTCTCCCTTACTAATGCTTGAACCCTTGGCTGAGAAATTGATTACGTCAGCAGATAATCTTTTCGCAGCGGCCTCAAAAGATATTCTTGTGCGAGTTGAATCCTCAGCGAATAAATTGACAACAGTTCTTCCGCGCAAAGTAGGCAGCTTCTTGATCTGACCGTCGTTAATGCGGGAAAGCTCTGTAGCAGTATCTAAAATTCCAATCGCTTCTTGCACATTTAAGTCCGCAATCGAGAGTAAGTGCTTCATGGTTGTTTCCGGCTCTCGATAACAACTTCATCGCGACCATCTATCTCTGTCAACGATACTCGAACTGACTGATCTAACGATGAAGGCAAATTCTTTCCAACAAAATCGGCCTTTATGGGAAGTTCACGGTGGCCGCGATCAACAAGCACGGCCAATTGAACTGTTTTAGGGCGTCCAACTTCACCTAATGCATCTAGTGCTGAGCGAATTGTTCGACCAGAAAAGAGGACATCATCAATCAGAACAACATCTCTACCTTCAATTCCCGACTGAGGAATTAACGTTGGCATGATTGCTCGAGGAGGACGTAACCTCAGATCATCTCGATGCAAAGTTATATCGAGTGTTCCGCAAGGGATATTCGTACCCTCTATTTTTGCCATTATTTCTGCAACTCGTAGCGCCAGATGGGCACCGCGAGTTGGAATTCCAAGTAAAACAACATTTGTTGAGCCATGATTGCGCTCTAATATTTCGTGTGAGATGCGGGTTAACGCGCGAGAAATATCCTCAGCGGACAGGGCAACGTTCATTTAAATCTCCTTTCCCACCTCTCTGGATGGGTTGTTAAAGGATGCGCTGCGAACTATAGCATCCCCGCAAGTTCTTGTGGATAAGCCATAACTCGCGCCGCACTTCTCGACTACCGTGGCTCGCATGGAAAAACTGAACCCTCAAGAAGAGATCCTTAAGGTTTGCCAACGGTTACGTCGTGTTCGTGAGGAGAGATCCTTGACCTTACTCGATGTTGAACAAAAATCAGGGGGCGAAGTCACTGCCGTTGCACTAGGAAGTTACGAAAGAGGAGATAGACAAATAAGTCTTTCCAAACTTCTACAGATAGCCAGAGTCTATGAACTTCCAGCATCAGAAATACTCACCCAAAAAACAGAGCGAGTAGAACCGATACGAATCACAGTTGATTTAAGAAAGATAGGTCAAAGTGCACGTCGTGAGTCTGTGAAAACCACACGGGTATTAAGAGAAATTACCAAACTAAGAGGAGATTGGAATGGGGAAATAATCTCTATACGGGCGACTGACATAACAAACCTGTCGCTATTCACAGGGTTAACTGGATCTGAAATTCAGTCATGTATAGATGATTTTTGCGTTCCTAGATCGAAATAGAGTCCTTGAGCGATGAAATTCTGCCCAGTACACCGTGGATGTATTTTGATGACTCATCACTAGACAACTCTTTAGCTAGGTTTAATGCTTCATCGATAGACACACTCGTTGGAACGGTGGTACTCCAAAGAATTTCGAATATTCCAATTCTTAAAATGTTTCTATCAACTGCCGGCAAACGATCCATGTCCCAACCCTGGGCATAGGTCATGATCAATTCATCGATTTTGCGCCGATTTTCGACAACACCCGATATGAGTTCGCGTGTGTAATCGCGTATTGGTCTGGCATCTGGGCCTTCATCTGGCAGATCCCGCTGTTCTAAAGTTTGCAAAGCATCAGTGCCACGGATATCGGATTCGTATAACAAATCCAACGCCTGTTTGCGGGCCTTGCTACGTGCAGACACTAGTTAGCGCGACCTTGGTATGACCCATCGCGAGTGTCAACCAAGATAACTTCATCCTGCTTGATAAAAAGTGGGACAGCTACTTCGATGCCAGTCTCTACAGTGGCTGGCTTAGTACCACCCGAGGATCGATCACCTTGTATGCCTGGCTCTGTGTAGGTAATTTTAAGGGGAACAGATGCAGCAAGCTCGATGTACAAAGGGTTGCCCTCGTTTACTGCAACGATTGCCTCGGTATTTTCAAGCATGTAATTTGCTGCATCTCCAACAGTTGCTTGTGAAATAGTCATCTGATCATAGGTTTTAGTATCCATGAAAACGAAATCATCACCCTCTTTATAGAGATACTGCATTTCACGTTTTTCAAGTATTGCTACATCAACCTTGACTCCAGCGTTATATGTTCGATCTACAACTTTCCCTGAAAGAACAGACTTCAACTTAGTGCGAACGAAAGCTGGACCTTTACCTGGCTTTACGTGCTGAAATTCAACAACAGTCCATAGCTGACCTTCTATGTCAAGGCACATTCCATTTTTTAAATCATTCGTTGTTGACACTTCTTCTCCACCCGCTCTTTACTCTCATATTTGTCATCTCGAAGGGTTAAGGATACCTGCAGTTAATGACCGTTTCGTACTACCTAGAAATCAAGTTTGTGAGGGCAATTATCGCCAAAACATATGAATTTGGACCAAAGCCCCCGATCGTTCCATTTGCAACACCAGAAATTACTGAAGTGTGGCGAAACTCTTCTCGAGCTAGCGGATTGGACAAGTGAACTTCAATCAAAGGGGCCTTGACTAGTTCAGCAGCATCTCGAATGGCGTATGAATAGTGAGTGAATGCCGCCGGGTTGATAATTACTGGCGTATTCGTGTCGGCGGCCTCATGTAACCATCCAATGATTGTTGCCTCGTCATCACTTTGACGTACATCGGCCTGAAAACCATGGTTTGTTGCAGCGATCTCAATCATTGATTTTAATTCGCTGTAGTTAAGGTCTCCGTACATGGAAGAATCACGTATATCAAGGCGTGCAAGATTGGGACCGTTTAATACAAGAATCTTCATGACGAAATTCTCTCATAAGCTGCATCCAGTTCATCGGAGGTTAAATCTTCAAGACGCGATGTTGTCCCTAAACCAGTGAGAGTAACGAACCGAATAGTTGCTCCTCTTGATTTCTTATCAAGTGCCAAAATCGGACTCAAAGTAGCCCATGCTGCGCGATCGTAGGTTATTGGCAGATTCAAGTTTGTCAGCAAATCTCTGTGCATTGCAACTACATCCGAAGAGATTAGCGATCGAGCAGATGCCAACTCTGCCGCATAAACAAGGCCAATAGATACAGCTTCACCATGGCGAAGCTTAAACTTGGAATGAATCTCAACTGCGTGTCCCAATGTATGCCCATAGTTAAGAATTTCGCGGGCAAAACTCTCCCTAAAGTCTGCCGACACAACTTCAGCTTTAACTTTTGCTGCCCGATAAACAAGATCCACAACCTTTGAATCATCTGCACGAAGCTGTTCCAATGCTACGCCGGATGCGATCTCAAGAATTTTTGGATCTGCAATAAAACCACATTTGATGACCTCTGCCATACCTGCAGAGAAATCCCTATCAGAGAGCGTCTTCAACCAAATAGGATCGATGACCACTGCAACCGGTGAATGAAAAGATCCAATCAAGTTTTTTCCGTAGTCCGAGTTAATGGCAGTTTTTCCGCCTATTGCAGCATCGACCATTCCCGCCAATGAAGTAGGGACAGCTACCCAATCAACACCTCTAAGCCAAGTTGCGGCTGCAAATCCAGAGAGATCAGTAAGTGCTCCCCCACCTATTGCAACGATTAAATCGTTCCTAGTAAATCCTGCAGCGCCCAACCAATCCCAAATGGAATTGAGTGTTTGAAATGATTTACCTGCTTCACCATCTGGAACTGTAAATTGATGTACTTCTGAATCTAAATTTAAAAGGTCTCCAAGATCTGGAGAAAACGATGAAGAAGTGATGAAGGCGGTTTTACTTCGCCCCTTCATTAAAACCGCAATCTCGTCTTTCCACTCAACATCGATTCTAATTTCATACTCATGTTCGGCCTTAACGGATAGTTTCTTCAATTTGCCACCGCTTCAAATGTTGGCACAATTTGACTCACAATATCCTCGATATTCATATCATCAACTTTAATACTCATCGCGGCTAGAGACTGGTAAATTGGTCTTCGAATCTCATTTAGTGCCTGCCACTGCGCCCTAGGATTACCAAGCAGTAAAGGACGATCTCTATTAAAACCAACTCGAGGCGCCGCTGATGCCAATGATATGTCGAGAAAAACCACAAACACATTTGAATTCGTGATCAACGCTTGAGACTGCTCTTTAATCGGTGCGCCGCCTCCAAGACTAATAACGCAATCTGGCAACAGTAGAACTTCTTGCAAAACGATGTACTCGAGATTACGAAAAGCATCTTCGCCTTCATCAACGAAGATTTCCCCAATCTTCTTTTGCGATTTCTCTTCAATCATTGAGTCTGTATCAAAAAAGGATAATTTCAGCCGGCGTGATAAGGCCCTGCCAACTGTGCTTTTTCCACTTCCTGGCGGGCCTATCAAAACTATCGATTTCATTGAAATTACTTATAGTTCAACGTAGCCATATATGACTGAAAATTGCGACGCGTCTCTGACACTGAATCTCCACCAAACTTCTCCAGAACAGCTTCAGCAAGGACTAATGCAACCATAGCCTCGGCAACAACACCTGCTGCAGGAACGGCGCAAACATCTGAACGCTGATTTATAGCCTTTGCAGCTTCGCCAGTTGATACATCTACTGTGTCTAGGGCCTTTGGAACGGTAGAAATTGGTTTCATTGCCGCTCTGACTCGCAAGATTTCACCGTTAGACATTCCACCTTCGGTCCCACCGGCTCGATCAGTCCGACGAACAATAGAGCCAGCTTTGTTTTTTTCAATTTCATCATGTGCAACAGATCCGCGTCGCGTCGCAGTTTGAAAACCATCGCCGACTTCGACGCCTTTAATTGCCTGAATACCCATGATCGCACCAGCTAATCGTGCGTCCAGACGCCGATCCCAATGCACATGTGAACCTAAACCTGGAGGCATATTGAAAGCTAATACTTCAACAACTCCACCTAATGTATCTCCATCACGATGTGCGGCCTCTATTTCAGCAACCATTTTCGCACTTGTTTGAGCGTCTGAACATCTCACTGGATCGGCATCAACTCTATCCATATCCGAAGACGATGGCAGTGGCGCATCATCTTCAACTCGAACCGTTCCTATAGATAAAACGTGACTTAGAATTTTTATTCCAACCGATTGCTCCAAGAAATTTCGCGCAACCGCCCCTAAAGCAACCCGTGATGCTGTCTCTCGCGCACTCGCACGTTCTAAGATGGGTCTAGCATCGTCAAAATTATATTTTTGCATTCCCACTAAATCTGCGTGTCCAGGTCGCGGTCGTGTTAATGGAGCGTTGCGCGCTAAATTTTCAATTTCCTCGGCAGGAACGGGATCGGCCGACATCACCTTTTCCCATTTAGGCCATTCTGAATTATCAATTTGAATAGCAATTGGCCCACCTTGCGTTAAGCCAAGTCTTACTCCACCCAGTATCGTCACTTTATCGGCCTCGAAGTTTTGTCGGGCGCCTCTTCCTACACCCAAACGCCGGCGGCGAAGATGGAAATCTATATCCGCAGTAGTTAAGGTAACCGAAGCAGGGATCCCCTCTACGATCGCACTTAAAGCTTGACCGTGTGATTCACCAGCTGTTAACCAACGCATGTGCCTATTCTTGCAGATCCAAGGCTCATCTCGCTGCAAAATAGAGTGCAAAGGCTAAGAAAATACTCGGTGCAAGGGCTATTCGTTGTGGCTTTTGCCGGGTTACGAGGCCGTGGATCAGTAAATGAGCAAATGCACAGGTAAACAATAGTGAGAGAAAAACAAGGATCGAAAAATTCATTTGTGAGTTAAATATCATGAATGACAGAGCAAGCAATTTAAAATCACCCATTCCTACACCCAAGTATATTGCGGAAACTAGAACGAGAAACAAAATGAGGAGATTAAGCAAGGGTCCAATTCCATCAACTATCAGAAAGAGAAAAGTTGGGACTGCTAAAACCTTGAGATAAATGTTCGGAATACGTTGTGAGTAAAGATCTCGTACCATAATTGGAAACGAAAATAGCCAAAAAACTGACCAAAGAAAAAGCATCTGCCCAACATAGTCTTATTGGGATAAAGAGTTATCCCTTTGTGGATTGCGTCAAAAGCTCTATTGCCCTGCTTCTCATAACTTGCGATAATGCTTTGCGATCAACTTTAACTCCTGAAAATATTTCAATCTGTGAAATACCTTGATGCACAAGCAGCTCAATTCCATCAATCGTCTGTTGGCCCAAATCACTAAACTTCTTAAAAAGTGCGGTAGGCCAAGGGTTATAGAGTGCTTCGAAATAAACACCCACAGGCTTTTGAAGATCAGCACAAAAAATATCTGCGGCCCGGGCAGGCGTTGTATTAACTATCAAACTAACCTCATTAAGCAACTTGCTTGAATCCCAACCGTGAAAAATCAAATCAGAGGATGGTGCGGCTTGGCGCATATCTGACTCTCGATCAGGATTCCTATGGACAATGTGAATCTGTCGGTT